>Ga0265325_10001715_pt1 | contig 15238 bp, 15 predicted proteins | sample 41420metaG_FD_202090 | JGI IMG/M metagenome (GOLD analysis project Ga0265325, IMG submission 202090) | Rhizosphere microbial communities from Carex aquatilis grown in University of Washington, Seatle, WA, United States - 4-14-20 metaG | ecosystem: Host-associated > Plants > Roots > Rhizosphere...
CGCCTCCAGGCCGAAGCCAGCGAAATCAAGCTGCATCGCCGCCGCGCCCAGGTGCTGGCGCTGGCCGACGGCAGCGAGATCGAAACCGACACCGTGCTGTCCACCCTGGATTTCAAGCGCACCTTCCTGTCGCTGTTTCCCTGGAACGCGCTGCCGGCGCCGCTGCTGGCGGCCGCCGGGGCGTGGCGCGCACAGGGGGCGCGGGCGCGGCTGCTGCTGGCGCTCAAGCGCCGCACCCGGCTGGAAGCGCCGCTGTTCCAGCCCGGCGATGGCGACGCGCTTGCCGCCTTCCGCCGCGGCGCGATTCCCCGCCGTCCGCCGCTCTATGCCGATCCGGTTTCGCACCGCGATCCCTCGCTCGCGCCCGAAGGCGGCAGCGTCATCACCGTCACCCTGGGCGCGATCCCGCACACATTGTTTGACGGCGCCTGGACCGGCGACAAGCGCGCCCTGCTCGCCGCCGCCGCCCTGGCCCGGCTGGAAGGCGCCGCGCCCGGCACCGTCGCCAGCCTGGCCGGGCTCAAGATCCTGGTGCCGCCGGATATCGAGGAACAACTGGGCGCGACCGACGGCGATCTCGATGGCGGCCAGCTGGCGCCCGATCAGATGCTGGGCTTCCGGCCGGGCCCGCGCAGCGCCATTGCCGGCGTCTATTTCGCCGGTTCATCGAGCCAGGCCGCGCCGCACGGCGCCTGTGTCAGTGGCGCGGCGGCGGCAGCGGCGATCCTGGCGGACCGCAGCGGAAGCCCGTCGTGACTTCTCGCTATGACGCCATCGTGATCGGAGCCAGCGTCAACGGGCTGGCGGCGGCGGCGCTGCTGGCACGGGCCGGGGCACAGGTGCTGCTGCTGGAGAGCGAATTCACGCCCCGCGAAGCGCCGGGCGCGCTCTATGCGCTCGATCCCGCCCTGGTGGACGCACTGGACCTGGCGCGCTTCGGCCTGCGGTTCAAGGCGCGCGACCTGCCCCTGACCGGCATCGGCGATGGCGCAGCGCCTCTCAAGCTGGGACGCAATGTCCGTGTCACCGCGCGCGATCTGGCCGGCGCCAGCGATGCCGATGCCAAGGCCTGGACGCCGTTTCACCGCGAGATGTTCGCCCTCGGCCGCCAATTGCGGCGCTGGTGGTGGCACGCCCATCAGGGCGGCCGCCCCGAAGACATGCTTGATGGCAAGGCGCGCGAGGCGTTCAACCGCCTGGCCTATACCGGCGCCGATGCCTTCCTGGCGGCGCGGTTCGAATCCGACATCCTGCGGGCGCTGCTGCTGTTCGATGCGGTGGCGGGCGGCTTCTCGCCCTCCGAGCCGGGCTCGGCGCTGGCGCTGGTGTGGCGCGGCGCCCAGGAGATGGCGGGTCTGCAGGGCGCGGCGGCGCTGCCGGCCTGCGGCAGTCTCACCGCGGCCCTGACCCGGGCGGGCAACGGCGCCGACCTGCGGATGGCAGCCCCGGTCGCCGCCATCCTGGTGCGTGACGGCGAGGCCAGCGGCGTGGCGCTGGCGGACGGCAGCGAGATTCAGGGCCGCACCGTGCTGTCCGCCATTTCCAGCTTGTCCACCGAAAGCCTGCTGGGCGATCCGCTGCAGGACGCGGCGCGCACCGGCGAAGTCCAGCTTGTCTTCCGCACCCGCGCCATGCCGCCCTGGCCCGAGCCTTTCGCCGATGGCCGCGCCATCATCGCCGACACCGCCAGCGTCTATGCCGATGCCCATGAGGCGGCGCGCGCCGGCAACCTGCCGCGCGAGCTGCCGCTGGAATGCGTCGCGGGCCAGGACGAACTCGTCGTCACGGCGCGGCCGGTGCCGGTCTCTCCCCGCGTGGGCTGGGAGGCGCTCAAGCCGTTGCTGGCGGCGCAGATCGTCAAGCGCATCAACTGCAGGGTGCCGGGCTTTGCCCGGGCGGTCAGCGCCGTGGAATTCCGTCTCCCCCGGCCGCAGCCGCGCGCCGGCCTGGCACAGTTGCTGGCCCCTCCGGCGGCGCGGCTGAAGACCCGCCTGCCCAATCTCTATCTGTGCGGCCGCGACAGCGAGCCGGTGCCCAGCGTTTCGGGGCGGGCCGGACGCATGGCGGCGGCGCTGGCGGCTCGTGCCCTCCGTGGCGAGGCGCACTGAGTTCCGACGGACTCCAATTCCTGCCGCGTACAATGTCTGATGCAGCCTCATGCATGATCCCGATGCCGAGCTGGTAGCCCGGGCCGGGCGCGGCGACCGCGCCGCGGCTGCGGCCTTGATGGCGCGTCACATGCCCAGGCTGCTGACCCTGGCGCGGCGCATGCTGTGGACCCAGGCCGAAGCCGAGGACGCGGTGCAGGATGCCTTTCTCAAGGCCTGGACCCATGCCGCGCGCTGGCGGCCCGGCGCCGCCAAGTTCGAGACCTGGCTGTACCGGGTGACGCTCAACGCCTGTTACGACCGGCTCCGCCGCAAAAGGCCGGCGGGTCTGGATGAGGCGATGGCGGTGGCCGATACCGCCCCGGCGCCGGATGCCGGGCTGGATGCCGGGCGGGTGGCGGCGGAGATCGAGGCCGCCCTCGCCACCCTGCCGGAGCGCCAGAAGGCGGCCATCCTGCTTTGCCATTTCAAGGACTGCGGCAATATCGAAGCGGCGGAGATTCTGGGGCTCAGCGTTGAAGCCCTGGAGTCCCTGCTGGCGCGGGGCCGGCGCACGCTGAGAGGCCGGCTTTCACACTTAAGGGATTCTTTAGGAGACGCATGATGACGGGCGAAACACGGGATGATGCGGAATTCACGGCGCGGGCCCTGGATGCCCTGCCGCCGGTTGCGGCCTCGCCGGGCCTCCCGCTGGCGCTGATGGCCGCCTACGACGCCTGGCAGGCCCGGCGCCAGGATGGCAAGCGGGTGGCGCTGGCTGCCGCGATGCGCCGCTTTGCCGAAGCGATCTGGCCGGGGGCACCGGCCTGGGCTCCGGCAGCGGCGCTGATGGCGGCGCTGGTGTTGGGGATCGGCATCGGCCTGGGCCTGCCCTATCCCGGCAGCGAAAGCGGCGGCGTCTCGCTGGACGAGCCGCCCGCCTTCAGCCTGCTGGCGCCGGATATGACGGAGAGCCTGTGATGAGCGCCACCGACACCGCGCCCAAACCCTCCCGCGGACGCAGCATCGCGCTGGTGGTCTCGCTGGCCCTGAATGTACTGCTGGCCGCGCTGATCGTGGTCGGCGTGATGCGGGCGATGGATCGCGCCTTTCTCGCCCGGCCGGGCGGGGTGCTGGCGCCGGCCGCGGTGATGCGCGAGCTGCCGGAAGACCGCCGCGATGCGATCCGCGCGGTGCAGATGAAGCATCGCCAGGCGATGCAGGCCGACCGCAGCGAAGCGCGCCGCGCCCGGCTGGCGGTGTTCCGCATCTTCGCCGCGCCGCAATTCGACATGGACGCCTTCGACAAGGCTTCGGCACAGGTGCGCGACGCCGACCATGCGCTGGAGGACGAATCCATCGCCATGGTGCATGACGTGGCGGCGGCGCTGACGCCGGAGGAACGCCGGGAGGTCGCCGCAAAGGCCCGCCGCCGCCTGCGCTGGCTGCGGCCCTGGGTGCCGAACTGATTTCATCCGTCAGGAGGGATGACGCGGCAGGCGCAACTCCATCACGCTGCCGCCGCCCGGCAGGCTGGCGAGCCGCATCGCTCCGCCCATCCGCCGCGCCAGCTCCACCGCGATGACCAGGCCCAGGCCCGCGCCCGTCACCGTGCCGGCGCGGTCGAAACGCTGGAAGGCGCGGCCCGCCTGGCGCCGCTCGCCGTCGGAAAAGCCCATGCCGCTGTCGCTGAGCCGCGCCACCCCGGCGCCTTCCTCGAAGCGCACATCCAGCCGCACGCTGCCGCCCTCGCTGGTATAGGCCAGCGCGTTGGCGATCAAATTGGCGAAGATGCGCTTCACTGCCAGCGCGTCGGCCGCGACCAGGCCCGGCTCGCAAGGACCGTTGGCGAGTACGACCCGGCGGGCAAAAGCGCGGCCCTGATGCTCGGCGACGCATTCCCCCGCCAGCGCCGCGAGATCGAGCGGCCTGGCGGCGAGCGGATAGAGCCCCGCCTCGATATTGGCGAATTCCAGTATGTCGCCGATCTTGCTGTGCAGGCCGCGACCGGCCTCGCCGATATCGCCGGCATATTCGGTGTATTTGGGATGGCCGGCGGGACCGAAAAAGCCGTGCGCGATGATGTCGGAGAAGCCGATAATGGCGTTGAGCGGGGTGCGCAATTCATGGCTCATATGGGCGATGAATTCCGATTTTGAGCGGCGCGCTTCCGCCGCGCCGCGTTCGGCATTGGCCAGCCGCACCAGCAGCCTTGCCTCCTCCGGCCGGGCGGAGAGCAGCGCCCGCATGGTGCGGCCGGCCTTGCTCTGGCGCTCGAACACGCCCACCAGCAGCGTCGCCAGCCAGGCTCCCGCCGCTGCCGGCCCCAGGATCACGAACAGATAAAGCGGCAGGTTGCCGTACCAGCGGTCCAGCGCGCCTTTTTCATCGGCCTGGGCGGCGGCGGTGAGCGGCCATCCCGGCACCCGGCTGGAAAACATCTCCGGCGCCGAGGAGGGTTCGCGCCCGCGCCAGCCGGAGCCGCTGACCAGCATGCGCCCGTTCCGGTCCAGCAGCGCGGCGCGCGCCAGCAGCGGCGCCGGCATCAGGCTGGCAGGATCGAACAGCACCGCGATGACCTGCCGGCCATCGCGGAAAGCAATGCCGCCGGAAAACAACACGCGGCCGCCCTGGAACGCGGCGCTTGGCAGCGAGGGCGCCGGGCTGTTGGCCCCGGCCAGCAGCGCCAGCGGCGCGCCGCCGGCATCGAACACCGCGATGTTGCGGATGCCCGGCTCGGCGCGGGCGATGTCGCCGGCATGGTCCTCGGCATAGGCGGCGCCCAGCCGCGCATAGCGGTCGAGGGTGGCACCGGCGAGGCGGGCGATGTCGGCGGCACGCTCGCGCTCGAAGCCCGCCGCCTCGGCCAGCGCATGGCTGCGGTCCTGGCGCATCTCCAGCAGCGCCGCCGCCGCGAAGCTGCCGCAGATCAGCAGGATCAGCAGCGGCACCGTCAGCCGCGCGCTGCCCGCGCCGCCGCGCAACAGGCGGCGCGGCAGCAGGGCGAGCATTTCCCTCGCCAGGTCCAAAGACTGCGGTATCCCCGTCCGGCCCTGGGCCATGATTTCCCAACCTGCGCCCGCTGATTCGCCAAGCCGATTATGCGAATCGGCGGCGTGCGCGTCACCGGCGTTAATAATCCATTAACCGCCTGGGGAGGGCATCAATTCAGGCCAGCATCTTGCTGGCGACCTCGAACAGATTCGGCGAGATGCCGGGCAGCGCCTTGATCGCCTCGATCTGCGCCTTCATCAGCGCCTGGCGCCCTTCGCCATAGCGCCGCCAGCTTTCGAAGGCGCCCGCCAGCCGCGCCGCGACCTGGGGATTGAGGGGATCGAGCAGGGCGATGGTTTCGCCCACCAGGCGATAGCCCGCGCCCGAGGCGTCGTGGAAGCGCAGCGGATTGGCGGCGAAGGCCCCGATCAGCGCCCGCACCCGGTTGGGATTGCGGATGTCGAAGGCCGGATGCTTCATCAGCGCCCGCACCGACGCCACGGTTTCGGGCAGCGGCGAGCCGGCCTGCAGGCTCATCCATTTGTCCAGCACCAAGGGATCGCCACGGAAGCGGTCGTGGAAATGGGTGAAGGCGGCGCCGCTGCGGGGCGACTCCATGCGGGTGAGGGCGCCAAGGCCGGCGATCATGTCAGTCATGTTGGTCGCGGTGCGGTAATGCGCGTCGGCCAGGCCCGCGGCGGCCTCGTCGTCGGCCGCCGTCAGGTAGCGCAGCGCGGCGTTGCGCAAGGCGCGGCGGCCTGCCGATTTGGCATCGGGGCTGTAATGGCCTTCGTCGGCGGCATGCTCATAGAGTTCGGCGAGGCGCTTGCCATGGGCGTCGGCGATGTCGCGGATGAGGGCGATGCGCGCCCGGTGCAGCGCCTCGGGATCGACCGGGGTGCGCGCCGCCGCCAGTTCGCTTTCGGTCGGCGGCATCAGCATCTGGGCGGCGAAGGCGGGATCGCTTTCGGCTTCGACCAGCACATCGCCCAGCGCGTCCAGATACAGCGCGTCGCAGGCGCGCGGTTGCGCCGCCGCTTCCAGCAGAATGTCGCGCGCCAGGATTTGGCCCGCCTCCCAGCGGTTGAAGGGATCGTGATCGCGGCCCATCAGTTTGGCGCGCCCGGCGCGGTCGAGCGGTGTCTGGAAGATCGCCGGGGCCGAGAAACCCCGGCCCAGCGACAGCAGCGGCTCCTCCTCCACGCCGGTGAAGACGAAGCGGTGGCTCGGCCCGGTCAGTTCCAGCACCCGCTCGTCGGGGCCGGTCTCGTTCTCGCCGTCCAGGGTCAGTGGCAGCGCGTTGCCGTGTCTGCCGACCAGGCCCAGGCGCACCGGGATGTGCAGCGGCTGCTTGACCGGTTGGCCCGGCGTGGGGGCGAGGCTCTGGCGCAGTTCCAGTGCATAGGTCTTGGCGCCCGCGTCATAGTCGCCCTTCGCCTCGATCACCGGGGTGCCGGCCTGGCGGTACCACAGGCGGAACTGGGACAGGTCGCGGCCGCTGGCGTCCTCGAAGCATTTCACCCAGTCTTCCACCGTCGCCGCCTCGCCGTCATGGCGGGTGAAGTAGAGATCGGTCGCCTTGCGGTAGAGCGCATCGCCGACCAGGGTCTTCAGCATGCCGATGACCTCGGCGCCCTTGTCGTAGACCGTGGCGGTGTAGAAATTGTTGATCTCGATATAGCTTTGCGGCTGCACCGGATGGGCGAGGGGACCGGCATCCTCGGGGAATTGCCGCGCCCGCAAGGCACGCACCTCGCCGATGCGCTGCACGCCGCGCGAACGCATGTCGGCGGAGAAATTCTGGTCGCGGAAGACGGTGAGGCCCTCCTTCAGGGACAACTGGAACCAGTCGCGGCAGGTGATGCGGTCGCCGGTCCAGTTGTGGAAATACTCATGCGCCACCACGCCCTCGATGCGGGCATAGTCGTCGTCGGTCGCGGTTTCGGGGCTGGCCAGCAGCACCTTGTCGTTGAAGATGTTGAGGCCCTTGTTCTCCATTGCGCCCATGTTGAAGCTGGACACTGCGACGATCATGAAGATGTCGAGATCGTATTCGCGGCCATAGGCCTCCTCGTCCCATTTCATCGACCGCTTGAGCGCGTCCATCGCGTAGGAGGCGCGCGGCTCGTTGCCATGCTCGACATAGATGACCAGCTCGATGCTGCGCCCCGACATGGTAACGAAGGTGTCGCGGATGGAGCCCAGGTCGCCCGCCACCAGGGCGAACAGATAGGAGGGTTTGGGAAAGGGATCGTGCCACAGCGCGAAATGCCGTCCGCCCGGAAGCTCGCCCGCGCCCAGCCGGTTGCCGTTGGACAGCAGCACCGGATATTGCTGCTTGGCCGCTTCCAGCCGCACGGTGAACACCGACAGATTGTCCGGCCGGTCGAGGAAGTAGGTGATGCGGCGGAAGCCTTCCGGTTCGCACTGGGTGCAGAACATGCCGGCGGATTGGTAGAGCCCTTCCAGCGCGGTGTTGGCGGCGGGCGAAATCTCCGACACGATCTCAAGGGTGAAGCGGTCGGGGACCTTGGCGATGGTGAGGCTCTTTTCGTCCAGCACATAGTCGTTCGCCGCCAGCACGCGCCCGTCCAGCGTAACCGACAACAGCTTCTGTTCCTCGCCGTCCAGTCGCAGCGCCGCCGCCGCATCGCCGCGCCGGGCGATGATCATTTTCGCGGTCACCCGTGTCGCTAGCGGCTCCAGCGCGAAATCCAGATGGACGGATTCGATGCGGAAATCGGGCGCCTTGTAATCGGCAAGATGAATGGCGCGGGGTTCTTCGGTACGCATGGGGTTTCCGGCTCCGGAGCGCGATCCGGAAAAGTGTGAAGCGGTTTTCCGCAAGATCGCGCGACAAATCAATAATGCGGCGGGCTTCTATAGACCCTCCGCCGCGGCCGGGCAGCAAAATTCAGCGCGCCCCGCGCAGCCGCGACGCCCGCTCGGCGGTGGCGGGGTGGCTGCCCAGCCAGCTCGGGCCGCAGCCGCCGTCCCGGCCGCACAATTTGCGCTCCATCCGCTCCAGCAGGCCGGCCAGCGCCCCGGGGTCCCGGCCCATGCCCCGCAACAGACGTGCGGCGTCGTCATCGGCCTGGGCCTCGAACTGACGCGAATAGGCCGATTGCAGCAGCACGCCCGGCAGGATGGTGGCGAAATGGCCCACCTGGGTGACGTCGCCGGTGATGAAGGCGATGGCGGCGGGAACCAGCGACGCCTGATAGACCCGCTGCAGGGCATGGGCATGATTGACATGCGACATTTCGTGCGCGAACACGCCCATGATTTCGTCGTCGCTGCGGATCATCCGGGCCAGCTGGTCGGTCAGCACGATGCTGCCGTCGGGCAGGGCGAAGGCGTTGGGTCCGATGAAGGGCGCGTTGCGCAGCAGCAGATGATAGCCGGAAGCGCCGCGCGGCTCGCGGGCGGCAACGGCGGCGAACAGGGCGCGCAGCTTGCGCCGGCTTGCCGGGGCCAGGGTGGTGGGCTCCAGCGCACGGCCGTCCATCGTCCCCATCGCCTGGCGGGTGATGTAGAGCGAGACCGAACCGGGCGTGTGGCGGGCGAGGAAATCCGCCGCCAGCGGCGCGCCATAAACCAGGAACCAGGCGGCGGCCGCGGCGGCGATGACGACGCCCGCCAGCACCATCCGCCAGGACTGCTCCAGCCGGTGCAGCAGGCCGCCCCGCAGCAGCGCGTCGATGCCGTCATTGTCGGCGGTCTCGAAGCGGGCGCCGCCGGGAAAATCCAGCCGCCGGTGCAGCGTACCCAGCCGCGAGGTCACATGCACCTTCCGCCGCGGCGCCTCAACCAGCAGCGCGCCGTCCGCGTCCAGCAACCGCAGCGATTTGTCGTCCGGGGACAGTTCGAGCGTCGCGCCGGAAAATTTCCCCGAGCCCGGCGGGAAGAAATGTCCCGCAATTGCCAATGTCAGAGTCCGAAATCGATGTCGAAAAAGCTCGCGACTTCCTCGCCGATGGCGCCGCTCTGGCTGGCGGCGGTGGAGACGAAGCCGTCCAGATCGTCCGGCCCGATGACGGCGAGATGCTCGACCATGTAGCGGGTCTGGCGCACATGCGCCCAGGGGTACATCAGGCCCAGCGTGACAAGCACGACGAACAGGTTGCTGACGACGATCCAGGTCATCGCGACCGGCGACAGCTTGGATTCCAGCATGATGGTGTCGGCAAGCTGGGTGCTGTTGAGGGCGAGATTGAAGGTCATGGTGCCGATGAAGGTCGAAATGAACAGGATGGTGCCGACATACACCACGCTGACCAGCAGGATGAACGGCAGCAGCACGGCGGGTGGCGGCGCATGGCCGCCCGGCTTGAGGTTGGCGAGGATGTTGCCGATTCCCGCCCCGACCGCCACCCCGCCGACCAGCGCGATGGCCGCGAAGAAGAACAGCAGGCCCAAAAGGTAGATGCCATAGAGCTTGCCGGCATCGATCACCGCCTCGAAATTCTTGCCGCCGAAGCTGTGATTGTTGATGTTGTAATAGTCGCGGGCGCGGTGGGCCAGCGGCAGGGTGAGGAACAGGCTGATCGCCGCCACCACCGGCCAGACCACGAAGGCCTTGAAGGCGCCGCCATAGGTGCCGTGGAAATCGAAGCGCACATTGCGGTAGCTGGTGTTGCGGGCATTGAAGCGCAGCGACGCTTTCACCAGCCAGGGCAGGGCGATCACGAACACGAGAAGCCAGGGCGCCACCGCCTTGGGGCCGCCGAAATTGACCGAGAGCGAATAGCTCAGCAGCAGAACCAGCGCGATGATGCGGCCCAAAAGGATGCGCCAGGGCGAGCCGTGATAGTCGAAGCTGTGGCCGCCGATGAAGGTGTTGCCGTAGAAATAGCGCTTGTTGCGCACCTTGGCCCAGGCGCTGAAGATGCCCAGGGTCACGATGGTGAGCGCGAGGTTGACGATCCAGATCTTGAAATATTCGCCGGCGCGGCCTTCGAAGCGCCAGGCCGTGTGCGTGGAAGCCACGGGCGCCGCTGGCGCCTGATCCAGTCTCACATCCATGGAATTTTCCCAACCCTGAAGCGGCGCGATCCTGCCACCAAAATTCGCGGCGGGACAGGGCAGACAAGCACTTATTTTTCGACGCGGGACAGGCCGTGTCAGAAGCCGATATCGACATCCAGGAATCCCGCGGCCTCCTCACCAAAAGCGCCGCCCGGCGCATGTGGCAGCGCAAGTGCCTCTGACAAGTCGGCGGGTCCGGTGACGGTGAGCCCGCCAGCCACATAGCGGGCCATGCGCACTTTGGCCCAGGGATAGAACAGGCCCAGCGTCGCCAGCGTCAGAGCGAGATTGCCGGCCGCTACCCATGCAATGCACCACGGCGTTAATGTGGAATCGAAACGATAACCGCCTTCCATTGAGGTTTCGTTGATCGCCATGTTGAAGGCCACCGTTTTCACCACCGGATAGACCAAGACTAGCGCTGCCACGAAAGGCAGTGAAAACAGGATGTAATAGATGACCAGATCGGGAAGCAGGTTGAGCGCGGTGCGTAGGTGAGGGGCGGCGACGGAAATACCGGCGTTGAACAGGAAAGCCAGCATCAGATATTCCGGTATCGCCGCAAGGTAGATCGTGAACATCCGTCCCGCCGAAATATCCGTCAGGAAGGCGCGGCCACCGAAACGTAGGTTGTTTATCTGGTATTCCAGCCGGGCGCGATGACCAAGCGGATACAGCGGTACGCCAATGCCGATTGCGGCGAGAAACGGCCAGAACAGAAAGGCCCATAAGGCGCCGCCATAGCGGCCCGTGAAGTCGAAGCGCAGGTTGCGGTGGCTGGTGTTACGAGCTGTGAAGCGGAGACCTGACGCGATCATCCAGGGCAGGAGAATTGCGCCGCCCGCGAGCCACAGCAGCGTGGCGTCTGGCAGGAACTCGGTCATCGCGCCATAGCCCAGCAGCACCGCTAGCACGATCGCACGCCCGATCAAGATGCGCGGCGGCGAGGCGTGATAGTCGAAGCCATGCCCGTTAAGCAGCATGTTACCGTAGAAGTAGCGCCTGCTGCGCACCTTGGCCCAGGCACTGAATATGCCTAGCGTGATGACGCTAAGGGCCAGATTCAGAATCCAGATATTGAAATATTCTCCTCCGCGTCCCTCGAAGCGTAGCCCCATGCGCGCCGCCGCCGATGGCATCGCGTCCTGCCGCATGTCCATTGCAATATCCCAGCCCTGAACTTGGGCGATCCTGACATCCGGCGGCGGGGCCGTCCACCGCCGTAAGATTTGTTAGATCAATAAACCCGTAAGATCGTCATCACGCGATCATCCTGCACGATGCGATAGTGTTTGAGATATTGCCCGCGATCGCCGTCTTCCCGGCGCCAGGCGAACAGCTCCCCCCTGGGGGCGATGCAGCACGACATATTTGACGTGCGCGTGAGCGAGCTGCTGCTGCTGCCGGGAAAGGGTGGCGGCCCTTATAGCCCGCCGGCAAAAAAATGCCGGAAATCCGTTTCACCGAATGGTAAGGGGCCGCGGGCATGATGGCGCGGCAGCATTTCCACGGCGCGATCCCATGCCTGTGCAGGCCGTCCCGGTCTTGCTTGTTCCGCCCGCCCGGCGCCTGGCGTTCGGCCGCGAGAATGTTCCGCCGCTGCTGCTGACCGTGGCGCTGGTCGGACTGGCGCTGGCGTGGAACGCCCAGGCCGGCCTGCGCTGGACGCTGTCGCCCGCCCTGCTTCTGGCTGCGCCTCTGGCCTGTTTTGCGCTGGCCGCGGTCTATAGCGCGGTCCGTCCCGAGCCGGTGGTTGCCGAAGCCGCGCTCTATCTCGGCCTGTGGTTTCTCTATCCCGTGTTCGGCACCCAACTGACCTATCTGGCGAACCGCCTGGCGTATCCGCTGCAGGACCGGCTGTTCGATAGCTGGGATGCGGCCCTGGGATTCCACTGGCTGGCCTGGGCCAGAGTCATCGCCGCCCACCCGCTGCTGGAGACGGTGCAGATCTTCGCCTATGAAAGCTGTCTGTGGCAGTCGCTGCTGCTAGTGGTGATTTTCGCCGTCTGGGGGCCAAAGGGACGCAACAGCGAATTCCTCACCTCCATGTTGCTGGCGCTGGCGGCGACGATCGCGGTGAACCTGTTCCTGCCCAGCCTGGGGCCGGCCGGGTTTCACGGCCTGAAAAGCCAGACTGCCGACATCATCCGCAGTCTGAGGAATGGCGATACGGCGCCTTATGATTATGCGGGGGTCATTGCCTTTCCGTCTTTCCACACGGTGATCGCGATCCTTTATACCGCCGCCGCCCGCGGCAACCGCTATCGCCTTGCCGCCGCGCTGGTCCTCAACGCGATGATGCTTAGCGCCATTCCCTATTCCGGCAATCATTATCTGTCGGACATGCTGGCGGGCGCCGCCATCGCGGCGGCTGCGCTGGCGGCGGCGCGCCGCCTGCTGCGCGTCTGGGACGGGGCGAAAGTCCTGCGCTGCGAAAATGCCGTCAGTCCCGGCCTTTGACCTGGGCGAGAATGTCCTGCGCCTGGTGGGCCAGTTCGGCCAGCGCATTGGGCATCTCCTCGCCCGACTTGCGGGCCCATTCCACCAGGCCGCCGGCGAAGGCGGCAAGCTGCGGCGCGCTGGCGATCAGCCGCGCCTGGGCTTCCATCTTGGCGGGGTCCAGGTCGTATTCGGCGCCCGGCACGCGCCAGCCGCCCCACTCCGCATCGCCGGTCACCACCACCGGAAAGGTGCCGGGAATGGGATGGCGCGAGCAATCCTCGGTGGGCTGCCACTTGTTGCGGGCGCGGACGATGCGCCAATTGTGGCTGCCCATCGGCGCGGTGTTGCTCAGCGGCTCCTCGCTCTGCAACTCCTCGGCGGTGAATTCGCGGCCCAGCCCGACATCGTAATGGATGCGGATCGGCTCCTCGATGCCCTTGGCCCAGTGCGGCACGACATGCTCGATCAGCGCCCAGGTGCCGACCGGCTTCACGTAAACGCGCTGGTTCTTGTGGAACGTCGCTTTCGCCATGGCGCAAATCTCGCAAGGATGCCGGTGGCCAAGGGTAGAGGGGTGCTGTTAAGTCCCGGTTAAGATCGATATCCGGCTTTGAAGGGTGATGGACAGTCCCTGCGTGAAACTCTGCGTTTACGACGACGCCCACGGCATTTGCGCCGGCTGCGGCCGCACCCTGGCCGAGATCGCGGGCTGGGCGGAGTTGAGCGATCCGCAGCGCCGCGCGGTGCTGGCAGAACTGCCGGGGCGATTGAGGGACCTGCGTGGCGGACCCGCAAAAACTAGTTCTTAAGGCTGCGAACCGCCTTCTTGATTTCTGTCGGCGCAGCCGGGTCAAGCATGATGACACCGTTTTCCTTGCGTCCGATCATCACCGGTGTCTTGGAGGAGTTGTCATAGATCAAGGCAAAGTCCGCCTGATCGAGGAACCAGGGTAATTGTCTGAAGGATTTCTCTCGTCTGCTGACGATTTTGCCGGCCGGCACATCGTGGCCGCCTTCCCTGACGCGCGTGCGCACTCTTTCGATGTTCATTTCAGCGGTTCGCAACGTCACGTACAGCAATCTGATTTCAAAACCATGTGCTTTGGCGAGACGGACAAGGCGCCGGTATTTCGCGGTTGACAGAACCGTCTCGACGCCCACGGTCTTGTAGGTGCGAATGGAAATTCGCAACCATGCATGGATGCGGTCCAATGTCTCCGCATTGGCCGTGAGCAATGCCAGGCCTTCGCGTTTTGCGATATGGGCGGTCAAAATGTCTGGATTGATGATCCACACCGAGCGGCCGAAATCCTTGATATCCGTTCGGCCATAGAGCGTGCTTTTGCCCGACCCGTTCGGCCCCGCAACAATCCACAGGCGCGGTTTTTCAAGGGCCGGCACGGAACCCGGTGCCGCTATTTTTTCTTGCGGAGCGCGGCGCCCACATTGCTGCGGAATGCTTCGCTAAGATCGCTGGCGAATGTCTTGCTGTTGGCATCCACGGTGTTGATGGTCACGCGTTTGCCGGTTTGGCTGTCCCGGACAATCGTTTTGTCTCCGGAAACGCTGGATTTTCCCAGTTTCAAGGTGCGTTCAACGATTTTTGCCATGCGGAAAGTCCGATCTTTGCCCGGTCAATCTATCACAATATTTGCAGCCGGTCGCCCGTTTTCAACCTCGTGTGGGCATTTGCTCCAGCCAGCTGAGTTCGGCGGCGAGGCGCACATTCGTCCCGATTACGATGATCGACAAAGCGGGGCTCGCTTCGGCTGCCGCGCCAAGCCCGGCAAGCGTGGTGATGATCGTCTGCTGTCCCTGGCGCGCGGCATTGACGACAATGGCGGCGGGCTCGTCCGCCGGGCGTCCTGCCGCCATCAGCAGGCCCGCGATCTCGCCGGCGAATTTTCGCGCCATGTAGAGCACCAGGGTGGGCGCGCCGCGCGACACCGAAGCCCAGTCCAGCCGGGTCAGCCTGCCGTCCGAGCCATGGCCGGTGATGAAGGTCACGGCATGATTGGTGTCGCGGTGGGTCACCGGAATGCCGGCATAGGCCAGGCCCCCGATCCCTGCCGTCACGCCGGGCACAATGCGGAACGGTACGCCCGCGCTGGCCAGCGCCTGGGCCTCCTCGCCGCCGCGCCCGAACACGAAAGGATCGCCGCCTTTCAGCCGCAGAACGCGGTGACCCTCCTTCGCCAGCTTTACAAGAAGGTCGGAAATCTCCTCCTGCCTGCAGCTTTTCACTCCCGCCCGCTTGCCGGCATAGATCAGCTCGGCCCCCGGCCGCGCCAGGGTCAGCAGCCGCGCATCGGCCAGCGCGTCGTGGAGGATAAAGTCGGCCTGGGACAGTGCCCGCAGACCCAGCGCCGTGATGAGCCCCGGATCGCCGGGGCCCGCGCCGGCCAGCCAGACCCAGCCCTTTTCCAGGCTGGGAAGCTCCAGGGCCTTGGCGGTTGCGTCATCCATTCTACATAGTTCCGTTGTGGGACAAATTGTATCACGCGGTCTTTGTGGGAAATAGCGCCCGGGAACCGCGTTGGTGCATTGCGCTTAACCAATCTCCCGCTAAAACCCAGCCTCGCGTCTACAAGCAGGACTCCATGACCAAGCCGCGCGCCGACCTGAAGCCCAACAGTTTCGCCTATGAGAATGAGGCGCTGGTCACCCCCAACGGCTTTCGCGAGTAC
>Ga0265325_10001718_pt1 | contig 15212 bp, 13 predicted proteins | sample 41420metaG_FD_202090 | JGI IMG/M metagenome (GOLD analysis project Ga0265325, IMG submission 202090) | Rhizosphere microbial communities from Carex aquatilis grown in University of Washington, Seatle, WA, United States - 4-14-20 metaG | ecosystem: Host-associated > Plants > Roots > Rhizosphere...
GACGAATTCGGCGACACCAATTTGCTGGTGGTGAAGCCGGAGGAGGGCGCGTCGCTGGCGAGGCGGCTCGGCCAGCACTGGATGGTGCTGATGAACCGCCACGGCGTCACCGTCGCCGGCACCTCGGTGCGGGAAACCGTGTTCCGCTGTTATTTCTCCTCGCGCAATGCCGAATTCCAGATCGCCGCGGCGGCCGCTGGAGCGGTGCAGCCGCTGTCGCCGGGCGAAGTCAAGCAGGCCTTCAACCTCGGCACCGGAACGACCGGGCAGGCTCGATCTTGGGAAGTCTGGACCGCGCGCCTCGGCAAGGCTGGCGGATTGCCACCGACGCGGGGTAAAACCGCCGCCAAGCCGAAAGCCAAGGCTGCGGCTGCGCCGAAGCGCAAGGCGGTGCGGCGTTAGCGGGAGGGCAACTGCTTCCTTCTCGCCAGCCCTTGGTGTTGAATACCGTCTCATAAATGACCGCGTGCCCAAGCGCGGCAGAAAAAATCAGGGAGGATATCGATGCAATCAAAGACAATTGCGCTCGCCCTCGGCGTTGCGGCGGCACTTACGGCTGGTAACGCGGCTTTCGCCGACGACACGCTCAAGATGGTGATCGGCCAGATCAACAATTGGGAAAACCAGCAACCGACCCTCGGCCAGGACGCCGGCATTTTCAAGAAACATGGTCTCGTCATCGAGGCGACCGGCAGTCAGGGCGCCGGTGAAACGATTCAAGCGGTCATTTCCGGCAGTGCCGATCTTGGCGGCGGTGTCGGCGTCGCCGGCGCCATGCGCGCGTTCTCGAAAGGCGCGCCGGTGCGCATCCTGCTGCCGGCTTTTACCGGCACCAGCGATCTCTATTGGTACGTCAAAGCGGATTCGCCGATCAAAAGTCTCAACGATACCACCGACAAAAACACCATTGCCTATTCGACCTCGGGCTCGTCATCGAACAACATCGTCGAGGCCTTCGTGCAGGAGCTCGGCGCCAAGGCAACGCCGACCAAGACCGGCGGCCCGGCGCCGACCTTGACCGCGGTGATGTCCGGCCAGGTCGATATCGGCTGGGCGGCGCCGCCCTTCGGCCTGCGCGAGATGAAGGAGGGCAAGATTCGGATGATCGCGCGGGGCAGCGACGTGCCCTCGCTGAAGGGCCAGACCGTGCGCGCCATCATCGTCAATGCCGACGCGCTCAAGACCAAGCACGACGCCATCATGCGATTCGTCGATGCCTACCGGGAATCGGTCGACTGGATGTATGCCGACCCAAAGGCGATGGATATGTATGCCGAGAAGATCAAGGTGCCGATCGAGTACATCAAGGAAAACGCCGAGAAATTTCAGCCCAAAGCGACCATCCAGAGCGACCAGATGGCCGATCTCGATGGTGCAGTGCGGGATGCAGTTAAGTTGAAATTTCTCGAGCAGCCGCTTACCAAGGAGCAACTCGCGGAGTTCATCCAGATCCCTCCGCGCAAAAAATAAGACAAGAAATAGAAACGTCCAAGGTTCGCAGTGCCGGGTTGTGAGCGGGCCGCTGTCATGCAGCGGCCCGTTTGCTTTTAGCGCGTCGCCTTCGCCTCGCTCACCGCCTTGAGCAACGCCTCGCGGCCCTTGTCGATCGCCTCGCGCACACGCTCGTCCTTGCCGATGACGCCCATCTCGCGCTGGCGCGAAACGGTCGCCTCGACCATCAGCGGATCGATGCCGAGCTCGCGCAAGGTCGCGGCGCTTTCTTCCATCTCGGCGGCGCGCCGCGCGCCGTGGCTCGCCATGCGCTCGACATTGTATTCGGACATCTTGGCCCAATCGATGCCGGCATAATTGTTCTTGAGCGACGCGGTCACTTCCTCGAGCACGCCGGCGCGGCTCGCGGCGATGAAGCACTCGAAGCTCAGCGCCTCGATGCCCTTGATCATTACCGAGCGGATCATCTTGATGCCGGCGGCGGCGCCGATCGTGTCGCCGGCGATGGTCGTCGCCATGCCGAGCTCGCCGAGCAGCGCCGCGGCGGCCGGCGCGTGCGGGCCGGCCAGCAGCATCGGCGTCTTGTGGCGCCTCGGGTGGATCGCGGCGACCACCGCGACGTCGACATAGCGGGCATTGTCGCCGAGCAACTTGGCGGTCGCCTGCTTCCTTCCGGGCGATACCGAATTGATGTCGAGATAATACGGCGCGCCGTTCAGATGCGGCGCGGCCGCTTGCGCGGCTTCAAGGCTCGACGCCGCGGTGACCGCCGCGATCACGATGTCGGCGTCGCGCACCGCTTCGGCCGCCGAGCCGGCCAGCCGTATGCCCTGTTTCTCGCCGGCGGCTTTAAGCTTGGCGCCGTCGGCATGGGGAAACAGGATGTCCCAGGCGGCGATGCGCTCGAGGCCGTCCTCGCGCAGTCCGGCGGCGATCGCCTGGCCGGCTTCGCCGAAGCCGATGAACGAGATGCGGGGCGAGTTGCGGTTCATTTGTGCTTCACCACCGGAGTGCCGTGGGTGTGGAACGACTCGATGGTCTTCAAGCCCCAGGCCTGGCCCTTCTTGCGTTCTTCCTCGGTCCAGGTGATCGGCTTCCAGTCCGGCGCCAGGATGAGATGCGCGCCGGCATTGGCGACCTCGACGCGATTGCCGCCCGGCTCATAGACGTAGAGGAAGAAGGTCTGCTGAATGGCGTGCTTGTGCGGCCCGGTCTCGATGTAGACACCGTTCTCCAGGAAAATATCGGCAGCGAGCAGCACCTCCTCGCGGGAATTCAGCGCATAGGTGACGTGGTGGAAGCGGCCCGGCACGCCGGTGTGGTCGCGGGTATAAGCGAAGTCGTAGGACTTGTTGGTCGCCGTCATCCAGATCGCGGCCTCGCTGCCGTCGTTGAGGACGATGCGCTCGGTGAGACGGAAGCCGAGATAGGTTTCGAAGAATTCGCGGCACGCGGAGATGTTGGCGGCGAGCCCGTTCCAGTGGTCGATCCGCCGCACATTGCAGCCGCGTGCCTGGAAGCGCTGCGCCTGGTTCTTCAGCGACGGCTTCTGGTCCGGCGGCGGCTCGTACCACTCGGTGTCGTAATAAAGCTCGATGACGTGGCCGTCCGGATCCTTGCAGACGAAGGTCTTGCCGTGGCCGAGATCGCCGTCCGACCAGCCGACGTCGAAGCCGGAGCCTGTCAGCGCCGCGGCGCGCCGCTCCAGCGCCTGCGGCGAGCGGGTGCGATAGGCGACGTGCGCCATGCCGTTGGTATTCGACGCGGTGAGCTTGAGCGAATAGCGCTCATAATCGTCATAGCCGCGCAGAAAAATGCTGTCGCCCTTTTCGCCGCTCTGCGTCATGCCCATGACGTCGATGAAGAACCGCGCGCTCTTGTCGAATTCGGGCGTCAGCAGTTCGAGGTGCCCGAGATGGGCGATGTCCATATTGGGTTCGGCTGTCATGGCGGAGTTTCTAGCGCGGCGCCGCGCGCCCGGCTAGCGCGGAGGAGGCCTCAGCGAAGCGGAAAATCGATGTGGCAGACCAGGCCGTCCGGCTTGAAAGCCAGTGTCGCGCTGCCGCCGAGCTGCGCCGCCACCCCCTGCTGGATCAGGCTCGAGCCGAAGCCGGATCGCAGCGGTTCCTTGACCGGCGGCCCGTCGGTCTCGACCCAGCGCAATGAGACGCGTTGGCCGGCGCCGGTGCCGGTCTTCTCCCACGCGATCGCCACCAGCCCGTCGGAATCGCTGAGCGCGCCGTATTTGGCGGCGTTGGTCGCGAGTTCTTGAATCACCATGGCCAGCATCGTGACGGTGCGCGCATCGATCTGCAGCGGCGGCCCGGTCATGGTGATGCGCCCGCCGGCGGTCTGGAACGGCGCGATCACCGCGGTCAGTGCGTCACGGATATCGGCGCCCTTCCATTCGCTGGCGCTCAGCAGATCGTGCGCGCTGCCGAGTCCGACCAGCCGCGAATTGAACTTCTGCCTTGCCTCGGTGTCGCTGGCACCGCGGAACGTCTGCGCCGCGACCGATTGCACCGTCGCCAGCGTATTCTTGACGCGGTGATTAAGCTCGTTGATCAACAGTTGGTGCAGGGCCTCGCCGCGCGCGATCTGCGAGGCCATGCGCAGCGCGAAGCTGAGCCCGATCAGCAGCAGCAGGCCGCCGATCGACAGCGCGATCAGCAGATTCTGCAGGGCCGGCGCGGTCAGCGTGCGCTTGTCGATGCCGCTGACCGCAATCCAGCCGGTGATCTCGGAGCGCGAAATCACGGTGATCAGCTCGACGCCCTCGCGCGATACGGTTGGAAACGGCGTTTCCCCCGCCGTCGAGAACAGCCGATCGAGCAAGCTCGGCGAGGCGCTTTGGCCGATGGTCTTGTCCGGGTTGGGAAGCCTGGCGATGTTGCGGCCCTGCTGGTCGAAGATCGACAGCGTCCATTCCTCGCTCGGCCTTTGCTGCTCGAGGATGCGCTGGAAGACTTCCAGCGGAGGATTGAACGAGATGTCATAGACCGCCTTGCCATCGCGAAGCATCGGAACCGAAACCGTCACGATCGGCATCTTCGTCACTGAGCCGAGGAACACCGGCGAGAAGGTCGGCTTTCCGGTCCGGAACACGCTGTCGCGTTCGGCGCGCGCGGTGCGCGGCGGCAGTGGCACGCCGGCCGGCACGCTGGAGTTGAACAACTGATGGCCGGCTTCGTCGCCGATCGAAATCGCCGGGTGGCCCGGAAACAGCCGCACGAAAGCGTCGGCGGCGACGCGGAAGCCCTCGAAGTCGTCGGCCGACAATGCGCGCGAATTGGCGAGCACGATAAGGCCGCCGACGATGCCCTGCATCTCGCGGTCGAGCGTCTGCCGGACGCCGCGCGACACCTGCAGGACACGGTCATTGGCGTTGCGCCGGTCGTCGTCATAGTCGGTGACGATCAAGACCCCGGAGAAGATGATAAGCGGCAATATCGTGCCGCCGACAAGCAGCGCCAGCCGAACCCGTAACGTCAGATTTCGAAGCATGGAGGATGAACTACCCGCGCTGCCGAGTGTCCACTAAAGGCCGCATCGCGACAAGCCTCTCAAAAACGCCGCTAGGGTCCTGCGCCGCCGGGCGGTTTGGTTTATGATGGCTTACGGCGGACTGACTGCGCCGCTCGCATGCCGGGACTGATTGCCGATGAAACGCACGACCCTTCGTATCGCCATCGGCGACTATCCGCACACGCTGCCGCTCAAGCGTGGCGAGATCGTCTCGGACTGGCTCACGCTGGATTTCGTCGCGGTCAAGCCGATGTATGCGGCGTTCAAGCCGATGGTGCGCGAACATGCCTACGACGCCAGCGAGATGGCGCTCACCACCTATTTCCAGGCCAGGGAGCACAATAAGGGGCTGCGGCTGCTGCCGGCCGCGATGCTGGCCCGGTTCCAGCACGGCGCGATGGTCTACAATTCGGCGCGCGGCCCGCTGACGCCGAAGGAGCTTGCCGGCAAACGCATCGGCGTGCGCTCTTATCCGCAGACCACCGGGGTGTGGCTGCGCGGCATCCTGGAAAACGATTACGGCGTCGACTTCAGCAAGGTGCAATGGGTGACCTTCGAGGACGGCCATGTCGCCGAGGCCTCCGACCCGCCGGGCGTGATCCGCAGCGATAAGGACATGACCGAGATGCTGCTTGCGGGCGAGCTCGACGCCGCGGTCTACGGCGCGGCGATGCCGGCCGACGCCCGGCTGAAAACCGTGGTCGCCGATCCCGGCGCCGAGGCGCGCGCCTGGTACGCCAAGCATGGCCTGATGCCGGTCAATCATATGGTGGTGGTCACCGACGAACTGGCGCGGCAGAATCCCGACGCGGTGGCCGAGCTCTATCGCCTGCTCGAAGCCGGCCGCAAAACCGTGGCGCCGCCCACCGACGGCGTCGATCCGGCGCCGTTCGGCAAAGCGGCCAATCGCCGCGGCCTCGATCTGTTGATGGGCTACGCCGTGCAGCAGAAGCTGCTGTCGCGGGCAATTCCGTTCGATGAGTTGTGGTGAGCCACGCTTATCCCTCTCTGAAAGAGGAGGGCGGCGGGCGAGCGAACGCGAGCACATACAATCCGATCGTCCCGCGGAAGCGGGGACCCAGTTCTTTGGCTGGATATTTCGCAAAGGCTGGATTCCCGCTTCCTTGGGAATGAGCGGAATTTGCAGCAGCCGCTTGACAAATTCCGTACTAGGATTAAATTCCGAAGCGTCCGATCCGACAAAGGGCGCTGTCATGAGGCGTCGTGAAAGCGGGAGCGGATGCGGCGCCCGCGGCCGTGGTTCGCAGCCACGCACTCGGGAGGCTCCGGGACCCCGCCCGGGCGGCATGATGACCGCTCTGCAGGGTGCCTGCTGGACTGGGACTGGCCGAGCGCGGCTAACAGCCGCTAGGCCTCGTCGCAGGAAGCGCGGGCCTGGGGCCTGTGTTGCTGGCGCGAGCCGGCGACGCGAAACCGCGATGGAACGCCGGTCGGCGCGCGTGTCTCGCCAGACGCGCCCGCGCCGCAAGGCGTGGAATGAAGACGTTGCGCCGCCCGGCGCTCCGTCCCCTTCGCCTTGTGCGGAGGGGGAGACGAAGGTCCCGCAGAGCGGGGCAGGGTTACGGCGCCCCCGCGCCGCAAACAACAGGGGTGATGATGTTTGCCCAGTTGTTATCGTCCGCGAAAGCGGACGATCCAGTATCCAATGAGTCGCCGTGATTACTGGATCGCCCGGTCAAGCCGGGCGATGACATCGGAGTAGCCGGTGCGAGACTGGAACTCGCGCCACCACTTGGTACATGATGAAACCATGAAGCGCACGCCATCGGTTGACCGGCTCGACGCCGCGCTCGCCCGCATCGACGACCCGCAAGGCGAGGGCAAGCGCGCGATCCTCACGATCTACCGCGAGGCGGCGCGCGCCGCCGCGCAGGCTGCCGACGCGCGCACCCGAACCCATGTGTCGCTTGGTCCGCTCGACGGCGCCATCATCACCATCAAGGATCTGTTCGACGTTGCCGGCGAGGTGACGCGCGCGGGCTCGAAGCTGATCGCCCGCGAAGGCAAGCCCGCCGCGGTCGACGCTCCCGCGATTCACCGGCTGCGCGCCGCCGGCGCCGTGATCGCCGGCAAGACCAACATGACGGAATTCGCCTTTTCCGGCATCGGCGCCAATCCGCATTTCGGCACGCCTGGGAATCCGGCCGACCGCGCCCGCATTCCCGGCGGCTCGACCTCGGGCGGCGCCATCGCGGTCGCCGACGGCATGTGCGAGATCACCATCGGCAGCGACACTGGCGGCTCGACCCGCATCCCCGCGGCGCTGTGCGGCATTGTCGGCTTCAAGCCGAGCAAATGGCGGATCCCGACCGACGGCGCGTTTCCGCTGTCGTCGTCGCTCGATTCGATTGGGCCGATGGCGCGCACGGTCGCCAACTGCGCCAAGGCCGATGCGGTGATGGCGGGCGAGGAGCCGCATCCGCTCGACCCGCCGCCGCTGGCCGCCTTGCGAATCGGCGTCGCGCAAGGCGCGGCGCTCGACAGTCTCGACGACACGGTCGGCCCGCGATTTTCAGCGGCGCTGGCGCTGCTGGCAAAAGCCGGCGCGCGGCTCTCCGACGAGACGCTGGCGCTCACCGCCGACATGGACAAGATCAACGCCAAAGGCGGGCTGGTGCCGCCCGAAGCTTATGCGGTTCACCGCGACCGCTTCGAGCGCAGCCGCGGCGACATCGATCCGATCCTGGCGCTTCGCCTCGAGCGCGCGAAGAGCGTAACGGCCGCCGATTATCAGGACATGCTGCGCGAACGCGCGCGGCTGGTGAAGGCGATGGACGTGCGGCTCTCCGACCTCGACGTGCTGGCCATGCCGGCCGTTCCGATCGTCGCGCCTTTGCTGGCCGAGGTCGCAACCGCGGAGGGCTTCGCGCGCAAGAATGCGATGGTGCTGCGCAACACCTCGTTCGGCAACTTCTTCGACCTGACGGCGATCACGCTGCCGATGCCGGGCGGCGGGCTGCCGTGCGGGCTGATGCTGATGGCGCGCAACGGCCATGACCATCGGCTGCTGCGAATCGCAGCGGCAGTCGAGCGGCTCTTCAATGCGTGACGGTGGCGGCTAAGGGGTCCGGTACACCGGGCCGAACGAGCGCGGGCGCCGCCGCATCAGGTAATCCAGCGCGGCAACCCGTGCACTCAGCGGATATTCCGGAAAGCTGGTGCGCAGTAGCTTGAGCGCTTCGGCGTCGGTCGCCGGCGCGAACTCCATGACACGAGCGGCCATGCTCTCAGGGTCGGCCGGAAGCGGGCTGAATTGTTCGGATTTGAAGGCGGAAGCCATATGATGTCATCCAAAATCGGTCATACGCAGTGTGACGCCCGGCCTTTACCAAGCCGTTAACGACGCAACACGCCGGTCGGTTCCCGCCGGCGGGGCTAGACACTTCGCAATCAGGAAAAAAGCGGCGGCCGGTCTATTTGGCCGGCGGGCCGATCGTCACGGCCAACTTGCCGACGCCCTCGACCTCGCACTCGATCTTGTCGCCGGCCACGGTGGCGGCGACGCCGGACGGCGTTCCGGTCATGATGATGTCACCGGCCGCCAGTTCGACCATCTCGGACAGCTTCGAGATCGTCTCCGGCACGTTCCAGATCATCTGGTTGAGGTCGCCGTCCTGGCGAACCTGACCGTTCACTTTGAGGACGATCTTGCCCTTGGCCGGATGGCCGATCTCGCTGGCCGGCTTCAAGGGCCCGCATGGCGCGGAATGATCGAACGCCTTGCCGATTTCCCACGGCCGCTTGACGTCGCGCGAGGCGATCTGCAGGTCGCGGCGGGTGAGGTCGATGCCGACCGCGTAGCCGTAGATGCAATCATTGGCCTTGGCGACCGCAATGTTGCGGCCGCCCGATTTCAGCGCCACCACGAGCTCGACCTCGTGATGCATGTCCTTGGTCAGCGACGGATAGGGCACGGTGCCGCCGTCGGCGACGATCGCGTCGGCCGGCTTGGCGAAGAAGAACGGCGGCGCGCGCTCGTCCTGGCCCATCTCGCGGATGTGCTCGATGTAGTTTCGCCCGACGCACCAGATGCGGCGCACGGGAAAGAATTTGCCGGTGCCGGCGACCGCGATAGCGGGCTGCGGCGCGGGCTCAATGACGTAGCTTCGATCGGCCATGGTGCTATGCAATCTGAAGATTGTGGGAAGCGTGGATAGCTGCGGAGTTAGCGAAGCGAACGGCGCGCGTCAACGGCTCGCGCTACAGGTTTGCCGCCATCGGCTCGTGGGTTTCCTGCTCCTTGAGCTGAAGGCGGTAGAACATGGCATAACGGCCGCCCTTGCGCAGCAGTTCGTCATGCCGGCCGGACTCGACGACGCGGCCGCCTTCGACCACCAGGATGCGCTCGGCGTGGGCGATGGTGTGCAGGCGGTGCGCGATCACCAGGGTGGTCTTGTTCTCGCACAGCCGCGTGATCGCTTCGCGCACCAGCAATTCGGATTCCGAATCGAGTGCCGCGGTCGCCTCGTCCAGCAGGACGATCGGCGCGTCCTTGATCAACGCCCGTGCGATGGCGATGCGTTGGCGCTGGCCGCCGGACAATTGCAGGCCATGCTCGCCGACCTCGGTGTCGTATTTGTTCGGGAACGACAGGATGAAGTCGTGCGCATGCGCGCCCCTGGCGGCGGCGATGATCTCGTCGGCAGTCGCGCCCGGCCTGCCGCAGGCGATGTTGTCGCGGATCGTGCCGCGGAACAGGAACACATCCTGCCCGACATAGCCGACGTGCTGGCGCAGCGAATGGCGCGACACCGTGGTGATATCGTCGCCGCCGATCGTGATCTGGCCGCGCCCGGCATCGTAGAAACGCAGCAGCAGATTGAAGACGGTCGACTTGCCGCCGCCCGAAGGCCCGACCAATGCGGTCATCTTTCCGGGTTCGGCGACGAACGACATGTCGCGCAGCACCGGCTCCTCGTCGCGATAGGCAAAGCGCACCGCGGAAAACTCGATGCGCTCGGTGGCCGGCCGCAATGCCGGCTTGTCATCGTCGTCGGGCTCGGTCGCCGGGCTGTCGAGAATTTCCAGCAGCAGCCGGACCCCGACCATGCGGCTGGTGAGGTCCATGTTGAACCGCGCCAGCCGTCGCGCCGGCTCGTAGGCCATCAGGAACGCCGCGATGAAGGTGAAGAACTCGCCGGGCGCGGCGCCGTTGACGACGGTGCGATAGCCGCCATAGACCGTGACCGTCGCCAGCGCAAAGCCGCCGAGTACTTCCATCACCGGGCTGGCGCGGTTGGCGACCCGCGCCATCTTGTTGGCCGCACTTTCGATCGTGGCGATTTGGCCGTCGAAGCGCGCGCGCATCGTGTCTTCCAGCGTGAAGGCCTTGACGATGCGGATGCCGTGCAGCGTTTCCTGCAGCGTCTCCAGCATGTCGGCGCCGCCCTGAATGCGCCGGCGCGCGATCGCATTGATGCGGCGGATCAATTGACGCAGCAGCAGCAGCGCCGGCGGCCCGACGATCAGCGCCGACAGCGACATCACCGGGTCCTGGATCACCATCACGATGGCGAGCCCGAGCAGCGAGCAGAAATCGCGGCCGATCGTGGTGATGATCAGGTTGAGGATTTGCGCGATGGCGTCGGCGCCGGCGGTGACGCGGGTGATGAATTCGCTGGAATGGCGGTCGGCATAGAAGGCGAGATTTTCCTTGAGCAGCTTGGCAAACACGCGACGCTGGTTCGAGACCATGATGCGGTTTGCGATCCGCGCCAGGATGACGGATTGGCCATAGCCGGCGAGGCCCTTGCCGCAGAACAGCAGGAACACGACCCCGGCACCGAACAGGACGCCGGAGAATTCCTTGTTGACATAGGCTTGGTTGATGACCTTGCCGAAATAATACGGAACCAGCGCGGTGCAGGCCGCGACGATCGCCATCAGCACGAAGGCGGCGGCGTATTTTTTCCAGTAGCGCACGCCTTCTTCCGCGACCAGCCGCCGGATCATGGCGAGCGCGCCGTAATACTTGTCGGCCGAGGCGGGCAGCAGGAATGTGCTCATGTCGAACTGTCGATTGTTGTGGCGCGCGCTGCGCAATCGGGTTGCGCGATTCACATGATCGCGTGCCAAGCGCACGTTTCCTTGCCCGTCCGGCCCGGGATTTTCAAGCCAAAATCGGTTGATGTGCCGGATTTCTCAGGGAAATCCGCGTTCGCGCCGGTTAACGCGCGCTCTGTTTGGCGGCGAGGCGGCGTTCCCAGGCCAGCGCATGCGTGACGATGGTGCCGAGGTCGTCATAGATCGGCCGCCAGTCGAGCACCGACTGGATGCGCGAGACGTCGGCGACCAGCGCCGCCGGATCGCCCGGACGGCGGTCGGTGAAGCCGACCGGAAAATTGCGGCCGCTGACGCGCCGCACGGCTTCCAGCACCTCCATCACCGAATGGCCGTGACCGTAGCCGCAGTTGAACGTTGCGCTGTCACCGCCGCGGCGGAGATAGGCGAGCGCCGCGGAATGTGCGCGCGCGAGGTCGCTGACGTGGATGTAATCGCGGATGCAGGTGCCGTCCGGGGTCGGATAATCGGTGCCGAACACGCTCATCGTCTCACGCTTGCCGAGCACGGTTTCGACCGCGACCTTGATGAGATGCGTCGCCTGCGGGGTCGACTGCCCGGTGCGTCCTTTCGGGTCGGCGCCGGCGACGTTGAAGTATCGCAGCACGACGAAGCGCAAGCCCTGCGCACGCGCGGCGTCGCGCAGGATGATTTCCGACATCAGCTTCGAGGTGCCGTAAGGCGATATCGGATTGGTCGCCGCATTTTCGCGCACCGGGACCGAGGCGGGATTTCCATACACCGCGGCGGTCGAGGAGAAAATGAATTGACGGACTCCGCCGGCGATTGCCGCTTGCAGCAGCAGTGCGGTGTTGAGCGTGTTGTTACGGTAATAGCCGAGCGGATCGCTGATCGACTCCGGCACCACGACCGAAGCGGCGAAATGGATGATGGCATCGACGCGATGGTCGGCGATCGTCTTCGCAACCAGATCCTGATCGCCGGTGTTGCCGACGACGACCGGCACCGAAGCTGGCAGCAGGAAACGAAAACCGGTGGACAGATTGTCGAGCACGACGACCGGTTGTCCGGCATCGCTCAATTCGTGCACCATGTGGCTACCGATATAGCCGGCGCCGCCCGTGACCAGAATCGCCATGTCGCTGCCCTCGAGTCCGCCGGAGCCTGCACTAATCGCCTTGAATCAGCGCTTGGTGCCGCCTAGGCGAATCCATGTAGCCGTCATGCCTGACGCCGCGTATATCAGCGCAAAAGCCAGGCCGAAAGCTATAGCTTGACCGACATCCTCTTCATAAAGACCTCGTCGCTTGGCGACGTGATTCATCAAATGCCGGCGGTCAGCGAGGCGCGCGCGCATCTGCCGCAGGCGCGATTCGCCTGGCTGGTCGAGGAGGCCTATGCGCCGCTAGTTGCGCTGCATCCGGCGGTCGGCGAGATCATTCCAGTGGCGTGGCGGCGCTGGCGTCATGCACTGACGGCGCCAGCCACCTGGCGCGAGATCGCCGCGCGCCGCAAGGCGTTGCGGGCCGGCCGCTATGACGCAGTGGTGGATACGCAGGGACTGATCCGCAGCGCCGTGATGGCGAACAGCGCGCACGGTGTGCGTCACGGCTATGACCGCGACAGCATCCGCGAGCCGCTGGCGGCGCTGTTCTACGACGTGCGGCACGCGGTGTCGCGCGACCTGCATGCCATCGAGCGCAACCGCATCTTAACCGGCCTGGCGCTCGGTTATCAGCCGCAGGGCGCTCCGCACTATGGGCTCGATCATGCGCGGCTGCGCCAGGGCAATGAACGCTACGCGGTGCTGCTGCACGCCACCGCGCGCGCCGAGAAAGAATGGCCGGTGGCGAACTGGATCGCGCTCGGCAATTCGCTCGCGCGCCGCGGCGTCGCGCTGGTTCTGCCGTGGGGCAATGATGCGGAGCGGGGGCGCGCGCTCCAGATTGCCGAGGGCATCGACGGCGCTCGGGTCGCCGACCGCCTGCCGCTTGACGGCATGGCCAGGCTGATCGCCGGCGCCGAATTCGTTATTGGCGTCGACACTGGGCTGCTGCACGTCGCCGCCGCGCTTGGCGTTCCGCTGGTTGCGATCTTTTCCGGCAGCGAACCAAGACTGACGCGGCCGGTCGGGCCGGGCGCGATCGAAGTGGTCGGCGCCAAAGGCGTGACCCCTGCGGTCGATGAGGTGCGGGGCGCGCTCAGCGAAATTTTGCGCTGATCCGCGCTAGCTCTTGCCGGCGAGAACGCGGCGCGTCGCCTCCAGCACCATTTCGACGGCGACATCGGCGGTATTGCGATGCGCCACCGCGTCATTGCCTTGCGTGCGGGCGCGTTCTTTGGCGGCCTCGTCGCCGGGCGGCTCGAGGATGGCGGCGACCGGATTGAGCGGTGCCCAATGCCACGGGCTGGTCGGGCCGAAAATGGCGATGGTCGGCGTGCCGATCGCGGCGGCGACGTGCATCAGGCCGGAATCGTTGGTGACCGCCGCGTCGGCTGCGGCGAGCGCCAGCACCGCGTTGCGCAGATCGTTGCCGGTGAGGTCGCGCACCGCGCCGCCGCCGCCGGCGGCAATCTCGGCGGCGAGCGGCGTCTCGTTCGGACCGCCGACTATCCAAACGACAATGCCATCTTTGGCGAGTTCGCGCGCCAATCGTGCGTGATGCTCTGTCGGCCAAGTTCTGGTCTTTTGGGTCGCGCCTGGCGCGAGCGCGACGATCGGTCGTCCATCATCCGGCAGTTGACGCGCGCTGCGCCAGGCCGCGATCTGATCTTCCGGCACACGCAGCTCCGGTGCCGGCCACTGCGAAGGCAGGGGTTTGTTCGGCGGCAGGGCTAGAGCCGCCATGCGGTCTATGTTGCGCGGCAATGCCCGTTCGCCATATCGGATGTCGCTGAGCAGCCGATAGCGGAATTCGCCGAGGAAGCCGGTGCGCAGCGGAATGCCGGCCAAGTAAGGCGCGAGCGCCGACTTCCAGGTGCGTGGCAGCATGATCGCCTGCGCGTAGTGCTCGTCCTTCAGCCGGCCAGCAAGCGCGCGATAGAGCGGCACGGGCATGCTTCGCCGCGGCAGGTCGCAGACGATCGCCTTGCGCAGCCCCGGCATGTAATCGACCAGTGGCGCGCAAAGGCTCGACGACACGATGTCGATCGGCCGCGCCGGATCCTGCGCGTGGAGCAGCCGGACCACCGAATGACAGCGTACGAAATCGCCGATCCAGACATAGGGCACGATCAGGATCGGCGCCGGCGGTTGATCGGTGGTCATCGCGACAGGCTATGCGTTTCGTGGCAAATCGCCCAGCGGTTAGCGCGCGGCGGCGCAATCTGTCCAGTGCGGCATTTACCGCATCTCCATAAGGATTTGCGCGCGCGGGCCGACTGGGGCAAAAGCTGCACACGATTGGGCATGACTCAGCATGATTTTGGTGACGGGCGGCGCCGGCTTCATCGGCTCGAATATCGTGGCGAGCCTCAACGAGGCCGGCCGCAGCGATATCGCCGTCAATGATTTCATCGGCGATGACGACAAATGGCGCAACCTGCGCAAGCGGCAGATCGCCGACGTGGTGCCGCCGGCCGAGCTGATGACATGGCTCGCCGGCCGCAAGCTCGACGCCGTCGTCCACATGGGCGCGATTTCCGACACCACCGCGACCGACGGCGATCTGGTGATGGAAAACAATTTCCGCCTGTCGCTGCGGCTGCTCGACTGGTGCACGACCACGCGCACGCCGTTCATTTACGCGTCATCGGCGGCGACCTATGGCGACGGCGCCCAGGGCTTTTCCGATGACTGGTCGCCCGACGCGCTACGCAAGTTCAAGCCGATGAATCTTTACGGGCTGAGCAAGCACCTGTTCGATCAGGCGGTGTCGGAACGTGTCGCCAGGAAAAAGCCGCTGCCGCCGCATTGGGCGGGCTTGAAATTCTTCAACGTCTTTGGCCCGAACGAATACCACAAGGGCAAGATGATGAGCGTGCTGGCGAAGGCGTTCGACAGCGCCAAGGCCGGCGAGACCGTGCGGCTGTTCAAGTCGCACCGCGACGGCGTCGCCGACGGCGACCAGCGCCGCGACTTTATCTATGTCGATGACGCGGTCGCGATCGTGCGCTGGCTGATGGAGACGCCTCGGGTCAACGGCATTTTCAACGCCGGCACCGGGCAGGCGAGCAGCTTTCGTGACATGATC
>Ga0265325_10001723_pt1 | contig 15178 bp, 10 predicted proteins | sample 41420metaG_FD_202090 | JGI IMG/M metagenome (GOLD analysis project Ga0265325, IMG submission 202090) | Rhizosphere microbial communities from Carex aquatilis grown in University of Washington, Seatle, WA, United States - 4-14-20 metaG | ecosystem: Host-associated > Plants > Roots > Rhizosphere...
AGCCGATGGCAAGCCGATTCCTCTCGACTTTATTTCGTTCCATCCGAAGGGACGTCCGCGTTTGGTTGACGGGCACGTGCGAATGGGCATTAGTGATGAGTTGAAGTCTGCGAAGAATGGTTATGAGATCGTGTCGAAGTTCCCGAAGTACAAGCAGACTCCCATCATTTTGAGCGAGGCCGATCCAGAAGGCTGCGCCGGCTGCTCAATGCGAGTGAATCCCGCGAATGCTTACCGTAACGGCCCACTTTACCCGGCGTATACAGCTGTGGCAATGAAGGGACTAATCGATCTGGAGCAGGCGGCTGGGGTCAACCTGATTTCGATGCTGTCGTGGTCATTCGAATTTGAAGGCAAGGACTACTTCGAGGGGTTCCGTACGCTTGCGACCAACGGCGTGGACAAACCTGTTCTGAACGTTTTCCGCATGGCCGGACTTATGTCTGGCGACCGCGTGACAACGACCAGCACCGGCCAGGTTCCACTGGACGACATCGTTGAACAGGGTGTCAGGCAGCAACCTGATATTGACGCATTCGCCACCAAGGCCGCGCATGAAGCGGCAGTGATGATGTGGAACTATCATGACGATGATGTAGCGGGGCCAATCGCGCCTGTGCAGGTAACGATCACGGGCATCCCGGCTGGAGTGAAGAAGGTTTTGCTCGAGCACTATCGCATCGACGAAACGCACAGCAACTCCTATACAGTGTGGAAGGCTATGGGCTCGCCGCAATCGCCCACACCGGAGCAATATGCGCAGTTGCAGGCAGCCGGACAACTTGAGCTGTTGACCTCTCCCAAATGGCTCGATGTGGGCGATGGCAAAGTTGTGATTGACACAAATCTGCCCCGTCAGGCAACATCGCTTCTGCATTTGAAATGGTAGGGATTTGAAATGAATTGCAGCGGCCGATTGAAAGTTATCGCGCTGGTATTTGGCCTGTGGAGTTGGGGTGCGCAAGCATCTCAACCGCCACAGGCCTTCAATCTTGAGGGCGACATTGCAGGCGCGCACGATCCGTCTATGATTCGCGAAGGCAACACGTATTACGTTTTCACAACTGGAAGGGCGCCGGGCGGAGGGCAATTTGCCATTCGCTGCTCGAGCGATCTGACTAGCTGGAAACAATGCGGGCAGGTGTTCGACGCAGTTCCGGAATGGATCAAGGAACGCAGCCCCGGCACGAGAGACCTTTGGGCGCCCGACATCTCTTTCGAGCACGGCCAGTATCGGCTGTACTATGCATACTCGCTGTTTGGGAAGAATACTTCCGGCATTGCTCTGGCAACTGCCAGGACGCTCGATCCGAAAAGCCCTGACTACGGATGGCACGATGAGGGACTTATTCTCGAATCGAAAGCGACGGATGATTTCAACGCCATCGATCCGAATTACGTTGAGGACAATGCGCACCATGCCTGGCTGAATTTCGGTAGCTTCTGGACCGGAATTAAAATGCGCGCGCTTGACGCTGCCACGGGCAAACTCTCAACGACAGACACGAAAACTTATTCGTTGGCGAGCCGCGTTCGGCCTGAAAATGCCGAGCCGAATCCTCCCGGTTTGCCTGGCAACTGGCAGGCGGTTGAGGCTCCGTTCATCGTTCGTCACGGCGGATATTTTTATCTCTTTGTTTCTTTCGATCTCTGCTGCCGAGGCGTGAAGAGTACTTACCGGACGGTCGTTGGGCGCGCAAAAGCAGTTACCGGTCCGTATGTCGATCGCGATGGCGTGCCGATGCTGAAGGGCGGCGGGACGGCCTTGCTTTCAGCAAATGCTCGCTGGTTGGGACCAGGCGGTGAGTCGGTGCTGCTTCGCAAAGGCGAGCCGGACCTGATTGTTTATCACGCATACGATCATGAGACGGGGAAATCGTCGCTGCAGCTTTCGACCATTGAGTGGAAGCAGGGCTGGCCGGCGGCGGCGCTGCGGGAAAAATAGCGGAGCGGAGCTGCTTCTTGCCGTTTGTTTTTGGGACTACTTTTTGCTTGCGGGACGATCCAGCGAGACCATTTCAAGATCGCGCACCCGCGGCGGGGCTGTTCCGGGCGGAAGCGTCGTGGAGTAAAAACCGAGCCCCTGACTTGATGCGGCGGGATATATCAACGCGGTGATGACCGTTTCGCCATCCTCGGCGAAGATCTCAATAGAATTGCTGTCAACCACGATCTCGATGGGGACGCCTTCGGCCTGAATATGTTTGAGCGGAGCGGAGGCACGGGCTGGAAAATCCGCCGACCAGTCGGTCTTTCCTGAATGCGAGCGATCGATAAAGATGCGGCTTTTAGCGGTATCGATGCCGACGACCGTTTCTTCACTGGCTGCCTGATTTGGATCGAGGTTGTTGCGGCGCAGGCGGACACCAGCTTCGGACGCATCGCCGGGATCGAGCGTGAAGCGAAGCCTGAAGACCCCGCCGGTGAGTTTCTTCGCAGCAATGCGCTCATTCGCTTTCGCAATTGTTTGAAATGCAGGCGCGCCGAACATGGCCATGTATTTTTTATCTGCAGGCAGGCCGAGGACGGGCTTCTGTACAAGCTGAAGCGGCTCTTGCATCGGAGTCGGCGGCGGATATGCGGGCGGCTCCTGGAAATAGAGATGACGTGCAGTCGTCATTTCTCCGCGACCGGGCAGGGTAGGCAATTTCGAAGCGTACTGCCAATTGCTCATCCAGGCAATCCATGTGCGTTCGACCGACTCATTGCCGGTGTTTGCGAATGAAGTAGAGGCGTAGAAATCTTTGCCCCAGTCGACCCAATGCGGCCCTGAACCGGGATGATCTTCAGTAAAAGTTGTGCCGTCGAATTTGCCTACGAAGTATTGATCGGCTGAACCGCCGGCGGGTCCGCCCGGACTGAGATTGACGTTCAGCAGCCAGCGCGAGCCATCGAGATGACCCTGGGCGTCATAAACGGGAAGCTCAAAAAGATCTGGGCACTCCCATACTCCAGAAACCGCGCCGGCAGAACCGAACTCGCTGGCGAGCTCCCACTTGCGCAGATTTGGCGAGCGATAGAAGCGCAGTTCGTGCTGGTCAGGCAGTGCGACAACCATCACCCAGCTTTTCGACGCTTCGTGCCAGAACACCTTGGGATCGCGAAAGTCTTTGAGGCCGAGGTCAAGCACGGGATTGCCGGAATACTTCGTCCACGTCGTGCCCTCGTCGCGGCTGACGGCGATGTTTTGCGTCTGCTTCCCGAGCGATGCGCCGGTGTAGATCGCGATAAGACAGCCGGGAGTCTTATGTCCGGCATCGCCGCAAAGGCCGCTGGTATTGTCGTGATCTTCGACGGTTGAACCGCTGAAGATGGCGATGCCGTTTTCTTCGGGGATGGCAATGGGCAGATGCTTCCAGTGGACAAGGTCGGGCGACGTGGCGTGGCCCCAGCTCATGTGGCCCCATTGTTCGCCGAAGGGATTTGTCTGAAAGAAGATATGGTATTGCCCATTCAGGTAGATCGGGCCGTTGGGATCGTTGATCCAGTTTGGCGGCGCAAAGAAATGGATCTTCGGTTGCCAGTCAGCATTGCTTGCAGGAGCGGCAGACTGCTGCTGGGCGTGTGATTGCACCGTTGTAAGAATTGAAATAGCCAATAATATTCGGCCGGCAAGTGCCGGAATACGGGGACGGGGTTCCAGGAGCATGCTTCGCTTACCCTCGAGATGAGGTTAACGCATTGGTCGAGGTTCGGGCTAATCGCGAGGTGCAGAGCAGAAGTTGTGCGGTGATTTACGAAGAGAAATATGCCTGGAGAGACTGCGAGCTCGGCGATTAAAGCGACTCAGCGATCTCCCCAGCAGTTGGTTTCCTAAGCGAGCTGGAATGAGATGGTAATGTTGGTGGTCATATCCACGGGCCGGCCGTCGCGTGTGGCCGGGCGGAAGCGGATCTGCTGGGCTACGCGCTGCGCTTCCTCATCGAGGCCGTGCCCCAGGCCACGCAAGACTCCTTGAACAGAAACCTGGCCGTTAGCCAGAAAGGTGACGCGTAGCACTACATCGCCTTGCACCTTCATATCACGAGCTTCAGCCGTGTATCGCACCGGAGGCTTTGAAATGAGCTCGAGGTTTGTGAACGCGGGTTGCGTGCTCACCCTCTGCATCACGGCCACCGTGGTTGCAGCCGGGATGCCCGCGGAGGCGACCCTACCATAGGTTCCGTTTGAAGCTGTTCCGGTGGCGCCAGGAATACCAGCAGAAGCGACCTTGCCTACTGTTCCAGCATTCGAACCAGAGTTGGTTCCGTTGCCGATCCCAGTCGATCCCACGACGCCATGCGGAGCAACAGCGGGGCCTTGCTGGCCTCCGTAAGGATTGCCAATGGCGGCGATGGTTGCCGGGCGTGTCGCGTTGGGGTTGGGTGTAGCGCCAAATGTATCGCCAAGGTGAACCGGAGCAGTAGATGGCTTGATCTGCGGCGTCTGCGCAGGCATGGCGGCCGTGAGCGCTGCCTTTGGCTGCGGCGCCAGAACAATTGCCGGCTTGGGCTTGATGACCGGCTCGGCCAGTTTGGCTTCAACCTGGATCGGCTTCGGCTCAGGCTTTGGCTTCGGCATATCGATCTTGGGCGCATCCAACTTCACCTTGGGAGGCTCTGGTGGAGGCGGAAGCTTGGGCGGAGGCGTTACTTTGACCTTGGGCTCCGGCGGCGGAACGGTGGGCGCAATCAACTCCGTCATCTCGTAGTGATGCACCGCGATGACATGCTTCATCGTCATGCCGATAATGAGAACCGCAGCGAGAATTGATCCATTAACAGTCGCGCTGGCAATGATTGCGCCCGTGCTGCGCTCCGGCTCGGGAAGTAAGCCAAAATTTGTTCTTCCAGGGGTATATTCGACCGCCATGATCCAGACCTCGCAAATACCAACGATTGAAGACGTATCAGAAATATGAAAACGGGGAAACTGCATTAATTAGCGGCAGACTTACAGATGCTTCTCAGGGGCCCGTTACCTTATGTCGCGAAAGCGATTACTAAAGTCGGATGCTGCAAGACGATTATCCTCGGAATGGAAGCAAAGCTGAAGGTCCAAATGGGTAAGTAGCGCGGTACAAAGGTGCAAGAAGTAGCACTAAGGTGGTACGCGCGGCGCTGCAGTCGCTCTTTATCGTGCTTATTTGTTTTTATTGAGCCGAAGCAGTTAACTTTCGTTGCGCGCCGAGCCGTGCGGCAAGCCGGACCAATTCTTCGTCGAAGCCTCGCTGAGCGGCAATCTGCATGCCGCCAGGCGCGCAGGGAACGGCGACGACGGGTACACCGGCGAGACTGAACGGCGTGGTGTAACGGAGCAGATGAGCGCGGGTCTGCGAGTGGTCTGCGCCGGCCGCGAGCCTGGCCACAGGGGCGCATGGAAACATGATCAACTGATGTGCTGCGAACAGATCGTCCATGCGGGCGTTGAAATCGGCGTGACGCTGGCGTAGCGCGGCGATCTCTGAAGGCGTAATACGGGCGCCCATTTCAAGCCGCTCGCGGATGGCCGGCTGAAAGCGATCGAAATATTTTGCATGCAGTCGCGCTGCCTCCCACGCTTGAATTCGGGCGAAGATGTCGCGCGACTCGGACCACCATTCGGGATCAATCATGCTCGCCTGAAGGCCGAGCGATTCCAACTCGCGAATCGCCGCACGAAAACTTGCCAGAACCTGAGGCTCGCAGTCGACAAGAAAGCTGTCAGCGATGATTGCGAACCGATTGAATGTCACCGCGTGAGGTGGAACATCAGGCGCGTAGAAGGCGGCTAGCAATGGCGCGTCTTCGAGATCGTGAAAGAGCCAGCCGAGCGTATCAAACGATTCGGCAAGGTGCGCGCCACCGCGCCAGTTGCCACGGCCGGGCGATGATCGGTAGCCCGCCAATCCGCCGAGCGATGCGGGCACACGCACGGAGCCGCCTGTATCTGTGCCGATAGCAGCAACGGCTGACCCCTCAAGCACGCTGGCAACGGCTCCGCTTGATGAACCGCCGGTTAAAGCTCCCGGATCACCGGGCAACAGGCAATCGCCGAAGTCGGGATTTTCGCCGGTGATGCCGTAAGTAAGCGGATGCACATGCGTCTTGCCCGTGATGACTGCGCCCTCTGCGCGCAACCGCTCCACGAGCCAGGAATCGTTGGCGGCATTTCCCTTGAGATCGCGGTAGAAGACGGTGCCGCAGCTTGTGGGAGCGCCGGCAAGGTCGAAGCAGTCTTTGACTGAAATCGGCAGGCCCCATAGGGCGCTACGTCCATCGCCGAACGGACCGGCCTTGCCGCGCGGCATCTTCTCCGCGCGTTTGGCTTCGCTGCGCGTCCAGTCTGCGTCCTGCCACAGATAAGTATTGCGGCCGGCATTCTGATTTGAGCGCGCCAACGCCTGCTCGGCGAGTTCAGTTGGCCGCAGGGTTCCATCGGCAAGGGCACGGCGCAGTTCGCGAACGGTCCAGGATTTAGTCGTCATTGTGCCGGGAAGAGTCTCCGTTCCGGCAGGATTTGTTTTGCGATGGACCCACTCACCGTGAACACAGGATCGTTGACTACCTGGCTGAGGCGCAGTTTCATCGCCACGCTGCACAGGATGTAGGCGTGTTCATCACTGAAGCCCCATCGGCTGACCAATAGATCAATCATGCGGTTGGTGGCGGCGCGCGCGGCAACAGCCACGTCGGTTCCTGATTCAAGAATTACCCACGTATCCGAAACGCAATCGGGCGCAATGCGATCGCACGCTTCGACAAGGGGGCCGGCGAGTGGCTGGTTCTTATGCAAATTGAAGCGCAGCGTAACGTCGAGCGGGCACTCGATGCCATTGATGCAGACCTCGCCGTCGCCTTGCGCGGCATGACCGTCGCCGCAACTGAAGAGTGCTCCGCGATTGTAGACCGGCAAATAGAGAGTTGATCCGGCGCACAACTCGCGCACGTCGAGATTGCCGCCAAAAGGGCCGGGCGCGCGCGTGCGAAAAGCTCCATCGTCAGCACGCGCCACACCCATAACGCCAAGAAAAGGCCGCAGCGGAACGATTGCGGGAGCCAGCGAACTGGTGCTTTCGCCTTCCAGATTCCAGTGAAAAAGGTACGGCCCGCGAAAGCGATCCTTCAGGAAACCGAAACCATCCACTATGCTCGACCAGCCCCAACCGGAATGTCGAGTTGTGAGCACATCAATCTGCAGTACGTCACCGGGCTCCGCGCCTTCTATCCAAACCGGACCGGTGAGCGCGTGGACGCGAAGGCGGTCGATGTTGAGCAATTCCGCAGCCGTCATGCCGGGGTGGACCTGGCTATCGCTCGAGTCGACGCACTCGAACTGCACCTCATCGCCGGGATGAATATGCAAGCGGGACTGCAGCGAACGGTCCCAGACGGAGTGCGTGGGTAGGGCGGCAAGCGAGTGTTCCATTACGGCTGCTCCTGTGGCATGTGCCTTTGAATTTAGCACGTGGCAAAGGCACGGACTTAACGATTTGCAAACGCCGCGGCGGGCAGCAATTTGCTTCCAAAGGAAAGAATACTCGGAGGTTGGGTTCATCTGTTACGTTGGAGCGAGGTAAGCTCTTCCCCTCCCCACAACAGATACGCTTGCGAGTAATTTTCATGGATCTGATCGAAAGATTGGCAGAGCACAAGGCGCTAGGCTCGGCACCACGGGAGGAGCTTGCGTGGCTGGTCGAACACGGCACCCTCCGGCACCTTGAAGCGGGCGAGATTCTGACCCACAAAGGCAAGCAGGTTGAGGGTCTCTACGTGGTGTTGACAGGGCACGTGGCGCTTTCCGTGGACCGACCGACCGGGCCACAAAAGGTGATTGAATGGCGCGCCGGTGAGGTATCGGGGATTTTGCCTTTCTCTCGTTTGAAAAGCCCGCCGGGAGATGCTGTCGCAGTAGAACCCACAGAGATACTTTCGCTGCCCCGCGAGCAACTACAGGCGCTGACAAGGGCGTGCTTTCAGATCACGACCATCCTGGTGCACATGATGATCGATCGCGCGCGGCTGTTTACATCGAGCGACCTTCAGAATGAGAAGATGATCTCCCTCGGTAAACTCTCAGCCGGCCTGGCCCACGAGCTCAATAATCCGGCGTCGGCCATTGAACGTAACGCAACGTTGCTTGAAGACCGTCTTGCGGAGGCGGAAGCCGCTACTCATGCACTGGGAGTTGCCCGGCTGAGCGACGCGCAACTGGCCGCGGTCGAGTCAACTCGAACTGCCTGCATTGCAAAGGCGCCCGCGGGCGTGCGCTCGCCGGTACAGCAGGCCGAGCGCGAGGAACAGATTGCGGACTGGCTTGCCGATCACGGGCTTGACGAAAACATGGCGGACGCTCTTGCCGATACCCAGGTGAGCATTGCCGCACTCGATGAGCTTGCCGGCGTTGTCGAGGGCAATGCGCTGGAGGCGGTGTTGCGCTGGGCCGCCTCAGGATGTGCGGTTCGCAGCCTCGCTGCAGAGATTCAGGAATCGGCGATGCACATTTCGGGGTTGGTGTCGGCAATTAAGGGCTTTACCCATATGGACCAGGCAATGGTGGCTGAACCGTTGGACGTTGGGCCGGGATTGGGCCACACCGTTGCAGTACTCAGATCGAAGGCTGGACAGAAGTCGGCTGCGGTTTCAATTGAAGTTGAACCTGGATTGCCACGCGTGCGTGGGTTCGCGGGCGAGCTCAACCAGATATGGGGCAACCTGATCGATAATGCGCTCGACGCTATCGCCGACAATGGGTGCGTTCAGGTCACAGCAAAGCGAGAGGGCGGGCGCGTAGTAGTGCGCATTGTGGACGATGGTCCTGGAATTCCGCCGTCGGTACGCGAGCATATCTTCGACCCGTTCTTTACCACCAAGCCGATGGGCCAGGGCACCGGTCTTGGCCTGGACATTGTGCGGCGCCTTGTTGTCCACAATGATGGCACCATTGAGCTGGAGTCGTTGCCGGGACGGACGGAGTTTCGTGTAGGACTTCCAATCGCCGAGGATTCCGCAGGGGCGCGCAATGAATAAGCCTGTGTTGATGATTGTGGACGACGACCCGCAGGTACTTGCTGCCGTGCGCCGCGATTTGCGTTCGCACTACCGCGAAAACTACACGGTCATGGGCGCGTCGTCGGGTGGCGATGCTTTAGAGGCTATGCGCGAGTTGAAGAGCCGCGGCGACTCGCTGGCGATGATCATCAGCGACCAGCGCATGCCGGGCATGATGGGCAGCGAGGTGCTTGCGAAGTCGCGTGCCATTTATCCGCTGGCGCGCAGGGTGCTGCTGACCGCTTATTCCGATATTGATGCCGCCGTAAAGGCCATCAACGAGGCACATCTCGACCACTATCTTTCCAAGCCATGGGATCCGCCTGAAGAGCGGCTGTTTCCAGCCGTGGACGATTTACTGGATGGGTGGCAGGCGGAGAGTCTGCCAGAAGCAAAGGGTCTGCGGCTGGTGGGACATCAGTGGTCGCCTCAGTCGCACGCGATCAAGGATTTTCTGGCCAGCAATCTGATTCCCTATCGCTGGCTCGATGTGACCCGCGATGAAGACGCGCAGGCTTTGCTTGATGCGGCCGGAGTGGACAGCAGCGAGCTTCCGGCACTGTTCTTCGATGATGGAACGCCGGTATTGCGCAATCCTGATCCACGCATGGTGGCAGAGCGTCTGGGCAGGCCGTTGACCGCAACCTTCGATCTATACGACCTGGCGATTGTTGGCGCGGGCCCAGCGGGGCTTGCCGCGGCGGTCTATGGTGCATCTGAAGGGCTGCGCACGGTGCTGCTTGACCGCCACGCGCCGGGCGGACAGGCAGGCTCAAGCTCGCGGATTGAAAACTATCTTGGATTCCCTGCCGGCGTAAGCGGCAGCGAACTGACGCGGCGCGCGATTGCGCAGGCACAGCGCCTGGGCGCCGAGTTCCTGGCTCCGCTTGAGACTACCGGCTTGTCGATCGACGGCGGATACAAGCGGCTGACGCTGAGCGATGGACGAGAGCTCGTAACGCGAACCGTGCTGGCCAGCACCGGAATGCTCTATCGCCAGCATCCGGCGCCGGGCATTGCCGAGCTTACAGGCGCGGGCGTTTATTACGGCGCCGCAACAACTGAAGCAGCGGCATTTCGAGAGCGGCGCGTGCTGGTGGTCGGTGGAGGCAACTCCGCCGGGCAGGCCGCCATGCACCTGGCGCGGTACGCCAGAGAGGTTGAGATCATCGTTCGCCGCGACGGCCTGCGCGAAACCATGTCGCAATATTTGATTGAGCAAATTGAGAAGACTGCGAACATCAGAGTGCGTATCGGCAGCGAGGTGGCGCGGGTGGAGGGCGACGGTCACGTGGAGCGCGTTGCGCTCACCTGCCTGGCGGACGGCGAAACCACGCTTGAGGATGCAGACGCGCTTTTTATTTTTATTGGCACCAGCCCGCGCAGCGACTGGCTGCCGGCGGAAGTGTTGCGCGACGCAAAAGGATTTGTGCTGACTGGCCGCGACTTGATGGCTGCCGATGATTTTGGGCGCACCTGGAAAGAGCAACGCGAGCCGTTGCTGCTTGAAACCAGCGTTCCAGGCGTTTTTGCGGCGGGCGATCTGCGGGCCGGCGCAATGAACCGGGTGGCTTCGGCAGTTGGCGAAGGCTCAATGGTGGTGCGTCTGGCCCACGAATATTTAGCACTCACATAAGCTCCGAAAGAGCCCGCAGATCGGGGTTAGTTTGCCATCTCGCGGCCTTATCACAACTAGCTGTGATATGAACGCATTGCGCAGTACCATCACCTACTGGCCTGAAAGCAAGGATTGCGGGCAGATCGATTTGCGTACTCAGCCAGTTCAAAGCCTGTACTTGATATTGGAAGCGGTCAAAATTGACCAGCAGTAGAAGTTATCCACTAATAAACTCAGGTGTGGCTCGGAAGCCGAATCAAAAAGCAAACATATCCTCAGCTAAGTTACCGTTTTTCTTTTCACTTGCCGGCAAATGGTATTATTCTGTGCCATCGGGACAATTTAGCTAAAAGAAGTCGCTGTATTTTCCAGCATGGTTCCAAAGGAGAAAAACATGAATCGGCGTGATTTAAGTTCAGCTTGCCTGCTTGCATTAGCGGCTAGCCTTGCCCTGTTACCGATGGGTTGCAAAAAGGCTCCGCCCATAACTCTGTCGGCAAATGCAACCCCACCAGCCGTATTTCCGGGGGAACCAGTTACTGTAACTGCTACCGCCGGGTCGGTGGATCCTAAGAAGAACACGAATGTCCTCTATAACTGGTCGGGCACCGGCGCCTCAGGCAATGCCACTTCGACCACCGTTCAAACTGCATCGCTTGATCCAGGAAATTACAGCGTGAAGGCAGAAGTGAAGGAGGGCAAGAAGGGCAAGGAAGGTTTGAAGCCCGGCCAGTCTGCCGATGCCACCGCCAGCTTTACGGTAAAGCCGTTTGAACCGCCAACGATCAGTTGCGCGGTTGACCCGACGACGATCAAACCAGGCGACTCGGCGACCGTTACTTCGACCGGCATGAGCCCGCAGAATCGCCCGCTGACCTATAGCTACTCGGCCACTGGCGGAACGATTTCCGGCAGCGGCACCACCGCCACTTACGCATCGGCAGGCGCGCCCACCGGCACTGTAGGAATTACCTGCAACGTCGCTGACGACAAGAGCCACACTGCAACGGCCAGCACCAATCTGACCATCGTTGCTCCTCCGCCGCCACCGCCGCCACCGCACACCTCGACGCTGTGCTCCATCAGCTTTGGGGACGATAAGAAGCGGCCAACCCGCGTAAGCAACGAAGCCAAGGCTTGCCTGGACGAAGTTGCTCTCGATCTGCAGCGGCAAGCTGACGCCAAGGCCGTGATCGTTGGCGAATCGAACGCCAAGGAAAACGACATCACCGCGAAGCAACAGAAAGTGGCCGCAAAGCACAAGCGGGCGAAGGTTACGATGTTTGCCGCGCAGCGCGCAGTCAACGCAAAGGATTACCTGGTTACGGAAAAAGGCATTGATGGCTCGCGCATCAGTACAGCTACCGGAACTACCGATGGACAGACTGCAGAGAACTACCTTGTGCCTGCCGGCGCTACATTTGCCGGCGACGTGCAAGGAACAACTCCGGTTGAAGAATCAACTGTGAAGCCGGAAGTTCGCAAGCCTCTGGGTCACAAATAGCACTGCAATCGGCCCTTGGGCCGAAACGGGTAAGACTGCATCGGCTCTTCTGTCTTCGCGACGGGAGAGCCGATGCCGTTTAAGGCTCCTGCTCTGCATAACATTACTTTTCCCTGCTATTTTCTCTACCGCTGCGCCTTGCGGTGAAACTCCACATGCCCGCCATTCGTATATTCACTGGAGCCCCAGGGGAGATTTGTGCCTGCTGCCTCCGTCTGCCCGTTGACATTGCGCGGAGAAATCTTGTCAAATGGCCGCATTTACAAACCTGGCGATTGCAGGAACTTCAGCGTTCGCTCATACCAAAGTTGCGCAAAGAAGGAGACTAATGAAAAAAGCAGCGATCATTTTCGTGCTTCTGGCTTCGGGAATCGCGTGGGCGCAGCCCCCGGCGGATTGCAAGCCATCAGCGCTGAATATTCCGGGAGCTCCGTACCCTTGTGTATTTCCCGATCATCGTGCCATGTTCCGCGTAGCAGCACCGAACGCTCAAAGCGTGCGCGTTCGCGTGGGCACCGGGTTCGACCTGAAAAAAGAAGCTGACGGACTGTGGTACGTCACCACCACGCCGCTCGTCGAAGGCTTCCACTACTATCTGCTCAATATCGACGGCGCCACCTTCGCCGATCCGGCGACACGCACATACTTCGGAGGCGGAACTGACAGCAGCGCGATTGAAGTCCCAGCAGATGACGCCGATTTCTACAGCCACAAAGACGTGCCGCATGGCGTTGTGCGTGAGCAGTTCTACTTCTCAACTGTGACGCAGAAGTGGCGCCGCGCTTACATCTACACTCCTCCCGATTACGACAATTCAAAGGCGAAGTATCCGGTTCTCTACCTTCTGCACGGCTGGGGAGAAAACGAGCAGGGCTGGACCTTCCAGGGCCATGTCGATCAGATCATGGACAACCTGATCGCTGACAAGAAAGCCAAGCCGATGATCATCGTCATGGACAATCTGAATGCGGGAAAGCCAGGCGAAGACGTTTCGATTTATAACGCTCGCGGCGTCATTACGCAGGCAGTGCCTCAGCCCACATCAGCCCAGACCGGAGCACCGGGAGTACCGGGAGCTGGTCCTGGCGGACCACCGGCAGCGCCCGGCGCAGCGGGGGCACCTCGTCCAGCACCGCGGCCGATGGCCAGCACAACGTTCACCGAGATGATGTTCACGGATCTGATTCCGTTCGTGGAGAAAACCTACAGAGCCATGCCGGGCCGCGAAAACCGGGCCATGGCGGGCCTGTCGATGGGCGGCGCTCAAACGTTCTCGACCGCACTGCTCAACCTTGACAAGTTCGCTTACATCGGCGGATTTAGCGGAAGCTGCGGCGGCCGCGGAACGTTCGACCCGAAGACCAGCTGCGGCGGCGCTTTTGCCGATCCCGCGGCATTCAACAGCAAGGTCAAGCTGCTTTTCCTTGGCATCGGCTCTGTTGAAGGGCCGGGCGCAAAGAACTTCAGCGAGGCGCTCGCCAAGGAAGGCATCAAGAACGTGTACTTCGAGTCTCCGGGCACCGCGCACGAGTGGCTGACCTGGCGGCGCACCCTGGCCGACTTTGCTCCGCGCTTGTTTAAATAATCTGCTTCAGAAAAAAATCCGAACGCCGGCAGCGAAATTGGTCCGGCGTTCGGATTTTATATTTAGCGTTCATCTATTTCGTTCATCAATTCCCTTGCCCGCTCAACCGCTTCTTTCAACGCAGCCTTGCCGGCGCGCGTTGCGCTGTAGCACTTTCGGCGCTTGCCTGAAATCACCAAAACACTCGCTTTGAGCCATCCGCGACGCTCCATGCTGTGCAACAGCGGATACATTGTCCCTGGTCCAAGCCGATATCCATGCCGGCCTAGTTCCTCAATCATGCCGAAGCCAAAGATCAGCTCTTTCGCCGCGTGATGAAGCACATGCACACGGACGAGTCCGATATACAGATCCTGATGCTTCGCATTGGCTCGCTTGATCACGGGTCGCCTTTCCTCTGCTCAGGACTGCTTTGTCGATCGAATGCTGACGCTCTGCCCGCTGCGAATGGCATCGGACGCAATGCGCACCACCAGGTCGCCAGAATGCAGATCTCCAAACACTTCCATGTCACCGTTCACGGTTTGGCCAGTCTGCACGTTCACCCACTCGGCCTTGCCGTCGCGCACTCGGATCACGAAAGTATGTTGTTGATCTGCGGTTACGGCAGTCGAAGGCACGAACATGCTCGGCTCCGCGCGCCGAACCGGCCATGACACGGTAACAAAGCTTCCTGGCGCAAGCTTGTCTTTCGGATTCTGAACATCGAGTTCGACGTGCATGGTACGTGTACTCAGGTCAACGTCGTGCGCAATGCGAGCGATGGGCGCGTGAAATGTTTCGCCCGGATATGCTGGGACTGTGAATCCGACAGACTGCCCTTGTTTCATCTCGCCAACTTCCGCTTCCGGAATCGGCACCACCAGCCGCAGCCTGTTTGAATCAACGATACGCACAATGGGCTGCGCCCCTGCCTGACCTGTAGCAGGACCGGTCAGTGCGCCAGGATGCAGATTGCGAAGTGTGACAACTCCACTGAATGGCGCGGTGATGGTGAGATACGATTCCATCTGCGCCACGCTGCGCAAGGCCTCACGCGCGGCACTCACGTTGTGCTCCGCTGCCGAAACTGCGCCTTTGTCTGCTGCAACCGTCTGCTCCGCAACCTGCACATCGTTCTGCGCGACGACGCCGGGGGTTTTCGCCGCTGCCGCCAGGTGCACATATGTTCCTTCATCGGAAGCCATTTTTGCCTGTACCGAGGCGAGCTGCGATTCGGCAGCGTGCACTGATGCGTCACTTTGCGAGCGCTGTGCAGCAAGCTCTGGCGCAGAGATGCGCATCAGTTCCTCTCCCTTATGTACGCGCGAGCCAACGTCGACACGAATTGAATCAAGAAACCCCGTCACGCGCGGATAGATATCGACAGATTGATAGGGCAGCAATTGCGCCGGCAGGCTCACGTTGATATCGAGCTTGCGCTCGGTCACGTTAACCGTCTCAACAGAAATTGGCGCGGCAAC
>Ga0265325_10001726_pt1 | contig 15173 bp, 14 predicted proteins | sample 41420metaG_FD_202090 | JGI IMG/M metagenome (GOLD analysis project Ga0265325, IMG submission 202090) | Rhizosphere microbial communities from Carex aquatilis grown in University of Washington, Seatle, WA, United States - 4-14-20 metaG | ecosystem: Host-associated > Plants > Roots > Rhizosphere...
AGCGACGGCGCGGCAGGTCGCGGCGCTGGCGCGCGCCGGCTCCGAGATCGTACGCATCACCGTCGACCGCGACGAAGCTGCGGCGGCGGTGCCGCGCATCAAGGACCGCGCCGCGCAGCTCGGCGCCACGGTGCCTATCGTCGGCGATTTCCACTATATCGGCCACAAGCTGCTGGCCGACCATCCGGGCTGCGCCGAGGCGCTCGACAAGTACCGCATCAATCCGGGCAATGTCGGCTTCAAGAACAAGCGCGACCCGCAATTCACCCAGATCGTCGAGATCGCGATCAAATACGGCAAGTCGGTACGCATCGGCGCCAATTGGGGCTCGCTCGATCAGGACTTGCTGACGCGGCTGATGGACGAGAACTCCAGGAGCCCGGCGCCGCTCGGCGCCCGCGAAGTGACGCAGGAAGCCATGGTGCAATCGGCGCTGCTGTCGGCGGCGCGCGCCGAGGAGATCGGCCTGCCGAAGAACCGCATCATTCTCTCGGCCAAGGTCTCGGCGGTGCAGGACCTGATCGCGGTTTATTCCGAGCTGGCGCGCCGCTCCGACTATGCGCTGCATCTCGGCCTCACCGAGGCCGGCATGGGCTCGAAGGGCATCGTCGCGTCATCAGCCGCGATGGGCGTGCTGTTGCAGCAGGGCATCGGCGACACCATCCGCGTCTCGCTGACGCCGGAACCGAACGGCGACCGTACGCTCGAGGTCAAGGTCGCGCAGGAACTGTTGCAGACCATGGGGCTGCGCACCTTCGTGCCGCTGGTCGCCGCCTGTCCCGGCTGCGGCCGCACCACCTCGACGACGTTCCAGGAGCTTGCCTCCGACATCCAGACTTTCATCCGCGACTCGATGCCGGAGTGGAAGGCGCACTATCCCGGCGTCGAGACGCTGACGGTCGCGGTGATGGGCTGCATCGTTAACGGCCCGGGCGAGAGCAAGCACGCCGATATCGGCATTTCGCTGCCGGGCACCGGCGAGCAGCCGACCGCGCCGGTGTTCATCGACGGCAAGAAGGTCGCGACCTTGCGCGGCCCGACGCTGACCGCCGACTTCAAGCAAATGGTGTCAAATTACATAGACCGCCGGTTCGGATCCGTGCGAAGTAGTGCCGCTGAGTAAGGCCGTGTGTCGGCTAGTCGGGGCTGGGTGAAGGCATGTTTGCGCCGGGCTTATTGTCGATGATCGTGTCGCTGGCGCTGTCCAGCGCGTCCGATCTGCCCACTCTCGAGCAACAGGCGCTCGACGCGGCCAAGTCGGTCGAGCAGAGCGTGCCTGCCGTCGTTGCGCCCAAAGCCAAGCCGCACCGCATGGTGATGACGTGGATTCCGTCCTATGCGGTCGCGGAGTCGCTCACGCAGCTGAAGGCGCTCCACGGCGGCGCCGGACCGAGCAAGGCGCTGACACATATCGGGCTGCAGTTCTGGCTACCGATATCATCGGGCGGCGTGGCGAAGGACAGCGATGCGGTCAGCGACGCCCAGATCAAGCAGATCGTCGCCTGGGGCCACCAGCACGGCATCAGGGTCTTGCTGTGCGTTTACAACGCGACCGGCGGTGACACCTGGGACTGGGGCCTGGCCAAGTCGGCGTTCGCCGGTCATCGCGACGCGTTCGTTAACGCTCTTGTCGCGGAGATGAACCGGCTCGGCCTCGACGGCATCGACATTGATTTCGAGGGCGATGATCCGCCGACGCCGACCAGTCAATTGAATCTGGACAAGCCGGCCTATGTCGCTTTCGTCAAGGCGCTGCACGTCAAGCTTCATAAGGCCGGCAAGCAGCTGACGATCGACAGTTTTTCCGACCAGTGGAACGCGCCGAATTGGACCTGGTGGACGGCGCTGTTTCCCTATGTCGATGGCCTCACTTCAATGGGTTATGACGAGATTGGCATGAACGCGGCCGGCTCAGCCAAATATTCAAATCAGGCCGCCCATGCCGCCACCTCGTCCGCGAAGCTGATGCTCGGCATGCCGTCCTGGGTGGATCACTGGCAGGGCAATGACGCGGTCGCGCAGACCAACTGGCTGCTGACGCACAAAAATGTCAGCGTTTCGATCTGGGATGCCGAGTTCACCGCGCCGGAGTGGCAGAAGGCACCGGTTTGGAAAAATTTGCAGAAAGTGCGCGGCGCGCCGTGACGAGGCGTCATCGTTCGAGACGCGTCCCGCGAACATTCCCAGCGTCAGAGATTTACAACGGAATATTCTCGTCGCCTTCGTCGCCAATGCGGGTGCGGAACGCGGCTTCTTCCAAGTCCAGATCGCGCTCGATGCGCCGCCGGGTTTCGTCGGTGATCTCGCCCTTGCGCAGCAATTCGTGGATCAGCGTGCGCTCCTCGCCGATCAGTTCCATGCGCAGGTCGGCGCGCAGGCGCGCCAGATCGATGCCGTCAACGTGCGAGCGCGGCAGCAGCGCGAGCCGGCTGTCATAGCGGGTGCGGATCAAATCGAGATGCTCGTCCGTGAGATCGCGCGTCTTGGCGATCTCTTCGAGCCGGCGGCGCGCCAGTTCCGCAGTCTGCCGCCGCGCCGACAGCTCGGCCTCGCGCTGTTTCACATGCTCTTCCTGTCCGGCATCGGCGAGGCCAAGCCAGCGTACCACGCTCGGCAGCATCAGGCCGGTGCCGACCAGCGTGATGATGATGACGCCGAAGGTGACGAACTGGATCAGTTCGCGCTGCGGAAAGGGCTGGCCGTTGAGCAGTGTGAACGGGATTGCCAGGGCGGCAGCGAGCGACACGACGCCGCGCACTCCGGTGAAGCTCAGAATGAACGGATAGGTCCAGGGCGGCGACGGATCGCGCCGCCGCAGCGGCGGAATGATCCAGCGTGGGATATAGGTCGCGGGAAACAGCCAGATAAAACGCGCGGCGATCGCGATCGCCGCGGTGAGCGCGGTGACATAAGCAAGCTCCCTGGCGGAGAACGCGTTGGCATTGTCGAGTACGCGCCGCGCCTGCAGTCCGGTGACCAGAAACACTAGGCCCTCGATCAGATAGACGAACAGGTCCCAGAAAAACACGCCCTGCAGCCGGGTCGCGGCGGAAATCAGCAATGGCCCGCGCCAACTGACATAGAGCCCGCAAGCGACGGTCGCCAGCACGCCGGAGCCGCCGACATGTTCGGGGATCCAATAGGCGACATAGGGCGTCAGCAGCGACAGCGTGATTTCGACGCGCGGCTCCCCGGCCCAACGCCGCAGCCGCAAGCTCAGCCAGCCGACGCCGATACCGAAGACGATCTCACCGATCACGATCATCGTGAATGTGCCGGCGGCCTGGCTGAGTGAGAATGAGCCGGTGGTGACGGCAACGACGGCGAAGCGATAGAGGATCAGCGCGGTCGCGTCATTGGCGAGACCTTCGCCTTCAAGGATCACCAACACGCGATGCGGCAGGCCGAGCCGGCGCACGATCGCGAGCGGCGCCACGACATCAGGCGGCGCGACGATGGCGCCGAGCACGAAGCCGACCGCCCAGTCCATGCCGAGCAGGTAATGCATCGCCGCCGCGATGGCGACGGTGGTGAACACCACGCAGCCGAAGGCGAGCAGCGCGATCGGCCGAAGATTGTAGCGAAATTCGCGCCAGCTCATCGAGACGCCGGCGGAATAGATCAGCGGCGGCAGGATCAGCAGCAGCACCACGTCCGGCGCCAGTTCGATCGAGGGCAGGCCCGGAATCAGCGCCAGACCGACGCCTGCGGCGACCAGCAGGATCGACGGCGCAATGTCGAGCCGCCGCGCCAGCAGCGCGATCGCGGCCAATACCGCCATCAATGCAAGAACGATCTGGAAGGTTTCCGCCACGAAACTATCGGATCAGGTTGGAGATCATGTTGATGGTCAGTGCAAGCACGCCGAGATTGAGGAAGAACGACAGCACGCCGTGCATCGCGACGACGCGCCGAAGCGCATGGCTGGTGACGGCGACATCCGAGACCTGCGAGGTCATGGCGATGACCAGCGAGAAATATAAAAAGTCCCAGTAATCCGGCGACGGGCAGTCGGGAAATCTCAGGCCGCCGATGATCTTGTCGCGGCCCTCGCCATAATATTCGTGCGCGTAGTGCAGCGCGAACTCGGTATGCACGAAAGCCCAGGACAGCACGATCGTGGCCATGCCGAAGCCAATTTTCGCAACGGCAAGCTCGGGTGAGATGTTGGCCGATTGGCCGAGTTCGACAATGATGGCGCCGAGACTCGCCAGCGCCGCGATGCAGGAAATAAACAGCAGGGCGATTGCGCCTTCGTCCTCTTCAGCGGCGCGCCGGCGCAGCCGCGCGATGTCGCTGCGCCGCGCCACCGAATAAATCAGAACGAGATAAAGCAGCACGCCGCTGTCCCAGCCGAGCAGCAGCCGCGTCGGCAGGCGATAGCGGGTCGTCGCCATCACGCCAAGCGTCACGAGGATGCCGAACGCAATCGAGATCAGCAATCGTCCGTGCAGCCGCGCAAAGCGGATCGGCATGGCGCGCGGTGCGATTGGCTTGGGTTTCGGTTTCGCCATGTGGCTCACGTCCGGCGGCCGGCGACGAAACGCGCCGCGGCCCGCAACACCGATGTATCCTGTGAAAGCGGCGCCAGCGCAACCTCGGCCTCGTCGATCAGCGCGGTGAGCCTGGCGGCGGCGGCGTCGCGGCCCAGCGTCGCCACCAAAGTCGCCTTGCCGGCGGCGGAATCCTTGCCGGCGGCCTTGCCCATGACGGCAGTCTCGCCTTCGAGGTCGAGCAGATCGTCGGCGATCTGGAAGGCGTGGCCGACGGCGCGGCCATAGCGCTCGAGCGCGCTGCGCGCCGCGGCATCGGCCTCGCCAAGGATGGCGCCGGCGCGGCAGGCGAATTCGATCAGCGCGCCGGTCTTCATCGCCTGCAGGGTCGCGATCTCGCTTTCAGCGAGTTTGCCCGGTTGCTTACGGCTTTTGTCGAAACGGCCTTCGGCGGCGAGGTCGAGCATCTGGCCGCCGGCCATGCCGCCGAGCCCGGACGCCCGGGCGAGCCCGGTCACCAGCGCAAGCCGCACCGCCGGATCGGAATGGACCCCGTCGCGCGCCATCAGGTCGAAGGCGAAAGTCAGCAGCGCGTCGCCGGCAAGGATCGCGGTCGCCTCGTCGAACGCCTTGTGTGCCGACGGCTGGCCGCGGCGCAGATCGTCATTGTCCATCGCCGGCAGATCGTCATGCACCAGCGAGTAGCAGTGCACGCATTCGAGCGCGGCGCCGGCGAGCAATGCGCGCGAGCGGGCGACGCCGAACAAGGCGGCGCTTTCCACCACCAGGAACGGCCGCAGCCGCTTGCCGCCGCCGAGCGTGGCGTAGCGCATGGCTTCGAGCAACCGCATCGGCCGCTGAATTTCGCCGCTCTGGCGCTGTTCCGACAACAGGGCGTCGAGCAGATCGTCGATGTCGCCGGCTGCGGCGTCGAGGCGCGCCCGGAAATCGCCTTCGGTCTTGAGTTTGCGTGTCGGCGCGCTCATGCGACGTTTTCCTGCGGCATGAGGTAGTCTCGCTTGTCATGCCGGGTCTTGCAAATGTCCGCGGATCGCCGCGTCGCAAACCGCGCCTGTTGCGCGCGGTATTGTTGGCGGTCTTGGCCGTGCTATTGGCGCCTTACGTCATCACGCCGTTCTATACGTATGGCGAGCCGGTTTCGACATTGATGCTGTGGCGGCGGCTGACCGGGCGGCCGGTCGAGCGCGTCTATGTTCCGCTGAGCAAAGTGTCTCCGGCACTGACATTGACCGTGCTCACCGCTGAGGATGCCCGCTTCTGCGACCATTACGGCGTCGATTTCACCGAACTTGGCAACGCCATCGCCGATGCCGACGGCCTCGAGGATATGCGCGGCGGTTCCACCATCACTCAGCAAGTCGCAAAAAACCTGTTCCTGTGGCCGGGCCGCAGCTTGGTCCGCAAGGCTCTGGAGTTTCCTCTGGCGCTGTGGATCGACGCGGTGCTGTCGAAACGCCGCATCCTTGAAATCTACCTCAATGTCGCCGAATGGGGTCCGGGCGGCATATTCGGGGCCGAGGCCAGCAGCCGGCGCGCCTTCGGCAAGTCCGCCCAGCAGCTGACCAGCTATGAGGCGGCGTTGCTCGCCGCCACGCTGCCAAACCCCGGTGACCGCAATCCCAGGACGCCCGGACCGGGCCTGCGCCGGCTTGCCGGGCTATATGTGGCGCGGGCCGGCAAGGCACCGCAGGTCAATGACTGCGTCCGCCGCACCCCCTAGCATCGGGCGGGGCCATCCTCTATAAGCGCGCCCTTAATCCCTACTTCTCGCTTATTCCGCGCCGCCTCAGGAGTTGTTCATGGCTGTTCCGAAAAGAAAAACCTCGCCGTCGCGGCGCGGCATGCGCCGTTCCGCCGACGCCCTCAAGCAGCCGACCTATGTCGAAGACAAGGATTCCGGCGAACTGCGCCGCCCGCACCACATCGACATGAAGACCGGAATGTATAAAGGCCGCCAGGTTCTCAAGGTGAAGAAGGAGGCCTGATCGGCCTCTGCCCGCGGAGGTGACGCATGGCCTTGATCGGCTTCCCTCTGCTGCTCATTCCGTTCGCGATTTACAACATCGTCGCGTTTCTGATGCCGGGCGTTGGCTTCACCGCCCCGGTCACGCAGGTGCAATTGTCGTCCGGCGCGGCGTGGGACGTCACGTTCGGTGACTTGCTGATTGCGCTCGCCATCCTGCTGTTGCTGCTCGAACTGATCAAGGCGGCGCGGATGGGCCGGCGGTCGATCGTCGATCACGGACTCGCATTGTTGCTGTTCATCGGCATCACCGCCGAATTCGTTCTGGTGCGGCAGGCGGCGACCTCGACCTTCTTCCTGCTCGCGGTCATCAGCTTTGTCGACGCGTTCGGCGGGTTTGCGTTTGCGTTGCGGCAGAAGCAGCGTGCGATGGTGATCGAAGCGCCTGGGACGTTGACGCAGGACGTCGCCGAGCCTGCGCCGCGCTATGCTCCGCCTGCGCCTATGCCGGTGCAACAGGTCGCCGAACCGGCACAGCCCGAAACATCCGAGCCCGCACCGCCACGGCCGCCCGCTCCTTGAGGATCCCATGAGCCGCGACTTCCAATTGCCCGGCCGTTCGCCGGTGATCGCCTGCGATGGCATGGCGGCGACCTCGCATCCGCTGGCCTCGCTCTCGGCGATCGATGTGCTGCGCGCCGGCGGCAACGCGGCTGATGCCGCGGTCACGGCCTGCGCGGTGTTGTGCGTGGTCGAACCGCACATGACCGGCATTGGCGGCGATTGCTTTGCGATGATCTCGAAGTCCAGCCAGCCGGTGTGGGGTTACAACGGCTCCGGCCGCAGCGGCGCCAAGGCCTCGGCGGAAGCACTGCTCGCGCAAGGCCTGACGGCAATCGGCACCTCGATCCATGCCGTTACCGTGCCGGGCGCGCTCGATGCCTGGGAGGCAACGCTGAAAGCCCACGGCACCATCGGGCTCGACCGCGCTCTGGCGCCGGCTATTCGCTATGCCGAGAACGGCTTTCCTGTTGCCGCGCGCGTCGCCTTCGATTGGGCGCGCTTTGTCGATCGGCTCAAGGCCGACCCCGGTTGCGCGAAATACTATTTGTTCGGCGGCGCGGCGCCGCGCGAGGGCGACATCATCAGGCTTCCGGCGCTGGCAAACACCTTCAAAACGATCGCCGCCAAGGGCGTGCGGGAATTCTACGATGGTGAGATTGCCGCCGACATCGTCTCGACGGTCGCGCCGCGCGGCTCGCTGCTGACGGCGCAGGATTTCACCGATCACAAGGGCGAGGTCGTCACACCAATTTCGACCAATTATCGCGGGCTCGATCTGCTTGAATTGCCACCCAATGGACAGGGACTGACCGCTCTGGTCATGCTCAACATTCTCGAGAACTTCGACATCAGGCGTCTCGATCCGCTGGGACCGGAACGCTATCATTTAATGCTGGAAGCGGCGCGGATCGGTTATGCGGTCCGCGACACCCACATCGCCGATCCGCGCGCGATGCGCATCGACGTTGCGGCGCTGCTCGACAAGGCCTGGGCCAGGACGCTTGCGGCCAGGATCGATCCGGCACGGCGAAGCGTGCTGCCAAAGACACCGACGCCCGGCAACGAAACGGTCTATCTCACGGTGGTCGACCGCGACCGCATGGCGGTGTCGTTCATCAACACGCTCTATTCCAACTTCGGGCACGGCCTGTGCACCGAAAAGACCGGCATCCTGCTCACCAATCGCGGATTCTCATTCACGCTGGATCGTGCTCATCCCAACGCGTTCGGGCCCAGCAAACGTCCCATGCATACGATCATTCCGGCCCTGGCCATGCACAACGGCCGTTGCGACTATTCGCTCGGCGTCATGGGCGCGGCATTTCAGCCGATGGGTCACGTTCAACTCATGCTCAATCTGGTCGATTACGGCATGGATGTGCAGCAGGCGATCGACGCGCCCCGCGTCTTTTTCGATGGCGAGCGCACGGTGGTCGAGCGTGGGCTTCCGCAAGCGACGCTGCAGGGATTGCGGGACCGCGGGCATGACATCGTCAACCCCGAAGTGCCGTGGGGCGGCGCGCAGGTGATCCGCATCGATTGGGATCGCGGCGTGCTGATTGCGGGCTCCGAGCCGCGCAAGGATGGTTGTGCGCTTGGTTACTGAAGCGTTGGCGATTGAGCGTGAATTTACATCGCGCGCGAGAACAATCGGCCATGGGCCGCCGGCACCGGCGTCATGCCGAGCTCATAGACATGCATCGCCACCTCGGGCTCCTCGCGGCGGCGCTCGCGCGACTGCGGCAACTGATCCTTGGCGGCGAGCAATTGGGCAAGGAACGGTAATGACGGGTGAGGGCGCGCAATCTCGCGCCGCTGGCCCGGAGCCGGGGTTATCAAAGCCAAAGCACGGCATTCGGTGACCGGAGCGGCAGCGGAATCGCATGCTGTGCCATCGCGGCCGACCGGTAGCGAACTCGTGTTTTTTGTTTCGATCCGCTTCATTGCTGTGCCAATTCGAGACACCGACGTTGTGTCCGCTACTCACAATGCAATGGCTGTGCCGGGATGGCTTGGGGGGCCCAAGCCGGGCTTTCTGCCCGGGTTTGCTAATTATTTATGGGTTTCCGGTATTCCGGTAGCGTCAGGCATTGCATTGAATCAACGCTCGCGAGCGCGCGGCGTTCCCGAAAAGGGGCGGCTGTGATCCGAAATGACAGGCCGCCGGCTCGCCCGGCCGCTCTCGATACCGCAAAAATCCTGCGCGCCGCCGGCGACGTCGCTTATGACTGGTCAATTGATACCGACGCGATCGTCTGGAGCGAGCACGCGACCGAATGTTTCGGCGTCGCTTCGCCGGCCGCCATCTCAACCGGCCGCGCCTGGGCGCAACACGTTGAGGCAGCTCCCGGCCAGAGCCGGTTCGAGGCGGTAACCCGCTCCGGCCATCGCGATGAAGGCGGCGGCATTCCTTACCAGGTGCAATACGCGCTGCGGCCGGCCGATGGCGCCGACAAGGTCTGGCTCGAGGATACCGGGCGCTGGTTCGGCGGCGCCGATGGCCTGCCGTCGCGCGCCCAAGGCGTGGTGCGGGTCATCAACCAGCGGCACGAACGCGAAGCCAGGCTGGAACGGCTGGCTTATTTCGATGCGGTGAGCGGCGAGATGAATCGCAACCGGCTGGTGGAGACGCTGGCCGCGACGCTCGATGAATCGCTGCGGTTTCGCACCTCATGCGGATTTCTGCTGGTCGCGGTCGACAATCTCGCCCATCTCAATGAAGCCTACGGGTTTGCGGTCGCCGATGAGGCGATCGCCCAGGTCGCCAAGCGAATCCACACGCAGTTGCGTGGCGGCGACCAGCTTGGCGTGTTCTCCGGCAACAAGTTCGGCGTGATCCTGAAGAACTGCACGCCGGAAGACTTGGCGATCGCGGCGGAACGACTGCTGACCGGCGTGCGCACGGAAACCGTCGCGACATCCGCCGGGTCGGTCGCGGTCACGATTACGATCGGCGGCGTCACCGCGCCGCGCCACGCGCGCAGCATGCTCGAAATTCTCGGTCGCGCGCAGGACGCGCTCGATTCGGCGCGGGCGCGCCGCCACGGCTCATTCCAGCTTTACCAGCCAAGCGTCGAGCGCGAGGCCATGCGCCAGGACAATGTCCGTGCCACCGACGAGATCATCGCCGCGCTCAATGACCGCCGTGTCGCGCTGGCTTACGAACCTGTGATTGAGGCCGGGTCCCGCGGCATCGCGTTCTACGAGTGCCTGTTGCGCGTGCAGCGTCCCGATGGCGTTTTGGCGCTCGCCAATGAAATCATCCCGGTCGCCGAGCGCCTGGGGCTGGTCCGCATGCTCGACCATCGGGTTCTGGAAATGGTCGTCAACGAACTCAGCGCCGCGCCGCAACTCAAGGCCAGCGTCAACGTCTCGCCGGCCTCGACCACGGATCCGGGCTGGTGGAACGGGCTCGGCGCCATGCTGCGCGCTCATCCCGGCACCGGCGAGCGGCTCACCATCGAGATCACCGAGACCTCCGCGATCCGCGACATCGACGAGGCGCGCGGCTTCGTCGCTCGCGTCAAGGACCTCGGTTGCCGGATCGCCATCGACGATTTCGGCGCCGGCTACACGTCATTCCGCAATCTGCGCAAGCTCGGCGTCGATATTGTCAAGATCGATGGCGCTTTCGTGCAGAACATCACGCATTCGGAAGACGATCGTGCGTTTGCTCACACCCTGATCGATCTCGCCCATCGGCTCGGCCTCAAGACCGTGGCCGAATGGGTGAAGAACGAGCAGGGGGCGGAAATCCTCGCCGGCTGGGGCTGCGACTATCTGCAAGGCGAATTGTTCGGGCTTGCCACGGCGCAGCGCCCGTGGCTGCCGGCGGAAACCGCGCGGGTGTCGGCCTAGGCCGTTCGCTATTTGCCGCCCATTTTGTCGATGCGTTTTTGCATCTCATCGACCTGACGCTTGAGCTCGTCGATATCGTCGCCCGAGCGGGCCGGCTTGTCGCCCGCGGCCTTTTCGCCGCGGGCGAACGGCGCAAACATCGCGAAGGTTTTTTCGAACATCTCCATGTTGCGGCGCACTTGGTCTTCCAGCGGCCCGAAGCCGGAGACGCCGAACGCCTGCGCCATCTGCTCGCGGAATTTGCCCTGCTCGCGGGTGAACATGTCGATCGACTGTTCAAGATAGCGCGGCACCAGCATCTGCATGCTGTCGCCGTAGAACCGGATCAGTTGCCGCAGGAACGCGATCGGCAGGAGGCTTTGGCCTTCCTTGTTTTCCTGCTCGAAAATGATCTGCGCCAGCACCGAGCGAGTGATGTCCTCGCCGGTCTTGGCGTCGAAAACCACGAAGTCGTCGCCTCGCTTGACCATGACCGCGAGGTCTTCGAGCGTGACGTAGGTGCTGGTTCCGGTATTGTAGAGCCGCCGGTTGGCGTATTTTTTTATTGTAACCGGTTCTTTTGTCTCAGCCATTTGTTGTCGTTTCCTCTGTCCCCGGCGGCGAGCATAACCGGTTTCCGCTTGGTGCCGCCATCGATTTGTGGCGGCGCGGTATGCCGCAACGGGGCGGGGTTAATTTGCAAAACCCTTGATTTTCCGCTGATTTTGCGGGACTTCCATTATTGACACGCCAGCGCCACCTATCGAGGATGCGGCAGTGCCGAACAGGCCGCCCGCCGCGGTTCAGGACCGCGAAGAGACCGCAACAGGAGATTTCGATGCAGGACGACGTCGTCATTGTCAGCGCCGCGCGCACGCCGGTAGGGGCCTTCAACGGAGCATTCGCCAATCTGCCGGCGCACGAACTCGGCAAGACCGCGATCAAGGCCGCGCTCGAGCGCGCCGGCGTCGAAGGCGGCCGCGTCTCCGAGGTCATCATGGGACAAATTCTCACCGCCGGTGAGGGCCAGAATCCGGCGCGGCAGGCCTCGATCGGCGCCGGCATTCCGGTCGAGAGCCCGGCCTGGGGCGTCAACATGCTGTGCGGCTCCGGCCTGCGCGCGGTTGCGCTCGGCTATCAGGCCATCCTCAACGGCGATAGCGAGATCGTGGTCGCCGGCGGCCAGGAGTCGATGAGCATGGCGCCGCACTGCCAGCATCTGCGCGGCGGCGTGAAGATGGGCAGCGTCGAGCTGGTCGACACCATGATCAAGGACGGCCTGTGGGATGCCTTCAACGGCTATCACATGGGCAACACCGCCGAGAACGTCGCCAAGCAGTGGCAGATCACGCGCCAGCAGCAGGATGAGTTTGCCGTTGCGTCGCAAAACAAGGCCGAGGCGGCGATGAAGGCCGGCAAGTTCAAGGACGAGATCGCGCCGGTCGTGATCAAGTCGCGCAAGGGCGACGTCACCGTCGACACCGATGAATATCCGAAAGCGGGCGTCACCCTCGAGGCGCTGGCAAAACTGCGGCCGGCGTTCGACAAGGAAGGCACCGTGACGGCGGGCAGCGCGTCCGGCATCAATGACGGCGCCGCCGCGGTGGTGCTGATGAGAGCGTCGGAAGCCGCCAAGCTCGGCAAGACGCCGCTCGCCCGCATCGTGTCGTGGGCGCAGGCCGGCGTCGATCCCTCGATCATGGGCACCGGGCCAATCCCGGCGTCGCGCGCCGCGCTGAAGAAAGCCGGCTGGAAGAAGGACGACCTCGACCTGGTCGAAGCCAACGAGGCGTTCGCCGCGCAGGCCTGCGCGGTCAACAAGGACCTCGCTTGGGATACCTCGAAGGTCAACGTCAATGGCGGCGCCATTGCCATCGGCCATCCGATCGGCGCCTCCGGCGCGCGCGTCCTGACCACGCTGCTGTTCGAGATGCAGAAGCGCAACGCCAAGAAGGGCCTCGCCACGCTCTGCATCGGCGGCGGCATGGGCATCGCAATGTGCGTCGAGCGAGGCTGAGCCGAGCGAGACCACAATAATACGCGTGGAGCGCTTAGCGCTGACGCACTGCAATAAATCCGAAAAAGGGCCGCGGCATTTTCCGTGGCCCTTTTTGGTTGGCCTCTTTACACTGGCTGCCAAGAAACGTTGGGAGGACTGTATGGCTCGCGTTGCGTTGGTCACGGGGGGCACGCGCGGTATCGGCGCGGCGGTCAGCAAGGCGCTTAAATCCGCCGGCTACAAGGTCGCGGCGAGTTATGCCGGTAATGACGAGGCCGCCGGGAAATTCAAGGCCGAAACCGGCATCGCCGTGTTCAAGTGGGACGTGTCGAGCTTCGAGGCCTGCGCCGATGGCGTGAAGCGGGTCGAAGCCGAGATCGGCCCGGTCGACGTCCTGGTCAACAATGCCGGCATCACCCGCGACGCCATGTTGCACCGGATGAAGCCGGAGCAATGGATGGCGGTGATCAACACCAATCTCGGCTCGCTGTTCAACATGACGCGGCAGGTGATCGAAGGCATGCGGGCCCGCAAGTTCGGCCGTGTCATCAACATTTCCTCGATCAACGGGCAGAAGGGCCAGATGGGCCAGACCAACTACTCCGCCGCCAAGGCCGGTGAAATCGGCTTCACCAAGGCGCTGGCGCAGGAGGCGGCGCGCTCGGGAATCACCGTCAACGCCATCTGCCCCGGCTATATCAACACCGAGATGGTGCAGGCGGTGCCGAAGGACGTGCTGGAAAAAAACATCCTGCCGCAGATCCCGATCGGCCGGCTCGGCGAGCCCGAGGAGGTCGCGCGCTGCGTGGTGTTCCTCGCCGCCGACGATGCCGGACTGATCACCGGCTCGACCATCTCGGCGAATGGCGGCCAATATTTCGCCTGAGGCCGTACGCGAAGCAGCGGCCACGGGTCGTTACCGATCCGCATGAACCGCGGCTGCGGTCATTCGGCCATCGTCTGGCCGGAGCCGCCGAGCTCGGCCGGGAAGTCCTTGAGCTTCGGCTTGCCGTCGCGCATCGGCAGCACCGTTTCGGCGTAGTTGACGTGAACGCCGGGACTGAACGGCAAGGTCGGAAGCGTCGCGGCAAACACGTCGACCAAACCGAGCGGCTGATGGTTGGTCATCAGGTGTCCGCCGCATTTGCTGCAATAGCAGCGCTGGCTGAGCTCGGTCTTCTGAAAGCTCGCCATGGACTTGGTGCCCGATTTGACCTTCACGGCCTCGGCTTTCCAGAGCGTGAAGGCATTGACCGGAGCGCCCGACCAGGACCGGCAAGAGCTGCAATGGCAGTAGCCCATCGCCACCGGCTCACCGGTGACTTCGAGCTCGACCGCACCACAAAAGCATTTTCCATTATGTGTCATTTTTTCTTCCTTCGCATCGACAGAGAGGACGATGCCGGCTTTGTCGCCGAAAAGCGCCAGCCGACCCAGTCAACAAAGTGTAGCGGGGTGGCCCGCGCCGGCGCGGCCGGCGCGCAAAGCCAAGCAGATGCTGGAGTTTCGAAAAGGACCGGTCGCGGCCGATAATTTCTAGCTACACATTCTGTACTAGCCGGCGTTCGCGGAGCGGTATTATCACCCAGCCATGAATTTCATGCAGGAGCGTGTTGTGAGCGGGCGAAACGAGAAAGGCAGCTACGGACAATTCTGTCCGGTGGCGATGGCGTCGGAAATTCTGTGCACACGCTGGACCGCGCTGGTGCTGCGCGAAATGCTGGCCGGCTCGACGCGCTTCAACGACCTTCGCAGAGGCGTGCCGCGCATGTCGCCGACGCTGCTGTCGAAGCGGCTCAAGGAGCTGGTCGAAGCCGGCGTGATTGCCGTCAGCGCGCCCGACGGATCGGGTGCCGCCGAGTATCGGCTGACCCGGGCCGGCGAGGATCTGCGCGGCATCATCATATCGATGGGCACTTGGGGGCAGCGCTGGATCGAGTCGTCTTTGTCGCTGAAGAATCTCGATCCGTCGCTGCTGATGTGGGACATGCGGCGAAACCTGGTCGTTGCGGAATTGTCCAGGTCCAGGCGATGCACGATCAAGTTCATCTATCCCGAGATCAAGGATGCGCGGGCGCATTGGTGGCTGGTGATCGAAGGCGGCAAAGTCGATTTGTGCGGCGTCGATCCGGGTTTCGACGTCGACCTCTACGTCACCAGCTCGCTGCGCGGCATGACCGCGGTCTGGATGGGCCATTCGACCCTGGCCGCGCAGATCGAGGCCGGGACCATCGAACTGACCGGTGACCGGACGATAGCGCAGGCCATGAAAGGCTGGCTCGGCCTTAGTCCGTTT
>Ga0265325_10001727_pt1 | contig 15164 bp, 14 predicted proteins | sample 41420metaG_FD_202090 | JGI IMG/M metagenome (GOLD analysis project Ga0265325, IMG submission 202090) | Rhizosphere microbial communities from Carex aquatilis grown in University of Washington, Seatle, WA, United States - 4-14-20 metaG | ecosystem: Host-associated > Plants > Roots > Rhizosphere...
GCCCCGGCACCTAAAAAGAACAGGGCATAAGCCTTCATCAGACCGACATTCGCGCTCAGGCTCTCGACGATCGTGCCGGAAAATCCCTTCAGGATTTTTCCCAGCCAGACATAGGCCGACGCAAGCAAGGCGTATTGAGTCGCCGTATAGCCAAGACTCGTGAGGCTCGACATGTATGACACAAGTGCGACACCGGCGAAGCTCGTGGAGAAACTGTCAAAGGCCATGACGCTGCCGAACAGCCCAAAGGACGGATGTGGCGCGGCCAGCACTGCAAATGCGCCGATAGAGACGGCCTGAAGAACGCCGCCGGCGATCAGGGCGCGTTCATAGCCAAATCGCAACGCTGCAAAGCCGCCGGCTGCGATACCGACAAGCGAGGCGATCAAACCGATCGACGCACGCACCGCGCCCACCAGATCCTTCGAGAGTCCAATGTCGTGATAAAACGGATTGGCCATCGGGCCCATGACGAAATCGGGCAGGCGGTAAAGACTGATCGCGGCAAGCATCAGAAGCGCGAGCACACCGTGCGTCTTGAAGAACATGATGAACGGGCCGGCGATGGCGTCGTACAGCCCGCGAGCGCTCGACAAGGGTAAAGCGATCGATTTGGCGTTCAGCACGTCGTCGGCACGAGCCGGCTCGTGCGCAAGAAATGTGGCCGTGAGCCCGACACCCATCAGAGCGCCATAAAATCCGTAGGAGAATGCCCAACTCGTATGTTCGGCGATCACAAGAATGACCGCATCCGTGGCCAGCAATGCCATGCGATAGCCGAGCTGATAGGCAGACGACAGCAGTCCAAGTTCGTCGGGATCGGACGCGGACTCGATGCGCCACGCATCGATCACGATGTCCTGCGTCGCAGCGGCGAACGCGGCCACCAGCGCAAACGCGCCGAGTGCGAGCAGACCCTGCCCGGTCCCCAGCAGGGCCATGGCAAGGAAAGCAGCGCCGACGATGATCTGCGACACGGCCATCCAGCCGCGCCGGCGGCCAAGCAATCCGAAGATAGGCGCATTTACGCGATCGATGATCGGCGCCCACAGGACTTTCAGCGAATAGGCGATACCGACCCAGGAGAGGAATCCGATTGCCGCCAGCGAGGTGCCCTCGTCACGCAGCCAATAGCCGAGCGTGTTGCCGACTAACAGAAACGGCAGGCCGGATGAGAATCCCAGCACCAGCATCATCAGCGTCTTGGGCTGGAGATAGGCGGCGAGGGTTCTTTTTTTGGAAGCAGGAGCGTCGGACGCGCTCATGCTGCGGCGTTACTCAGCGGCGTTGCTGCAGGAAAAAGGATGATGAGCATTTCGTCCAGCTGGCTTGGTTCGATCGGCTTGGTGAGGAAACCATCCATGCCTGCGTCTTTGCAAGCCCGCATTCCAGTTTCCAACGCGTCTGCGGTCAATGCGACGATCGGTGTGCGGCGCCGGCCGGTCTTTGTCTCATGAGCGCGAATCGCTTCGGCGGCCTCGATGCCGTCCATGCCCGGCATATGGATGTCGGTCAGAACGAGATCGAAGCCGCCGGATTCCATCGCGCGGACTGCCGCCTCGCCGCACGTCACTTCCGTAACAATGTGGCCGCGGCGGCGAAGCAATTCGCGGGTCAGCAGCAAATTGATCGCATTGTCTTCGGCCAGAAGAATCCTGAGGCCGCGCGGAACAGGCCGGGCGTTCGCTGTTCTGTCGCCGCCGACGGGAACCGGCGAAGTCGCACGCACGTCGACCTGCATCGATCCTGGCCGCTGAGTCAGTTGTTCGATCAGGCTGGCCTGGCGGACAGGTTTGACCAGATAGCCCGCAAAACCCATGCGCTTGAGTTGCGGCAAGCTGGTGCGGGCCGCGGATGTGACCAGAACGATAGTGGGGACGCCTGCATCCGGCTCCGGCGGCGGATTGGAGTCAGCGCCTGTGCCCGCATCGACCAGGATGATGTCGGGACGCAGGATCGCACTGCCGTTCGCAGGATCGACCATACCGCCCGCGGCGACAATTTGCTCCGTCAGGCCGTTACGAAGCACGGCATTGCGCGTGACGATCGCAACGCGCATGCCATCTAGCGGAGCAGCCGGTGCAACCGGCGCCTGAGTCACGACGACGGCCGGAATTGTGAACCAGAACTGGCTGCCGCCACCTGGCACGCTCTCGATGCCGATCTCGCCGCCCATCGCTTCGACCAGCTTGCGGGAAATCGCAAGGCCAAGGCCGGTGCCGCCGAACTTGCGGGCATGCGTTGAATCGGCCTGGACGAACTCGTTGAAGATCTCGTCGCGCTTTGCAATCGGAACGCCAACACCCGTATCGCTCACTTCGAAACGCACGAAGCGGCGCTCATTGGTTTCGACAAGGTGCGCATGGACTTGCACGCCGCCTTTTTCCGTGAACTTGACCGCATTGCCGACAAGGTTCGTCAGGACCTGGCGCAGCCGGACGCTGTCGCTGCGGATAGCCTCGGGTATATCAGCATCCAGCATGGCGATGAGCTCGATGTCCTTGTCATGCGCGCGCGGACCGGAAAGCTCGACCACGCCTTCAACCAGTTGACGCAGTTCAACTTCGTCGTCTTCGAGCGTGAAGGTGCCCGATTCGATCTTGGAGAAATCCAGAATCTCGCCGATCAGCGCCAGGAGGGATTCGCCCGACTGGCTGATGGCTTCGACATAAGTGCGCTGCTCGGCGCGCAGCTCGGTTTCGAGGAGCAGCCGCGCCATGCCGAGCACGCCGTTCATCGGCGTGCGGATCTCGTGGCTCATCGTGGCGAGGAACCCGGACTTGGCACGGCTTGCCGCCTCGGCCTTGTCGCGCGCGACCGTGATGGCATCCTCGAGCGCCTTGCGCTCGGTGATGTCGCGCCCGACGCTCTGCACTTCAAGGATCTGGCCGCGATGATCGCGTACCGCGAAGTCCTCCCACGCGATCCAGCGCCAGCCATAGGCCGTCTTTACATGCTGGTCGTAGCGAACGCAGGCGCGGCCCGCTTCCAGGCTGGCAAAGCTGCCGTAATTGGCTTCGTGACTCACATAGTGAAGCTCTGGTGCGAAAGGCTGGCCGATGGCGCGTTCGGGCTTGAGGCCGAAAAGCGTGAAGAAGGCGTCATTGCCGTATGTCAGTCGGCTGTCGGGCGTGCGGCGCAGAATGGCGTCGCCTTGGGCGTCGACGAGACCTTTGTACCGCGCTTCGCTCTGGTTGAGACGCGCATTCATCGCGGCGGCGGTCGCCAGCGACTGCTGCAGACGGGCGCCTGCGTTTTTCAACTGCCGCGCCTGAAGCGACATCAACTCCATTCGCCGGCGCGCGACCGAGAACTCATGCAGCAGGAATGAAAAGGCGACGACGATCAGCGCAACGAAAACCCATGGCGACATCAGCGTGAAGCGCCCGGTGATCAGGACATCGCCGAGCAAGGCGACGAGCATCGCAAGCGCAACCAACCCGAAACTTGTTCGAAGGAAGACCAAGGGCGCTGCCTACTGCAATCGAAGCCGGCAATAGGTTTGGACCGGTCGTCAAAATCTTCAAAGCAATCGATTTGGGTAAGGTTGAAGAAGCGTTAAGATTTATTACCGCGCGTAGATGCGGCGTAGTCAAACAGGGTAAATTCTCAAGGAGACATGAATGCGGTTATCAACCTTCTTTTTTGCGGCAGCCTTTGTCTTCGCCACAAGCGCGGCGAGTGCCGACGATCCAATGTTGGTGACATACGGAAATACGGTGACGACAAAAAATGCAAAGACCGGCATGACGGGAAAATTGCTGTTCAACGCAGACGGCACCTATCAAGCCAAAGGTGTTGGCGCCGACGGAACGGCTGTCGAGTATCCAGGAAAATGGGCCCTGAAAGACAACGGCGCAACGCTGTGTCTGACACCCCAGCTACCCGCCAATACGCCCAATGCGCCTGGACCAAGCTGTTCACCGCTCGCAGTCCATCCGGTGGGTCAGCATTGGAGTGTGACCAATGATGCAGGCGAAAGCTTTGATGTTGTGGTCACCGCCGGCCGCTGAGTCAGCCGTGTAAGGACAAGCCGTGCGGCACAAGACCGCACGGTTTGTTTTTAATAACAATAGGTTAGGTCAGAACCTGGTTTGCCCTGAGGCACTGTCACAAAAGCTTTGCAAAACTGTGATGGTCCTTGCGCGCAACACCAGTGGGATGAGCTTCTGTGACTTCTTCCGGACGGCTTTTTGGCTGCCCCACGAACCCGTCTAGAACTGGCGCGCGTATACTCTCATGGCCGACATCGCCCTTGCAGAACAAATGAGCAGCGTCCCCGAAAGAGCCGCCGCTGTCCGCAAGGGTGGCGCACGCGATTCGCGATTCCGCTTCCTCACGCTCTGCGCCGCGCTGCTTGTATTGGCGATCTTTGGCGGCGTGATGGCGTCGCTCATCATCGGCGCGCTGCCGGCGATGCAACATTTCGGCTGGTCGTTCCTGTATTCGGAAGCCTGGAACCCGGTTACGGAAAAATTCGGCGCGCTCGCGTCGATATATGGAACGCTGGTTACCTCACTGCTGGCGATGATCGTCGCCGTGCCGGTCGGAATCGGCATTGCGATCTTTCTAACGGAGATTTGCCCGCGCCCGCTGCGCCGGCCAATCGGTATCGCAATCGAATTGCTCGCCGCAGTCCCCAGCATCATCTACGGCATCTGGGGCCTGTTCATCTTTGCGCCCTGGTTCCAGGAAAATGTCCAGACATGGATCGTTGATACGCTCGCCAATGTTCCCTATCTGCAGGATTTCTTCGGCGGTCCGCCTTATGGCATCGGCATCTTCACGGCTTCGCTGATATTGTCGATCATGGTCCTGCCGTTCATTTCGGCCGTGACACGCGATGTGTTTGAAACGGTCCCGCCCGTGTTGAAAGAGGCTGCGTATGGTCTGGGGTGCACCACCTGGGAAGTGATGTGGCGTGTCGTGTTGCCCTTTGCGCGCTCCGGCGTGGTCGGCGGCGCCATGCTGGCGCTTGGCCGCGCGCTGGGTGAGACGATGGCGGTGACGTTCGTGATCGGTAATGCCCATCACATTCAAAAGTCGATCTTCGCGCCGGGCACGACAATATCGGCAACGATTGCTAACGAATTTACCGAAGCGGTCGGCGATCTCTACCTGTCATCGCTAATCGAGATGGGCCTCATCCTGTTCTTCATCACCTTCATCGTGCTGGCCAGCGCCCAGCTCATGCTGCGCGCGCTCGAACGCCGTGCGGGAAGCGCGTCATGAACAGCACGCTCTACGCGCGCCGAAAGCTCTGGAACGGACTGTTCCTCATGCTGTCGGTCATGGCCGCTGCTTTCGGCCTCATCTGGCTCGGTTTTATTCTCGGCGCGCTTTTCTACAACGGCTTTGCCGCTATCTCGAGCAAGCTTTTCGTCCAGATGACGCCGCCGCCCGGCGAGGATGGCGGCCTCGCCAACGCCATCGTCGGCAGCATCATGATGAGCATGATCGCCGTATTGGCCGGAACGCCGCTAGGCCTGTTTGCCGGCACATACCTGGCCGAATATGGCCGCTACACCCGCCTCGCATTCTTTGTGCGCTTTGTGAACGACATTCTTCTGAGCGCGCCGTCGATCGTGACCGGTCTCTTCATCTATGAAATCGTCGTCGTGAAGATGGGCCACTTCTCGGCCTGGGCGGGTGCGGCATCACTGACAGTCATCGTCATTCCCGTCGTGGTGCGAACGACCGAGAACATGCTTCTTCTGGTTCCCAACGGCCTGCGCGAGGCCGCGGCCGCTCTTGGTGCGCCGCAAAGTTCGGTGATCCGCGCCGTGACCTGGCGTGCGGCGCGTGCCGGCATCGTGACAGGCGTTCTCTTCGCGATCGCGCGCATCTCGGGAGAGACGGCGCCACTCCTCTTCACAGCGCTCAACAACCAATTCTGGAGCACCGATCCCAACGCGCCGATGGCGAGCTTGCCGGCCGTCATCTTCCAGTTCGCGATGTCGCCCTATGAAGACTGGCATCGCCTTGCCTGGGCGGGCGCGCTTCTCATCACAGCCACCGTGCTGACGCTCAGCATCATCGCACGTGTCCTGCAACCGAAGCGGAGCCACTAATGGACGCCAAATCCCCAGCCAGCATGGCGGGCACCAACGTCAAGGTTGATATCCGCGATCTGTGCTTCTACTACGGAGCCACAAAGGCGCTGAAGAACGTTTCGCTGCCGCTCTACGACCGCCAGGTCACGGCGTTCATCGGACCGTCAGGCTGTGGAAAATCGACGCTGCTGCGGATTCTCAACCGCATCTACGAGCTTTATCCGAACCAGCGCGCCGAAGGAGAGGTCGTTCTCGACGGCGAAAACATCCTCAGCTCGAAGCTCGACAGAAACCTGCTGCGTAGCCGCGTCGGCATGGTGTTTCAGAAGCCCACGCCGTTTCCGATGACGATCTACGACAACGTCGCCTTTGGCATTAAGCTCTATGAACGCATGCCGCGCTCCGAACTTGATGGCCGCATCGAAACTGCGCTGCAGCGCGCAGCGCTCTGGGGTGAAGTCAAGGACAAGCTGAAGGAGTCCGGGCTCAGTCTTTCCGGCGGTCAACAGCAACGGCTGTGCATCGCGCGCACCGTCGCGACACGACCGGAAGTTATCCTGCTGGACGAACCTTGCTCAGCGCTCGATCCCATCTCGACGGCCAAGATCGAGGAATTGATCGACGAACTCTCAGCGGAATACACGATCGTGATTGTGACGCACAACATGCAGCAGGCCTCGCGCACGTCCGATCACACGGCGTTCATGTATCTAGGCGAACTCATCGAATTCGGTCCGACGGAGAAAATCTTCACGGCCCCTGACAAGAAGCAGACCGAGCAGTACATCACCGGCCGCTTCGGCTGAAGCTCAGGCGTAGTCGGACTCAGCGGTCGCATCGCTGGGCGGTGTGCGCAGCACCGCGTTGAACAGCCAACTGAATACGAGGCTGACCACCAGATTGAGGATCAGCGACGAAACCGCCGCGTAGCAGGGCACGATTACGCCCAAAATATGCAGCGGATAGATCGAGACCTTGAAAGCGTTCGCCCATGCCATCCATGTGCCGCTAGCCATCCCCGCCATCCAGCCCATCAGCAAGGCCCAGGGATTGAGCTTGCTGGTATAGAGACCAAGCAGGACGGCAGGCGCGGTCTGGATGATGATGATGCCACCGAGAAGCTGGAACTGGATCGCATAGGCGCTCGGCAGGGCAATGATGAAGACGAGAGCCCCAAGCTTCACGACGAGCGACACGATTTTGGCGACCTGCGCCTCGCGCCCGGGCGAACAATCGGGATCCAGATACTCGCGATAAATATTGCGCGTGAAAAGATTGGCGCAAGCGATCGACATGATTGCGGCGGGAACCAGGGCGCCGATGGCGATGGCCGCGAACGCGATGCCGACGAACCATCCCGGGAAACTGTGCAGGAACAGCGCGGGCACTGCGTATTGGTTGCCGAAAGTCTTAAAACCGGCCGCAAATTGAGGCATGTTTTTCACACCCGATGCGACAGCCATGTAGCCGAGCAGTGCAATCAGACCGAGTGCGAAAGAGTAGGCAGGAAGCGCCACCGCATTACGCCGCACGACATGCCGGCTTGACGAACTCAGCAACCCCGTCACCGCGTGCGGATAAAGGAACAGCGCCAGCGTCGAACCAAGAGCCAGCGTAGCATAGGCGGATTGCGGTCCCAGATTTGCTGCTGTAGCAGGCGCAAGGATCAGCGTCTTGGCATCGACGGCCGCGAAGATCTTGGCAAAGCCGCCAAGCTCGGCGGGAATAATAATGACGGCCCCGATCACCGTTGCATAGAGCAAAAAGTCTTTCACCACGGCGATCATGGCGGGCGCGCGCAGACCGCTATTGTAGGTGTAAAGCGCCAGAACGGTGAACGCGATCAAAAGCGGAAGATCATGCACGACGCCGATGATCGGCAGCGTCGGACTCATATTGATGCCGAGACCCGCAATCACGACCTCCATGCCGACGAGCTGAAGCGCAATATAAGGCATCGTCGCGACGATGCCCGTGACGGCGATCGCAAGCGCCAGCGTGCCGTTGCCAAAGCGGCCGCGCACGAAATCTGCAGCCGTGACATAGCCCTTTGCTTTGGCGACGGACCAGAGCCTGGGATAAACGATGAACAATAGCGGATAGACCAAAATCGTGTAGGGCACGGCAAAAAATCCCGTTGCCCCTGCACCGAACAACAAAGCCGGAACAGCGATAAAGGTGTAGGCGGTGTAGAGATCGCCACCCAGCAGAAACCAGGTGACGACCGTCCCGAAGCGTCTTCCGCCCAGACCCCATTCGCTCAACAGATTGAGATCGCCGCGCCGCCAGCGCCCGGCGAAGAATCCCAGGATCGTGACGAACGCAAAGAGTGCGATGAAAATCGTGACTGCGACGCTGTCCATTGCAACTACTCGCCGCGCTCTTCGCTGAAATAGATCGGCAGCATCACCGCGGCGCCGAGCACGATCCAGAGCATCTGATACCAGTAGAAGAACGGAATGCCGGCGAGCGACGGCTCGATCCTGTTGTAGGAAGGCACCCACATCATCGCGACATATGGAATGAGAAGCAGGAGATAGAGAGGGCGAAAACCTCTGCGCTTTCTATTGTTTGCCACCATCGACCCCCGCGAATCCGCAGCGATGATTACGGCATTGATCGCGCATCGCCAAGCGCCTGTCCTTGTGCGTTGCACAAACCGGCGTAATTCAGGTCAGTCTCTCAAATTGTGAAACTAGTGAGCGCGCGTGACGGCGACCGCGATCCGTTCGGAAGCCGCGCCGCTGATTTCGAGCGTGAGGGGTAAGGCGGTAAGCGTGAAGCGCACACTCTTGCGCAGACCTGGACAGTTGGTGTCGCCCGTGTGGGCTGTGGACACGGCTCCGGTACCGTCCTGAATGGCATCTATCCAGCCTTCGGAGGAGAGCGAAACAAAATAGTCGCCCGCACCTGCAAGACGAAGCGTGACATAGCCGGATTACCGCGCTGGATCGACAGGCTCTTGCGAGGCAAAGGGAAGTTTTGTGCCAACGGCAAGCAAAAGGGAAAACGCCGGCACCTGCGATGCATCGAGCGATGTTCCCGACTGAACGCCCTGCACATCGGCGGAAAGCAGCGCACGCTCCGGTTCGAGGTTCCAGGCGAGTTTGGTGCAAATCGGATCGGCCAAACCCGGTGTTGAGTAAAGTGCCAGCGCCAACGCGACCGATATTCGCCGTTTCATGTCGGGATCCTACAGCGCGATCTGCGAGCGGAAGGCGAAGGTGCCGAAATTCTGTCCCACTTCCGTGTTGTTGAGCGTGCCATGCCCGAAGCCGGCAGGGATCGTTCCGATGCGGCTGATCTGATCGTCCTGCCACTGCAGAGAGAATTTCAGCGCTCCGTTCGGGTACCAGTTCAGCGCCGCCGTGAAGATGCGCTGATCGCCACCCCGGATACCGCCGGATGGAAGTGCCGAACCCAACATGCCGGCATGATCGTTCAGGTTAAGATCGCTGTAGCGCGCCGCAATCTCCCATGCGCCCGGACCCCAGCCATCGAGCGAGAACGGAATGCGCGGCTTGGGATTCGAGAATGACCCGTTCGCAACGTTATACGGGCGGCTCTCGCCGGTGATGATCCAGCTCGCCTGCGCGTACCAGCCGTCGAAGTTCAGAGACGGCGCACCGGCGGCGCGCTGCTCCAGCCCATACCCGAAATAGCCGGCCTGTGCATAGGCGCTACGCCATTCCCCAGCGCCCTCGATGCCGTAGTTCCAGGCACTCTTGGTGTTGATCGCGCCTGTCGAGATGAGCTTGTTGCTGTTATCGTCGATCGTGAGTTCCGGAGGGTCCTGGAGTGTGATGTTCTGTGCCGAGCCGGCGCCCGCCGTGGCGTCGCCGCCATGGAAGACATAGGTGCCGGACCCGGACAGCAGCAGCCTCCAGTCCGTGTCGGAATAAACGATATCGCTGACGCGTCCCACAAGCGCCTGCTGCTCGTCGAAGAACAGGCTCGTGTCCGCGGCTTTGCCTCCCGTATAGGCGAGCGAGGTGAAAAGTGACTCGCCGGCATAGATGATGCCGATGCCATCGCGCCCATCGCCGGCTGCAAGGCTGCGCGACAAATCGGACGGTGCGTTGCGTTCCAGAAAAATCACATCCGCAGCGCCTGTCGCGTCCTCAAGGTTCGCGCTCCAGGGATAGGCTCCGACGCGAAACGCGAACGGCGCCAACCCGGCATATTCGACATAGGCCTGCTGGATGCGGCCCTGCAATTCGTTGCCACTCGAAACGCCGCTGCCAAATTCATAGTTGAAGAAATAGTTCCAGTCGCCGAATAGTTTGCCCTGCACGCCCAGTTGAGCGCGGCGGAAATTCGAGCCGCTGGAAAGATCGGGCCCGTTTGCGGCCGCCAGCTGCGCCGCGTGCGCGCTTTGCATGAAATAGCCGGTGTCGTATTGCCCGAGCACGCGGATCGCGAGCGAGAAGCGGCCATCGGCGGACGTGATCGACGGTCGTCCGCCTGCGATGCTCCACACCGGCTGTTCCGCCCTTTCGATGCGCGCGTGATCCTCGATTGCGGCAAACTTGTTGACGAGATCGTTGATCGCCACCTGCTGCTGCGCGACATGGGTCTCGACAGATTCTGGAACGGGTTGAGGCGGTGGCGCTTCGGCCGTTTCAGCGTCGGCCGGCAGGATCTTGACGCCCTTGCGATGAAGAGCTGTTTTCAGTGCGGTTATTTCACCGCGCTGGGCCGCGATCTGCTTCTGCTGCAGCTCCATCATGTGCTGCAGCGCGTCGAGGCGTTTCAAAATGGCTGCGTCATCGGCAAAAGCAGGTGCGCTCGCGAAGACGATGGCCGAACCGGCCAGCAGAACCGCGCGCAGGCTCATGGCCGTGCTCCCAGAATGACGAATCCGTCTTTTTCAAAAATTGAGGCGGCCTCGGGGCCGCTCAAAAAGTCCAGGAACGCCTTGGCTTCGGGCTTCGCGTCGCGTGTCAGCGCAGCGGGATAGACGATGGCCGCGTGCGTGTTGTCCGGAAAGGTTCCGACGATGTGGACGCGTTTTTCCCCGAGGGCGTCCGTCGTATAGACGATGCCCAGAGGCGCTTCGCCGCGAGCGACATACGCAAGCGCCACACGGACATTCTCGGCGTTGACAACGTGATCGACCACGCTGTTCCAGACACCAAGCGTCGTCAGCGCCGTCCGGGCGTATTTGCCCGCGGGCACCGTGTCTGGATCGGCGATGGAAAGCCGTCCGCCGTGGAGCGCGCCAAGCAAATCAAAGTGTGGTGCGATCGAAATCGAAATGTTTGCATCGGAAGGCGCGATGAGGACCAAATGATTTCCGAGCAAATTCTTGCGAGTCTCATGCGCAATGAGTCCGCGACTATCGAGATATTCCATCCAGTCCATGTCTGCCGAAATGAAAATATCTGCCCCACCTGAAGCCTCAATCTGACGGGCCAACGCCGACGACGCCGCAAAGGAAAGCGACGGCATCGCGCCCGACTTGGCCTGATATGCCTTGCCGACGTCGGTCAGCGCATCCGAGAGAGAGGCCGCGGCAAAGACCGTCACGCCCGCGGCAGACGCCGGCGTGAAACCAAACGCGCTCACAACCAAGGCAGCGCAGATTAAGCGTTTCAGCATGAAGAACCCCCGCATTCCAATAGCGTGATATCTCAACGGATATCACGGAAAAAAGCGTTTGGAAATGTTGACGCACGTCAAATCGAAAGACTCAATGGCGAGAGGCGGGAATCTCGGCACTGCTTCTCGAGTCAGAAGCTATGCGGGACAGTTTGCGGACGTCCTCGATCAGGTCCTTGGAACGCTCCGCCGCGGCGAGAATGCGCAGTGCGAAGTCGCGTTCTTCCGAATTCGCGGGAAGGCTTTCCTGCAGGAAACCGGCGAAGCCCATAATCGCGCCAATGCTGTTATTGAAATCGTGCGCCGTGCGTGCGGCACTTTCCGAGATGGCCGCCAGCCGATCGCTGTTCCCGTCTCGTGACCGACCATAATCCTGGTGCGCGTTAACCATCGGCCGGCGAAGAACCAAGACGGTGGCCGAGATCGAGACGATCGCGATGGCACGAGCCAATATGCCGTCAAGCCGTGCAGGCTGGTGACCCAGAAGCCAAAGTTCACTCGCCACGATCAACGTCGTGCAAAACAAAGCCATCGTCAGGGGCCGGCCCAAACGGAAAGCGCAAACGCTCAAGACGACATAGGCAGGAGCCACGAACTCGAAGCGCGACGTGCTGCAATCAAAAAAACAAAGCAAGGCTCCAATCAGCGCAAGAGCGATCAAGCCGACGTTCCGCCAAGCTCCGGCATTGATGTCGAACTGTTGGGACAAGAGCGGCGCGTCGTTTTCGCTTACGGTGTTGCGATAACCTGAGTATAGCGCGTCTCGAATGTCGGCACACTTATGTCAATCGTTCAATTGCGCGAGAACGGGCTGTGTGTCCTCAATTTCGCTGATGCGTTCAATGCCTTGGCGCATGTCGGACATGATGAAGGCCGCGCGCCGAACCGGGCCGGCGCTGGCAAGCGTCGGAAACTGATTTGTCCAGGCATTCAACTTTACGCTGAGCGCACAAAGCACGCCGCCGATCGTCGTGTGATAAGAGGTGATGAGTTGCTCGATCTTCCGAAAGCGCTCCGCGGACAGATTGCGCCACATGTCCGATGTACTCTTGTCGAAACTCTCCAGGCGGCCGGTGATGTTCGCCAACGTCCCGTTTATCGTCTCTTCGGTGAAATCAATCGATTTCATCAGATTGACGTCGTTGTGCAGCTGGTGATTGCCTCGAATATCCTCAAGCGACGTCGCGAAATTCTGAACCAGTGGCAAGAGCTGATCCAGGCACTGGCGATAGTAAGAAAGCGACATGAAAGTCTTCGATCCAATTAAATCGGGCCGACCGATTTTGCGTTTTCTGGAGACGCAAAATTCTCGATCAATAATTTCAATGTGCTGGGCGGGTTCAATTGACCCGATCATCAGGAACTCTAAGCCAATTAAACCGGCCCTATTTCTGCTGTGGCGAGCCCTGCCTGTTCGTGATTCGGGAGGGGTCGACGCGCGGCACATAAATGAGAATCAGCACATGAACATTCGGATCACCGAGCGAAACAAATGAATTATTCAGAGCGGCTCCGCTGCAAGCAGGACCTGATTGAAATGCTCGTCAAAATGGGTGTGCGTCATCACATCGTAGCTGAGCTGCATCCAGGAGGCACGGAATCGGGGCTCTTGAGCTCGGTGCGGCATTGGGCTGCTCGGGTGGATCGGCACTATCTCGGTCGCAATTGGTCGAAGCGGTGCGCTTTGACCGAGAGGCTGTCTGGTGCCGTCTTCATGGAGCGGGGACGGACAGCCGGACTCCCGCACGCCCACATCGTCGCCCGGCAGCCTCTCGGCGCGCACGATCTCCACTTCGTCCTGAACACGCCGTTCTGGTTTGCACCTCATCCAGTTCCCGAATTGCGAACTTTTTATCCGAAACCTGTCACGGCACGCGGAAAAATGCACATCACGCCGATAAATGAATCGGAAGGCGACCGAAGGCGTGTCGTGTCGTACGCGGCCAAAGGGCTCGAGTTGTCGGATCATGCTTACGAAACTTGGTGTTTCGTAGCCGACCTGCCTCGGTTCAGCCGTCCATCAAGTTGACCAAGGGCCTCTAACGCAACGCGAGTGCGGCCCGGTGAACCCATTCAAACAGCAGCGACTATTCGGCCACCCGGCCGGCGAGAATGGTTTTGTATTGCCCCTAACGAAGCAACCCCAATGACCAAAGCGTATTCTTACATCCGCATGTCGACTGACGCTCAGCTCAAGGGCGATAGCCTCCGTAGGCAAATCGAGAAGACACGGCAGTTCGCCCAAGAGCAGGGTCTGGTCCTGGACGAAGCCTTCGAGCTCAAGGACATCGGACTGTCGGCCTTCGACGGCACCAACGTCGAGAAGGGAGAGCTTGGCAAGTTCATCCAAGCTGTCCGATCCGGCCAGGTCGAGAAGGGTTCCTATCTGATCGTTGAATCCCTCGATCGGCTGTCCCGGCAGAAGGTCAACCAATCCCTCAGGATGCTGCTCGATCTGCTCGACGCCGGCATAAACGTGGCGACGCTCATCGATCGGCGCACGTACACACCGGAGTCCAGCGACCCGTTCGAGCTGATGATGAGCGTGGCTCTGATGGCCCGGGCAAACGACGAGTCCCTCCACAAGTCCGAGCGAGTGCGCGAGGCGTGGAGCAGCAAGCGGAAGAACGCTGCGCGAAAAATCATTACAGCCAAGTGCAAGGCGTGGCTCGAGCCAAAGGCCGACCGCACTGGCTTCGATCCGATCCCCGATCGAGTAGACATCATAAAACGAATTTATTCCGAAGCGGCCGATCAGGGCATCGGGGCGGACTCGATTGCCCGGAGACTGAACCTAGAGCGTGTACCGACATTTGGCGGGTCTGACGGCTGGCGCAAAAGTTACGTATTGAAAATTCTAACCGACAGAGCGGTGCTTGGAGAGTTCCAGCCGCGCGCCTTGGTAAAGGGAAAGAGCCAGCCGTCAGGAGAGCCGCTGTCCAACTACCTTCCCGCCATCATCGATGAGGACATGTTCTTCCGAGCACAGGCGGCTCGGACAAAACGCCGTATTGCCGGAGGTGGCAGGAAAGGGCCGAGGGTTTCGAACCTGTTTTCCAAGCTCGCCAAGTGCGGCATCTGTGGCCGAGGCATGACCATGGTGAACCGGGGAGATGGGAACGGGACCGCTCTCGTCTGTGACGGTGCCCGTCGCGGGTTGGGCTGCTACCGTGTCCGTTGGAGTTATAACGACTTCGAACGAACCTTTCTGACGTTCATGCGTGAACTCGATCTCTCCGCGATCAATCAGGACACGGCTGCCAAGAGCCAGCTCGAGACCCTCAGGGCTCGCCAGGCAGAACTTCAGGGGAGGCTCGCAATCGCCGTTCAACAGCGATCACGGCTGCTATCTGTTCTGCTCGGTGACGAGCCTACGGACTTTCTGGGGGCTAGCCATCCGCCAGGCTGCACACGTCGACAGGTCAAGAACCGCGACGATCGCAGCTTAGCGATCGAACGCCATAAGACCTAAATTGCAACTAGAAACGAATTTTTCTGTCTAGAAAAAAT
>Ga0265325_10001732_pt1 | contig 15146 bp, 24 predicted proteins | sample 41420metaG_FD_202090 | JGI IMG/M metagenome (GOLD analysis project Ga0265325, IMG submission 202090) | Rhizosphere microbial communities from Carex aquatilis grown in University of Washington, Seatle, WA, United States - 4-14-20 metaG | ecosystem: Host-associated > Plants > Roots > Rhizosphere...
CTTCTATTAACCGACTGAAAACGCAACGAAATCGGTCATCCGGGGGAGTGTCCCGAGCGGCAAAGGGGGCGGACTGTAAATCCGCTGGCTAAGCCTTCGTAGGTTCGAGTCCTACCTCCCCCACCACTGTTGCGGCTTTGTGCGGCCCGGCTGGCGAAGATAAAGTGAAAGGAACGGCCCTGAATTAGCGGGTGTAGCTCAATGGTAGAGCAACAGCCTTCCAAGCTGATGACGAGGGTTCGATTCCCTTCACCCGCTCCACCCTACGCCGCGTAGCGGCTGAGGGTGCCTCCCGAAGCTCCGATAGGAGCGTAGGGAGGCGAACTGGGTAGACGCGGCTTCGGGTGGCGGGCCACTTGAGGCAAACGGATTGAATCCCGCGCAAGCGGACCAGAAAAGAGACGAAGGACACGATCATGGCGAAGGCCAAATTTGAGCGGACGAAGCCGCACTGCAACATCGGGACGATTGGTCATGTTGATCACGGCAAGACGACGCTGACGGCAGCGATCACGAAGGTTTTGGCGGAGACTGGGGGAGCGCAGTTCACGTCGTACGATCAGATCGACAAGGCGCCTGAAGAGAAGGCGCGCGGGATCACGATCAACACGGCGCATGTCGAGTACGAGACGCCGAACCGGCACTACGCGCATGTCGACTGCCCCGGCCACGCGGACTATGTGAAGAACATGATCACGGGCGCGGCGCAGATGGACGGCGCGATCATCGTGGTCTCGGCGGCGGACGGCCCGATGCCGCAAACGCGCGAACACATCCTGCTGGCACGCCAGGTTGGCGTCCCGGCGCTGGTCGTCTACATGAACAAGGTGGACATGGTGGACGATCCGGAGCTTCTGGATCTGGTGGAGATGGAAGTTCGCGAACTTCTGTCGTCGTACCAGTTCCCGGGCGACAAGATCCCGGTGATCCGCGGTTCGGCGATGGTGGCGCTGGAAGACAAGCCAGATCCCAACAAGATCGGCCGTGACTCGATCATCGCGCTGATGAAGGCGGTGGACGAGTATATTCCGCAGCCTGCGCGTCCGCTGGACCAGCCGTTCCTGCTGCCGATCGAAGACGTGTTCTCGATCTCGGGCCGCGGCACGGTTGTGACGGGCCGCGTGGAGCGCGGGATCGTCAAGGTCGGCGAGGAAGTCGAGATCATCGGCATCCGTCCGACGTCGAAGACGGTGGTGACGGGCGTTGAGATGTTCCGCAAGCTGCTGGACCAGGGCCAGGCCGGCGACAACATCGGCGCGCTGCTTCGCGGCATCGACCGCGAGGGCGTGGAGCGCGGCCAGGTTCTGGCCAAGCCGGGCTCGATCACGCCGCACACGAACTTCAAGGCGGAAGTGTACATCCTGACGAAGGACGAGGGCGGCCGTCACACGCCGTTCTTCACCAACTATCGTCCGCAGTTCTACTTCCGTACGACGGACGTGACGGGGATCGTGCAGCTTCCGGAAGGCACCGAGATGGTGATGCCGGGCGACAACGTCTCGATCGACGTAGAGCTGATTGTTCCGATTGCGATGGAAGAAAAGCTGCGCTTCGCCATCCGCGAAGGCGGCCGTACCGTCGGTTCGGGCGTCGTCGCGAAGATCGTCAAGTAGGGACCGGGGTATCGGCGGTCCGTGAGGCCGTTTTCGGAGAAATCACATGCAAGGTCAGAATATCCGCATACGGCTGAAGGCCTTCGATCACCGCATCCTCGACAATTCGACGCGGGAAATCGTGAACACGGCGAAACGCACGGGCGCGCAAGTGCGCGGTCCCATTCCGCTGCCCACGGGCATCGAGCGCTTCACCGTCAATCGGTCCCCGCACATTGACAAAAAGAGCCGCGAGCAGTTCGAAATCCGGACCCACAAGCGTCTCCTCGACATCATCGATCCCACACCGCAGACGGTTGACGCGCTGATGAAGCTCGACCTTGCGGCCGGCGTTGACGTCGAGATCAAGCTTTAAGGAGTAAGCGCGATGCGCACAGGCGTCATCACGCAGAAGGTCGGCATGACCCGCCTCTTTTTGGAGGACGGCAAACATGTGCCCGTCACGGTTCTGAAGCTGGATGGCTGTCAGGTCGTGGCGACGCGCATGGAAGAGAAGGACGGCTACACCGCCGTCCAGCTCGGTTCGGGCTATGCCAAGACCAAGCGGTTGACCAAGGCCGATCGCGGCCACTTTGCCAAGGCTGAAGTGGAGCCCAAGAAGAAGCTCGCCGAATTCCGCGTGGATACGGCGAATCTCTTGGATGTCGGCGATGTGATCCAGGCTGACCATTTTGTGGTCGGGCAGAAGGTCGATGTGACCGGCGTTACGATCGGTCGCGGGTTCACCGGCGCGATGAAGCGCTGGAACTTCCGCGGCTTGGAAGCCAGTCACGGCGTGTCGATCTCGCACCGCTCTCTCGGCGGTACGGGTGGCCGTCAGGATCCGGGCAAGACCTTCAAGAACAAGAAGATGCACGGTCATTACGGCACCGACCGCGTGACCACGCAGAATCTGGAAGTCGCGAAGGTCGACGTCGAGCGCGGGCTCATCATGATCCGCGGCGCCGTGCCGGGCAGCAAAGGCGGCTGGGTGATGGTGCGCGATGCCGTCAAGCACCAGCTGCCGAAAGAGGCCCCGATGCCTGGGTCGGTGAAGAAGGCCGAGAAGACCAACGGCAAGGCAGCGCCTGCCGAAAAGGCGGAGGGCTGAACATGAAGACCAAGGTCCTCAATCTCGACAACAAATCGAGCGGCGAAATCGATCTGATCGATGCGATCTACGGCTTGGAGCCGCGCGTCGATCTGATCCAGCGCGTTGTCGTCTGGCAGCTCGCCAAGCGGCGCGCCGGCACGCACAAGGTTCTGACGCGCGGCGAAGTCAACCGCACGAAGAAGAAGGTCTACAAACAGAAGGGCACGGGTCAGGCCCGCCACGGCGCGCGTTCCGCACCGTTGTTCGTCGGCGGCGCCAGGGCGATGGGCCCGGTTCAGCACAGCCACGCGTTCGATCTGCCAAAGAAGGTCAGAGCGCTGGGCCTTAAGCACGCCCTGTCGTCGAAGGCGAAAAGCGGCGCCATCGTCGTACTGGACGAAGCCAAGTCGAAGGAAATCAAGACCCGCGATCTGGCAAAACGTTTCGGTAAGCTGGGTGTGGAAAGTGTTCTGGTCGTAGATGGCGAGTTCGACAAGAACTTCGAGCTCTCCGCGCGGAACCTGTCCCACGTTTCGCTGGTGGCTGCGGCCGGTCTCAACGTCTACGACATCATGAGACGCGACAAGTTGATATTGACGACAGCCGCGGTGAAAGCGATCGAGGAGCGTCTGGCATGAACACGCATCACGACGTCATTCTTTCGCCGGTGATCACCGAAAAGGCGACCAAGCTGTCGGAGGTCAACCAGGTTGTCTTCCGCGTGCCGCTTGACGCGACCAAGCCGAACATAGCGAAGGCGGTTGAGGAACTGTTCAAGGTCAAAGTGAAGGCGGTCAACACCGTCCGCGTAAAGGGCAAGAAGAAGTTGTTCCGCGGAACGAAGTTCACGCGCAGCAATTTCAAAAAAGCGATCGTGACCCTCGAAGAGGGCCATCAGATCGACATCACGACGGGGCTGTAAGATGGCGCTCAAACAATATCGGCCGACAACACCCGGTCAGCGCCAGCTGGTGCTCATCGACCGTTCCGGTCTGCACAAGGGCGACCCGATTAAGGCGCTCACCGAGGGGCAGACGAACAAGGGCGGCCGCAACAACACCGGGCGCGTCAGCGTTCGATGGCGCGGCGGCGGGCATAAGCAGCGGTACCGTATCGTCGACTTCAAGAGGCTCAAATTCGGCGTGCCTGCTACGGTGGACCGTCTGGAATACGATCCCAACCGGACCGCGTTCATCGCTCTCGTCAAGTACAAAGATGGCGAGCTCGCCTATATCCTCGCTCCGCAGCGTTTGGCTGTTGGCGACACGGTGGTGTCGGGCGAAAAAGTGGACGTGAAGCCGGGCAACGCCATGAGACTTTCGGCGATGCCGATCGGCACGATCGTCCACAATATCGAGATGAAGCCCGGCAAGGGCGGGCAGATCGCCCGTTCCGCCGGGACCTATGCCCAGTATCTTGGCCGCGACGCCGGCTATGCGATCCTGCGGCTGAACTCCGGCGAAGTGCGCCGGGTGCGGCTCGAGTGCATGGCCACGGTCGGCGCGGTGTCCAACCCCGATCATATGAACGAGGTCATCGGCAAGGCGGGACGTAACGTGTGGAAGGGCAAACGCCCACATGTTCGCGGCACGGCGATGAACCCGATCGACCATCCCCACGGCGGCGGCGAAGGCCGGACCAAAGGTGGCCGCAACCCGGTCACGCCTTGGGGCAAGCCGACCAAAGGCGCCAAGACGCGCAAGAACAAGCGCACGACGAAGTACATCGTGCGTTCGCGCCACGGCAAGACGACGCAAGGACAGTGAAATGACACGTTCGGTTTGGAAAGGTCCCTTTGTCGACGGCTATTTGCTGAAGAAGGCAGAGGTGTCGCGCGGGTCGGGGCGCAAAGACGTGATCAAGACCTGGTCGCGCCGTTCGACGATCCTGCCGCAGTTCGTTGGCCTCACTTTTGGGGTCTACAACGGCAGGAAGCACATTCCCGTGCTCGTGACGGAAGATATGGTCGGCCACAAGCTTGGCGAGTTCTCGCCGACGCGGACCTTCTATAGCCACTCCGGCGGCGGCGATAAAAAAGCGAAGAGGGCGGAATAATGGGTAAGGAAGCTCGCGCCCGCGTTCTCGCCGATCATCAGGCCAAGGCGGTTGGCCGCTTGATTCGTGTGTCCCCGCGCAAATTGAATCTCGTTGCCCAGTCGATCCGCGGCAAGACGGCAGAAGGCGCTCTGAACGAGTTGACCTTCTCGCCCAAGCGCGTCGCAAAGGCCGTGAAGAAGGTTCTTCAGGCGGCGATCGCCAATGCGGAGAACAATCACGATCTCGACGTCGACGATCTGGTCATAAGCGAAGCCAGCGTCGGCAAGAACATCGTCATGAAGCGGTTCCATGCGCGTGCACGCGGCCGCGGCGCGGGCATTGAGAAGCCCTTTAGCCAGATCACCATCGTGGTCGAAGAAAAGCGCAAGGAAGCGCCGGCCAAGGCAGAGCCTGCAAAAACCGAGAAGACGAAGACGGCGGCCAAGCCGAAGAAAGCGCCGGCAAAAAAGCCGGCCGCGAAGAAGTCTGCGCCGAAGAGCGCAAAGAAGTCCGCGTCCGAGCGCGCGAAGGAGAAGGCGTAATGGGTCAGAAGGTCAACCCGACCGGCTTGCGGCTTGGCATCAACCGCACCTGGGACTCGCGCTGGTACGCGGGCAAGAGGGAGTACGGCAAGCTCCTCCAGGAGGACATCAAGATCCGCCATCATCTGTGCGAACGCCTGAAACAGGCTGGCGTCAGCCGCGTGGTGATCGAGCGGCCGCATAAGAAGTGCCGCATTACGATCCACTCCGCTCGTCCCGGGGTCGTGATCGGCAAGAAGGGCGCCGACATCGAGAAGTTGAGAAGCGACGTTCAGAAGTTCACTTCGGACGAAGTGCATCTGAACATCGTGGAGATCCGTAAACCCGAAATCGATGCAAAGCTCGTGGCCGAGAATATCGCGCAACAGCTGGAGCGCCGCGTGGCGTTCCGCCGGGTGATGAAGCGCGCGGTGCAGTCCGCGATGCGGCTCGGCGCGCAAGGCATCCGCATCAATTGCGGCGGACGCCTGGGCGGTGCCGAAATTGCGCGCACGGAATGGTACCGCGAGGGCCGGGTTCCTCTGCATACGTTGCGCGCCGACATCGACTATGGAGTGGCCACCGCAAAGACCACCTACGGCACCTGCGGCGTCAAGGTCTGGATTTTCAAGGGCGAGATCATGGAACACGATCCGTTGGCCGTTGAAAAACGCCAGGCGGAATCCTCGGATCAAAGCCGCAGCAGTGGTCAGCAGCGTCCTCAGACGCCTGCGCCAACGCCGGCAACGTAAGACGGAAAGAGTATCGTCATGCTTCAACCGACACGCACGAAGTTCCGCAAGCAGCACAAGGGGCGCATTCACGGCGCCGCCAAGGCCGGTTCTTCGCTCAATTTCGGCTCTTACGGGCTGAAGGCGTTGGAACCCGAGCGTATCAATGCTCGCGAGATCGAGGCCGCGCGCCGTGCCATCACCCGTGAGATGAAGCGCGCCGGTCGCGTTTGGATTCGCGTGTTCCCAGACGTGCCGGTTTCGAAGAAGCCTGCCGAAGTGCGCATGGGCTCGGGCAAGGGCGCTCCGGAATTTTGGGTCGCAAAAATCAAGCCGGGGCGCATCCTGTTCGAAATCGACGGCGTGGACCTGGCTACGGCCAAGGAAGCCATGCGTCTTGGCGCGGCGAAGCTTTCCATCGCGACAAGATTTGTCGCTCGCAGCGCGTGAGAAAAAAAATGGCAGAGAAAAAGACCAAAGCGAAGGCCGCTCCGAAGTCGAAGACGAAAGCCAAGCAGGCTGCGGCCTCGGCGAAGGTTTCGTCGAAGGGCGATGAATTTCGCACGAAATCGGCGGACGAGCTGGTGGACCAGCTGGGCAAGCTCAAGAAGGAACAGTTCAATTTGCGGTTCCAACGCGCGAACGGCCAGCTCGAGAAGACCAACCGTATCCGCGTTGTGCGCAAGGACATCGCTCGTATTCATACAATTTTGACGGAGCAGCGCCGAAAGGCGGGCTGAAGGACAGAAGGAACAGCAATATGCCCAAGCGCGTGCTGCAAGGCGTCGTGGTCAGCGACAAGAACAACAAGACCGTGGTAGTGAAAGTGGAACGCCGCTTCATTCATCCGGTCATGGGCAAGACCGTGCGTCGCTCGAAGAAGTACCACGCCCATGACGAGAAGGGCGAATTCAAGGCTGGCGACATCGTGCGCATCCGCGAGTGCCGACCGCTTTCCAAGTTGAAGACTTGGGAAGCGTTCGAGCGCGTGGCCGCGAAATAGGGCGAGCGGGCACCGGGAGTAGAACAAAATGATACAAATGACGACCGAGCTTGATGTCGCCGATAATTCCGGCGCACGTCGCGTAATGTGCATCAAGGTGCTGGGCGGCTCCCATCGCCGCTATGCCGACGTGGGCGACACCATTGTGGTCAGCGTAAAGGAAGCGATTCCGCGCGGCCGCGTGAAGAAGGGCGAAGTGCTCAAGGCCGTCGTGGTCCGTACCGCGAAGGGCGTGCGTCGCCCGGATGGAAGCCTGATCCGCTTCGACGGCAACGCCGCGGTCCTGGTGAACCCCCAGGGCGAACCGATCGGCACGCGTATTTTTGGGCCTGTCACACGCGAACTGCGCGCCAAAAACCATATGAAAATCATTTCGCTGGCGCCGGAGGTGCTCTGATGGCCGCAAAAATAAAAAAGGGCGACCGCGTCATTGTTACGACGGGCCGCGACAAGGGCAAGAAGGGCGAAGTGATCAAGGTGTTCCCGACGGAGAACCGTGCGCTTGTTTCCGGCGTGAACACCGTCAAGCGCCATCAGAAGCAGTCGCAGAAGCAGCAGGGCGGCATCGTTTCCAAAGAGTTGCCGGTCCAATTGTCGAACCTCGCGCATATCGATCCGAAGTCCGGCGAGGCGACGCGCGTTGGCTGGAAAATCCTGGGCGACGGGCGCCGCGTGCGAGTAGCGAAGAAGTCCGGTGAGGTCATCGATGTCTGAGGCAGGTAAAGAAAAAACGGCAAGACCCCCAAAGGGCGGCAACCCGATGGAGAAGGCCAAAGCCGACGCGAAAGCGGACAAGAAGGCCAAGAAAGGCGCGGAGAAATCCAGCGGCACGCAGGTGCATGTCGGAGAGACGGCGCGTGATCCCAACTATGTTCCGCGGTTCAAAAAGCGCTACAGCGATGTCATCCGTCCCGAGTTGATGAAGGAGTTCGGCTACAAGAACCCGCTGCAGGTTCCGAAGATCAACAAGATCGTTCTGAACATCGGCGCGGGCGAAGGTTCCCAGGACACCAAGAAAATTCAAGCGGCCGTCAACGACTTGACCGCGATTGCGGGCCAGAAGGTTGTCATCACGCGGGCGAAGAAGGCCATCTCGACTTTCAAGATCACGGCCGGCCGTCCGGTCGGCGTGAAGGTCACGCTTCGCAAAGACCGCATGTATGAGTTTCTGGACCGGCTCGTGACCACGGCGCTGCCCCGAGTACGCGACTTCCGCGGCGTGAAGAGCAACAGCTTCGACGGCCGTGGCAACTACGCGATGGGCCTCAAGGAACACATCGTCTTTGTCGAAATCGACTATGACAAGACGGAGACCGTGTGGGGCATGGATATCATCATCAACACCTCTGCGAAGACCGATGCAGAAGCGAAGGCGCTTCTCAAGGGCTTCCAGCTCCCATTCATGAATTAAGGCGAGGCGTTATGGCGAAGCTTTCCCAGATTAACCGCAACAAGAAGCGCGAGAAGATGGTGGCGCAGTACGCCCCCAAGCGTGCGGCACTGAAGGCCAAGGCAGAGGATATGAGCGTTCCGGCGGACGAGCGTTTTGCCGCCAGGCTCAAGCTCGCCAAGTTGCCGCGCAATTCGTCCAAGACGCGCATCAAGCATCGTTGCGAACTATCGGGACGTTCAAAGGGCTTTTACCGCAAGCTCAAGCTTTCGCGCATTGCGCTTCGCGATCTTGCGAATTTCGGCCAGGTCCCTGGCATGACCAAGGCGAGCTGGTAAGGAGAAACGGGAATATGGCCATCACCGATCCCATTGGCGATCTTCTGTCGCGCATCAGAAACGGCCAGCTTCGCGGCACCGCGAAGATCAAGTCGCCGAACTCGCGGTTGCGCGCGCGGCTGCTGGACGTGCTGCAGACCGAGGGCTTCATCCGCGGCTACACCGAGGTCGAGTTCAAGAACGGCCTGCGCGAGCTGGAGATTGAACTCAAATATCACGAAGGCCGGCCGGTCATCCGCGAGATCAAGCGCATATCGACGCCGGGTCGCCGAGTCTATGCCTCGGTGAAGGATCTGAAGCCGCATCGTCAGGGGCTTGGCGTCTCTATCGTCTCGACGCCGCAGGGGGTGATGACGGACACCACCGCGCGCGAAAAGAACGTTGGCGGCGAAGTTCTCTGTCAGGTGTTTTAGGAGAAGGTCATGTCTCGAATCGGCAAGAAACCGGTTGTACTGCCGAACGGGGTTACGGCCTCCGTGCAAGGCAAAACCGTTAAGGTCAAAGGCCCCAAGGGCGAACTGTCGGTCACCTTGGTGGAGGAAGTGGACGCCAGCATTGGGGCGGACGGTATCACCGTGGCGCCGCGCAAAGACATGGAACGCGCGGACCAGATGTGGGGCCTGTCGCGCACGCTGGTGAACAATTTGGTACAGGGCGTGACCAACGGTTTTTCGGAGAAGCTGGAAATCCAGGGCGTCGGCTATCGTGCGGCGGTGCAGGGCAAGAACCTCAACCTCCAGCTCGGCTTCAGCCACGATGTGGCCTATCCGATCCCGGACGGCATCACGATCGTGGCGGAAAAGCCCACCATGCTCACGGTGTCGGGCATCGACAAACAGTTGGTCGGTCAGGTTGCGGCAGAAATCCGCGGCTACCGTCCGCCCGAACCCTACAAGGGCAAGGGTGTGCGCTATGCCGGCGAATATGTCCGCCGCAAGGAAGGCAAGAAGAAGTAGCCATGACGAAGAATCTTTTCGACCGCCGCAAAAAGCGCACGCGCTTTCGTTTGGTGAAGAACGCAGCTGGGCGTCCACGGCTTTCCGTGTTTCGCTCGGGCCGGCACATCTATGCGCAGATCATTGACGATCGAGTGGGCGTAACGATTGCCGCCGCCTCGACGAACGAGAAGGACGTCAGTGTCTCGAAGTCCTGGAACATCGAGGCGGCGAAATCCGTCGGCAAGGCGATCGCCGAACGCGCCACCGCCAAGGGCGTCAAGCAGGTCGTCTTCGACCGCGGCGGGTACATCTATCACGGGCGCGTGAAAGCGCTTGCGGACGCCGCTCGCGAGAGCGGTTTGGACTTTTAACGGAAGGAACGGCACGTGGCGCGTGAAGGCAGAGAACACGGCAATCGCGAAGAGCGCGACAGCGAGTTCGTCGACAAGCTGGTTCACATCAACCGTGTGGCCAAAGTGGTGAAGGGCGGCCGGCGTTTTGGCTTTGCGGCGCTCGTTGTCGTCGGCGACCAGCGTGGGCGCGTGGGCTTCGGTCACGGCAAGGCGCGCGAAGTGCCGGAAGCCATTCGTAAGGCAACAGATGCCGCGAAGCGCGCGTTGATCCGCGTGCCGCTGAAGGACGGTCGCACGCTGCATCACGAAAGTCGCGGGCACCACGGCGCCGGCAAGGTGCTGGTGCGTCCGGCTCCTGCCGGTACCGGCATCATCGCCGGTGGGCCGATGCGTGCGGTGTTCGAAGCTCTGGGCGTCGGCGACGTCGTGTCGAAGTCGCTTGGCACGTCGAACCCCTACAACATGGTGCGGGCCACGTTCGATGCGCTGAAGCATCAGCAGTCGCCGCGCATGGTGGCCCAACGCCGCGGCCGGTCGGTCGCAGAGATCATTTCGCGCCGCGAAGGCCAGAAGGGCGCCGAAGCGGGCGCATAAGGAAACAGACGATGGCCGAGAAGAAAAAAACTGTAACCGTACGGCAGATCCACAGCGCCAACCGAAAGCCCGCCATCCAGACGGCGACGCTCAAGGGCCTGGGGCTGGGTAAGATTCGCCGCACGCGTACACTGGAGGACACTCCCGCCGTACGCGGCATGATCCGCGCGGTGAAGCACCTCGTCGAGATCGTCGAAGAAAGCAAGTGATATGAAACTCAACGAAATCCGCAACAATCCGGGTTCGCACAAGCGCAAGACGAAGCTCGGGCGCGGGTCGTCGTCAGGTCTGGGCAAGACCTCCGGTCGCGGTGTGAAGGGCGCCAAGGCCCGCACAGGCACGAAGGTATACGGCTTTGAAGGCGGCCAGATGCCGCTGCACATGCGTATCCCGAAGCGGGGCTTCAACAATATCTTCGCCAGGGATTTCGCCGAGGTGAATCTCGGCCGTATCCAGAAGGCGATCGACGAGAAGCGCCTGGATGCGTCGGGCAAGATCGATCTGGCGGTTCTCAAGAAGGCCGGTCTGGTCAGCAAGAGTCGCGACGGCGTGCGGCTGCTCGCCAAGGGCGAGATCAAGTCGAAGCTCGAGATTGAGGTTGCAGGCGCATCTGCAAGCGCCGTGGAAGCCGTGAACAAGGCTGGCGGCTCCGTAGTGACCACCTACAAGAAGAAGGTCTATATGAACAAGAAGGGCACGCCGGGCAAAAAGGCGCAACGTCGCGTCAAGTCGGCTGAAAAGCGGGCGGCGCGAGGCGGATAGTCCATACGGCCCCCCTGCTTCGGTGGGCTGGTCCAAAACTTTCTCTTGCCCTGAGCTTGTCAAAGGGCGAGGCCGACCAGATATAGACTCAGTCCGAGTCGGGAGTGCGAAATGCCCTCAGCAGCCGAACAACTGGCAGCGAATTTCAATTTCAGCAATTTCGCCAAAGCCAAGGAACTGCGTCAACGCATCCTGTTCACGTTGGGCGCTCTTATCGTCGCCCGCCTGGGCACGTATATCCCGATGCCGGGCATTGACCCGGCCGGCTTGGCGCAATTCATCAACTCGCAGTCCGGCGGCCTCCTTGACGTGTTCAACACGCTGGCCGGCGGTGCCGTACAGCGCATGGCGATCTTCGCGCTCGGCATCATGCCGTACATCTCTTCATCGATCATCATGCAGCTGATGACGACGGTGTTTCCGGAACTGGAGGCGTTGAAGAAAGAGGGAGCGGCTGGGCAGAAGGTCATCAACCAGTACACGCGCTACGGGACGGTTGCTCTCGCCGCAGTGCAGGCATTCGGCATAGCCGTCGGCCTGGAACACGCCCGCGGCATCGTCATCGAGCCGGGCATGTTCTTCCGCTTGACTGCCGTGATCACACTGACCGGTGGCACGATCCTGCTGATGTGGATCGGCGAACAGATCACAAGTCGCGGCGTCGGAAACGGTATTTCGCTGATCATTTTCGCTGGTATCGTGGCGCGCGTCCCGCAAATCGTCGGTGCGGGTCTGGAAGGCGCACGCACCGGGGCGATCAATCCTCTCATGCTGATCGTGGTTGCCATCGCTGCGGCCGCGATCATCGCCTTTATCGTATTCATGGAGCGCGCCCAACGCCGCCTGCTGGTGCAATATCCAAAGCGCCAAGTCGGTCAGCGCATGTTCGGCGGCGAAGCGTCGCATTTGCCGTTGAAGCTCAATGTCTCGGGCGTCATCCCGCCGATTTTCGCCTCGTCCATCTTGCTGATGCCGACGACGATCGCGACGTTCAACGCGCAGAGCATGCCGGACTGGTTACAGACCGTTATCACCTTGATCAGCCCGGGCCAGCCGCTCTATCTGTTCCTCTACGGCGCGATGATCATGTTCTTCGCGTTCTTCTACACGTCAATTGTCTTTAACCCGACGGAAACGGCAGAGAACCTCAAGAAATACGGCGGGTTCATTCCGGGCATCCGTCCGGGAAAGAAAACTGCAGACTATATCGACTTCGTTCTGACCAGATGCACTGTGATCGGTGCCATATACCTTGCGATAGTGTGCCTCATCCCTGAAGTGTTACGCGCGGACTACAATGTCTCATTCGTCCTCGGTGGAACGTCCATCCTCATCGTGGTCAGTGTGACCATGGACACCGTGGCGCAAATCCAAAGCCATCTTATCGCGCAGCAATATGAGGGGCTGATCAAGAAGGCCAAGCTTCGGGGAGCACGCCGTTGAACCTGGTACTTTTCGGGCCGCCTGGCTCGGGTAAGGGAACGCAAGCCAAGATCCTGCAAGAGCGCCGTCGATTGCCTCAACTTTCCACCGGCGACATGTTGCGTGCGGCCATCGCCGCGGGCACCGAATTGGGCAGGAAGTGCAAAGCAATCATGGATACCGGTGAACTGGTGCCCGACGAGATCGTGATCGGCATCATCGCCGAGCGATACGACGAGGCCGACTGTGCCAACGGCGCGGTGTTCGACGGCTTCCCGAGGACGATCCCGCAGGCGGCGGCACTCGACGCGATGCTGGCGGCGCGCAAGAAGAAGATTGATCTGGTCATCGAGCTGAAAGTAGACGACGCGGTCCTGATTGGCCGGGTTGAACAACGCATCAAGGAGAGCGGAGGGGTCGCTCGCGCCGACGACACGCCGGAAACCCTGAAGAACCGGCTGGCCGTGTATTACAAAAATACCGCGCCTTTGCTGGAGTACTACAAGAAGCAAGGCAAGCTTGTCACGGTGGATGGCATGGCGCCCATTGGAGAGGTCACTTCCCAGATCGCCGCCGCCACGGACACGAAGACGGGCTAGATACGGCGGCGCATATTCCGCCGCCGCATGATGCAGCTCGCACTTCTGCCACACGGACTCAAACAAACGGCCGGCGCTGGATTAGCGCCGGCCGCATCTTTCACTGGGAACTGTGCCGTTACGGCGTTTGGCCTCCGGCACCCGGAGGCTTGCCGTGGTTGCCCGCCGGCTGCCCCACCGGAGTTTTTGCGGCGGGGACCTTAGCGGGCTGCGGCGTTGCCGTCGGAGCTGCCGGTTTGGAAGCTGCAGTCGTAAACGCCGCCATATGCCCGGAATACACTTTCTGTTGGGCGGTAAAGTCCAGGCGCGCTTTTTGGTAGGCAGCGACGATTGCAGGCCCACCCTTTGCCGCCTGGAGCGCGGGCAGGGGTTGCTGTCCCGGATCGGCAACGTGGCTTTCAAGTGTACTGATGCCGCTCCCATAGTTAGCAATCCAGCGCGTGCGGCAATTCATCCAGACCGTTACCTTGCCAAGTCCGATGCGCGCGCTGGCGATTTTGGGCGGAGCGTATCCCGCATAGTCGGTTGGATTGCTGGTTGGATAGGGCGGCTGAACCCCGCAATCATCCACAGGCGGGCGATAAGCCGAGATCATGGCGGCGCGCGCCGCGTCGCGTGCGGGGATGACCGGCGTCGTAGCCGGTTGCGCAATGGGCGGACGGCCGGGCACTACCGCTAGCGATGTTGGCGGTTTAGGCTTGACGGCACCCGGTCCGTGAGAAGGCACGGGCTGCACTGTATGAGCCATTTGTGCGGCTGGAGGTACGACGACGGGCGCATGCCCCGGCACGACTGGCTGAACCGGGATCGGCCGGCCAGCACCCGGTCCGCGAGGATGTACCGGCTGCATCGTTTGAGTCATTTGTGCAGGTGGCGGTGCAATGGGCGGACGGACGGGCTGAACGGGCGCTGGTGGCAACGGATTAGGCCGGCCAGGCCGCCGCGCACGATCCCACCCCGAGGCGATGGCGCTCAGTCGCATGACGAGCATATGCTCGAACTGCCGCGCCGAAAACGGGAAATCGTCGGTCGCGAACGGGATGCGGATTTGATGGCGCGCATCGCGCGTGGGCACTGCCAGCGCCACATTGGCACCGTTGCGCAGCATGCGATAAAAGTCTGCGTCAGGCTCGAAGATCCAGCGTGCGCCGCGCGAGTCCCAGGACTCTCCGCGCGCCGGGGCCACATCGTTCGAACGGTAAATGCGTTGGCCGTCGCGGCCGCTTACGAACAGAACTGCGGGCGCCTCGAGATCCAGGAAATCCGGATCAACCGCAACGATGACCGATACGCTGCCGGTCACGATCACCGGCGTGCCGCGCGTCAATTCCGGAATGAGATCGCCTCGATCGCCCCGACCCCATTCGCGCCAAAATGTGCCGTGATCGTTTGGCGACGGTTCCGGAACCAGGATGGAGATGCGCAGATCCGCTTCCCGGCCATGCGCCCATTCGGTCTGGGCCGTCCAGGTGAGCGGCGAATCGATGGTCCCGCGGCCGCTGTGGCGCATCGGAAAGGTCGTGAAGTGGCCTTCAAAGGGGCTCGGCCGGTCACGATAAATCTGGCGCGGCGGCGGCGGGGGAGGGGGAGCCGCATACTCGGTTTCCCCACTGGCGTAATCAGCAGAGTGCGCCGTGGTTTTGGCTGGCGCGCTCGGGGCGGGCGTCTGAGGCGTGCCGACCGTGGCTACCGGCGCAGGCGTTTCGGCCACTTGAGCGGGCGCCTGAGTTTGCGCGATCGGCGCTGGCGGCGGGGGATTGCCGGAATGACTGA
>Ga0265325_10001737_pt1 | contig 15129 bp, 12 predicted proteins | sample 41420metaG_FD_202090 | JGI IMG/M metagenome (GOLD analysis project Ga0265325, IMG submission 202090) | Rhizosphere microbial communities from Carex aquatilis grown in University of Washington, Seatle, WA, United States - 4-14-20 metaG | ecosystem: Host-associated > Plants > Roots > Rhizosphere...
ATGATGCAATTCGGCCGGTTTGGCGTTGCCGCTGGGGAACTGCAGCGCCAGCGTCTTCCTCGCGCTTTCGCTGGCACGAGCCGGCAATGCGCCGAACGTCTTGGCGACGGCCGCTACGGCGTCGTCGAGTTTCACGTCGCCGACAATCGTGACTTCGATGGGCCCCGAGGCCAATGTCGGCGCCAGCAGCGCCTTGATCGCGGCCGGTCCGGTTTCCGCCACGTCGGCCAGGGACGGTGTACATAAACGCGGATCGCCGCTGCTGAGTCGACATCGGATATCCCGCTTGAGCACGCCCATGGGCGACGACGCCAGGGATTCCAGATCGCTCATTTCGTTCGCGCGGGCACGATCGATGCCGTCGACACGCCAGCCGGGCGCGCTGACATAGGCGGCGAGCACCTGCATCAGGGTGCCAAGCTCGGCCGGCTGCCCATGGCCTCGCAGTGCCACGCCGTCAGCGCCGAATTGGGATTTCAGTTGAATGAAATTGCCCGACAGCGCCCTGGAGATACCATCGAAGGTGAGCGCCTTCGTCCCCAGGAGAAGCAGTCTCTGTCCGTCCACGATCCAGGTCGGGCTCGCCCGCCCGGCCGGCAGGTCAGGGTAACCGTCGCCGATCCTTACGTTGACTCCGACTTCGCCGGCTTTGAACGTTGTCGGCTTGACGGTAAGCCGCACGCCGTTGGCAAAGCGCAGAAAGGTTGTTTCCAGATCCGCGATCGACTTGCGCTCCGCCACTTTTCCGGCGCGCCCGAAATTGGTGTAGGGCCACGTCACTTTGGCCTGTTCGGCGGGTCGTGTCAGCGGCGCCTGCTCGGCTGCGGTCAGCGCGGTCACCACGGCCGCTTCACCGCCGTCGACCTGCAGCGGGCTCGACAAAAAGACCAGCGGGCCGTGCGCGCCCATGAATGTGCGGATGGCACCGTTCATGCCGTCGAGAGTGAGCGCCTTGAATGCCTGATCGACGAAGGCCAGCGTATCGACCGGGTTCATGTAGACGTCGTTGATATCGACATCCGAGGCGATCTGCGCCGCGTTGGCGCTGTCCGAATCTGTCGCAGCGGTGGCGGCCGCGTGCGCAAAGACGGCGTGCAGCTGCTCCTTCGCGCGCGCGAACTCCGCAGCGGTGACGCCGAATTCGGTCATGCGGCGCAGTTCGCGCACCGCTCCGTCCAGCGCGGCGTGCCAAGCCTGTGGCCGGATCGCAGCCGCCACCGACCAGGCGGTCGCCCCGTCGAGCGGTGCGAAATTCGATTGCGCTGCAACGAACGGGCTCTGTGTACCGCTTGCGAGCGTATTGAGCCGGTCGGTCAGCATCGACAACGCCAATAGCCTGGTCAGGTCGCCGCGTTCGCGTGTAACGCTGTCCGCTTCGGTTTTCAGCACCCAGGTGAAGCTGAGAGATGGAGCAACCCCGGCCTCGGCGTAGAGGGCGGCTTCGGCGCCGCGCCGGGTGACTTCGGCAGGTGCCGGCTCGGCCCCCGCGGGTCCGGACGGCTTCCAGTCCGAGAACAGCCCGACGATCTTGGCCTCCATCGCCTTGGCGTCGATATCGCCGACGACAATGACGGTGGCGCGCTCGGGCCGATAATAGGCGTTGTAAAAGTCGCGGATCAGCGACACCGGGGCGTGTTTGATGATGTCGGTCGAGCCAATGGGGAAGCGCTCGCTCAGGCGGCTGTGCGGGAAAAGGAAGGCGAGGCGCTTCCTGTAGGTGCGGTAATCGGGCGTGTCGCGCAGGCGTTCTTCCGACAGGATGACCCCGCGCTCGGCGTCCATCGCGGATTGCGATAATGTCAGTCCGCTCGCAATGTCGCGCAGGCGCAGCAGTCCGCCATCGATCGATTCTGCGTCGTTGTGCGGAAAATTGAATTTATAGAGCGTGTGGGTGAAGCTTGTGGAGGCATTGGCATCGGCGCCCATGCCCAGTCCTAACCGTTCCAGCGACGGCCAGACCTCCTTCTCCGGCACATTTTTAGAGCCGCGGAACGCCATGTGTTCGAGGAAATGCGCCAAGCCCTGCTGCGCATCACCCTCCTGCAGCGAGCCGTCGTTAACATTGAGCCACATCGACACCGCGCCCTTGGGCGTGTCGTTGTGCATGATCGCGTAGCGCATGCCGTTGGGCAGCGCGCCAAACAGCACGCGCGGATCGGCGCGCAGGTCGCTATGCGCCTGCGGCCAATCGGTGGCGAACGCGGCGTGCGGCGGGCTTGCCGATACGGCTGCCGCGGCGAGGCCAAGCGCCGCGGCGAAGCGCGCCGCGACGAGGCCGCGGCCGGTGATTGCTGTCATTGGCGGTCCCCTGCCCATGCCGACAACGCGGCCGGATACATTGCGCATATTTTCGGCTTGAGATCGAGGCTGTATTGTGCGCCGGCGAACGGTGTTCGCGATGGCTGCATTAATATGATAAGCGGAAGCGGCTGCGTTCGCGCCCGCGAGCGCCGCCGGACGGGCCCGTAGCTCAATGGTCAGAGCTAGCGGCTCATAACCGCTTGGTTGGAGGTTCGAGTCCTCCCGGGCCCACCACGTAAAAAACTAGCGCATTGATTCTGTTTTATTTTTCGCTCTATCCCCGCACCTTATAACAAGGTGCGGGGATAGATGTCCGGATAACAAGGTGCGGGGATAGATGTCCGGCATTCGTTCACTGTGCCCTTAAGCAGGGTGGTCGCGGCCTGCCTCGCAAGTCGCACGCGGTCGGCGTTGCGGGTGTAGACAGCCGCTTCCTTGCTGCCGCACTTCCAACCAAACAACGATTCAAGTTGCGCGCCGGTCGCTCCATTGTTGGCAGCTCGCGTTGCACCGCACTTTCGGAGTCCGAGTGCCGAACCCGGGATGCCAGCCCTTCGACAAGCTTCCCGAAACCAGTTCCCGAACGACTCCTTTTTCATCGGCCTGCCGCGGTCGCCAGCGATGCATGTCAGCTCGCCGACCGGGCCGGCATCGATTGATGCTTGGAGCGGCGGCGCGTCAGGGGAGAAGAAATACTATCTCGCCAACCTGCCCGTCGAGACGAACCTGCGCACGCTCGCTGCCATCCTAAAGGCACGATGGGTTTGCGAGCACGCCCACCAGCAGATGAAAGAAGAACTCGGCCTCGACCATTTCGAGGGCCGATCTTGGCAAGGCCTTCACCGACACGCGCTCATGACAATGATCGCGTACGCCTTCCTTCAGCATCGTCGCCTCACCCAAGCGAAGCGGGGAAAAAAGAATCAACGGTCCACTGCCTCAACCAAGCTTGCCGGCCGTACGTCACGCCATCGTCAATCTCATCACCCGACCACTGCAGCGATGTCCGCACTGCCGAAGATCGCTCGACGGCATGCCGCATAAAAGCAATCTGCCAAAGTAGTGCTAATGGCCATCGACAATTTGTTAGCGGCCATTCTGGCCATGGATGCCTATAACCGCCGCTACGATCAGGCCATCGCAGGGCTGCCGCCCAGCGGCGCAGTCAGGGACGCCACCATCGTCACTGATAGCCAGAATTCAGCCGACGGTTTCTATGGCATCGAATATTCGGTCAACGGACAGAAAAGTCATCGCTTACCGCGGCTTCGATCCCTATGCTGGCACGGCAGCGGCGATTGCCGACGTTTTGCATGGTGCGGCCGGAGAGGCTGCGCCTTATAAGCGCCCCTTCCTGAAACCGAAGATAAACAACTTCGACCTATTTGGCTGATCTCATTTGGACTCAACGACGACCGGTATTTTCGCGAGCTTGGCAAGGATGCGGCAACGGCGCCGGATCGGTACCCACTCGTAAAGGAAGATCTCCAGCGGCCGCCACATCGCCACCCAACCGATGATCAGCATGCCTTCGCCCACAATGTCAGATACTGCACCGGGCTCGAAAGAGAACGTCAGTTCCCGCAACAGCATACAGCATAGCAAAAATGTCAGCCCAGTTACGAGCGCTATGCGGCCATCGCGGAACAAGGTGCGGAGTCGCCTTTCCTCGTGCACGGCGCGGTAAGCAAAATAATTATGAATGGCCTCGCCAAGATCGTGCGCACCGGATTGCGGCACTTGATCGGGGGGTAGATGGATAACGAGCCGTAGTGGGCGCTGGCGCCCTATCTCTTCCGCCGAACCGATAATGTATTCCTCGGCGTCGTGATCGAGGTCCCGCTCGTGAAAGGGAGATGGATCAAGCGAATTGAACAGCTGCGCCAAGCGGCCGAGGCGCATCTCGATCTTGGCCTCTGCCATCGATGAATCTGGGGAGTGCTGGTCAGCTGTCATAACCGGAATTTCCACCAGCACGCTGGTTTTTTCAGCGCAATTCGCTGGCTCCATATTACAGCGAGCGTTTTGACCGGGATCAAGGACCCAAGCGTAGAGCATAGCTGAGTAGCTGTTGGCTCGGCGCACGGAAGGGAGCTATCCCTGACGGTAAAACTCGAGATCACCAAGGCCGGCAAGCGCTTGCACCAGGGCGATTATGATCGACGATAAGGCGAGCTTCGGCGTCGCATGCGCTGACGCATGGTACGGCATCGGTGAGCGGTGACATGGCCAAGGCGACTAGCATCGGCGATCTGCTGGATTCGATGAACGAAAGCGGCATCAAGGAACTCGATGGTGCCGAGTTCAAGTTGACGATGCTTTAAAGCCGGTTGGGCATGTTGTTTGTCTGTATGATTATGATTTTTGGATGACTATTCGCGGTCCTTGCTTTGCGAACGGCGCGTCTGTCCTGCTTCCGCCAACGCCGTGTGTTCGGATTCGACGGCAAGCAGCGGCACCCCGTGCAGCATCGAGAAGAGCCGGGGCGCACCGTCCAAGAGCTGGCGCGCGATGACCCGAAGCCGCTCTCTCGATTGGGATGACATGAGGAGTGGCGTCGGCGCAAAGGCGTCCGCCCGGCTGGCAGCCAGCTGTTCGACCGATACGCCGAGCCGTTCCGCATCGGCAGTAATTTCAGGCGGCAACAGAGCGCCGGCCGGGGCAACGACGATCAGCCGCTCTTTCGCCGCAGCCGCAATCTGAAGCGCAACGCGAATGCTGGCGTCATCAGTGCTGCTGGCCAGTGCCATAATGGGGCCACTGGTGCGGGCGACGCGTCTGGGAACAATGAGAATGGCGGCCGCGGTCTCGAATGCAGCATCAACGAGAGCGGTGAATTGCCGGGTGATGCTCTCGCCTGGGTGGGAGGGTTCGACAATGGCGACGATATCGCCGGCGTGGAGGAGCGCCGGTATCGCCTCGACACCGCTGAGCACGTCGAAAGCAGCTTTGACGGTCCGGCTAGCGATACTCTCGTCGAAGCGCTTGCGCGCAATCGTGGCGGCGTCTTCTGACTCGCGCGATATCCGCGGCACGTCGAGCGGCTGCCATTGCTGGTCAAAAATGCGCAACTCGCGCACGGCCGGAAAATCGGCGAGCGCGAAGAGCGCCGCGTCGGTGATAAAGGCGGCAAGTAGCTCAAGCTGGAGAAATTCGGCGAAATCCACGGCGGCTTGCGCCGCCGAAAGATTGCCGAGACCCTGCGGCAGGCCGATGACCACGCGCTTATACCGCCAGCTGCTCATGTCCGGCTCTCGACCGATGCATGGTCGTCACGGCCGAAACTTTGCCGAATGCGGGCGAACGCACGCAGCCGATCTTCGACCGCGCGGTTGAGGCTTTGCGCCGGATAAATGGCATCACGTCCGCGCTCGCCGGCGGAACGGCCGGTCAGAAGCTCAATGCCCTGGTCAATTGTGGTGACCGGATAGATGAAGAATTTTCCAGTCGCACACGCCTGGATCACGTCACGGCGCAACATCAGGTGCTGGACGTTGGACTCTGGAATGAGTACGCCTTGAGTGCCGGTGAGGTCGCGCTTCCGGCAAATATCGAAGAAGCCTTCGATTTTTTCGTTCACCCCCCCGATCGCTTGCACTTCTCCCTGCTGATTAACCGAGCCGGTCACCGCAAGGTCCTGACGCAGCGGAAGCTCGGCGAGCGCCGATAGAAGCGCATAAAGTTCGGCAGACGAGGCGCTGTCGCCTTCGACGCCGCTGTAGGATTGCTCGAAGACGAGGCTGGCGAACAGTGACATCGGCGTATCCAGCGCGTAGCGGCCGGCAAGAAAGCCGGAAAGAATAAGCACGCCCTTGGAATGGATCGGACCGCCGAGCTCGACCTCGCGTTCGATATCTACCACTTTGCCGCTTCCAGGCCGCACTCGGCAAGTTATTCGCGTCGGCCGGCCGAAGCGAAAACCAGCAAGCTCGGCGACGCTTAAGCCATTAACTTGGCCCACGCGGGCGCCGCTGGTGTCGACCAGCGCGACATGCTCCAAGATGCTCTCCTGCGCCCGATCGCGCAGCCGCGAAGACCGGCGAATTTTTTGCTCGATCGCGGTTTCGACGTCGGCGTGCCCCATGACGGCACGACCGGCTTTGCTAGCCCAAAAATCGGCCTCGGCCAGTACGTCGTCGAGCTGGTCAACGACGAGCGTAAGCTTGTTCGCATGCTCGGCGAGCCGCGCGGCATGCTCAATCAAGAGCGCGGTTCCGGCGCGATCAACCGGCTTGAGATTACTGCGCCGCACCAACGCGGCAATCAGGCGCGCATGGGCGGCTTCGCTGGCAGGCGTACGATCGACGTCGTCTTCGAGATCCGCAAGCACTTTGAAATGCTCGGCGACATCCGGATCGAAAGCCGCCAGCAAGTAATAGAGCATCCGATCGCCAAACAGCACCACTTTGACGTCGAGCGGAATTGGGTCGGGTTCAAGCGAGACAGTGCTGGTGAGGCCGATAAAGCGGCCCAAATCTTCGATCCTGATCTCACCCTGGCGCAGCGTGCGCTTCAACGCCGTCCAGCTGAACGGCTCGGTCAAAAGGCTGCGGGCATCGAGCAGAAGAAGGCCGCCGTTGGCGCGATGGATTGCGCCAGCCTTGATAAGGCGAAAATTGGTCGCCAGCACGCCGTGCTGCGAGACGTACTCGATGCTGCCCAACAAGTTGGGCAACGTCGGATGCAACTCCTCAACGATCGGGATGTTGGGCTCGCCGCCGGTATGACCGACAAGGACATTCACCGAGTAGCGGTCGAACGGTCCGCCAAGCTGCTCCTCCGTTCGTTGCCACTCCTCGCCCTCACCTTTGAGAACGAACATTGCGACATTCTCGATGAGATGGGCGCGAATTGCCTCAAGGTGTTCGACGATCTTCTGGATATCGGTGAAACGCTTCTTTGCGGTGTCGATAAAGTGACCGATGGCGAAGCCCGCCGTCTCGCGGTTGAGCTTGCGCACGGCATCGCGTCGATCCGTCTCCAATTGCGGGAGTTGTCGCACAACATGCTCAAGGTCCTTTTCGAGGCCCTCGATGGTCGCCTCGGTTTCTCGGCGCTGGGCTTCCGGCCAAGTGCGAAATTCGTCCGGTGGGACCGGCTGTCCCTTGCGGAGCGGAGCGAGTGCAAAGCCCATCGGTGTGCGCAGGATGCCGATGTCCTTGGCGGCGGCTTTGTCGTGCAAGGCCGTGAAGGCTTCGGCTTGCTTGGCCTGAAAGGCTTGATCGATGGCGCCACGCCGCGTCTGGTAGTCCTCGCTTTCAAATACTGCGGGCAGCGTTGTTTTCAAATCGTCGATCAGCCCGCGCATGATTTCGCTGAACTCGGCGGCTCGCCCCGCCGGCAATTCGATGGCTACCGGCTTCCGCGCATCCTTGAAGTTGTTGACATAGACCCAGTCGGACGGGCGGCGACGCTCGCCGGCGGTTTCGGCAAGAATCCGCTCGACGGCGCGCTGCATGCGCATGCCGCTCGGCCCGATGACAAAGAGGTTAAAGCCCGGCGTGCTGATGCGGGTTCCGAACGCTATCGCGTCGAGCGCGCGCTGCTGCCCGACAAGTCCATCCGCAGGCTCGATGTCGGCCGTCGACGCAAACGAAAGCGCCGATAGGTCTGCCGCACGATAAAGCCGCTCGGCAGGCAGCGGCCGCACTGACATGGAAACTTCTTCACTCCCGCGCTCCGGTGAACCGAAGGCTGATGACGATCTCGATTCCAACTCGGTCATGATCAATTTCCCGGCCAAGATCGCAATAATGCGCGCTTGATCTCCTGCAGTGTGCTGGCTCGTAATTTAAGTCTATTGTCTTTCCAGCAACGCAGATTGATTCGGATCAATTGACGCGTGGACGTGGTGACGCGAACAGGTGCAAAGATTGCGGGGCCCGTGTGTCAATCTTGTTGCGGGACGCCGGGCGCTTCGAGCGGCTTCATCTTGTCGTCCACAAACGCATCAATGATCGCGTTGAGGCTAGGTTCTCCAGACTCGACGAATTCGTACCTTGCATCGAACGCGAAGCGATCGACACCATTCTTGTAGGCGCGGGCGATTTCGCTCTCCCGCTTGATCGTGTTTCCGAAGGAAAAACGTTCTGCCGCAATACCCAATCCGCGGCACCGGTCAATCTCGCCTTCGCTGGCGAGGTCGAATTTGGCGCCGAGTAAATCCAAAGTGGTCAGCACGCTAGCCGCGGGGTTTGCTTTGACCGCGTAATAGAGCGTCGCGTCGGGAAACAGGGTGCGGAGCGCTGCGTACTTGGCGCGCACGACGTCGAGGTCGACGACCACGCACGGCAAGTCGGGGCGCTCGGTCGCCAAAAAACGATCGATTTTCTCGGTCACGTCCGGCGTCGGTGTTTGCTCCGAAAGGGGCGGCCTGTGCTGAGTCATGGTTCATCCGCCGCTCAACTTGCCGACGGCACAACGGTCAAACGCGGCCCCGTCGGGGGACGCGGAGAGCGGATGGGCGGAAAATCGTCGGCGGTCAGGGTTTCGCGCTTGAGCAACAATTCTGCTCCCGCATCTAGATCGCCTCGCTGCTTCTGTAGAATCTCGCGTGCGCGGTCGAACGCCTTGGCCAACAGGTCGCGTACCGCAACGTCAATCTCGCGGGTGGTAATTTCAGCTGCCTGGACATGACTGGACATCGGCGCAGGCATGAAGGGCTGCGGCTCCGGCGCATAGGTGCGCTGACCTACCTTCTCGTCCATTCCATAACGGGTGACCATTTCAAGAGCTATTTCCGTGGCGCGCTGGAGATCGTCGGCCGCGCCGGTGGATATGTCACCGTCAAACACCAGCTGCTCGGACGCGCGGCCGCCCATGAGCACGGCAATGCGATTCTCCAGATTCGCCTTACCGAGCAGGAAGCGATCCTCGGTCGGACGCTGGATGGTGTAACCGAGCGCACCGACTCCGCGCGGAATAATGGAGACCTTATGCACCGGATCGATGCCGGGCAGCGTCGCCGCCACCAGCGCGTGGCCCATTTCATGATAGGCGACACGGCGCCGCTCATCCTCGTTGAGCACCCGGCTCTTTTTCTCCAAACCGGCAACGATGCGTTCGATCGCTTCGGTGAAGTCGGCGGTGCCGACCGAAGCACCGTTGCGCCTTGTGGCGACGATGGCGGCTTCGTTCACCAGGTTGGCGATATCGGCCCCGGTAAAGCCGGTCGTCATTCCGGCGATCGCGTCAAGATCGAGATTTGGCGCAAGCTGCACCTTGCTGCCATGAACTCTTAGAATCTCAAGCCGGCCCTTGCGGTCGGGGCGATCGACCAGAACCTGGCGGTCGAACCGCCCAGCTCGCAACAACGCCGGGTCGAGAATTTCCGGCCGATTGGTCGCGGCCAAAAGAATGACGCCGCCGCTCGGGTCGAAGCCGTCCAACTCAGCGAGGAGCTGATTGAGCGTCTGCTCCTTCTCGTCCATGCCGCCGCCGAAGGGGCCGGCGACACGGCTTCTGCCCAGCGCGTCGAGCTCGTCGATGAAAATGATGCAGGGCGCGGCCTTGCGCGCCTGCTCGAACAGGTCGCGTACCCGCGCAGCGCCGACACCGACAAACATCTCGACAAACTCGGAGCCAGAAATGGAAAAGAACGGTACCCCAGCCTCGCCGGCGACCGCTTTTGCCAACAATGTCTTGCCGGTTCCCGGAGGTCCGACCAGCAGGACCCCCTTCGGCACCCGCGCGCCCAACCTGCCAAAAGATCTCGGGTCGCGCAAAAAAGCGACCAGCTCCTGCAATTCAAATTTCGCTTCATCGACGCCGGCAACGTCCTTGAACGTCACCTTCGTATCGGTCTCGACATAGACTTTGGCGCGCGACTTACCCACCGTCATCAGCCCGCCAAACCCTTGCTTATCGGCGAGGCGGCGAAACAAGAACATCCAAACCAGATAGAAGATGACGACTGGGACGACCCAGGACAGAATGACCTGGACCACACCGCTGTTCGCAGCGCCATTCACCACGACCTGATGGGCGGCGAGTTTGTCGAAAATTTGCGGATCGACGCGGACGGCATAGAATTGGGTCTTGCCATCCGGCAACGGCGCCTTCAGCGTGCCCTGAATGGAATCGGTGCCGACGGTAACATCGGCAACCTTGTTCTGGTCGAGTAACGTCTCGAATTGGGTGTAGGAGATCGTCTCGACCACCGAGTAGCTTGACCAGAACTGCTGAAACAGCAGAACGCCGAACATGGCGGCGACCACGTACCAGATGATAACCTGACGTTTGCGCGCATCCGGTTCCATAGCCATACGATGCTCCGCCCATAAACGACATTCGCACATTGGCAAGCGCGGCGATGTCCAACATTGATTTGCCGCAAATCAGCAAGGCAAGCTTCTGCGACCGGAAAATCGCCCAGCCCTCACACCAATTGAGATAGGTCAATGTGCACCGGGGTGACCGGTGCGATTTTTGCCGCGATAAGGCTGCAGGTGGGGAGCCGCTATGTTGGGTTTAGAGAAAAGCGTCTCATCGACCCGCGTGCTCGATGCCGAGGGCGTCGTCGTGGGTATCATGCCGGAATTCGGCCTCGATCCGGCCGAGCTGGTGCGGCTCTATCGGGCGCTCGTCCTGACGCGCACTTTCGACACCAAGGCTGTTGCGCTGCAGCGCACCGGGCGGCTGGGCACCTATGCGTCATCCTTGGGGCAGGAAGCGGTTTCGGTCGGAGCCGCCGCCGCCATGGAGCCTGACGACGTTCTTGTGCCGAACTTTCGCGAGCACGGCGGCCAGCTGTGGCGCGGCGTCACCTTGAAGGAGCTATTCCTTTATTGGGGCGGCGACGAGCGTGGCAATGATTTCGCCGGCCCACGCCAGGATTTTCCGATTTGCGTGCCGGTCGGCTCGCACGCACCGCATGCGGTCGGCGTGGCGCTGGCTTTTCGGCTGCGCGGCGAGAAGCGGGCGGCAATCTGCATCATCGGCGACGGCGCGACCTCGAAAGGCGACGTTGCCGAAGCGCTGAACATGGCCGGCGTCTGGAAGGTCCCTGCCGTCTTCGTCATCAACAATAACGCCTGGGCGATCTCGGTGCCGCGCGAGAAGCAATCCGCGGCCGCCACGCTGGCGCAAAAGGCGGTGGCAGCGGGCATTCCCGGCGAGCAGGTTGACGGCAACGACGTGATCGCCGTCCGCGCGGTGACCGAGCAGGCGTTGGCGCGGGCGCGCCAGGGCCTCGGTCCAACGCTCATCGAAGCGGTGAGCTATCGGCTCTGCGACCACACTACGGCCGACGATGCGAGCCGTTATCGCGACGACGCCGAGGTGAGCCGGCATTGGCCGGCGGAGCCGATTCTTCGCCTGCGCAATTACCTGACCCATGCGAGGCATTGGGACAGAGCCAAGGAGGACGCGCTGCTCCATGAGTGCAGCAATACCGTCGAGCGGGCCGCCAATGACTACCTGGCGACGCCGCCGCAGCCGCTCTCGGCCAATTTTGATTTCGTCTATGCCGCCAAGCCCAGCGAGCTTGTCGAGCAGCAAAAAGCGGCTGTTCTGGCGGAGGGCACGGCATGACCGAAATCAGCTTAGTACAAGCGGTCAACGCCGCGCTCGCGCGGGCCATGGACGAAGATTCACGCGTCCTTGTCCTGGGCGAGGACGTGGGAATCGACGGTGGCGTGTTCCGCGCCACCGATGGATTGCTGCAAAAGTTCGGCGAGCTTCGCGTGCTTGACACGCCGATCGCGGAAGCCTCGATCGCCGGCGTGTCGATCGGGTTAGCCGCACAGGGCTTGCGGCCCGTGGCCGAAATCCAGTTCACCGGCTTCGCCTATGCGTGCGTCGACCAGATCATCAACCACGCTTCGCGCTTGCGCAACCGCACCCGCGGCAGACTGACGTGTCCCATGGTGCTGCGCGCGCCCGCCGGCGGCGGCATCAAGGCGATCGAGCATCATTCGGAAAGCCCGGAAGCCATGTTCGCGCATATTCCTGGTATCAAGGTGGTAATGCCGTCCTCGCCGGCGCGCGCCTACGGACTGTTGCTGTCGGCGATCCGCGATCCCGATCCGGTCGTGTTCCTCGAGCCGACACGACTTTACCGCGCCGCGCGGGAAGACGTTGCCGACGACGGTGCGGGCTTGCCGCTCGATAGCTGTTTTACGTTGCGTCCGGGACGCGATCTCACGCTGGTTGCCTGGGGGGCGATGATCCGCGAAACGCTCGAAGCGACCGAGCAACTAGCGGCGGAGAATGTCGAGGCCGAGGTGATCGACATCGCAACATTAAAGCCATTGGACAGCGCAACGATCCTGGCGTCGGTGGCGCGCACCGGCCGGCTCGTCATCGTGCACGAGGCACCGATGACCTGCGGGTACGGCGCCGAGATCGCCGCTCGCGTCTGCAGCGGCGCTATCACCAGTCTATTGGCGCCGGTCGAGCGCGTTGCCGGCTATGACACGATGATGCCGTATCTGCGCACCGAAGCTTTTTACATGCCGAACGCCGCCAGGATTGTCGCGGCTGCTCGGCGCACGATGGCCTACGCATGAGCACGTTTGTGCTGCCCGATCTCGGCGAGGGCTTGCAGGAAGCCGAGATCGTCAGCTGGCATGTCGCCGAAGGCGACCACGTTGTGGTCGACCAGCCGCTGGTCGCGGTCGAAACCGAAAAGGCGGTTGTCGAAGTGCCGTCGCCGCAGGCCGGCCACGTCGCCAGGCTGCTGGCCAAGGAAGGCGAGCACGTGAAAGTTGGCGCGCCGCTCCTTGAATTCGAAGAAGGCCGTCATGCCGAGACCGGCACTGTCGTCGGCGATCTCGGTGACACTGCGCCCACGGCGGCGGCAAAGACGGCGCCGGCGCGTGCGACACCCGCGGTGCGTACGCGCGCCAGGGAACTGGGTGTCGATTTGGCAGCCGTCATGCCGACCGGTCCCGCAGGGACGATTTCGCTCGCCGACGTTGAAGCGGCGCTTTCGCGCACGCCCGCGGGTACGGGAATGTTGCGCGGCGCGCGGCGGACGATGGCCGTCAACATGGCGCGGGCTTGGCGTGAAGTGGCGCATGCGACGCTGCATGATGAGGCCGATATCGAGGCGTGGGCCGCGACGCAAGATCTCACCTGCCGACTCATTCGCGCGGTGGTCGCCGGCTGCAAGAGCGAGCCGTCGCTCAATGCCAGTTTCGATGCAGGGTCGTTATCGCTGCGCGAGAATTCCACCGTTGATATCGGCATTGCCGTCGACGGCCCGGATGGACTTTTTGTTCCGGTGCTGCACGACGCAGCAAGCAGCACGGCCTCGGATTGGCGGCGAAAACTCGATGTCTTCAAACGCGGCGTGCAGAACCGCAGCCTGACGCCATCCGAACTGCGCGCTCCGACGATAACGCTGTCGAATTTCGGCTCGATCGCCGGGCGCCACTCGTCTCTCATCGTGATGCCCCCGCAAGTAGCGATCATGGGCGCCGGGCAGGCGGCGGCGCGGGCGTTGCGAACCGCGGACGGCGGCATCGCACTGCGCCGCGCGTTGCCGCTGTCACTCACCTTCGATCATCGCGCCATCACTGGCGGCATGGCGGCGCGTTTCCTGCGCGCCGCCATCGCCGATCTCGCGGCAGCGTCCTGACAGGCAGGCCCATCATGGAAGACATGTTTCGCTTCGCCGATGCCTTCGGACCGGCCCGAATCGGTCACCTTTACCAGCCGTCGCTTGCGCTCAACGCGATCGTGGTGGTCGACAATACCGCCTGCGGCCCGGCGATCGGCGGCGTGCGCATGGCGCCCGACGTTTCGGTGGAGGAATGTTTCCGCCTGGCGCGGGCGATGACCTGGAAAAATGCGGCCGCAGGCTTGCCGCACGGCGGCGGCAAGTCGGTGATCTTCGGCGACCCGCGCATGGCAGCCGCCGCAAAGGAAGAACTGATCCGCTGCTTCGCCACCGCGATTGCCGATATGACCGATTACATCCCGGGCCCCGATATGGGGACGGATGAATGCTGCATGGCGTGGGTGAAAGAGGAAACCGGCCGCGCGGTCGGGCTGCCAAGCAGCATCGGCGGCATCCCGCTCGATGAGATCGGAGCGACCGGCTTCGGGCTTGCCGCCTGCGTGGACGTTGCCCGCGAATTCATCGGGCTCGACCTGCAAGGCGCGCGCATGGCCATTCAAGGCTTTGGCGCTGTCGGCAGACATGCCGCGCGGTTTCTCGCCGACAAAGGTGCTGTCCTCGTTGCTGCGAGCGATACGAGCGGCACGTTGGCCGATCCGTCCGGGCTCGATGTCGGCGAGCTGACCGCTCTGAAAGCGGGCGGGCCCAAACTGCGCGACTACGACAAGGGTACGAAGCTTGCTGGCGACGCCATCCTCGATATCGACTGCGAGATATGGATACCGGCGGCGCGTCCCGATGTGGTCCGCGCCGACAACGTGTCCCGGTTGCGAACGCGCCTGATCCCGCAAGGTGCCAATATTCCGTTCACGCCGGAAGCCGAACAGGCGCTGCACGCGCAGGGCATTGTCGTGATCCCTGATTTCATCGCCAATGCCGGCGGCGTCATCTGCGCGGCGATAGAATATCGCGGCGGCACGCAGCATGAAGCTTTCGCGTATATCGACGAGCGAATCCGCGACAATACGCGCGCGGTATTGGAAGAAAGCCGCCGCCAAAACACTCTGCCTCGCGCGGCGGCTCTCGCGCTCGCCGTGCACAGGGTGCGCAGCGCAATGGCCATGAGACGGTGGCGCTAAATCGGCTGCCGCGAAGGAATGGCGGCGTCCGTCGCGACAGAACGAGCGCTGCTTTAAGGGAGGCTCCCCATACGATGAGAATGATGGCCTTGTCCAAGGTCTACCAGTTGCTCGAGCCTGGACCGG
>Ga0265325_10001738_pt1 | contig 15125 bp, 8 predicted proteins | sample 41420metaG_FD_202090 | JGI IMG/M metagenome (GOLD analysis project Ga0265325, IMG submission 202090) | Rhizosphere microbial communities from Carex aquatilis grown in University of Washington, Seatle, WA, United States - 4-14-20 metaG | ecosystem: Host-associated > Plants > Roots > Rhizosphere >...
CGCCCAGGGAAAGAATGGACGGAGTGGCTGGACCTGGTACACGGGGTCGGCGGCGTGGATGTACCGAATCTGGACGGAAGAGATCCTGGGATTCCAGCTTCGTGGCGACACGCTGATACTAAAACCAGCCATTCCGGACGACTGGCCCGGTTTCGAGTTGAGGTATCGACACCGCTCCAGCACTTACGAGATCGCCGTCGTGAAGGATTCCGCCAGCGAGCGCACGACCCTGGAAGTGGACGGCCAGAAGACCAACGACAACGTGATTCGCCTTGCCGATGATGGCGCTACCCATCGTGTGACCTTGCGGATGGGTGTATTAAAAGCCATGGAACGGCCTTACGCTGCCGGATCGAACGGCGTGTCGCCGTCGAGTGCCGGTCCGCGGCAGGTTTTACGCATCCCGATTGGTGAAAAGCTAAAGCAGGTACAGGGCGAAGTCGATCTCTAAGCAAACGCTGCGGTTTGGACCGCTATACTGTCAGATTGTATCTCTGTAGCAGTCGGGCTCGAGGAGGGGATACTTTGAACTACACTCCGGGATTGATCTGGAGGATCAACCTCAGGAAGTCGGCATTGCTATGGCTGTTTTTCGGTCTCATGCCGATTGCAAGAGGCGACGCTCCTCCCGACGCCGGCCAACTGGGTCCTGACACTCTCAAGAATCTCAGTCTTGAGCAGCTTTCTCAGATTGAAGTAACGACGCCGTCTAAGGAGCCGGTCAAGGCTTTTCGAACTCCTGCGGCAATCTTTGTTATCACTGGCGAGGATATCCGGCGCGCAGGCGTAACGAACATCCCCGATGCTCTGCGGCTTGCTCCTGGCGTGGAGGTGGCCCAGATCAACGGCAGCACGTGGTCCATTGGTATCCGCGGATTCGGCACCGATCTGACACGCTCCGTACTGGTGCTGATTGACGGCCGCGAGGTTTACACGCCGCTGTTCGCGGGCACCAACTGGGACGTTCAGAACGTCATGATGGAGGACGTCGATCGCATCGAGGTGATCCGCGGGCCGGGTGGCACCATCTGGGGTCCGAACGCTGTGAACGGCGTCATCAACATCATCACGAAAAGCGCGAAAGACACCCAGGGAGCTTTGGTTTCGGCCGGCGGCGGCAACGTGGAGCAGGGCTTCGCCAATGTCCGTTATGGTGGTGGCAACGGGAAGAACTTCAATTATCGTGTTTACGGCATGGGTTTCACGCGCGGCCCCGAAGACGATCCGGGCGGACGCGCCTACGACGATTGGCGCACCGTCCAGGGTGGCTTTCGCATGGACTGGACCAGGGGCACCCGCGACACCTTTACGCTTCAGGGCGACATGTACGATCAGGAAGCTGGCAAGAGCATTGGCGCCACCAGCTACGAGCCCCCGTATTCCCAGATCGTGGATTCGAACTCGCTGAACTCGGGTGGAAACCTGCTGGGCCGCTGGAAGCGAGTCCTGAGCGACGGCGACGATATTCAGGTTCAGGTTTACTGGGATCGGACCAACCGGCAGCAGGCCAATTTCGCGGAGGTTCGCAATACCTTCGATATCGACCTTCTACAGGAACTTCGTCTGCCGTGGCTGCAGGAGTTGTCCTGGGGTCTCGGTGCGCGGGTTGAGCCGATTGATGACACGGTCGTAGTTACCGGCTTGCAGTTCGTACCCAATAAGCGAACGGATTATCTGGCCACCGCGTTCATACAGGATGAGATTGGCCTGGTGGATCAACGCCTTTCTCTGATTCTGGGAACCAAGTTCCTCCAAACCAATTTCTCGAAGGGCGTCCGCCCCGAACCCAGCATCCGGCTGCTCTGGACGCCCGACGAAAAGCAAACCGTCTGGGCGGCGTTCACGCACGCGTTGCGGACTCCCTCCGATTCGGAAGAGGACTTCTATCTCCTGGGATATATCGGCATGGCGGCCAACGGCACTCCGTTCTTCGCCCGCTTCAACGCCAACCCGAATTTCGTGCCGGAGCAGATGAACGGCTACGAACTCGGCTACCGCCGGCTGGTGAGCAAGAACTTCTTTGTCGATACCACAGGCTTTTACAACCACTACCACGATCTTTTCAGCGAAGACGTGACGGGCGCTGCTGGCTTGGTCACGACGCCAGCTGAGACATATATCCTTCTGCCCGCGCAATTCCGCAACGGCTTACTCGGGTACACCAAAGGCGTGGAAATCGCCCCCGAATGGAGGCCCCGCGATTTCCTGCGATTGCGCGGTTCCTATTCACTTCTGCATATGAATATCGGCAGGGCGCCAAATTCCGGGGACATCGGTACGGCTCCCTTTATCGTTGGCGCCAGTCCTCAGCATCAGGTTACCGTTGAGTCTGCTTTCGACCTTTCGAAGAACGTACAGGTGGATCTTACCTATCGATTCGTGAGTGCGCTGGCCGGCCAGCAGATACCGGTTCCGGCATACTCCACAGCCGACGCGCGCATTGGCTGGCGGTTCAGCCGTGAGTTTGACATTTCGTTGATCGGCCGAAATCTCTTCCAGTCTTCGCACCCCGAGTACGATGACGATCCGTACGGTCTTGTCGACATCAAGAGAAGCGTCTACGCAAAACTGACATGGACAAGGTGATCCGCATCGGCTTGCAGCGATGAAACACGGGCTGGGCACATTCCTTCGCAAATCCGCAATTTCGCTGTGCCTGCTGCTGTGTTTTGGGAAGGCCGCAGCCGCGGACGACTCCATCGAATATCAGGTGAAAGCAGCGTTCCTGTTGAACTTCACAAAGTTTGTGGAATGGCCCGCCGATTCGCTGGGCGCGCCTGGTTCTCCCATCACCGTTTGCATTCTGGGAGACGATCCTTTCGGGCATACTCTGGATCAAATTGTGGGCGGGGAGCTTGTGAACGGCCGTAAGTTGGCAGTGCAACGCATTCGTCGAACGCCCGCGCCTGGATCGTGTCAACTACTTTTCGTCAGCACATCGGAGAAAGAAATCGCCCGAACTCTTCCCGCGCTCGGACCGGGAGTTTTGACAGTCGGCGAAGGCGAGAGCTTTCTCCGCGATGGCGGCATGATCGCTTTTACGATTGAGAACCGTCGCGTTCGGTTCCGTATCAATCAAACTGCTGCGCAGCGCTACGGACTCAAACTGAGTTCGAAGTTGTTGAGCTTAGCGAGAACGGTGGAATAGCAGACTCCCGTGCGAGCATTCAGCGACATTCCGATCCGGCAAAAGCTGATCGTTGCCATCATGGCCACCAACACGGTGGCCCTACTGCTGGCCGGTCTGGGCATTGTCGTTTCGGACTCCTTTCTCTTTCGGGGATATCTGGCGCGCGATTTGTCCGCCCTCGCTCACGTGGTTGCCGATAACAGTACCGCGGCGCTCGCCTTCAACGATCCACGTGCAGCAACCGAAACGCTGTCCGCCCTGAGAGCCAAATCGCACGTGCTTGCGGCTTGCATTTACGAGGCCAATGGAACAATGTTTGCCCGCTATGCGCGGCCCAATGCGCCATCCGGGTGCCCTGCCTTTGCCGCACAGGACGAACTTCGATTCAATCGGACAGACCTGGTCCTTTCCCGCGCGATTATGCTGAGCGGCCGGCGCGTTGGAACCCTGGTCGTGCTCTACGATCTCGGTGAGATTGCCGAACGCATGAAGCTGTACGGAGGTACGGTTCTTCTGGTGGTTCTCGTTTCTGGACTGGTTGCGTTTCTGCTCTCGTCGAAGTTGCGCGCCGTAATCGCAACGCCAATCTTCCAACTCGTGCGCGCGACTACTTCGGTTTCCGAAACCAGCGATTATGGCATCCGTGCGGCCAAACTCTCCGACGACGAACTCGGCGTGCTGGTCGATCGCTTCAATGAGATGCTGGCGGGAATTCAATCGCGGGATAACAATCTCAAGAAAGCGCTGCATGATCGCGAAGAGGCGCTGCGCGATGCCGAAAAGGCGCGCGAGCGTTTTCGGTTTATGGCCGAGTCGATGCCCCAGAAGATTTTTACGGCGACGCCGAACGGCGACATCGACTACTTTAACCGGCAATGGTTCGAGTTTTCCGGCCTCCCCTTCGAAGAGATCAAAGGCTGGGGCTGGACTCAGTTCGTGCACCCGGCCGATCTTGAGGAGAACATCGAGCGCTGGCTCCATTCCATCAAAACTGGCGAGCCATTCCTCTTTCAACATCGGTTTCGGCGCGCCGATGGTCTCTACCGTTGGCATTTAAGTCGCGTACGGGCCATGCGCGACGCCAGCGGGGATATTACGATGTGGATCGGCTCCAACACCGAGATCCACGAGCAGAAGGAAAAAGAGGACGAACTGCGGCGGGCTAACGAGGACCTCCAGCAGTTCGCCTACTCCGCCAGCCACGATCTGCAGGAACCTATTCGCAATGTCGCTGTTTACAGCGAAATCGTGGCCCGGCGCTATCATGACCGTCTGGACGACGACGGAAAGCTTTTCCTCGGCTTTCTAACGGAAGGCGGACGCCGTCTCGCCACGCTGATCGACGACCTTCTTGCCTATACCCGCCTTGGCGTGATCGACGAACCCACCGCGCCTGTCGATTCCTCGGTAGTACTTGAGCACGCCCTCTCCAGCCTGGCGGAAGCAATCCGGGAAAGCAACGCAACCGTAACTTACGACTCCCTGCCCGAAGTGTGCATGGGCGATGCCCATCTGCAGCAGGTCTTTCAGAATCTCATCAGTAATGCGCTCAAGTATCGAAAAGAAGAACCGCCGCAGATTCACGTTTCCGCTGTCCGCGAGGGTGCCACGTGGCGATTCGCTGTCCAGGACAACGGCATTGGCATTGATGCACAATATAAGGAGACCATATTCGGTGTATTCAAACGACTCCATCGCGACGCCAGGTACAGCGGCACCGGTATCGGTTTGGCTATTTGCCAGCGCGTGGTTGAACGCTACGGAGGACGAATCTGGGTCGAATCTGCGCCCGGAGAAGGAGCAACCTTCTTCTTCACCGCGCCTGAATCCTACCCCCAATCGCGATCCGCAACAATTAGTTCTGCTGGTAGCTGAAGATAATCTGCCGGACGCTTTGTTCCTGCGGGAAGCCATCCAGACCGAGAAGTTGCCTCTGGACGTGCACATTGCCTCGGATGGCGAATTGGCGCTCGCTTTTATTGCTCGAGCCGAGAAGGATCCGAACGCTCCGTCTCCCCACGCCCTGGTGCTGGATCTGAATCTCCCCAAGATCGATGGCTTCGAAGTTCTCCGGCGCATCCGCGCCAACGACAAGTTCCGGAACATCCCGGTGTTAATTGTGACTTCCTCGGACTCCCCCCTCGATCGCGGCAAAGCGAGCGAGCTGGGTGTCAGATACTTTCGAAAGCCCGTCACCTACGGGGAATTCCTGAAGATTGGTCCGTTTATCCGCCAGTTCCTCACAGACAGCGGATTGCTCCCGAACGAAGGCTAAGACCGTTCCATCAGCCAGAACATCATTCGCAGTGCGCCAAACTGAACCAGCATTGCTAACCCCAGTGATACTGGAAGGACTGTAACCATCATCAGTAGTTCCATGCCATAGAACCCTGCAACTCACTAGCCGAAGTCCCCCGCAACATTGTTGTCACTTCCTTTGGGCTATAAACGAAGAAAAAGTACTGCCGACGACCACGCGGTTTCATGCCATTAACGGCGGCATCCGACGTGCTTGCCGTTGACGGATGCCAGTACGACCGGCTAAACTCCCCTCGCCCACTCGTCTCTACCAGTGCCAGTGCGGTGCTCCGGTCTTCTTTCGTAACAGCGTCTGTCTGCGCTGTAATACCCCGCTTGGATATGAACCAACCATCGGACACGTCTGCGCTCTGATGGCCGGACCGGAGCCAAATACATGGATCCTTATCGGCTATCCTTCCGATCGGCTCTACCGCTCCTGCGCCAATGCTTCGTCGCCGGCAGCCTGTAACTGGTTGGTGCCCGCTACAGCGGATAACCCGAACCAACTTTGCGTCTCCTGTCGGCTGAACCGAACGATACCCGATCTCTCCATCGACAAAAACAGATTGAACTGGCACAGTATCGAACTGGCCAAGCGCCAGCTGGTTTCGGGACTTCTTTGCTTGGGACTCCCCGTAAAATCGCGTGTATGCGAAGATCCGCAGGCTGGACTCGCCTTCGATTTTCTGGGAGACACTGCGGACGGTAAGCGCGTGATGACAGGCCATTGCCAGGGAATCATCACGCTGAACATTGAAGAAGCCGACCCCGCTACCCGCGAAAGGACACGCCAGCAACTCCATGAGCCCTATCGAACTGTCTTGGGCCATCTTCGCCATGAAGCGGGCCACTACTATTGGGATCGCCTGGTGAACGGCTCCTTGTGGCTCGATCGCTTTCGGGATGCGTTTGGAGACGAGCGTCAGGACTACACTCAGGCTCTGGCCCGGCATTATCGGGAAGGTCCACCAGCCAATTGGCAGACCTCCTATGTCACTGCCTATGCGAGCGCGCATCCCTGGGAAGACTGGGCCGAGACCTGGGCGCACTATCTGCATATCGTCGATACTCTGGAGATCGCCTCCAGCTTCCGGCTCGACATCAACTCCGTCGAGATGCCCTTCGAAGCTTTCGGGCAGGACGTCCTTCCGCAGCCGGAAAAGCGCTTTCTCGACTTTCTGAACTCCTGGATCCGCTTCACCGCCGTGCTGAATGAATTCTCTCGCAGCATGGGGTTGGTCGATTTCTATCCATTCGTCCTCTCCAGAAGTTCCGTGCGGAAGCTGCACTTTGTCCATACGCTCATCGAATCCGTGGGCCGTAAAGTCTTAGCGGCGTGACCGCACCGGATCTGAGCACTTCTCTGTAACATTGAAAGGACCGCACCTCCGAGGCGGCAAAATCTTCCTTCAGACGGTCAGATAAGGGTGCCCCGGTCAACACTCTACGGTTGGCCGTTCGCTTGCGGTAGGGATGGGCCAGGGCAGGCGAAATCGACTATCGTTTGGGCGTGGATTCCCTGTCTTAGCGTATTCAACTCTGATAACGGGCGCCGAGAGATGATTAGTGTCTTTGTGTGAAACCAAGGTCCGGAGGCATGCTACGCTTCGAAATTCAGTCCTGTCGGACTCTTTCAGACAAGGCAGCAACTCGGACAACAAGACGACTATGAGTTCAGGCAACGGTAATCAGGCAGTACCGACCTCAATCCAGGCGACGAGTTCTGTTCCGGCTGCTGAGGAGATGGAAAAACTCATTCAGGAGTTCGACTGGTCGAGAACTTCCCTGGGGCCCATTCATCAATGGCCGCAAAGCCTCCGTACGGTAGTGAATATTCTTCTGACCTCGCGTTATCAGATGTGGATGGCGTGGGGTCCGGACCTGACCTTCCTTTGCAATGACGCCTACCGGCCCACCCTCGGCATTAAACATCCGTGGGCTCTGGGAAACCGCGCGCAGGATGTCTGGGCGGAAATCTGGCCCGACATAGGACCCCGCATTGAAGCAGTGCTCACTACCGGGAAGGCCACCTACGATGAAGGCCTGCTCCTGTTCCTGGAACGCAGCGGTTTTCCCGAGGAGACGTATCACACTTTCTCCTATAGCCCCCTGTCCGACGAGCGTGGTGCGATCAGCGGCATGCTGTGCGTGGTCACGGAAGAAACGGAACGCCTCATCGGCGAGCGGCGGGTGGAAACCTTGCGCGAGGTGGCTTCCGAGCTGGCGCAGGCGAATACCGAGGACCAGGTTCTTAAGAGCCTCCACGACGTACTCAGCCGGAACAACAAAGACTTACCCTTTACGCTCACTTATCTCTTTGACGAAGATGGACAAGCGCGGCTGGCGTCCTCCAGCGGTATTTCTCGCGATCATCCCCTGGCACCCGCAGGGATCGAGGCGGGATCCGATTCTCCCTGGCCAGCGCACGAAATGCTGGCCCATCCCGCGCAGCACCTGTTGCAAACCTTGGCTGAGCAGGAAAAGATTGCGCCGTTGCCCCTGGGCCACTGGAATAAGCCGCCGACGCAGGCTGCGATTGTGCCCATCCGCCAGCAGGGACAGGAACAGCCAGCCGGGTTCTTTATAGCCGGTACAAATCCATATCGCCGCTTCGATACTGCCTATAGCGGTTTCATCGACCTTCTTTCGGGGCAGATTGCTGCCGGCATCAGTAACGCACGCGCTTATGACGAGGAGCGCCGCCGCGCCGAAGCACTCGCGGAAATCGATCGCGCCAAGACCATCTTCTTTTCTAACGTCAGCCACGAGCTGCGCACGCCGCTTACGCTGATGCTCAGCCCGGTTGAGGAGCTTCTCGCTAAATCCGTCGCCAGCAAAACGGATGAAGAACGCGAACTCCTGGACCTGGTCCATCGCAATGGCCTCCGTCTGCAAAAGCTCGTCAATACTCTGCTGGATTTCTCTCGGCTGGAAGCCGGACGAATGCAGGCTGTATTTGAGCCCGTGGATCTGGCTGAATTCACCGCCGACCTGGCGGCCAATTTTCGCTCGGCCATGGAGCGTGCTGGTTTGCGCTTTGAAATATCCTGCGCGCCCCTGGCGGAACCTGTGTACGTCGACCGGGAGATGTGGGAAAAGATTGTCCTGAATCTTCTCTCGAATGCGCTCAAGTTTACCTTTGAGGGCACCGTTCGAATTTCATTGCAGAGCTTCCCCAGCCATGTCGAGATGACTGTGCAGGACACAGGGACGGGCATCTCGCCCGCTGAGCTGCCGCATATCTTCGAGAGATTCCATCGCGTCCGCGGCGCGCGAGGCCGAACGCTGGAAGGTTCGGGCATCGGACTGGCTCTGGTTCAGGAACTGATCAGGCTTCATGGTGGGACGGTCTCCGCAAAGAGCGAACTGGAGAAAGGAACCACCTTTATAGTTTCCGTTCCCCTGGGTTCTGCCCATTTGCCTCGCGAGAAGGTCAGAACCCACACAGAAACCACTACCGCGGGAAATCGGACCGAGGCCTTCGCGATCGAAGCGCTGCGCTGGTTGCCGGTGCCTGCTCAAAGTTTCAGCGTGCACCGAAATGACCGTAAAACGCTGATCCCGACGCCGTCGCCTAAAGTGACCGGCCGAATCCTGCTGGCGGACGACAACGCGGATATGCGCGAGTACGTCAGCCGTCTCCTTGGTGAACATTTTTCTGTCACAGCGGTCTCCAATGGCGACGAAGCCCTTGCCGCCGCCCTGGAAAACCCACCAGATCTGATTCTCAGCGATGTCATGATGCCCGGTTTGGACGGCTTCGGACTTCTTGCGGAAGTGCGCAGGGATCCGCGCACCCGCACCCTTCCTGTCATTCTTCTGTCCGCGCGAGCCGGGGAAGAAAGCCGGATTGAGGGCCTGGGAGCGGGCGCGGACGACTACCTGATCAAGCCATTTACCGCGCGCGAGCTGCTGGCGCGCGTCGGCGCTCACCTCTCCATGCGCAAGCGGCGCGAAGAAGCGGAACAGGCTGTGAAAGAAAGCCAGGCAACGCTGCAAAGCTTCTATGACAGCTCTCCCTTTCTGATGGGCATCGCGGAACTGGCCGGCCACGAAGTGGTCTCTCTCTACGATAATCCTGCGGCAGAGCGGTTTTTCGGAATGGGTATTCCTGCGATGGCTGGTATGAAGTGGAGGGATCTGGGCATCGCCGCGGCAACGGAGCGGCTATGGGTGCAACAGTACCATCGAAGCCAGGCCGAGGGCGCCACGGTGCGGTTTGAATATGAACATCGCGGATCGGGTAGTTGTTGGCTGAACGTAATTGTGAACTACCTGGGCACCGGACCCTCGGGTCGCCCGCGCTTCAGTTTCATTGCCGAAGATGTTACCGAAAAGCGACGAGCTGACGACCTGCTGCGCCGCTCCAACGATGAGCTGCGTCGAGCGAATGCCGATCTGGAACAATTTGCCTACTCGGCAAGTCACGATCTACAGGAGCCCCTGCGCCAGATCGCGGTCTACAGTCAGCTCCTGGAGAAGAAATACGGACCAAACCTCGAAGGGAAAGCTCTCGACTATCTTGGCTATTGCGTCGAGGGGGCGCACCGCATGCAGATGTTGATTCACGATCTTCTCTCGTATTCGCAGGCCAGTAAGGCTGCCAGTCACCCCGGCGATCTTGTCGACACGGACCTGGTGATCGAGAATGTCCGCAAGAATCTCGCAACCACCATTGAAGAGGCTGGCGCGGTGCTCACTGTCTCTCCGCTTCCGAAAGTGTACGGCGATGCCGTTCCCCTCACCCACCTTTTCCAGAATCTCGTTTCGAATGCCGTTAAGTATCGCAGCGCCCGCGTCCCTGAGATTACGGTGGATGCTACTGAAGATGGTCGTTTCTGGCGCTTCGCAGTACGTGATAACGGCATCGGCATTCCTTCCGAGTTCAGAACCCAGATCTTCGGCATCTTCAAGAGACTGCACGATCGCAACGCCTATCCTGGCACCGGCATCGGCTTGGCCATTTGTCAAAGGGTGGTGGAGAATCACGGGGGACGCATCTGGGTGGAATCCGAAGAAGGCCGGGGATCGACGTTCTTCTTTACGCTGCCAATGGAGAAAATGTCATGACTCCCGAGCGACGCGCTTTGGTCTTGCTTGTGGAAGACAACCCCGCCGATGTGAACCTCGTCGAGGAAGCCCTCGCCGAGGCCCATGTGGAGTGTGGACTCCAGGTGCTGGGCGACGGCACCAAGGCGATGCAATTCATTGCGCGAGTGGAAAAAGAAGGAGCGCCATGTCCGGATCTCGTCATGCTGGATTTGAATCTCCCGCGTCTGAGTGGTGAACAGGTATTGAAGCGGCTACGAAACAGCGCTTCTTTCGCCAAGGTAAAGGTGCTGATTATTACCTCATCCAACGCCGCCAGTGACCGCGAGCACGCCATGCAACTCGGCGCTACCGATTTCTTCCGGAAGCCATCGAATATCGATCAGTTTCTGGCCCTTGGCCCGAAGGTGCGAGATATGTTGGAAAACTGACATTTCCAACGGCAGCTTCTCGCGTAATCTTATTCCGACGGCGGAGTCCAACGACGGAGAGGACGCCGTGCCATGAAGCGCAGAAAAACCGAACCGGTCTACGTTCCCACGGCGACCTATCGGTTTCAGTTCAACCGCGATTTCACGTTCGATCAGGCCGCGAGATTGGTCGACTACCTGGACGAACTCGGGATCACCGATGTCTACGCTTCTCCGTTTCTGATGGCTCGCCCAGGGAGTCTGCATGGCTACGACGTTACCGATCACAGCCGCTTCAATCCCGAAATCGGCGACGAGGAATCCTTTCAGAGGCTTTCCGAAGAATTGCAGCGCCGCGGCATGGGTCTCATCGTCGACGTGGTTCCCAACCACATGTGCATCTCGCACCCGTCGAATCGCTGGTGGTGGGACGTTCTGGAAAACGGTCCCAGTAGTCCGTACGCCCGATTCTTCGATATCGAGTGGAATCCCCCGAAAATAGGCCTCGCAAACAAAGTTCTTCTACCGGTGCTCGGAGATCAATACGGGCGCGTGCTCGAAAATCGGGAAATCCAGATTGCCTACTCGGCCGGCGAGTTCCACGTCGCGCTCTACCAAAGCACGTTGCCGCTAGCGCCTCGCACCTGGACCATGATTCTGGGACCGGCGGCCGCACGGCTGCGTGAAAAGCTGGATGCGTCGCACGAACACGTGGAGGAGGTCGAGAGCATCATCACAGCCCTCAGCCATCTTGCCACCCACACCGAAACCGATGAAGCTCGCATCCGCGAACGCCAGCGCGAGAAAGACGTTATTCGGAAGCGTCTCTCGACGGTAGTTGATGCCAGTCCGCAGGTTGCAGATTCGATCACGCAGGCTCTTGCGGAAATCAATGGCGAGCGCGGCAACCCCCAAAGCTTCGATCACCTGGAGCAATTGCTGGAAAGCCAGGCCTATCGTCTCAGCTACTGGCGCGTGGCGATGGATGAAATTAACTACCGGCGATTCTTCGACATTAACGACCTTGCCGCGATTCGCGTGGAAGATCCCGAAGTGTTCTCTCCCGTTCATGCGCGCATATTCGAACTGGTGAGTCGCGGCCAGGTCACTGGTCTGCGAATCGATCATCCTGACGGTCTGTTTGAACCAGAGAAATACTTCCGCTGTCTCCAGGATGCCGCGACAGCTCGAAACGGCCTTGTAGAGCGCAATGGCGACGCGAAATCCAACGGCGCACCGCGGACATTTTACATCGTCGCGGAAAAGATCCTGATGGGCAGCGAGCACCTGAGGACGAACTGGGCCGTGGAGGGCACTACTGGCTATGGTTTCCTCAATCTGGTGAACGGGCTTTTCGTCGATCACGCTCGTGAGAAGGCGTTCCTGCAACTTTACAAGAGGTTCACGGGTGCGTCCAGACCTTTCGCGGATCTGGTCTTCGCAAGCAAGCGGCTGATCCTGGAAGTGGCCATGTCGAGCGAGCTAAACGTGCTTGCTCGCGCCCTGGATCGCATCTCCGAACAACACCGTTGGTATCGAGACTTCACACTGGAAAGCCTGCGAGACGCCTTGCGCGAGGTGATCGCCGCGTTTCCGGTGTACCGGACGTACATTCGCGGCGACGACAAAGAAGTGGATGCGGAGGACAGTCGCCAAATCAATATCGCCATCCGGGAAGCCCGTCGACGCAATCCCGTCATCAGCGGATCGGTGTTCGATTTCATTCAGGGAGTCCTGATGCTGGAGCATCCGGCCGGGCTCGACGACGCACAACGCGCCGAACGCCATCTTTTCACCATGCGATTTCAGCAGCTAACCGCGCCGGTGATGGCGAAAGGAACGGAAGACACCGCTTTCTATCGTTACTATCCGCTAGCTTCGTTGAATGAAGTGGGCGGCACCCCCGAACGTTTCGGTGTTTCGCCGAGCGCCTTCCATCGCAGGAATCTGATTCGCGGCGAACTTTGGCCGCACGCCATGAGCGCCAGTTCCACGCACGACACCAAGCGAGGCGAGGATGTCCGTGCGCGAATTAACGTCCTGTCGGAAATGCCCGCCGAGTGGTTCAGGGCGATTCGACGCTGGAGGGAATTGAATCATCGCTGGAAAACCCGCGTGGGCGAAACACTGTCGCCGGACGAAAATGAGGAATATCTGCTTTATCAAACGCTTGCGGGTACGTGGCCACTGTTGCCCATGAATGCTGCCGGTCACAGAGATTACATCCAAAGAATCCAGCAGTATATGGAAAAGGCCGTGCATGAGGCGAAGGTGCACACCAGTTGGATCAATCCGAACGCCGAATACGATGAGGCCGTGAAACAGTTCGTCGCCAACATTCTCGAGCCTACGTCCGACAACGCCTTTCTGGAAGATTTCCGTCAATTCCAGGCTCCCATTGCCAGAGCGGGAATCTGGAACTCCGTCTCTCAGGTGCTGCTGAAAGTGGCCGCGCCCGGAGTTCCGGATTTTTATCAAGGCAACGAATTGTTGTGTCTGGATCTGGTGGATCCGGATAACCGCCGTCCCGTCGATTTTGCTCTGCGCCGCGAATCGATGGCCAGACTACACCGCGCGGATGTGGATCGTCTTGCTGCGCATCCCTGCGATGGCGTCATCAAGCTCTGTATCACCAGCAGGGCGCTGAGGGCGCGCAAGCAACACCGCGAACTCTTCGCGCAGGGAACATATATTCCGCTGACTGCCGTCGGAACTCGTGCGAATCACATCGTGGCGTTTGCGCGAAGTCTCGAAGGCAAGACTGCAATCGCACTCGCGGGCCGATTCTTCCTCCGCCTGTTCAACTCGCATCCCGCGCCAACCGGCGATGTCTGGGGCAATACAGCGATCGTAATTCCGAAAAAGATCAAGCATCAGTCTTTCAAGGACGCGCTCACGGGAGAGATTCTGGCGGTGGAGACCCGTGACAATCAAACGGTGATTCCGCTGGCGAAAGCGTTCGCGCACTGTCCTGTTGCGCTTTTGATAAACGCCGAGGCGAACGGCGCATGAATTATGGCGCGACGCTGCTTCCTGGCGGAGGTGTTCAGTTCCGAGTCTGGGCACCGAATGTTCGCACTCTCGCGGTGAAACTGGACGGACGCACGATTCCCATGGCGCGCGAGGGCGAGGACTTTCAGATTCTCGTATCGGACGCGCAGCCGGGACAAAACTATTCTCTGCTGCTCGACAATGACAAAGAACGACCCGACCCCGTCTCCCGCTATCAGCCGCAAGGCGTCCACGGCCCATCGCAAATCGTCGATCCGAATTCCTTCATCTGGGGGGACACCGCCTGGAAGGGCCTTCCGCTCGATCAATATATTCTCTACGAGCTGCACACTGGCACTTTCACCGCACAGGGAAAGTTTCGAGCCATCATCGACAGAATTCCCTATCTGAAAGATCTTGGCGTCACAGCCATTGAATTGATGCCGATTGCCGAGTTTCCTGGCAGCCGCAACTGGGGCTACGACGGCGTCGATTATTACGCCCCGCATTCCGCGTATGGCGGCCCTGATGGCTTGAAGGAACTCGTGAACGCGTGCCATCGTGCCGGACTTGCCGTGGTGCTCGATGTCGTCTACAACCACGTGGGGCCCGAGGGCAACTATCTCGGCGACTTCGGTCCCTACTTTACAGACAACTATCGGACGCCATGGGGATCCGCCATGAATTTCGACGGACCTGGCAGTGATGGAGTCCGCCGCTTTGTCATCGACAACGCGCTCTACTGGCTCACTGAATACCACATCGACGCCCTGCGTCTGGATGCCATCCACGGCATTTATGACTTCGGCGCGCTGCATATTCTGGCCGAACTCGCCGACCGTTTCCATGCGCGGGCCGAAGCGCTGGGACGTCAGGCCTGGCTGATTGCCGAGAGCGATTTAAATGACGTTCGCGTCATCCAGTCGCGCGCAATCGGCGGCTGGGGAATGGATGCGCAGTGGCACGACGAATTTCACCATACGTTGGTTAGCTATCTAACCAGCCCAAATCGCGGATTCCTGACCAGCTTTGGCACACTCGCGGACGTTCAGAAGGTGATGACCGAAGGCTTTGTCTACGATGGCGTCTATTCGCCATGGAGGCGGCGACGTTTCGGTAGCTCATCGAAAGACATGCCCGGCCGGCAATTCGTAGTCTTCATTCAAAACCACGACCAGATTGCCAACACATGCCAGGGCGCGCGCCTGTCGCAGTTGGTGTCGATTGAACAATACAAGCTGGCT
>Ga0265325_10001742_pt1:0-12500 | contig 15095 bp, 14 predicted proteins | sample 41420metaG_FD_202090 | JGI IMG/M metagenome (GOLD analysis project Ga0265325, IMG submission 202090) | Rhizosphere microbial communities from Carex aquatilis grown in University of Washington, Seatle, WA, United States - 4-14-20 metaG | ecosystem: Host-associated > Plants > Roots >...
GCAACCTCAACCTCTTAAGGAACCGCCGCGATACGTGAACCGTACGTCCGGTGGTGTGAGAGCTGGGGGAGGGTAACCTCCCCTCGCTACTCGATCTACACGACTGCAGGAGTAGCCGGCGCCGGGCGTTTCAAAAACGCGGCCACGATCAGCGATATTATCAGGCCCAGAAGGAATATGTAAAAGAAGGCCAAGACCGACGCCGGTCCGGCTGACATCATCCACCTGGTCATGGTCTCGGCCTTGTCGAGCCTGTCACCGCTCATGCCGCTGGCCTCCATTTTTGCCATCCTGTCCTGGATCATGAGCTCGGTAAACGCCGGATTGATGAAGGCATAATACGCATAGGCGAAGACCGAGCTCAGAAAGGAGGCGACGAGGGAGATCAATGCGCCCGCACCGACGGCGCGGCCATAGCCGAAGTCCTCCTCCTTCGGCGTCTCGTCGCGCCTGCTTCTCACCCCAAGGACTAGGCAGGTCACCGTGATCGCAAGGCCCAGGAGGCCGCCGATCCACCCGGCGGACGTCAGCTTTGAGGCGTCAGAGTGGAAGCCAAGGAAGTAGAGGACCAGCGTGACAAAGGCGCCGGCGAGCGCCGAGATGAAGCCGTAGAGGGAGCAGGTTTTCATGGGGAGTTTGTCGAAAAGAGTGGTTTCCCTGGCGCACCGATGCGTCCCGTCAGGCGTCAATCCCGTGGTCCGTCGGCGGCGTCCCGGTCCCCGGGGCCGAGTCGCCAAAACGCGGCGGTGCGGTCGGCGGAATCGCGGGTGACGGCTGGGCCACCTGCGGGACGGCCGGCTTCAGGGCGGCCGGGGAAGGTCTCTCTGGGGGTTCGTCCATGGCCCTCTTGAATTCCTGCTCAACATCGCCCGCAGCCTTCTTGAACTCCTTGATTGCCTTGCCTAGGCCGCGTGCGAACTCGGGCATCTTCTCCCCTCCGAAGAAGATCAGGACAACCACGAGTATCACGATGAGCTCCGACCCACCGAGGGAATCGAGGAATGCGATCATGGCGGGCGGCGAGATCATGGGAAACGTCACGCGCTAAGGTTACAGGGAAAACCCATCCCCGCAATCCTATCTCACGGCAACGCTCACGGTGAAGGTCTCCCTGCCGCCCGGCGGCACGAGGTGCAGACCCCTCTTGTGCTGGGGCGCGTTCGCGGGCCCCATCCAAGGCTCGACGCAGTAGAACGGCGAGTCGTCAGCCTGGGTCCACGTGACGAACGCGGCGCCGCCCGCCGCGGCCTCTTCCGATCCCAATCGGATCGCGACATCGCCCGGTTGGCCCTTCTCGCCAAATACGACCTCCGGACTCCGCAGGGCGGTGTGGAAGGTGTCGATCAGCTCCCGGTTGTCCATCCGCTCCTCGGTGGCCAGATTCGGGCCCGCGACGAGGTTTCCGGCTGCGTCCTGCCGCAGCCTGTCCCCCGCAGCGATCCTGATCAGGTAGTCCCCGCGAACGGATCCCTCGCTCCAGGGCAGAGTGAAGTAGAAGTGGTGCCCGGCGCTCCACGGCAGCGGCTCGTCCCCCAGGTTCTCAAGGGATAGGTTGCAGGTGAGCCCAAGGGCCGTGAAGCGGTACCCGACTCGGAATTCGTACTGGAAAGGATAGCACGCTTTCGCCTCGTCGCCCGGGACGAGCACGGCCTCGAACCCGCTGTCATCCATCCGCACCGCTCGAAAGTCGCCCTGACGCGCGAACCCGTGGATGGGCATAGCCCTTCGCACCCCCCGCGCGTCACGCCAGAAGCCGATCTCTCCCCGGTCGAAAGATCGGGCGCAGAATGGGAACAGGATCGGGTTGCCGCCGCGAGCTCGGTGGAACTCCCCGATTGCTGCGACCTCCGGCCAGTAGATGACGTCGCGCACGGATCCGTCTCCCATCATCACATTCCAATTCATTAGTCGCGCGCCCTTTTCGGGCAGCGCCAAGAACGTCGAGCCTCCCACGCGCCAGCGGATCAGCGTTTGTCCCAAGTACGGAATCTTCTCCATGCCAAGAATGGGGGGCGTGCGGCCGCGCGATGCAACCCGCCCCAGGGTCGGGCTACCGGTTTGAAAAATCGAACTGGATCCGCTCGTGGCCGGTATAGCCGGTCGGATAGCGGTGGCCCTTGTACTCGATTTCCACCGCGCCCTGGTCGGAGGCGGTCAGGAAGAGGGGCACATTGGGGAACTCCTTGTGCTCGCCTGCCTGGAGCGAGCCCTGGAAGAGTTCCACGCCGTCCGACTTGCGCACGACCTTTATCCGCACCTGCTCGGCGGCGACGATGGAAACGGCACTGGCCGGCGCGGCCGTCTGGACCTCGGCCAGCTCGCCCGCGGGCGGCATTGTGGACCGTGTCGACGTGGGCACGGGACCCGAGCCCGCGATCGACTTTATGATCCAGAACGCCACGAGAAGCAGCACGACGCCCACGAGCACGATGCCGCCCTTGAAGACCAGCGCGGGGTCGATCGGAGGACCCTTCGGGAGATTCTCGCCCGGGCGTTGAAACCTCGCGGGGTGGGGCCGTTGCATGGGCTCGGGCGCCTGCGCCTCGCCCTGGGGCTCGCCGCGCTCGTCGGCCGAGGAGATGGCCAGATCCATCCTGCCGTACACCTCCCGGCTCGGCTGGCGCAGCCGGGGTTCGCCGCCTCGGAGCGCCGTGTAGTCGTTCAGCAGCCTGTCGGACGGTATCCGAAGGAAGTTCGCATAGCCGCGCAGGAATCCGCGCGTGTAGATGTCGGTGAGGCCGATCTCAAACTGGTTGCCCTCAAACTTCTGCAGATACTCGCCCCGTATCTTGGTCGCCTCGGCCGCTTCGCGGATGGATATGCCCTTCTTCTTGCGGGCCTCCTCAAGGCGTTCTCCGATAGTCTGCATGTCCGATCAGTTACAGGTTTTTGCGGGCAGGGAAAGACTGATTTGTCCTATGGGTCGCCGGCTCGACTCACTGCGAGTCCAGATCGCCGAGGATTTCGCGGGGGCTTGAGCCGTTCTCTGGCCCGACAATGCCCTTCTCCTCCATCATTTCCATGATCCGCGCAGCCCTGTTGTAGCCGATCCGCAGCCGGCGCTGGAGCATGGAGGTGCTCGCCCGCCGCGTGGACTTCAGGACGTCGAGCGCCCTTGAGTACAGCTCCTCGTCGCTCCCCATTTCCTCGTCCTCCTCGTCCCCGTCCTCCTCCTCGTCGCTCGATGCGCGGTCGATCTGCTGCTGGACCGCATGCGCGAACTGGGGCGGACCGTTACGCTTGAGAAATTCGACGATCTCGTGGATCTCGTCCTCACCGACAAACGCGCCCTGGGCGCGGACTAGCCGCGACGTCCCGGGCGGCGAAAAGAGCATGTCACCCTTGCCGATCAGGGTCTCCGCTCCCTTGGTGTCGAGGATGGTGCGCGAATCCACCTGCGACGCGACCTGGAAGGCGATTCGCGAGGGCAGGTTGGCCTTGATGACTCCCGTTATGACGTTCACCGACGGCCGCTGGGTGGCGATTATCAGGTGTATGCCCGCCGCGCGGGCGAGCTGTGCCAGGCGGGCGATCGAGGTCTCGATCTCCGCCGGCGCAAGGATCATCAGGTCGGCGAGCTCGTCGATGATCGCGACAATGTAGGGCAGGTGATCCGGGATCTCTAGCGTGTCGGCGCCCAGGGGGTCGAGCCCCTGCAGCGAGGCCTGCGCGTCTGCGTGGGCCTTGGCGTCCTTCTTGCGCGTGTTGAACCCCACGATGTTCCTCACGTTCGCCTTCGCGAAGATCTGGTACCGCTGCTCCATCTCGCCCAGGAGCCATTTCAGGGCCGCGGGAACCTTCTTCGGCTCCGTGACGACGGGGATGAACATGTGCGGAAGGCTGTTGAAGATCTTCAGCTCGACGACCTTCGGATCGACCATGATCATCCGCACATCCTTCGGGCTCTTCGAGTACAGGATGGAGGTGACGATCGAGTTTATGCAGACGGATTTTCCCGAGCCCGTCGCGCCGGCGATCATCAGGTGGGGCATCTTGGCCAAGTCCGATACAAGGGGCCGGCCCGAGACATCGCGCCCGAGCGCGATGGGAAGCTCCGCCTTCGCCGACGCCCAGTCCTCGCTCTCGAGGAGCTCGCGCATGCCCACCGGCGTCGGGTTCAGGTTCGGCACCTCGACTCCCACGGCGGCCTTGCCAGGTATGGGCGCAAGGATGCGAACGGACTGCGCGCGCATCCCGAGCGCGATGTTCTTCTCCAGGCCTGCGATCTTCTCGACGCGCACGCCGGGCGCCGGCACGACCTCGTAGCGGGTTATCACCGGCCCCACGTGGATTTCGCCGAGCGAAACCTCGACGCCGAACTCCCCGAGGATCCGCAGGAGAGTCTCCGCGTTGTGCCTGTGCTCCTCGTCGCTGTTTCCGGCTGCCGGCTTCGCCTGCTCCTTGAGGAGCTTTACCGGCGGAAACTCGTAGCTCTCATCAAACGTCTGGGGCAGCACGACCTTTGCCTTCTTCGGCTCCTCCGGCTTCACGATCGTGAGCGCTATCTTGGGTGCGGGTTCCCGGGGCGGCGGCTCCCTGGGTGGGGGTTCCCTCGGCGCGGGCGGCTTTGGCTCCCCCTTGGGCGACGCATCGGAGATCGGGAATCCGGGCCGCGTCAGGGTCCGGCCAAGCGGATCGTCCGCCGCCCGGGCCACGAGGAACTTCTTCACGCCCGTGGGTCCGACGGGCGGAGGAGGCACCGGCGGCAGGGGCGGGGCGATTGCGCTCTTCTGCTTCCCAAACTCCTCCTTCCGCTTGGCCCTTTCCTCGACGAGCGCCGCCTTCTTCCGCGCCCGCTCTGCCCGCCATTCCGTGAAGTTCGACAGGATCTTCTCGATCTCGGTGCCGATGTCCCTGGTAAAGACGAAGAGGAGCGCCACGCAGTAGACCGTTCCAAGGAGAAGGCCCGTACCGAAGGGTCCCAGCGCATCCGAGAGCATCCGCTTGTAGATGATCTGGCCGATCAAACCGCCGAGGGCCTTCGGGAATGTGTCGCTCGACTTGAAGCTCTCGAACATTGCGAGCAGCCCGGACATGGAGACGATCCAGATGACCACGGCCGCGACGCGAGTCGCCACCAGGTGCCTGGAATTCCTGACGGCGATGTAAAACATCCAATAAAGGGCCACGGGCAGGAGCACCGTGCTGCCGCCCAGGCAATAGAAGAGGATCCAGACCGTGTCCGCCCCTACCCATCCGACCCAGTTCTTCCCGACGGGCGCGGTCGAGTGAAATCCCGACTGGTTCGGATCGTAATTAAGGAGCGCCGCCGTCAGGTAAGTCGCCAGCACGAAACAAAGCATCGCCGCCAGCCAGTTCGGGCGGTAACGGGGGCCTTGGAACGACGGGCCTCCGTTTGGATTTGAACTATCTGATTTGGGCATCTGTGCTTCCGGGCGTAGCGGCTTGCGGATTGGACGCTAGTATCCGGGCTGGTCAAATGTAAACCCCTCCCGACCTTTTTTACAATAATCTCGATATCAGCACCCGTGCGAGAAGTTCTTCAGTTCCAACCAATTTACCAAGAGCGCGTCTGGGGCGGCCGCAGGCTTCAGACATTGCTTGGCCGGGAGCTTCCCGCCGGCCCGCCGATCGGCGAAAGCTGGGAGATTGTCGACCGGCCGGAGGCGCAGTCGCGGGTGAAGCGGGGGCGATTCGGGGGGTCGACGCTTCGCGAGCTGATCGAGCACCATCCGGCCGAGATCATGGGTCCGGGGTGGAAGCCGTCCGCGCCCTTTCCGCTGCTTGTGAAATGGCTCGACTGCTCCGAGAGGCTGAGCCTGCAGGTGCATCCCCCCGCCGATGTTGCGGCAAGCCTAGGGGGCGAGCCGAAGACCGAGAACTGGTACGTTGCGCATTCGGCGCCCGGGGCGTCGCTCTTCGTGGGGCTCAAGCCAGGAGTGACCCGCTCGGCCTTTTCCAAGGCCGTCGCCAACGGCACCGCGGAGGAGAGCGTCAACAAGGTTTCGGTTGCCTCCGGAGACTCGGTGCTCGTGCGCAGCGGGCAGGTCCACGCGATAGGCGCCGGCAACCTGATACTTGAGATCCAGCAGAACTCGGACACGACCTACCGGCTCTACGACTGGGGCAGGGTCGGGCTCGACGGAAAGCCCCGGAAGCTCCACCTCGAGGAGTCGTTGCGCTCGATCCTCTGGGACGTGGGGCCCCCCGAGCTCGTCAGGGCCGCCCCGACCTCGGGCGTGATTGCCTCGTGCGATGAGTTCTCCATCAGGCGCGTGGTCCTGGGAAAGGGCGAGCCGCTGCGTTTCTCGGCGAGCGAGCAGCCGAGGATTCTTAGTGTGGCCGCCGGCGCCCTGGCCCTTTCGGGTGCCCCCCCGGGCGCGAAGCCGCTCCTGGCGGGCGACAACGCGCTCCTGCCCTGGTCGGCCGATTTCGAGTTCGTGGCGCCTGATCCCGCGATCATCCTCGTCACGGAGGACTTCGTTTGAGCGGAATTGCCAAGGCTTGCCTCCTTCTCGGAGGGCTCTTTGCGCTGGCGGCTCTCGCATGGATGGCCTTCCTCCCGGCCATCGTCGAGGGCGAGCTTCGCGCGGCCACCGGCTTCGACTTCCGGATCACGGTCCTTGCGGCGAATCCCTTCACCGGGCGGGTCGTTGTGAGGGGACTGGCCGCAAGGAACCCGCCGGCGTATCTGTCCCCCGATTTTGTCGTCCTGCGGGAGCTGAGGGCCGACGTGGACGTCTTCTCGTGGGTCTTCACCGACCGCATCGTGCTCGACGAGCTCGACGTTGACGCTGCGAGGATAGAGCTCGTCCGGAAACGGGACGGCAAGTCGAACGCGGGCGAATTCGTCGCCGCGTTCTCAAGGAGCGGCGCAACGTCTCCTGAGGGACCTGGGGCGGTCCCGCAGCGCAGACACACGAAATATCTGATCAAGAGGCTTCGTATCAGGCTCGATCAGCTCGTCATCGCCGACTACTCGGGGCCGAAGCCCGACGAGACCACCTACAGCCTCAACATCGACCACACCTATTCCAACGTGTCGCAAGCGAAGCAGCTCCTTGTGCCGGAGGTCGTCAGGAGCCTGTATTCATTCGGGCTGCACCACGACGCGGCGCAGCTGCTCCCCGGCGAGTTCGGCCGCGCCCTCGCCGATGCCGTGGGGAGTGCAGCGCACGTCGGCGCCAAGCTCAAGGGCGCCGGGCAGAAGGCCCAAGAATACCTGAAGGGCCTACTCGACAAACTTGAACAATCGGGGAAGCCGTAGTTTAGTTGCGGTCTTTTTCATGAGCAGCTCCAAGACCGAAGACACGAAGAACAACCCGGCATCCGAAAAGGAGAAGGCTCCTGCACCCGGAAAGGCGGGGGCCCAGGCGCAGGCCCTTGCTGCCCCGGATCCGGCCGAACAGGTCGCGGCCGCCAAGAAGGAGGCGGCCGCGAACCACGACCGCTACGTGCGGGCCGTCGCGGACCTGGAGAACTTCCGCCGCAGGACCGTCAGGGAGAAGGAGGAGCTTCGCCTCTTCGCCGCATCGCGCCTGCTTGAGGACCTCCTGCCCGCACTGGACAACCTCGGCCTCGGGCTCGCCGCCGCGAGGCAGCCGAACGCGGACCTCAAGGCCCTAGCGGGCGGAGTCGAGCTCGTGCAGCAGCAGCTCAAGGGGGCCCTTGCCGCGCACGGCCTGAAAGAGATCAACCCGCTGGGTGAGCCGTTCGACCCCCACCAGCACGAGGCGATTTCGCACCAGCCGAGCGAGGACGTGGAGCCGGAACACATCCTCTCGGTTGTGCGCACCGGCTACGTCCTGAACGGGCGCCTGCTGCGCCCGGCCTCGGTGATCGTATCGAGCGGCAAACCGGCAAAGGAGCCGTCGCGCTAGGACATGGCCAAGGAGGATTACTACGACCTGCTCGGCGTCTCCAAGAACGCCACCGAGGACGAGCTCAAGAAGGCGTACCGCAAGAAGGCGGTCCAATACCATCCCGACAAGAATCCCGGAAACAAGGAGGCCGAGGAGATGTTCAAGAAGGTGTCGGAGTCCTACGAGGTGCTGAAGGACCCGGATAAGAGGGCGGCCTACGACCGCTTCGGGCACGCAGCGTTTCAGGGCCCCGGCGCCGGCACCCGCGGCCACCCGGGGGCGGGCGGGTTCCACGATCCGTTCGACATCTTCCGCGAGGTCTTCGGACAGGGCGGGGGCGGCGGCGGCATCTTTGACGAGATGTTCGGCGGCGGCGGGCGCGACGGCGGCCGCGACGGCTCGGACCTGCGCTACGACCTCGAGATCACGCTCGAGGACGCCGCCCGCGGCATCGAAAAGGAGATTTCGTTCCGCAAGCTGGTCAGCTGCGAGCACTGCCACGGCTCCGGGGCGGAGCCCGGCTCAAAACGGGTGACGTGCCCCACGTGCAGGGGCGCCGGACAGGTGCGCCGCTCGGGCGGGATCATCGTGTTCACGCAGACGTGCCCCACGTGCGGGGGCGCCGGCGTGAAGATCGAGAAGCCCTGCTCGGTGTGCCACGGCGAGGGGCGGGTCGCAAAGACGACCAAGCTCAACGTGAAGATACCGCCCGGGGTCGACACCGGCTCCAGGCTCCGCTCCGCCGGCAACGGCGAGGCGGCGGCGGCCGGGGGAACGCCCGGCGACCTGTACATCGTCCTGTCCGTGAAGGAGCACGAGCTCTTCGAGCGCCAGGGGGACGATCTTTTTTGCGAGATACCGATCAAGTTCACCCTGGCGACGCTCGGCGGCTCAATCGAGGTGCCGACGCTCTCGGGCAAGGCGAGCCTGAAGATACCCTCCGGAACGCAGAGCGGGACGACGTTCCGGCTGAGGGACCGCGGAATGCCCTCCCTGCGCGGCGGCCGCCACGGCGACCAGCTCGTCCGGGTCCACGTGGAGGTTCCCGCGTCGCTCTCGGCTGAGCAGCGGAAGATCCTGGAGGAGTTCGCCCGCATCAGCGGTGACGCGCACGAGCCGACCTCGCGCAAGTTCTTCGAGAAGGCGAAGAAGTTCTTCTGACATGCCCGCGTCCGCCCCTATTCCCGCAAATGCCAGGCTCATGTCGCTCAGCCGCGCCGTGGCGATCCGCCGGAAGGCCGCGCGGGCCGGCGAGGCGTTTGTTCTGACAAACGGCGTGTTCGACCTGCTGCACCCCGGGCACGCGTCCTATCTCGAGGCGGCCCGAAGACTGGCCGGAAGGACCGGGAAGCTCTTCGTCGCCCTCAATTCCGATTCGAGCGTGCGCAGACTGAAGGGCCCCCACCGCCCGGTCATGGACGAGGCCGCGCGCGCCTACACCCTCGGCCAGCTGCGCTCGGTGGACGGGATCGTGATCTTCAGGGGAAAGCGGCTCGCCCGCGAGATAGCGGCGCTCAAGCCCGACACCTACTGCAAGGCCGGCGACTACACGCTTGCCAAGCTCGACCCGGCGGAGCGCGCGGCGCTCGAATCCGCGGGCTCGAAGATCGTCTTCCTGCCGTTCCTGCGTGGCTTCAGCACCACGAAGCTCATCCGGCGCCTCAGGACTGCGGGTTCGGTCTGAGGCGGAGTCAACACTCGCATGCGCGTCGCAATCCTCGGTTCGGGCCGCGGCTCCAATGCCGAAGCGATCCTGCTGGCCCAGGGGGCCGGCCGGCTAGGCCGGGCGCGTGTCGTGGGCATCTTCTCCGACGTTGCCGACGCGGGCATTCTCGCGCTGGGGTCCAAATTCGGGGTCCCGGCCATGTTCGTCGATCCCGCGCCGTTCAGGACCAAGCTCGAGGGCGAGGGTGAGGCGAGGTTCGTGGCCGCCGTCTCCGGCGTCCGCCCGGACCTGGTCGTCCTCGCGGGGTTCATGCGCGTGCTCAAGGCCGGGTTTCTCGGCGCATTCGAGGGCCGTATCATCAACCTCCATCCGAGCCTGCTTCCCGATTTCCCCGGTCTCGACGCGATCGGCATGGCGCTTCGCGCGGGCGCGAAGGTGACCGGATGCACGGTTCACCGCGTGACCGCCGTTCTCGACGGCGGCGCGGTGATCGCCCAGTCCGAGGTGCCGATTGCCGAAGGGGAGACGCATGAGTCCCTTGCCGCAAAGGTGCACGCGGCCGAGCACGCCCTGCTGCCCTCGGTGATCGCACGCATGAGCGAGAAGGGCCCCGCGGGCTGAGGCCGATGGAGCTCTGGGAGATCAGGATGGAGCTGCCGGCGGGCGCGGCCGAGGTCTGCGAGCAGGCCCTCCTCGAGGCGGGATTCGAGGGCTGGTCGGTGGTTGAGGATGTGGTCGCCCGGAAGGCGTGGGTCGTCGGATACTTCAAGAGCGCATCCGAGGCGAAGGCCCGTTGGAGCGAACTTCGCGCCGCCCTGCCGGTCGCAACCCAGGGTGATCCGGCGCCGCGGCTGCTGCCTGATGCCGACTGGAAGAACAGCTATCGGGATCATTTCAAGGCGTGGGCTTTCGGCCGGCTGCATTGGGTCCCCACATGGGAGAGGGGCACCTACGAGCTTCCCGAGGGCCATCTGGCGCTCTGGCTCGATCCTGGGATGGCCTTTGGAACCGGCAACCACGAGACGACGAGGCTCTGCATCGAGCGGCTGGTGGAGTTTGAGGCGGGACTTGCCGGCGGCGCGTCCGCGGCGCCGCACCTGCGCGTCATCGACGCGGGCTGCGGCTCGGGGATCCTCGCCCTCTCAGCCTGCCTTCTGGGATTTCGCGACGTCTCGGGCTTCGACATCGATCCGGATGCCGTCCGCGTAAGCATCGAGAACGCCCGCCTCAACGGGCTCTCGGCCAGGGTCCGGTTTGCGGCCGCGGACCTTGCCGGCGGGCTGGGGGGCGCGGGCGCCGGGGTCGTCATGGCGAACATCCAGGCGGACATCCTCACCCGCCATGCCGGCCTTCTCGCGAGCGCCGTTGCACCCGGGGGCCTCCTTGCGATGAGCGGGATACTCGCAGCGGAGTGCCCTGGCGTCACGAGCGCCTTCGCCGCGGTGGCCCGCGGCTGGAGCATTGACACCCGGGTCCTTGGCGATTGGTGCGACGTTTGCCTCCGCCGCCCCGCCTTCTGATCTGGGGTCAGGAGAACAGCTCGGGCGTGGTCCGGCCCAGGAATTCCTCCATGTAGGCCGTCGTGGCCTTGCCCTCTATGAACAGGGGGTCGGCCATGATGGCCTTGTGAAGGGGGATCGTCGTCTTGATTCCGCGGATCAGGTACTCGCTCAGGGCCCTATACGCGCGCTCGAGCGCCTCCTTGCGCGTGGAGCCGAAGCAGATGAGCTTGCCGATCATGGAGTCGTAGTACGGCGGGATCGTGTAGCCGCTGTAGATGTGGCTGTCGATGCGCACGCCGTGCCCTCCGGGCGGGTAGTAGAGGCCGACCGTTCCCGGCGACGGGGCGAAGTTACGGGCCGGATCCTCAGCGTTGATCCGGCACTCGATCGCATGCTTGTCGAACGTGATGTCGCTCTGATCAAGGTCCAGCTTGTCGCCGTTTGCGATGTGGATCTGCTGCTTGACCAGGTCGATGCCTGTCACCTCCTCGGTGACGGGATGCTCCACCTGGATCCGCGTGTTCATCTCGATGAAGTAGAAATTGCCCTTGGGATCCACGAGGAACTCGATCGTCCCTGCGTTCTCATATTCGGCGGCCTCGGCCGCGCGAACCGCGGCCTTGCCCATCTTCTTGCGCAGGTCGGGCGTAAGGAACGGGGACGGCGCCTCCTCGATGAGCTTCTGGTGGCGCCTCTGCACCGAGCAGTCCCTCTCGCCGAGGTGGATCACCTTGCCGTGACTGTCCGCGAGGATCTGGAACTCGATGTGCCGGGGCCGCTCGATGTACTTCTCCAGGTAGACCCGTCCGTCGCCGAACGCCTTCTCCGCCTCGTTGCGGGCGACATGGAACTCCTTGGCAAAGGAAACGTCGTTGTGGGCGATCCGCATTCCGCGCCCGCCGCCGCCGGCTACCGCTTTGATGATGACCGGGTACCCGATCGACCGCGCGATCTTCACCGCCTCGGCCTCGGCCTCGATCGGTCCGTCGCTCCCGGGAACCGTGGCGACATGGGCCTTCCTGACCGTTTCCCTGGCGATCGACTTGTCGCCCATCAACTTGATGGACTTTGACTTCGGCCCGATAAACTTGATGTTGCACGACTCGCACTGCTCGGCGAATTTCGCGTTTTCCGAAAGGAAGCCGTATCCCGGGTGGATCGCGTCCACGTCGGCAATCTCGGCCGCGCTGATGATGCGGTCTGCCCTCAGGTAGCTGTCAGCGCTCTTGGGCCCCCCGATGCAGATGGCCTCGTCGGCCAGCTGTACGTGCAGGGATTGGACATCGGCCTCGGAATAGATCGCGAGGGTCTTGATGCCCATTTCCCGGCAGGCGCGAACGATTCGGAGGGCGATTTCGCCACGGTTGGCGATTAGAATTTTTTGGATCATCGATTCGTCAATTAGACAGCGAATTCACCGCAGGAATGCCTCCTGGTCGGAATCAGCAGCGTTTGAGGCTTTGGGTCAGCCCTGCCTCAACTTGAAGAGACGTTGGCCGTATTCGACCG
>Ga0265325_10001743_pt1 | contig 15093 bp, 11 predicted proteins | sample 41420metaG_FD_202090 | JGI IMG/M metagenome (GOLD analysis project Ga0265325, IMG submission 202090) | Rhizosphere microbial communities from Carex aquatilis grown in University of Washington, Seatle, WA, United States - 4-14-20 metaG | ecosystem: Host-associated > Plants > Roots > Rhizosphere...
CGATCAAGGATTTCACGGTGATCTCGCGGATCGCCGAGGTCACCTTCATGGTTCTGGCGCACCCGGACGTGCCGGCGAGGAATCTCACGGAGCTGTTTGCCTACGCCAAGGCCAACCCCGAAAAGATCGCCGTCGCCACCGACGGCGCCCGGCGGTTCTCGGGCATGATCGCAGCCTGGCTCAACAAGCTCGCCGGCACGCGCATGTCGTACGTGCCGTACACGCAAATGACTCAAGGCATCCAGGACGTCCTCAGCGGGCGCGTGCAGGTGGTCATCATCGCGGTACCCGCCGCGAAGGGCCACATCGCGGCCGGCAAGCTACGCCCCCTGGCGGTGACCTCGCTCAAGCGACTGCCGGACTATCCCGATGTCCCGGCGGTGTCGGAAATGTTCCCGGGTTTCGATTTTGCCGGCTGGTTTGCGCTCGCCGCGCCAAGCGCGGTGCCTCCTGCCATCATCAACCGGGTGCACAGTGAAGTGAACGCGATCCTGGCCGATCCCCCGGTGTCGCAACGGCTCACGGGCATGGGCTTCGTGCCCTATGGCGGCGGAACGTTGAAGGCAACGCAGGACTACGTGCAATCGCAGCACGCCGCCTGGGGCAAGCTGGTCCACGAGATCGGCCTGCAGCCGGAGTAGACGGAATCAATGCGGGCCGACGAGATGAGCGAACGATTTGGCGTTGGTATCGGCCTCATATCCTGCGCGGCCGGCGGCGCCGCCGCAGTGGCCACGCGCTATCTGATCGGCAGCGCCGACCCGTTCACTCTGGCGGCGATCCGTTTCGGCGGCGGCGTGATTTGCCTGCTGCCGCTCGCCTTGCTGCTGCGGGTGCGTTTTCCCCTGCGAGCCGATTGGCCGGCTGTGGCAGGCCTCGGCTTCATGTTCTTTGGCGTGTTCTTCGTGCTCTACAACGTCGCCTTGGCTCATACGACGGTGGCGCGCGGCACGCTCGCGCTGTCGACTCTGCCACTGATGACCATGGTCGTCGGCGCGGTGCTGCGCATCGAGCCGCTGAGCGTACGCAAGACACTCGGCATCCTGATGGCCGTATTGGGGGTCGGCGCCGCGCTGGTCACGGCGCTCAAGGACGCACCGCCCGGCGCCTGGCGCGGCGATCTCATCATGGTCGGCGCGACGCTGTGCATGGCGCTCTACAACGTCTGGACTCGGCCCTTCATTCAGCGCTCCAGCGCGCTGGGCTTCGTCACCGCCAGCATGGCCGTCGGCGCGGCTGCGTTGGTGGTCGTCAGCGCACTGCATGGTGGCGGCGCAGCGCTTTCGCGCTTTACCACCGGGGAGTGGCTCGCGGCGGCCTATCTCGCCGCAGGCGGCGGTGCCTTGGCGTTTTTCCTCTGGGTCTATGCGCTGCAATACGCAAGCCCGAGCCGAGTCGCCAACACCATGACGATCAACCCGATCGTCGCCGGGCTGCTGGCGGTGCTCATTCTCCACGAGCCGATCACGATCCAATTGGCCGCCGGCATGATCGCGGTCTGCGCCGGATTGTTCATCGCCACGACGGAGCCGCAGGCCAAGCCCGCGGCGGCCTAAAGCGGAATGACTTTCTTCGAATCGGCATTCCGCTTTCTTGTTTGAGCATGATCTTTTCCGAAAACCGGTTCCCACTTTTCGGGATCATGCTCTAGCCCCAGCCCAGCGCCACCGCGGCGTGATAGGTGATGAAGGCCGCCACGTAGGCCAGGCCCAGCATGTAGGCGAAGGTGATGAACATGAACCGCCAGCCGCCGGTCTCGCGCTTGATCACCGCGAGCGTCGAAGCGCACTGCGGCGCGAAGATGTACCAGGCCAGCAGTGCGAGCGCGGTGGCAAGGCTCCACTTGCTGGCCAGCGCCTGGCCGATCTGCTCGGCGGCCTCCTTGCCGCCTTCGATGGCATAGACGGTGCCAAGTGAAGCGACCGCAACCTCGCGGGCGGCCATGCCGGGAATCAGCGCGACGTTGATCTGCCAGTTGAAGCCGACCGGCGCGAGGACCGGCTCCAGCCATTTGCCGATGATGGCGGCAAGGCTGTAGTCGATCGCGGGACCGGTTGCGCCTTCGGGCGGTCGCGGGAACGACGCCAAGAACCAGATCAGCACCATCATCGAGAAGATCGTGGTGCCGGCGCGCTTGAGGAACATCATCGCCCGCATGTAGAGGCCGAGCGCAACACTGCGCAGCCGCGGCAGCTTGTAGTCGGGCAATTCGAGCATGAACGGCGGCGTGGCATTGTCGCGCCAGAAGAAACGGTTGGCGACGAACGACACCGCGAGCGCACTCAGGATGCCGGCGGCGTAGAGCCCGAACATCACAAGCCCCTGCAGGCCGATGAAGCCCCACACCGTCTTGTCCGGGATGAACGCCGAGATGATCAGCGTGTAAACCTGGATGCGCGCCGAGCAGGTCATCAACGGCGCCACCAGGATCGTGGTCAGCCGGTCGCGCTTGTTGTCGATCACCCGCGTCGCCATGATTCCCGGAATCGCGCAGGCGAAGCTCGACAGCAGCGGGATGAAGGCACGGCCATGGAGGCCCGCGCCGCCCATGATCTTGTCCATCAGGAAGGCGGCCCGTGCCATGTAGCCGAGATCTTCAAGCAGCAGGATGAACAGGAACAGGATGAGGATCTGCGGCAGGAAAACGATGACCGAGCCGACGCCGGAGATCACGCCGTTCTGGACGAAGCTTTGCAGCAGGCCTTCTGGCAGCACGCCTTGGGCGAGCACGCCGAGCGCGTCGAAGCCTGACGAGATCGCATCCATCAGCGGCTTGGCCCAGGCGAACACCGCCTGGAACATGACGAACAGCAACGCGAGCAGGATGAGCAGGCCCGCGACCGGATTGAGCAGCACCGCGTCGACGCGCCCCGTGATGGTATCGGGCCGTCTGGGCCGGCCGACCGCAGTCTTGATGACACGGTCGGCCTCGCGTTGGGCTCCGCGCAGGTCGGCAATGGTCGGCGGCGCCCAGGTGCTCTCGACGGCCTGGCCGGCGGCGCTCGCCGCCATGGCATCGATGCGGCGAAGCAGTTCCTCGGTGCCGCCGCGGCGCACCGCGGTGGAGGTCACCACCGGCACGCCAAGCTCGGCGGACAAGGTTTCGAGATTGATATCGATGCCGCGGCGGCGCGCGATGTCGATCATGTTGAGGATCAGCAGCAGCGGCCGCCCGACCTTTTTCAACTCGATGACGAGCCGCAGCGCCACCCGCAGGTTGGTGGCATCGGCGACGCAGAGCAGAAGATCGGGCGACGTTTCGCTCGCGACCCGGCCCAGCACCACATCGCGGGTGATTTCCTCGTCGGGGCTGCGCCCGCGCAACGAATAGGTGCCCGGCAGGTCGATCAAGTTGACGCGGTGGCCCGACGGCGTGACGAAGGCGCCAGCCTTGCGCTCGACGGTCACGCCCGGATAGTTCGCAACCTTTTGCCGACCCCCGGTCAGCGCATTGAACAAGGAGGTCTTGCCGCTGTTCGGCGTCCCGACCAGGGCAAAGTGCCAAGTGGCGATTTCAGTTGCATTCGTCATCGCACTCAAAGGACCAGAACAGCCATCGCCTCCCGCCGCCGCAGCGCAATTGTCGTATCGTTGACGCGGACCGCAATCGGATCGCGGCCGATCGGTCCTTCATGGAGGACCTCGATCTCGGCGCCCTCGACGAAGCCAAGCTCAAGCAGGCGCTGCTCGATCTCGGCGGCGCTGAGACCATGCGCGTCCTCGGCCACGTGAATGGCCTGTATGTGGCCGCGGAATCCCCGAGCCGCCAGACCAAGCGGCGTGCGCTGGTCGGCTGTCGACGACGGCGGCCTTTCCGACATGACGCGCTCGATTTTCAACGATACAGCCGGCAAGTGCTCCCATCCATCGAGCCGGGTCAAGTAAAGAACGTGAGATTTCAGTAGGTTAGAATGATTATAATCAGTGCCCTGCCGGGCAGCATGGCGTCGATTCACCCGCGAAGGTGAAACGGAAATCCTTACCGTCGCGCGCGATGGTGCCGCCGGTCGGCGTCGGGAAATGCGCCGGGAAGATCAGCCGACCGGTGTCGGCGTGGTCGTTGAAGAACTTGACGCGGGTGGAGCGCGCAGCATCGGGGTCGGTGCAAAAACGCGTGCTCCACGCGGGATAGCGCACCTGCAGCGGGTGGTGCATCAGATCGGCGCTGAGGATGGCCTGTTCCCCGCCGGAGCCGATCCGGACCATCAATTGCCCGGGCGTATGACCGAATGCCGGCTCGACGGAAATGTCGCCGGTGAGCCCATGCTCGTCGCCGATCAGGTCGGCCTGGCCCGAATCGAACACCGGCAGCACACTGTCGGTGATGTAGTCGCCGGCGCGCGCGAGCGCGGCGGGGCCCGCCGCCTTCCAGTGCTCGAATTCGCGCCGGCCGATCAGGTACCGCGCGTTCGGGAAAGTCGGCACCCAGCGGCCGTTGTCGAGCCGCGTGTTCCATCCGACGTGGTCGACGTGGAGGTGCGAGCACAGCACGATGTCAACATCCTCGGGAGCGACACCGGCCTCGCGCAAAGTTCGCAGCCATGGCCATTGCGCGCGCTTGAACTGCGGACGGGTGCGGTGCTCCTTGTCGTTGCCCGAGCAGGAGTCGACCAGAATGGTCAGGCCGTTGCGTCGGATCAGAAAGCTCTGGATGGTGATGACCAGGAGATTGCTCGACGGATCGAAAAACCGCGGCGCGAGCCATGGCCGGTTGTCGTCGAGATGCTGTTGCGTGCAGTCGGGGAAAATCTCGAACGGCACCATCATCGCCGTCTCGGATTCGACGACCCGCTGCAGCGAGCACGCCCCGATCGTCCATCGATTTTGCGATGCCATGTGCAATCTTCCTATGGTTCAGATACGCGGGCGCGGCGCTTCCTCGCAACGAACGAGAACGCCGGGCCGTTGGGATGATCCGGTTCGTCCTGGCCAACGACAACCTCGAAGCCCAAGCTGTCGAAAGCCGAAAGGATGCCTTCTTTCGTCAACCACACGCTGGTGGGCGACGAGCCGCCGCAAAAACCGGCCCACTCCGTGGCGTCGAGATAGCGCTGCGTGTGCCGGTCGATTGTGCGGCCATGAAACGACACGATTTGTGACGACGAGTCGAACTTCTCGGAAAGGTCGGACCGCGACCTGATCCGCTCGGCGTCGAAATAATGCGTCCACACGCCGATCGAGTCGGACGCCCGCGTCGCGCCTTCGATCAGTCCCAGCGGATCGGCCATGTGATACAGCACGCCCGAGGCCAGAATGGCATCGAAGCGCGGCGGGCTCGACGTGAGGTATTTGTAGAAGTCGCCGAGCAGGAAGTCGGCATTCTCGATCGCCAGCAGCTCCTGGACGATCAGGCATTTCAAGAAGGCATTCTTGTTGGCCTCGATGGCCAGGATATGCGCCGCGCCCGCCTTCGACATCGTGTAGGTGTGCGAGGCCTCAAGCGGCCCCAGCTCCAGGATTCGCTTGCCGGAGAAGCCGCCGATCTGCTGCTCGAAAAATCGGACGTGGGGCGACTCCGTCAGCATGGCTGTGCCGTAGCCGAAGCCGGGAATAGCCGCGCTCCACTGCCCCTGGAAAATGTCGAGCGCGTTTGACGGCGCTGGCAATCGCATGTCGTAACGCGGGTCTGAGCCGGCGTTCGGAAGATAGAATCGATACGGAGACTTGGAGAGATGGTGGCCGAACCGGTCGACAACCGCGATCGTTGCATCGCCGGTCAGTGGCTGGGCCATGCGGAAGCAGAAGCCCAGATTGATGTTGTTCGGGAAAAGCGCCTCCAGGTCGGTCCGCCTTAAGGTCGGGGTGATCCGTCCGACCTGCTGCCCGTCGACCAGAACGGTGAGCTCCGGCGCAATGCCATCGTCATGCGCGCCCCAACCGACGACGCGCGCCGGATCGACCAGGTCGATGAACCCACGCAACACCGGCCGCGACCTAGACCATCGAAACGGCATGTCGGTCCCATGCTTTGCGCCAGCGGATCGCGGTCCACCCGGTCATCGTTCTCACCGCCGCAGGATGCCGCCCAGGGCACCGCGAACGATGGCACGGCCGACCGAGCCGCCCATCGACCCGCCGAGCGATTTGCCGAGGTTGGCGGCGATCTGACCGGCCACGCGGTTGGTCACCGTCCGCGTCACCTCGCGCGCGACGATCTGGCCTTGTGACAGCCGCGTGCCGCGCGGCACGCTGGTGCCGAAGATGCCGCCGAGCATGCCGCCGATCTGGCCAAGCACACCGCCGCCCGCCGGCGCCTCGCCCTGCGGCGCGCCGGGCGTCCCGGCCGGGCCGGCGGGTCCGGGATGCGCGGTCTGCTGGGTGCGCTTCTGCAATTGCTCGTACGCCGACTCTTCATCGATGGCGGTGTCGTATTTACCCTTCACCGGACTCTTGGCCTGGATCGCCGTCCGCTCCTCCGGCGTGACCGGGCCGATGCGGGCCGATGGCGGCCGGATCATCACGCGTTCGACCATGGCGGGCGTGCCGCTGCCTTCGAGGAACGACACCAGCGCTTCGCCCTTGCCGAGCTCGGTGATGACGCGAGCGGTGTCGAGCTTGGGATTGGGACGGAAGGTCTCGGCCGCGGCCGCCACCGCCTTCTGGTCGCGCGGCGTGAAGGCGCGCAATGCATGCTGAACGCGGTTGCCGAGCTGGCCCAGAACCTTGTCGGGCACGTCGATCGGATTCTGCGTCACGAAGAACACGCCGACGCCTTTCGACCGGATCAAGCGTACCACCTGCTCGATCCGGTCGAGCAAAGCCTTCGGCGCGTCGTTGAATAGAAGGTGCGCCTCGTCGAAGAAGAACACGAGCTTCGGCTTGTCGAGATCGCCGACCTCGGGGAGTTGTTGGAACAGCTCGGACAGCAGCCACAGAAGGAATGTCGCGTAGAGCCGCGGACTTTCCATCAGCTTGTCGGCAACCAGCAGATTGATAGTGCCGCGGCCGTCGCTTGAGGTCCGCATCAGGTCCTTCAGCTCGAGGGCCGGTTCACCGAAGAACTTGGTGCCACCCTGGTTCTCGAGAACCAGAAGCTGGCGCTGGATGGTGCCGACGGTCGCCTTGGAAACGTTGCCGTACTGCGTGGTCAGCTCGTCGGCATGATCGGCGAGGTAGGCCAGCATCGCGCGCATGTCCTTGAGATCGAGCAGCAGCAAACCCTGCTCGTCCGCGACGCGGAATGCGATGTTGAGCACGCCCTCCTGCACGTCGTTGAGATCCATCATGCGCGACAACAGCAGCGGTCCCATCTCCGAAATGGTGGCGCGCACCGGATGGCCCTGCGCGCCAAACACGTCCCAGAACACGGCCGGAAATTCGTCGGGCTGATACGCAAAGCCGAGGTCCTTGGCCCGCTGGACCAGGGCATCCTTGGCCTCGCCGACAGCGGCGATCCCGGAAAGGTCGCCTTTGACGTCGGCGGCAAACACCGGGACGCCGGCGCGGGACAGGCCTTCAGCGAGAACTTGCAGCGTCACCGTCTTGCCGGTCCCGGTTGCACCGGTCACGAGCCCATGCCGGTTGGAAAAAGCAAGCGACATCAAGGCCGGATTCTCGCCCTTGCCGACGAAAATCATGCCGTTCTGGTCGAGGTCCGCCATCGCCCTGCTCCGTCCTGCAAATCCAATCACACCGCCGCAACATTGACGGTATAATGGCCCGCACATCATAGCGTGCAACCGAGAGTTCAGTGCAATGTCGTTGCCGCCGTTCGAGCGGAGTCCATTCAACCGGGAGGCCCTTATGAAAAGAATTGCGATCGCGATCGTGCTGACACTGGCGACCTCGGCGGCCTATGCCGACACCTGCAAGGCCACCGCAGGCGACAAAAAGCTCGCGGGAGCAGCACTGACGAGCTTCATGAAGAAGTGCGAGTCGGACGCGAAGAAGTCCTGCGATGCTCAGGCGACGGAAAAGAAGCTGCATGGCGCCGCGCAGACCAGCTTCACCAAGAAGTGCGTCACCGACGCGACCGGCGCCTGAGACAGTTGCGCTGAGGCGGCGACGGCGCCGCCTCAGAACGCTTCCGCCGGCAACTCCATCGTGCTCGATGCGCCGGCGGTGATGCGGGACAGCTGCGCCGCAGTTTCCGGCAGCATGCGCTCCATGAAAAACCGGCCGGTGACCAGCTTTGCGCTCATGCGACTGTCGGCGCCGGCCTTGAGCTTGTCCTGGGCTGCTGCGGCCATCCTGGCCCACATGTAGCCGAGCGCGACCAAGCCGAACATGTGCAGATAATCGGTCGAGCCGGCGCCGGCGTTGTCCGGCTTGGCGAGAGCGTTCTGCACGAACCACATGGTCGCCTGCTGCAAGTGATCCAGCGCTCGGCCAAGCGGCTCGACATAGACCTTCATGGCCGCGTCGGCGGACTTGTCCTTGATGAAGGCGCCGACTTCGCCGACGAACGCCTGGAATGCGCGTCCGCCGTCCTTCGGCAGCTTTCGTCCGACCAGATCGAGCGCCTGGATGCCGTTGGCGCCCTCGTACATCATGGTGATGCGGGCGTCGCGAACGAACTGCTCCATGCCGTGCTCGGCGATGTAGCCGTGGCCACCAAACATCTGCTGCGCCATCACCGTGTTGGCGAAGCCCTGGTCGGTCAGCATGCCTTTGATCACCGGCGTGAGCAGGCCCATCTGATCGTCGGCCGCTTGTTTCGCCTTCTCATCCTCGGAACGGTGATGCAGGTCGGAGGCGATGGCGCTCCAGACCACCAGCGCGCGCCCGGCTTCGTTGAAGGCCTTGATCGTCATCAGGGTGCGGCGGACATCGGGATGAACGATGATCGGGTCGGCGGGCTTGTCCTTCTCCTTGGGTCCGGTGAGCGCGCGACCCTGCAGCCGCTCTTTGGTGTAGATCACCGCGTTCTGGTAGGCGACCTCCGACATCGCCAGACCCTGGACGCCGACGCCCAACCGCGCCTCGTTCATCATCGTGAACATCGCCGACAGGCCGTGATTTTCCTCGCCCAGCAGCCATCCCGTGGCACCGTCATAGTTCATCACGCAGGTGGCGTTGCCATGGATGCCCATCTTCTCTTCGAGCGAGCCGCACGACACGGCGTTGCGCGTACCCAGCGAGCCGTCGGGCTTGGACAATATTTTCGGCACGACGAAGAGTGAAATCCCGCGCGTGCCCTCCGGCGCACCTTCGATGCGGGCGAGAACAAGATGGATGATGTTGTCCGCGAGATCGTGCTCGCCGGCCGAGATGAAAATCTTGGTGCCGGTGATCTTGTAGCTGCCGTCCGGCTGCTTCGCGGCCTTGGTGCGCAACAGGCCTAGATCCGTGCCGCAGTGCGGCTCGGTCAGATTCATCGTTCCGGTCCATTCGCCCGCAATCATCTTGGCCAGGTACCGGGCCTTCTGCTCGGGCGAGCCGTGCGCAACAAGCGCTGCGATGGCGCCCTGGGTCAGCCCGGGGTACATGGAAAATGCCAGATTGGCCGAACACAGGAATTCGTTGACCAATTGCGTGATGAACATCGGCAGGCCCTGGCCGCCGAACTCTGCCGGCGACGACATCCCGATCCAGCCGCCCTCGACCAGTTGCTTGAACGCGTCCTTGAACCCGCTGGGCGTGGTGACGGCGCCGTCAGGGGCGCGCTTGCAGCCCTCCTTGTCGCCCACGCGATTGAGCGGCGTCAGCACGTGCTCGCAGAACTTCGCGGCCTCGCCCAGCACTGCCTCGACCACGTCGGGAGACGCATCGGCGAAGCCCGCAAGATTGGCATAGCGCTCCACGTGAAAGACGTCGTTCAGCAGGAACTGCGCGTCCTCGACAGGCGCCTTGTAGCTCGGCATGGCTCCGGGTTCCCCCACTTCGAAACAGCAAGAATCGCAGCCGCGAATGTAGGCGGTGTTAAGCGCCGGATTAAGGGGCCGCTCGGCCGGCCTCGGCCACCAGGCGTGCATAGAACGAGGAATAGGTGCGGCGCAGTTCGGTCAGGGCGCTTTCGATCTCGCGCTTGCGCTGTTCAAGAAGCCTGATCTGCTCGAAACACTGCCGCCGGCTGATGCTCAATGCCCCTTGGTCGGGAGCGCCCAGCATCTGGCGGATTTCGGCCAGGGTAAAACCGAGGCGCTTGGCCTTCAGCACCAGGGCGACTTGCTCGGCTTCGGCAGCGCCGTAAAGCCGCGCCTGGCCCCGCCGCCGAGGGGAGACAAGGCCCTTGGCCTCATAGAAACGTAGCGCCCGGGGCGTGACGCCGAGTTCCCGGGCCATCTCACGGATGCCAAGAGGTTTCGACGTCGCCGCGCCCCGATAGATCGGACCGGGGTTGTCGGCCGAATCAGCGATGCTTGAAAACGGCGCACCGACGGCATCGTCCATGGCCAGAGCCACCCGAAAATTCGATTCGTGGCGCCTGGATACCGCGAGCGGCCTTTGGACGGCACAACCTGGGTGTTACCCGGATGCGTGTCACTGTTACTTTAAGTTGTATTCATGACCTAAAATACTTCCTTGGGTTGCAACCCGACTGCCGCTTTAGCCTCGGCTTTACCCGCCCAAATCCGTCAACCAGACCAGCGGGTTAACGGCTTGTTTACCGTAATAAACACAAAGTGAGCGCCGACTTCCGGACCGCGCCAGTCAGCCCCTTCCGTCACGCGCGCCCGTTTCCAGGGACTCTTCGTCCCCCGTCGTCATCGTTTCAGCGAGCGAAGGAAGGCGTGCGGCAGAAACGCAGATCATATCGAGACAGCGACGACGAGGACCTCCCCGGCGATGACTTTGCCGCGGTCAACGACCGTCTCGACGATTTGACGCGCCAGCTCGAGCGCATGGCGCAGGCCAACGCCGCGCCGCGCCCGAGCGCTCCCGCGCTTGCGCCGGCATCCGATCCGCATGCGTCCGATCGCGTGGCCGAAGCATTGGCCCGGCTTGATCGTCGGCTCGATCAGGTGATCACCGAAGGGCGTGCGGCTGCGAACAGCATGGAGCGGCGCGCCCGGTATGCCGCGCCCGCACCAATCGCACCGCCTGCGCCAGCCCCGATGGCGAGCCCGGGCCCGACCAACTGGGCGGCGCAGATTTCGGCGCGCCAGCGCGCCCTCGACGGGACTACCGCCGCTGCGCCAACGCCTGCTCCGATGCCGGCCGCACCGCCGCAGGCCCACTGGGGGCCGAGCCCCGAGCTGGTCGAGGTCGAACATCAGCTCCGTGAGATCAACTCGCAGATCTCGTCGCTGCATCAACCCTATGAAAGCGTGCTCAACGCGTTGCGCGGCGACCTCGCCGAGATCGGCCGAACTCTGAAAGACGCGCTGCCGCAACGCGCGATCGAAGCGCTCGAAGGCGAGGTTCGTTCGCTCGCGGAGCGGGTCGAACGCAGCCGGCAGGCCGGCTCCAACGGCTCGGCGCTGGGCAATCTGGAGCATGAGCTCGCCGAGGTGCGGAATGCACTGCAGCACCTGACGCCCGCGGAAAGTCTCGCGGGCTTCCAGGATGCCGTGCAGGCGCTGTCGTACAAGATCGACCAGATCGGCGCCAACGCCTCCGCGCCACAAGACCCGCTGGCGTTCAAGCAGCTCGAGCAGGCCGTCATTTCACTGCGCGGCGTCGTTTCCAACGTCGCATCCGAGGGAGCGATGTCCCAGCTTGCCGCCGAAGTGCGCGGGCTCGCCGCGCAATTCGAGCGTGCCGCAGCCGACAGCAGCTCCGAGGCGCTGGCGCGGCTGGAGACCCGGATCGCCTCGCTGATGGAAAGCGGCCACGCCGTTCCACCCGAACTCGAGGGCTCGATCCGCGACCTGAGCACCAAGCTCGATCGGATGCAGCTCAGCCAGGGCGATCAGCTCGCGCTTGGCGCGCTTGAGGACCGCATCGCAAAGCTGTCCGAAAAGCTGGACGCATCCGATACCAGACTGCGCCAACTCGATTCGATCGAGCGTGGACTGGCCGACCTGCTGGTCCATCTCGAAGAAATGCGCAACGGCTCGCGCGGCGTGCGCGCTGCGCAAGCGCCCGAGCCGACGCCCGCGCCTTTTGTCCCACCGCCCGTGCCCGAAGCTGCCCACGCTGCCGCATCGCCGCTCGATCTCATTCGGCCAGCGCCTCCAGCCATGCCGGCACCAATGCCGGTGCCGATGCCGGCGCCTCCACCGCCGCAGGCCCCGGTCGAAACCTACGCGCCGGGGCCGCCGCCGGCGCGCCATGAGCCGCCCGTCGCTGAAATGCGGCCGCGGCCACCGGCGATGCAAATGCCGCGAGGTCCGCAGCGTCCGCCGATCGATCCCAATCTGCCGGGCGACGCGCCGCTCGAACCCGGCAGCGGTGCCCCTCGGGTCAAACCCGGCTCGGCGGCCGCGCGGATCGCCGCCTCCGAAGCCGCCCTGGGCCACGCCCGGCCGATGTCGATGGACACCGGCGGCAAGTCGGCAGCAATCGCGGCCGCGCGGAGCGCGGCCAAGGCCGCCTATCTCGATTCACCAGTCAAGGTGCCAAAGTCTCTCGGAGCCAGACCGGCCGGCCGATTCAAATGGCCGTTCAAGAAGCGGGACGACGCGCCCGACGCCTTCGCGCAGGCCCCCACTCTGCCGCCGCTGCCGCCCCAGCCCTCTCTGGCGCCGATCCCCGCGCCAATAGCGGCTGACGATATGGACAGCCCGCCGCTGTCGCGCGGCAGGAAAGTCTTGAAGCTGTTCAAGACGCTGCTGATCGCGGCAAGCGTGGCAATCATCGTGGTTGGCACCGCACAGACAGCCATCGAGCTGCTGTTCCCCGCCAAGCCTGCTGCCCCCGGCTCGTCCAGCGGCCCGGCCGCCCCGCCGCAGAGCGGTGCGCCGTCGACCACGCCAGCGCGGCCGATGCCGGCACCGGAAGGCAGTCTGCCGAGCCCCGCTCCCGCCGATCCCACACCGACGCACTCGATCGGCGAACGCTCGATGTTCGACCCAGCCACGGTGATCAAGCTGCCTGATGTCACCGGTTCAATCTCGCGCAAGCCGGCAGCAGCGCCGGCGTCTGCGCCGCAGGTGAACCGTCCGGTCACCGACATACTGCCCGCAACGATTGCCCCGACCCTTCGGACGGCCGCTCTCGCTGGCAATCCGGCTGCTGAATACGAAGTCGGCGCCCGCTATGTGGAAGGCCGCGGCGTCACGCAAAACTTCGGAGAAGCCACGGTCTGGCTTCAGCGCGCCGCCGATACCGGCTTCGCTCCCGCCATGTTCCGCCTCGCCAGCCTGTACGAAAAGGGCGAAGGCATGAAGAAGGATGTGCAAGCCGCCCGCCGGCTTTATCTGGCTGCCGCCGAGAAAGGCCACGCCAAGGCGATGCATAATCTCGCGGTGCTTTACTCCGAAGGCATCGACGGCAAGCCGGATTACAAGACCGCTGCCGAATGGTTCCGCAGGGCGGCGGGTTATGGCGTCACCGACAGCCAGTACAACCTCGCGATCCTCTACGCCCGCGGCGTCGGCGTGCAAGGCAACCTGGCCGAGTCCTATCGGTGGTTTGCCTTGGCTGCGGCCCACGGCGATCAGGACGCGGTCCGCAAACGCGACGAGGTGGCGCGCCGGCTCGATCCAAAAACGCTGACCGCGGCCAAGCTCGCGGCGCAGACCTTCGTGCCCGACCACGAGCCCGACGAGGCAGTCAACCTCAACGTACCCTCCGGCGGATGGGATCACGTGCCGGCGGCACCGGCCAAAGGTCGAAGGCCAACTCCCGCGACCGCGGCGCAGTAAATGATGCGCCCCGCCGCGCTGTTACAAGTGCGTGCACATCGCTGAAATCGAGCCTATAGGGAACGGGTGTGCCGCGAAGTGCGGCGATCTGATGCCTTAGCCGACATCAAAACTGGCCGGACGACCCGCTTGCAAATCTACCTTCCGATCGCCGACCTCCCTGTCGATATCTTCGTCGTTCTCGGCATGGGGCTCGCGGTCGGCTTCATCTCCGGCATGTTCGGCATTGGCGGCGGCTTTCTGATGACACCGCTGCTGATCTTCATCGGCATCTCGCCCGCGGTCGCGGTGGCAAGCGTCGCAAGCCACATCGCCGCGTCGTCGTGCTCGGGCGTGATTTCCTACTGGCGGCGGCGGGCGGTCGATCTTGCGCTCGGCCTGATGCTGCTTGCCGGCGGCATTCTCGGCACCGCCGTCGGCGTATGGCTGTTTACGGTGCTGCGTGGGCTGGGTCAGCTCGACCTCACCATCGGCGTTTCCTACGTGGTGCTGCTCAGCACCGTCGGCGGGCTGATGATCGCCGAAAGTGTGCGGGCCATCGTCCGCCAACAGCAGGGCAAACCGGCAACGCCGCGGCGCGCCGGCACCCACACCTGGATCCACGGGCTGCCGCTGAAAATGCGATTCAAGAGTTCGAAAATCTATGTCTCGGCGATCCCGGTCTGGCTGATCGGCTTCCTCATCGGATTCGTCGGCGCAATCATGGGCATCGGCGGCGGATTCCTTCTGGTGCCGATGCTAATCTATTTCCTGCGCGTGCCGACCGCGACCGTGATCGGGACCTCGATGGTCCTCACCCTGATCACCATGGCGTCGGCGACAGTCATGCACGCCGCCACCAACCATCTGGTCGACGCCGTGCTGGCGCTGATCCTGATGATCGGCGGCGTGGTTGGGGCGCAGTTCGGGGCACGCGCCGGACAGAACATGCGCGGCGAACGGCTGCGGCTGATGCTGGGATTGCTGGTGCTGGCGGTGGGACTGCGTTTTGCCTTCCAGCTTATCGTTCAGCCTGACGATCTTTATTCCATCCGCGTGATGGGGGGCGAATGAGACGGCGCCCAGCCATCGTCGCAACGGCGCTGATGATGGCTTGGCTCGCCGGGCCATCGCCGGCCGCGGCGGAGCGGCTGGTCACCACGATCTCGCGTCACCAGGTGCTGGTGAACTCGAATTTCGTCGGCACCTCGATCGTGCTGTTCGGCACCGTGGAGGCAGACAATGCCGCGGCTCCCCGGCGCAGCACCGGCTACGACCTCGTCGTCACCGTGACCGGCCCCAAGCAAACAATTGTCGAGCGGCAAAAGCAGCGCGTGCTCGGAATCTGGACCAACATCGGTTCGCGTACCTTCGTCAACGTCCCAAGCTATCTGGCGGTGATGTCGACCCAACCGTTCGAAAA
>Ga0265325_10001744_pt1 | contig 15091 bp, 10 predicted proteins | sample 41420metaG_FD_202090 | JGI IMG/M metagenome (GOLD analysis project Ga0265325, IMG submission 202090) | Rhizosphere microbial communities from Carex aquatilis grown in University of Washington, Seatle, WA, United States - 4-14-20 metaG | ecosystem: Host-associated > Plants > Roots > Rhizosphere...
TACGTCGCCTCTTGCCGGCCCCGGTGGCATATCGCGCGATATCCCCCGCCGCGAAGACACCGCGCGCATTCGTTTCGAGGTATTCGTCGGTTAGCACCCCGCCGTCGACGGCGATTCCCGCCGCTTGGACAAAATCGACCACGGGCTGTACCCCGACACCCACCACGACGAAGTCGCATTCGAGCCTCGATCCGTCGTCGAGCGCGACATGGTCAGCCCCAAAAGCCGCAGGCCTCCTTCCCAGATGGAAGCGTACGCCCTTCGACTCGTGCAGTGTCCGGACGAACGCTCCCACTTCGCCGAGCACCGCCCCTAGCGGCTCGGCGTCCGGGGCAACGACGTCGACTTCGAGACCACGCGCGCGAAGGGAGGCCGCGACCTCGAGTCCAATGAAACTCGCCCCGACTACGACCGCGCGCTTGGCGTCGGATGCGCGCGCGATGATCGCTCGGCTGTCGCGAAGCGAGCGCAAGTACATCACATGGTCCCGATCGGCCCCGGGGATCGAGAGCCTGACCGGGTCGGCGCCGGTGGCCAGGAGCAGCGCATCGTAAGCGAGCGTGCGACCGTTGGAGAGCTGGACGATCTTCGCTCGGGTGTCGATGGTCTTGGCTGCAACTCCGAGCTCGAGGTCGACCTGATGCTCGGCGTAAAACTCCTTTGAGCGAAGCGGGATCCACTCCTCGGGCGCGGTGCCGGCGAGGTAGTCTTTCGATAGGTTGGGGCGATCTACAGGGACGGATTCGTCACGACCGATGAGCGCGAGATCTCCATCGTAGCCCTCGCGCCGCAAGGACTCGACCGCACACGCGCCGGCCGCGCCGGCGCCCACGACCACTACCCTTCTCGGAGCGGCAGGCGCGGCGAAGGGCAATCGCTTCCTCGGAGGGGCGCCAACCTTGCCCGCGACGAAAACGCGACCCGCCCTCCGCTCCACCTTCCAGCACGCCACGGGATTGAGGGCAGGGGCGGCGACGGCCTCTCCGCTGCGGAGGTCGAAGCAGGCATGGTGCCAGGGGCAGCGAATGAAATCGCCAGTCACAACCCCTTTTGCAAGCGGTCCGCCGTAGTGGGAGCAGTAAGCGCCGATCGCAACCGCTTCCGAGCCGCGGCGCACCACAATCACTCCCTCACCGGCTGCGTGACCTTCCGCCGGCCCGCCACCAGAGAGAGCTGCCTCGCTCAGGCCGTCCTGTTCGAGATCCGGGCCTTTCAGATCCGCTTGCTCGCCCATAATGGTCTTCCCCTTTGCGACCGGCGCCCAAGCATATCGCCGCTCGCAGCCTGCGTCGTCTCTTTGCTCGTGAGGCCGCTTCGATGTCGTTGATCCCTCTCGGCAGTGGCTGGACCACGCGATCGGGTTGAGGTCGCTCTGGCGTCCTCGACGGCGTAGGCGGCCAGGGCTCCCGCGCGCTCGAGCAGGCAGGTCGCTCCGAAAGCGAGTAAGCAACTGGAAAGCCCCATGCCCCTCCCTATCCAAGGTCCGATTTCTTCCGACGTGCCCGTACGAACGATCGAGCGCGACGAGCTCTGGCGCAAAGTCGCCGCGAAGAATCCGCGGTTCAAGCTCGTCATGGCGCTCGGCGACTGGGAGTTTCGGACGAAGCATATCCCAGGATCGGCGCATTTTAGAGACGCGTCGAGCATGTTGTCCTCACTTCGGAAGGACGACGAGATCGTGGTTTATTGCACCAACCCTCCATGCCTCGCGAGCGTGGCCGCCTACCACCGTCTCGTGCAGGAGGGGTACACGAACGTGCGGCGCTACGCTGGCGGCATCGAGGATTGGGAGAGCGGGGGACTACCACTCGAGCGCGCGAGCGCGCAGGACGCGGCCGTCGACGAGGCAGGGGACGAATCGTTCCCCGCGAGCGACGCGCCGTCGTGGACCGTCGACGGCGTCGGGGCCCCCGCTCACGAGCGTAAGTAAAGCCGATCAGAAGCGACCGCCAATTTCAGTGGGCGCAGAGACACGCGGAGCCCGTGGACCGCACTGAACTGGGTGACTCAGGGCGACGCCCCATCATGTCCGTCAGCGTCGGCTCGCTCGCGTTGACGAAGCGACGGCCCAGCTTCCAGCGTCGCTCGGCGGGGGCATTTCGCTACGTTCGCGATCGAGCGGCGCATGCAGACTGGCCGCATGGAAGAAGTTCCGCTAGAGGTTCGAATCGACGGGACCGAGCGCCGCGGATGATTTCTCTTGGAGACGACTATGGGCCTCGTTCGGGGGGTCAGTGACTGCTCTCGTGAAGAAGAAACGATGCACGTGGTCAGGCACCGACCCGCTGTACGTCGCCTACCACGATGAAGAATGGGGCGTTCCCGTACACGACGATCGCTCCCTCTTCGAGTTTCTCGTCCTTGAAGGTGCCCAGGCCGGGCTCAGCTGGATAACGATCCTGCGCAAGAGGGCTGCGTACCGCCACGCGTTCGACCAGTTCGATCCGCGGAAGGTCGCTCGCTATGACAAGCAGAAGGTAGGGGCGCTGCTTGCGGATGCTGGAATCGTGCGCAACCGAGCGAAGATTGAATCAGCGATCAAGAACGCCAATGCGTTCCTGGAGGTCCAAGCGGAGTTCGGCAGCTTCGACGCATTTCAGTGGCGCTTCGTCGACGGGCGCCCGGTCCAGAATCGCCGGCGAACCATGGGGGAGGTCCCCGCTCGCAGCGCCCAATCCGACGCCATGGCCAAGGACCTGAAGAGCCGCGGCTTCAGCTTCGTAGGGTCGACGATCATCTACGCGCACATGCAAGCCGTCGGCATGGTCAATGACCATCTCGTGGACTGCTTCCGACACAGGGAGATCGTCAAGCTCGGGGGACCGCGGAGCTGACTCCCCACTTGAACCCATGCGCCTAAGCCCACCTGCGGATTTCCTCAGTCTGTCCCGGCGCGCAACGGTCACGAGCCGATGCGCGAGGGCAGGGGCCGAGCGCGCCTTGCTCCGGAAACCATGGAGAAACGAGAACCGCCAGGGGAAGCGGAATCCGAAGTCCCGATTGCTTCCGGCGGCGGATTCCATGAAACTCTCGTCATGATCCGCGTCGCCACCGGGGACGACATTCCCGCGATCACGCAGCTGGTCCGGTCGCTGGCCCGCTACGAGCGGCTCGAATCGGAATGCACGACGACCGAGGACGACCTACGCACGCATCTCTTTGGCCCCCGCCCCTACGCCGAGGTGTTTCTCGCCGAGGAGAGAGGGCGCGTCATCGGCTTTGCTTCGTTCTTCCACAACTTCTCGACCTTCCTCGGTCGACCAGGGCTTTACCTCGAGGATCTCTACGTCTTACCCCAGGAGCGGGGGCGTGGTTGGGGCAAGGCCCTCTTCGTGGCAGTGGCGCGCGTCGCTTTGGAGCGAGGCTGCGGTCGCTTCGAATGGCAGGTCCTGCATTGGAACGAGCCCGCCATTGCCTTTTACGAATCGCTCGGCGCTGACATCATCGAACAATGGCGTGTCTTTCGGATGACTGGGATTCGGCTGCGCGATCTCGCCGAAACCCCAGCCGCAGCCCCGGAATGAGTCGCGGGCGCCGTGCGCCGCGGACTTGCCAGTGGAAGCGTAGCGGCGACCGGAGCTTCGCTTCGATCGCGTCGACATTGTCGATGCGCGCCAATCGGTAGCGCGTCGTTTTTCATTGGTTCCGCGTCAAGTTCACTTGGCAGAGCGTCCTTTCTCATTGGCAGAGCGTCGTGTTCGGTCGGCGTCGCGTCTTTTCGTGAAGTCGAGCCGCTTTTTCGATTGGCAGAGGGGGTCCTTTCTCATTGCAAAGAGTCTCGTTCGATTCGCCTGGCGTCATTTCTCGTTGTGAAGCGTCTCGTTCGATCGGTCCTGCGTCTTTGTCGGTCGGCTCGGCGTCCGCTTCGATTGGCGAGGAGTCTTTTCCGATTCAACGAGCCGCGTTTCCAATTGGTCAATCGTCCTTTCTCGTTGGCAAAGCGTCTCTGCTCATCGAGCAAGCGTCTCGGTTCCGGAAACGGCGAGCCCTCGCCGCAACGAAGGAAGTGCCGGAGGCCGCGCTTCGCTCCGTCCACGTCCTTAATCGGGAAGGGCGCCAATCGATCGCGCAGGAAACGACGGCGTCTTCGCGCCGCGCTCGGCGCTTTGGCGGATCGTCGTCCCGTAGCACCGGTAGACCGCGAGAACGTGGGCGCCGTCAGCCGGTTTCGGCGACGAATCGGGCACATCCTACACGCGGAAGTGGGTCAGACTCCGTGATCGCGTAACCCGTCGATGCGGACGTCCTTCAGTAGCGGTACTTCCACGCCATATCGAAGATGGTTGTGCCCTTGTCGCCGAGCGTCGTCTGCATCGAGTAGTGGCCGTGAAACCGCCAGTTGATGAGCAGGAGCGCGTCATCGGGATTGTCGCCGGGCGGCGGCACGCCCAGGCTGTACAGGACGCTCGCGCTGACGCGGCGGCTGAGAGCCACCTCGACTTCGGGTCGAGGGTTGCCCGTCTGCTGCGTATCGACGGACGTCTGAACCTCGATGCCCCCGGTCACGCCGCTGATGGCCTTATTGAGCCCTTCGGTCACGACGCCTCCTGCGACGCTCGCCGCTTGCGTCGTGCCACTTCCTCCCTGTCCGGGCGGCGCGGACTCACCGAAGGTGCCGTCGGACGACCCGAACATCAGGAGCGAGAGGATCTGGGAATCGGTCAGCTTCGGTTGGGACTCGAGGGTGACCTTTCCCGTCTTCACGGGCCCGACGAAGTTGGCGATGATTCTCGTCTGATCGGCGTCCGGTGCCACGTATACCGCCGATGCGTGCACCAGCGGATTTTCGACCGGCTGTCCCGTGAAGGTGACCTTGCTGTCTTCGATCTGAAAACGCTTGCCTTGAAGCTCGACGTACCCTTGAGGGATACGGACGTCTCCCGAGATCGTCGTCGTGACGCCGCTGTCGATCGTCGGGCCGTCGGTCAGGTAGACCTTCAGCATCGTCCCGCGCTTCACCTCGAGGTCGGGTCCGAGGTGCGTGACGATGTGGATCGCCATCGGCGGCGAAGCGTTCGGCGGCGGATTCTTGGAAGGTGGAGGTCGCAGCGCCTGGGAGCCGTCGAAGGGGAGCCGCACCATCTTGCCATGCTTGTCGAACATGCCCACGCTGATGGTGGGGTCGAGATCCGTGGACTCGACCGAGTGCCCCGTCGCATCGTCCAGGTCGACGTGGAGCGTGGGTACGTTCACATCGACATTCAGGCGCTTGCCGTCCTGCGACATCGCTCCCTTCACGTCGACGTTGCCCCACGCGCGACCGAGCGGCGTCCCTTGCATGGTGACTGGGATCTCGTCGTGTTCGCCGATCTTCAAGTGGGCCTCGGCGGACTCGACGTGAAATCCATTCATCTTGGCGAGGGCTGTCGCCGTAAAGCGCCCCGACGTCGCGCGCCCCGAGAGCTCCTGGATCCTCCAGGTGCCCCAGGGGTGCATCGTGATGTTGGCCTTGAGGTCATGGAGCTCCTCGCCCACCACCGGAGACTCGACGACCCCTTTGTCGATGGCGATCCTGCCGTCGAGCGTGCCGTCGCGGAAGCCGGGCTTCACCTCGAGCGTGGCGTTCGCGGAGAGGACGCCGTCGAGCTCGTCGACAGCGCTCCGTAGGAAGGGCGCGAATGCGATGAGCCGGAAATTCTTCGCGGCGAGCTTCACCTGGGCCGGCTCCCCTGGATCCGGGGTCGGAGCGAGCTCGGCGCCCCACTTCACTGCGCCCCCGCCGGCAATCTCCGCGAAGCCGTCGGTTTGCTCGATGCGTGCATTTGCGGCCAGCTTTCCGTCCGCGACGTCCAGTGAGGCAGTGGCCCTGGGGAACTTCGCCCCCGATAGGACCAAACTGTCCACAGCGAGCTTCGCGTTCACGGCCCCGGCCTTGTGCAGGTCGCGAAGAGAGATCTCCCCGCTCACGTTGCCGTCGACCTCCTGATTGGCAAAGTCGGCGAGCGCGCCGATCGGGAACTCGTGCAGCTTGATGGAGGCGTTCGCCTCCCACAGAGGAGACGTCCCCTTCAGAAGGTCCGCCACCGCGATTTCCACGTCGGCGTTGGCGTCCAGGACGTGCTGTTGGGGCCGATTGCCCGCCATCGCCACTGTGGCGCGCTTGCCGTCGTACGATACCTTTGTGTCGAGATCGATCGGGATCGGCGTTGGGTCGTCCGAATCGATGATGTGCTGCGCGCGAACCTCGCCCGTGATGTGCGGCGCCCGGGCGTCTCCCTTGGCATCGAGAATGAAGGCGACATTGCCGCGGATGGGAAGGGTCCCGAGCATCGGAGGGAGCGAGTCGAGCGACCGCATGGGCACCTCGGCGTGGAGACTCGCTGCGGTCGCGAGGAGCACTTCCTGGCCGTTTCCCTGAAAGAGGCGATCGACCGGGAGCCTCGCGGCTGCGTGCGCCCGCAAGAGAGGCCCGACCTTGTCCCGAAGCTGGGCGTCGACCTTCGCGTCCCCCGTGCTGCCGTTGATGCTGGCGACCACGTGCGCGTCGAGGTCCTGCGAATGGAAGGGCTTCTTGATGATGGTGAGGGTCCCGTCGGAGTTCGGCACTGTCGTCGGGAGCGTCGAGAAGACCAGGCGATCGGTCGTGAGGTCCGCCTCGACGCTCGGGCGCTTGCGCGCGTCGTCTGAGACGTCCAGCTTGAGGACGATGCGCCCGCTCGCTTCCTGGATGGGAAGGTCGATCGGGGCCGCCTGCGTTGCTTTGGCGAGATCGACGTCCGCCTCCACATGGGCCTTGCCCGTGGCTTTGCGAAATGCGGCGGGGTCGAGCGCTCCGCCGCCGAGCTTTGCGCCATCCACCGTGACGAGCACGTGCCCCATCTTCACATCGCGCACGTCGATCTTTGCGTCGAGCGTGCGTCCCTCGATCTTCGTCGCGATCATTGCATTGACGGCCTGGACATACTGGCCATCGGTGACCCCGCTCGCCTCGATGTTCGCGTGCCCGCGGGTTGCGGTCTCCGACGTCGTCACGTCCACGTCGATCGCCACCCGTCCGCCGCGCTTCGTCTTCTCGCCGTCGACGAAGCGTGCGATCGTCCCGAGATCGAGGCCGCTCGTCATCAGCTTCGCCGCGATCGTACCGCCGCGCATGTGAGCCTCCCCCGTCAGCGGCGCGCCGGCCCCGACGATCGTCAGCCCCTTGACGTCCAGCGAGCTGTCCCGCGAATTCACCAACGCGATCTTCGCCGTGACCGAGTCATGTGCGCGCTTCAGATTCACCGCGAGGTCACGTACCTGCACGCCGCTGGTCGCGTTCACGTTCGCGCCGAGTACCACATGGCGGTTTTCCTCACCGTCGATCTTCGCGTCGATCCGCAAGTCCTTCGGGGTGCCATGGGCCGACATCGAGATCGCGGGGAAGAGGAGCGAGGCGACCTGCATGTCGCTCACGTTCAGGAGGAGCACGCACTGCGGCGACAGGAGCGCGCCGTGCACGGCGGCGTCGGCCGTCGCGTGGTGGAAGGCGATCGAGCCCGCCGAGAAGTTGTCGAGCTGCGTGACGACTTGGGCGTCGACCTTCTTGCTACCGAGCGATACGTGACCCTTGGCTTCGACGAGCGCCGTGCCCTTCAAGACGCCTTTCAGCTGCGCGATTCTTGTGAGGTCGGGTGAGCGGGTCGTGAGGTCGAAGTTGACGGCAGGCCCGTCGGCCGCCGCGAGGCCCACGTCGTAGCGGACCTCCACCGGCGCGCCGGGCTCCGACACATTCGCTGAGCCCAGCACACCCGTTTCGGAGAAAGTCCCCCGAATGCGCGCGTCGGGGGTCGACTGCTCCGACACGGCGCCCGGGAGAACGTGGACCTCGTATTTTCCGGTGACGGCCCCCTTTGCCACGACGTCAGCGCTCGCCTCCGCATCCACGCCCAGTGAGCTCTCGGGACCGCCGAACGCCTTGGCGTTCACGTCGCGAGCGGCGATCTGAACCCGCGCGCTCATCGTCGGATCCTGATCGCTCGGGATGCGCGCGTGGGCGGTGACGTCGACCGTCGACGCTCCGGTCCGTGCTTTGACGTGAGCGTCGACGAGGCTCGAGTCCAGCTTGGCGCTCACGTCGAGGGCGATTGGATCGCCCTTGGTCATGGCTCGGACCTCTGCGCCGAACCGGCCCTGGGCCGTCATTGTCTTCGGCGTCATCGAGAACGCAGCGCCGATCTGCTCGATTGTGGCATCGACCGGCGTCCCGCCGATGGCGCCGTGCACCCACGCCGTACGGATCGCGACGCGACGCAGAGCGAAGTTGAGGCCGCCGCTGCCCTTCTTTGGCGTCGGGGGCGGCCCGGTCACGGCCGGCTGAAAGGCCTCGGCCAAGGTGAGCTGTCCGTCCGGGCCCTGGGCGAGCAGCGCGTCGACGTGGTCGACCGACAGATCCGTGACCTCAATCTTCATGTCGTCGCGCGTCACGAGCGACCAGAGGAGCGGGCCGAGCGCGATCCGCCCGTGAATGCCTTCGGCCGCGAGAATAGGCTCGCCCTCGCGCGTGGAGAGCGTCGCGTTGACGCCGTCCACGCGATTGGGGCGGAGCAAGCCGACACGCGTAATGGCCATCTTGCCCTGGAACGTCCCGTCCAGGATCTGGTTCACCGCGGCCGCAGCGATACGCCGGGCAGGCGCAACCCCTACGTGGAGCAAAGCGCCGCCGGCGAGCGCCGCCACAAAAGTGATGGAGGCGCCCGCGAACGACGCGAGCACCCCCACGGTGTGCCGGAATCGATCGGGCATCAGAAGCTTTCTCCAATTCCCAGCGAGACTGCAATCGGCACGCCCAGGACCGTCCCGGGATTTCCTTGCGACTCTTGCACGCTGGGCTGGGAAAAGTCGGGATTGAGTCCCGGGATGCGGTAGCCGATATCGAGGCGGATAGGCCCTACCGGGGTATCGTAGCGAGCACCTATGCCACAGGAGAGGTGGTAACGGGTGGCGTCGTTGAACTTGTAGGAGAACCGCGCCTGCTGCACGTCGCTCGCGTCGCAGAAGCCGACGACCTCGAGCGGATCCTTGAACGCCCAACGCAGTTCGGTCGAAGCCTCCCAGACGGTAAAGCCCCCCTCAGGCACGGCGCAGTAGTGGATGTCGAACTTCTGCGAGCAGGAGTTCGCCACGTTGTTGGCCTCGATCTGAGGGCTGAAAAACGGCACCGCGCCGTGAGGACCGACGCCGTAGAGCGGGTAGCCGCGGTTCGAGCTCGGGCCCCCCGAGAAGAATCCCCGCAGGTAGAGGAGCTGAGACTGTTCGACGTAAGCCTTGGGATTGCTCGCCTGCAGCGCGGGGTCGTCGATCGTCGCGTACGAATTGAACGGCACGAGGAAGCCGGTCATCGCCCGCAGGGCCCAGGTCAGTTTCTGCGCGACTGGAACATAGCCTCGCGCCTCGGGCTGGTCGCGAATGTCCTGCGCGTTGCCTCCGAGACCCGCGACCTGGAAGTCGTTGATCAGCTCGAATCCGCTGTGCGGGTGAACGTTACTGTTCCGGTAATCGAGCCGGGCGACCAGATCGACGTAGGAAAGATTGATAGGGCCGAGGTTGGGGTCCCGCGGCGGTATGTACGCGAACGGCTGGTCGTGCTGGAAGTTGTACGTGGGGCTTACGTACAGGCGGCCGAACGATCGATCGGCGCCGAAGGCGTCCTTGTTCTCGAGGTAGCCCAGCACTGGAATTCCCGGACCGCTTTGTTGCGGTGTCAGCAGGATTGGGTACGTGTTCACTTCGGTGCTCAGGATCCCGGCGGTGCGGGCCTCGATGAAGCCGGGCTGGCGGATCTCGGCGCGGAGCTTCTCCTCCGGCAGCAGGTTCGTCGGCGCATCGAACGGTGTTTCCATTCGGAGTGGGTAGAGGACGACGCCCGGCTTGAGCTGGATGTGGAGGTTTCGCAGGCCTCCCAGGAAGTTATGATTCTCCCAACCGAGCAGCAGGTGCACATCGGTCTTGATCGGGTCGAACTCGATGCCGCCGCCGAGCGTCACCTGGTGCAGCTCGCTTCGCTCGAGATGAAACTGGATGGGGACTGTGACGTTGGGGGGCGGCGGATCGGGCAGAGCGGGCGTGATGGTGACATTGCCAAAGACGCCGAGATCGAGGACCGCCTGCTTCGCCGCGTCCAGCTTCTCGGTCGAGTAGTCCTCGCCGGGGGCGATGTCGATCGCTCGTCGAACTGTCGCGTCGGGCAGATTGCCGAGACCGTCGATCCGGACCTCACCGAATTTCGCCGGCGGCCCGTGCACCACGGTGTACTTCGGGATGGCATAGTGACCGGTCAAGACGATGTCGGCATGGCGGGTCGTCTTGGCGTAGGCGTAGCCGTGGTCCGTCAGGGCACGCGCGATCGCCTTCTCGGTGCTCTCGTAGTCGTCGCGTACGAAGCGGACGCCGCGGTGGACCTTCGCGACGGCGGCGTCCTTGACGATCTGTGCGATACGCGGCGGCAAGTCCTCGACGCCGTCGAGCACGACGTCCCGGACGACGATGGGCTGCCCCTCGTCGACAACGATCGTGACCTCGACGTGGTCGCGCTTGTCCGAGGTGTAGAAGACGCGGCCGGCTCGCGCGTGCGCGTCGTAGAAGCCGTTGTCGCGATAGACGGCCTCGACACGCGCCAGGTCCTTGGCAAGGACGAACGGATCGAAGAGCGAGTAGTCGACGACGAAGCCACGAAACAGAAAGAGGAACTTCGAGCTCTCGGTCGTCGCCAGCTTGTCCTCGATGTCGGAAGATGGCAGCGCGGCGTTTCCCTCAATCTCCATCGAGTTGACCGCGGCGGCTCCGTGGGGAATCGACGAACACCCCATGCCCCCGAGGCACGCGAGCAAGAGTGCAGCGCTGATACACGCCGGCCACAACGGGGAGGCGCACGTGGAGGAGCGGCGGAAGCTTCGAACGTTTGCGTCTTTTCGGTTCATTCGTTGGGCGCGGGCTTGCCCGAGAGACGGTTCGGTTTGCATCCTTCGTTCCGCGGCACGCGGGGTGCTATCGGCAACCGGGTGAGCTTGAGTCGCCATGCGGGCTTAGCGCTCTGGACGGTCGCGAACTCCGGGATGGTTGGGTGCGGCTCGCTTCCCCTCCCGCCGGCGGTTCCCCCCCCCGAGGCGGATTTCGTCGAGGTCCCGGCGCCGCCTCCTCCTGCGCGGGTCGAGATCGTGTCCTCACAGCCGAACGGCGCGCGCTTCTGGATCGACGGCTCCTGGATGTGGGAAGGGTCGCGCTGGAAGTGGGCGCCCGGCGGATGGTTCGCGCCGCCGGCCGGCATTCAGTACGTCGACTGGCGGGTGATACGGCGCGACGATGGGACTCTTCTCTACGCGAACGCCATGTGGCTGGATGCGCACGGCGCGCCCACGAACGCGCCTGCGCCGATCATCAGGTCTCCCCCCATCGGCGGAGGCTCTGACGAGCAGAAGCCGCCGCCCACGGGTGAGGGGGCCGACCAGAAGCCTCCGCCTCCGGGGCAACCGACGGAGCCGTCCAAGCCGAACCAGGTGCTAGGCAGCGACAACCCCGACAACGGAGGCAACGGAAAGAAGCCATGAATAGGGGCGACGTCGTCGTTCTTTCCGTGCTGTTGTTCGGCTTCGCCGCGCTCGCGACCGTGCATGTGACCATCACGGTCGGGCTCCTGCGGCGACGGCCCCGGTGGCATGCGCTCGTCGCCTTCGTCTTCGTGCCTCTCGCGCCGTACTATGCCGCACGCGAGCACATGCGTGCCCGCGCTTTCGCCTGGGTCGCCGCCCTCGCTATTTACGGTACGGCGCTGGCTCTGGCAACGCACTAGGCCCTCCAACTTAGCGACGGACCGAACGCCATGCTCCTTCGAGCTTCCCTGGTCATCGTCTCGACGGCGGCAGAAGACCAGCGACTATTTCGATAGCACGGCAAAACATCCGCACTGGCTCGAAGACGCGAAGACTTGATCGCGAGCGCGATCTTGCTTTGGGCCTCAGGCACCTGGCTGAATTATTTCATTGGCTCAGCCCTTGCTTTCTTTGCAGTGGACCTCGCGAATCGTCCTAGCGAGTAAAAAAGGAGACATTCCATGCGTCGTCACGCCATACCATTCGCACTCGTGGCACTTCTTTCCGCTTCGCTTTTTGCCTGCGACAAGCCAGGGGCAACAGAGCAGCAGAAGGAGGACAAGGCGAACGAACAGGCCGCGAACGCGAGGAACGAAGCGATGCAAAAGGCGGAAAGCGCGCAGGCATCTGCCCAGAAGGACATTGCCGCGGCCCAAGCCCAGTTCGAAAAGAGCCGCGAGGACTATCGGCATACCCGCCGCATGGATCTTGCGGACCTTGACAAGAAGGTAGTCGACCTCGAAACAGAACAACGAACTGCCACGGGGAAGACGAAGGCCAATCTTGCGGCGAACGTGCCCGCCATTCGCGCGCAGCGGGATGCTTATGTGCGGGACCGGCAAGCGTTGGACGCGGCGGCTCCGGCCACGTGGGACTCGGCCAAGGCGAACCTCGACAAGGAATGGGATGCCCTGAAAGAGGCCGTCGACCACGCGCGATGATTAACGCGCGAGCCCTGCTTGGCTTGGGCCGAGGAGCGGAGGCGCCCTCCTAGCGGGACGGCCTCTTAAACGCCTCTCATGCACCTTCGACGGCACGTACGACCGCCTCCAAGTCGACGGGCTTGACGAGGTGCCCGTCGAAACCGGCATCCTGCGAACGTCCATGGTCGGCCTCCTGGCCGTAGCCGGTGACCGCGAAGAGCCGCGCTCTCGCAGTGGACGAAGCGGCTCGGAGTCTTCGCGCGACCTCGTACCCGTCCATCGCGGGCAGTCCGATGTCAAGCAGCACGACTTGTGGAGTGAACCGCTCGGCCATGACAAGCGCGCATGGCCCGTCGTCCGCGATTTCCGTGACGTGACCGATGACCCCAAGCATCTCGGCGAGCATCTCGGCCGAGTCATGGTTGTCGTCGACGATGAGAACGCGCCGCGCGTCGGAGCGTGACGCAGCCGCGAATGGTTGTGTGGCCGCTTCCTGCGCTGCGTCCGGCATGGTCTCGGAGAGCGGTAGGCGCACCGTGAACGTCGCACCCTTTCCGCGTCCCTCGCTCTCGGCCGTCACTTTTCCGCCGTGCATCCGAACCAGGTTCCGTACGATGGCGAGCCCCAGTCCCAGCCCACCTCGGGATCGGTCCAACGATTGGCGCTCTTGCGTGAACAAATCGAAGACGCTCGCGAGCATTCCCGCCTCGATTCCGATGCCCGTGTCGCGCACACGGAGCACAGCATCCCCTCCTTCGGTGCCCGCCTCTATGCGGATTTCGCCGCCGGCGTCCGTGTACTTGCAGGCATTCGTCAGCAGGTTGGACAGGACCTGCGTCATCCGCTCGACGTCCACGCGCACCGGGAGCCCAGGGCGCGGCACGCGGACTCGGAGTCGGTGCCTCCGCTCCTCGAGCATCGGGCTCGCCACCTCGATCGCGCTTGCGACTACATCGGCCACCTCGACGACTTTCGTCGCGAGGGGCACCTTGCCGTTGGCGATGCGCGAGACGTCCAGCAGATCGTCGACGACCCGCGTCAGGTGCTCGACTTGGCGCCCGATCACCGCGCGCTCTCGCTCTCCGCCCTGCAGGCCGCGCAGCTCCATCACGCGCAGCGCCGTGATAATTGGGGAGAGCGGGTTACGGAGCTCGTGGGAGACGATGGCCAGGAACTCGTCCTTCGCGCGGTTCGCCGCTTCGGCGGCCGAGCGCAAGCGCGACTCGCGGAGACGCGCGTCGACTTTGTCGGTCACGTCGTGGATGACGGCGAGGACGCCCGCGGCCGCGCCGGCGAAATCGCGCCACGCGTAGTAGCCAACGTCGATGAAGCGATCGCGCACCACGCCGCTTGCATCGGGGAGCCGCAGCGCCGCTTCTTGTAGGATGAGGGGCTCGCCTGTCGCGAACACGCGATCGAGGTGCGGCAGATAATAGCCGACCTCTTCTTGACTGAACGCTTCGCGGAGCGTGCGCCCGTCGACCTCGCGCCCGACGAGCGCGCGGTAGGGTCCGTTTACAAGAATGAAGCGGTGCTCCGCGCCACGCAGGAGCGCGATCGGAAACGGCGCCTGCATGAAGATGCCGTGAAGCTCGGCGCGCGCGAGCTCCGCCTCGGCCTTCGCCGCTTCGAGCTGCTTGCGAGCGCGAACAGCGGCGGTGGTCTCGGTCGCGACGACGAGGATGCCGGCGAGCTGCCCATCGTCGTCAAACAGCGGCGAGTAGCTGTAATTCCACCACGCGTCCTCGAGCCGCCCGCCGCGAACGATCGGCACGAGCGCCTCCTCGAAGAGGACCGCTTCGCCGCGCGTGAGCACCCTCTCCAGGAGCTCGCCGACGACGGGCCACGCGTCGCTCCACACCTGGCGCGCGCTCTGCCCCATCGCGGCGGGGTGCTTCCCGCCGAGCAGCGGCACGAAGCCGTCGTTGTAGATGTTCACGTACTCCGAGCCCCAAAAGATGCTCGTCGCCTGGCGTGTGTGGAGCATCGTGCGCACAGCGCTGCGGAGCGCGTGCGGCCACGTCGTCGGGGACCCGAGCGCCGTCCGCGACCAGTCGAGCGCACGCGCGGTCGCGGCGGCGATCTCACCGCCGGCAAAAATCGAGTCGGCGACCGGATCGGGCGCCGGCATTACAGCGCCTCCTTCTGGCCGGCCTGATCGCGCTGCTCCATGGCGTGTCGCTCCGCGTGCGCTGCACGCTTGGCCGTGAGATGTGACAACGTGCCCCGTCGCATCGAGCATGTAGATCGCGTAGTTGCTGCGCCGAAACAACCGGTACCCACGCGGGGTCCGAATCGCTTCAAGCTGTCGCTTGGCGTGCAGCACGCGAACATCCCGACCGACAACCGCAGGATGTCGGCCGCATCGCCGACGGTCAGAAGCTCATCGGTTTGGGCCCTGGAAGCCATTGTAGGGTTCTCTAATACCCTCGATGTGAGGCGAATCCAGCAGCACTTTCGTTCAGTCCCGGGGAACGCTTCTTCCCTGCTCGGAGTCGGTCCTGGAGTCCGAGAAAGGGCCAGACCGCGCCGCCTACCCCGGTCTGGCGATCGTGCGGCGAGAACGGGCGTTTTTCGCGGTTGGAGCTGGCGCCAAGCGGACCG
>Ga0265325_10001747_pt1 | contig 15073 bp, 9 predicted proteins | sample 41420metaG_FD_202090 | JGI IMG/M metagenome (GOLD analysis project Ga0265325, IMG submission 202090) | Rhizosphere microbial communities from Carex aquatilis grown in University of Washington, Seatle, WA, United States - 4-14-20 metaG | ecosystem: Host-associated > Plants > Roots > Rhizosphere >...
GCCTTACCGCAAGATGGCGCTGTGCACCGGCGACATGGGCTTTTCGGCAGCCAAGACCTATGACCTGGAGGTCTGGCTGCCGGCGCAAGAGACCTATCGCGAGATCTCTTCCTGCTCGAATTTCGAAGCCTTCCAGGCCCGGCGCATGCAGGCCCGCTACCGTAGCGAGAAGAACAAACCCGAGATCGTGCATACCTTGAACGGCTCCGGCCTCGCGGTTGGCCGCACGCTGGTGGCGATACTGGAGAACTACCAGAATGCCGACGGCAGCGTCACCATTCCCGCCGTCCTGCGGTCCTACATGGGCGGTGCAGATTGCCTCACTGCATCGTAAGGTCGGTCTGCAGCGGCGAGACGAACGCCGGTTGGAATCGGGCGAGGATATCGTAGTAGGTTCGTACGTTCTCGACCATGATCACCGCCTCGCCGCCGCGCGCCCGGCCCGCCTTGAGTCGCGCGTAATATTCGGGACGCGCCATCAGCGGCAGCACCTTCTTCATTTCGTACCACGACGTCGAATCGTGCTTCATGCCGTCAGCCATCTGTCTGGCGCCGCGCAGGTGGCCCATGCCAAGGTTGTAGGCGGCGAGCGCGAACCACAATCGGTCGGGTTTGGCGATATGGTCGGGGAGTTCGTTCATCAGGTCCGACAGGTAGCGGGCGCCAGCCCTGATGCTTTCTCCGGCGTCGAGACGGTTGCGGACCAGAAGCCGGTCGGCGGTCTCCTCGGTCAGCATCATGATGCCGCGCACACCGGTCGGCGAGGTCGCCAGCGCGTCCCAATGCGACTCCTGGTAGGCCAGCGCTGCCAGGATGCGCCAGTCGATGCCGGTCGTGGCAGCGGCCTGGAGGAAGATCTGGCGAAAATGCGGCAGCAGGCCGCGCATGTCTTCGAGGAACTGCGCAGCGCCCTCGGTGGTGATCCGGTGAATGTGGCCGAAATAGCGGTCGTGCAGGCGCGAGATCAGGCCGTTGTGACGCGAACGGGCAATGAAGTCTTCAGCCTTCTGGCGTAACGAATCACCCTCGGCGGAAAACGCCCAGGCGTAGGCGACCGAGCCAGTCAAAACCTGGCTTTCTTCCAGCTCCGGAAAATAGTTGGCGGCGACGTCCAAATGCGCCGAGTCGGTGGCGACGGCTTCGACCTTGCGTTCCGCCACCTGCGCCAGCAGCGAGATGTCGTCGCCGCGCTCGACCTCGGTGATCGGAAACGGTGTCGTCTCGGCGAGCCTGTGCAAGGCCGCCGCAGCCGCGGAGCCGGCGAGTACGGCGACGGAATGATCGGCCAGGTCGGCAGCGTCGGCGACCGGCAGCGCGTCTTCGTGCTGGGCGATCAACAGGCGGGCGCCGCGGATCGACGGTGTGTAGCGCAGCGAGGCGTCTGCGCTTAGCGGTGCCGAGGCGGCGAAATGTACCTTGCCACGCGCGACCAGGTCGGCAAGTTCCGCCGGCGTGAAAACCGGCACGAAGCGAACCGGCAATTGCATCTCATTGGCGAAGGCGCGGACAAGATCTGCCTCGAAGCCGTTCTCCTGGCCTTCGCTGCCGTTTGCCTGGTAATGCACAGGGTCGTCGAGCACCGCGACGACGAGCTCACCGGTCACTTCAGGCGAGCTGATCCGGCTGCAAGCAAGCGTAGTGAGCGCAGCGCCGAGCAACACTAACAGGAGCCGGGGAATTGGCAGTGCCATCGGTGCCGTCCGTCATGAAGCAATCCCCCATTTTGCCATGAGTCGGTCAGTGCTAGAATGCGCGCCTCCGGAGAGGTGGCAGAGCGGTTGAATGTACCTGACTCGAAATCAGGCGATGTCGCAAGGCATCCGTGGGTTCGAATCCCACCCTCTCCGCCAGGACACCATCCAAGAAGATCCAATCAAGGCCAGAGCGCCCAGTAATAATCAGGCTTCTGGCCTTTTTTGCGTCCAGCGTGGTCCAAGTTGAGCGATTGACATCCGGGGGCAAGTGGGGGCAACATTCGGGGCAACTCTTCCCGGCGATTGATAGTTGCCCCCATGTCCCTCACCGATACCGCTATCCGCCAGGCCAAGCCCGCAGACAAGCCCCAGCGTCTGTTCGATGGCGGGGGCCTCTATCTCGAAGTTGCCCCCAGCGGCGGCAAATGGTGGCGGTTCAAGTACCGATTCGCCGGCAAAGAAAAGCGCTTGTCCCTTGGGGTGTACCCCGAAATCACGCTCAAGGCGGCGCGCAGTAAGCGCGACGAGGCCCGCCAGCTACTGTCCGAAGGGACTGACCCTGGCGAAGTCCGAAAACTCGACAAGCTGCTAAAGATCGATCGGGCGGTCAATGGTTTCGAGGCCGTCGCCCGCGAGTGGTACGGCAAGCAGCTCCATACCTGGGTCGAGCACCACGCTGACGACGTGCTGCGCCGTCTGGAGGCAAATCTGTTCCCGGTCATTGGCCATCGACCCATCGCCGAAATCGAGGCGCCGGAACTGTTGGCCTGCATGCGCAAGATCGAGGAACGCGGGGCCTATGATCTGGCCCACCGGGTCTTGCAGGTCAGCAGCCAGGTGTTCCGCTACGGCATCGCCTCCGGACGCTGCACGCGGGATATTGCCGCCGATCTGCGCGGCGCGTTGACGCCCCATAAGGCAAAGCACCAGGCGGCGGTGCGGCCAGAAGAGTTGCCGGCGCTGCTTCGCGCCATCGACGATTACGAAACGATAGGCGACCGACAGACGCGGCTCGCACTTCAACTACTGGCGCTCACGTTTGTGCGGACAAGCGAACTGATCGGCGCCCAGTGGGCGGAAATCGATATCGACGCGGCACTGTGGATCATTCCGGCCGAACGCATGAAGATGCGCACCGAACATGTCGTGCCCCTATGTACGCAAGCGTTGGCCATCCTGGAAGAGCTACGGGGATTGTGCGACGGCAGCCGGTTTGTCTTGCCCGGTCGAAACCGCGACAAGCCCATCAGCAACAACACCATGCTGTTTGCCCTGTATCGGCTTGGCTACAAAGGCAAGATGACAGGACACGGTTTCCGTGCCGTTGCCTCGACCCTACTGAATGAACAAGGCTACAACCGGGACGTCATTGAACGCCAGTTGGCCCACTGCGAGCGTGACGAAGTGCGCGGCGCCTACAACCGCGCCGAGTACCTCCCGGCGCGCAAGACGATGATGCAGCAATGGGCGGACTACCTCGACCAATTGCGGACCAGTGGCGAGGTCATCCCGCTGCTCAAAACGGCCTAGAACGCGTTATGGATACCCAGATGACACCTGAGCATACCCCTGACCCTTTCGCGCCGCCTAAGCCCGATTGGGACGCCTGGGCGACGAAACGGCAATTGCCGCTTTGGGTAGCGGTTGCGCTCGCTTGCGATATCGATCCCAACTACTTCCAAATCAACGGCGAGCGCCTGCCGCAAGAGATACGGCCTTATCCGGCCAAAATGGCCGACCTTTTGACGGCGGCCACGTCCAACCTGGGCGGCGCCTTGCGCGCAATGGCAAAGGGCAAAGGTAGCCTCGACGCAACCGAAGTCGATCTCGCCAACTTCGCCGGTTGGCTGATTTCAGTCAAGCATGCGTGGCCGACAGAGTTGTCCTGGGCACCCGCGGAACCTGACTTTGATCGACTTGATTGGCCATGGGGACGCCATAGCACCGAACTGCTGCGAAAGCTTGCCGAAGCCGCAGATCGCTTTTGGAGAAACTATGACCCAGACGACCCGAGCACCGCGCCGACCAATCAACAGGTGATCGACTGGCTGACAAACGGGGGAGTCGCAATACGAACGGCCGAAGTCATGGGCACGATCCTTCGGGCGGACGGACTCTCAACCGGCCCCCGCAAGTAATTCCCCGCGCCCACTTTAGGCCTGTAGTAATGCGGCTTTTCGCGATTTCGATGCGGAGTTCCCGCGACCGTCCGCGCCTATTCGGCGGTCACCATGCTGTTTTTAATCCGGAGCCATGTTCAACCACGCCTAAAGAGGCACAAACATGGTCCAGACAATCCTACGGCTTCCTGCCGTCAAAGCCGAGACCGGCGCGTCTCGTTCAACAATCTACCTTCGCATCCAGCAAGGACTTTGGCCCAAGCCGGTTAGGCTAGGGCCGCGCTCCGTCGGCTGGCCGGCGAGCGAGATTGCCGCCATCAATTCGGCCCGCATTGCCGCGCGGAGCGACGAGGAGATTCGGGGACTCGTGGCCAAACTTGAAGCAGCGCGCCGATCTGAACAAGCGCGCGGCGAGGCCTGAATCATGGACGACTCAGAGGACGTGAAGGTCAAGACGTGTGCCTACGGCAGCGGGCAGTTTCAGCTAACGGACAAGGGCGTGTACTTCCTTGGCAAGGACAAGGACGGCATTGCGCTGCCGCCGCAGTGGATCTGTTCGCCCTTGTATATCACCGCCAAGACGCGCGACGCCAAGGGCGGCGAGTGGGGGCGCCTGCTCGAATGGCAAGATGACGACGGGAACCGCCATGAATGGCCTATGGCTCAAGAGCTACTGGAAGGTGATGGCATTGAGATACGGCGCGAACTGGCTCGATTGGGTGTGCATATCTCGCCGAGTGCGGCCGCGCGCAATCTGCTGACGGCCTACATCAAGGTCTGGCCCGTGGAAGAGCGTGCACGTTGTGTTAGCCGTCTCGGCTGGCTTGACGGCGTATATGTCACCCCTTCGGAATCGATCGGCGATTCGGACGAGCGCATTGTCTTCCAGAACACCTACGCGATCGAAACCGGCCATGCGACGTCAGGTGAGGTAGAGCAGTGGCGCGAGTCGGTCGCCGCTTGGGCGCAGGGCAACTCACGTTTGGTCTTTTCCATTTGCGCCGCCTTCGCCGGCCCATTGCTCGACATCGCCGGAGTTGATTCCGGCGGCTTTCATTTTCGCGGCGCCTCATCATCGGGTAAATCAACTGCCCTGAAGATGGCGGCTTCCGCTTGGGGCGATCCGCCCCACTACATCAAGTCTTGGCGCAGCACGCTCAATGGCTTGGAAGGCCAGGCCGTTCTCCACAACGATTGCATCCTGATCCTGGATGAACTTGGTCAAGCGGACGCGTATGCTGCCGGCGACGCCGCCTATCTACTCGCCAATGGTCAAGGCAAGGGGCGCGCCAGCAGGAATGGTCTGGCGCGGCCACCTAATCAGTGGCAAGAACTCTTCTTGAGCGCCGGTGAGGAATCCCTGTCGGCGATCATGGAACAGGCCGGCAAAAGATCGACGGCGGGGCAAGAGATCCGGCTAGCCGAGATCGACGCCGATGCCGGGGCAGGCATGGGCATCTTCGAGGAACTACACGGGCACGCCAGTGCCGCCGCGCTGGCTGGGGCTATCAAGGACGCCACCGACGAATTCCATGGTGCGGTTAGCCTTGAGTGGATTCGCCACCTTGTGCGCGACCGACAAGAACTGACCGGCCCTGTTCGTGAAGCAATCAAGCAATTCATTGCCGACGTTGTCCCCAAGGGCGCCGCTGGCCAGGTGGTCCGAGTTGCCGCCCGCTTTGGGTTAGTGGCTGTTGCGGGCGAATTGGCGGCCCGCTACGGATTGACGAGCTGGCCGGAGGGGGAAGCAACACGTGCTGCCCGCGTTTGCTTCATCTCTTGGCTCGACGGATTTGGCGGCGCGGGCAATCGCGAAGAGCGCGCAATTCTGGCTCAAGTAATGAACTTCATCGAGGTACACGGCAACAGTCGCTTTGAAGATCTTAACTCGGTTGCCGACCAACGTATCCCAAATCGGGCCGGCTATCGCCGCACGGCCGACGATGGGGCGCAGGAATTCCTGATACCTGTCGACACATTCCGAAAAGAAGTGTGTCGGGGCGTCGATGCTAAGACAGCTCTCGCGGTCCTCAGGGAGGCCGGATCTCTCATACCGGGCGATGATGGCAAGCCGTCACAAGTCTTCAGATTGCCAGGGCTGGGCATCAGCCGGGTGTACGTGGTCAGATATGAAGTCGCCACCGCCTGACGGCTTCAAATGTAATGAGATCGGCACACGACCTTCCCTGCGTTGCCATCCTTGTTATCGGCACGGTAACAAGGGTAACAACGGTAACGGCCAGCAGGGGCGCGGCGCCGCGCGATACCGGACCGTTACCGGCTTCGATTCTTGGGTAACAGCTTCGCTTCCGCCCTTCATACCGATACGGTTACGGATACCGGCGGTAGCCACGAAGCCCGCCTATTTCGTCACCCGGTTACCGGTACCGACCGTAACGGTATCGGTAACGGGAAAATGCACGCCAACCCCGCGTTACCCGAAATCAAAGGTCGGGTAACGGCGGCGGTAACGCGCCGACGATCGCCCAATGCGGGTCTGCGGGGCTGTTACCGTGTTACCGGAAATATGCGCAAGAACTCTAGAGTGGGGCGCGTTGCTTGGCGGAACGACCGAGCCTCGGTCAAGGCGGTAGTTGGTCTTCGTGGAATGAGCGACAACAGCTTGACCTGAACCTGCCGCTCGATATTCAAGGCGAAGCAGGGGCAACAGTCTCACTTGATTCAGCCGCCTCCGCTACAGGTGTCGTTGCTGTCGGTGGATTCAGTTCTGACTCAATCTTTGCGTCTTCGAAAAGCAATCTTATGAGTGCGCCAAGCCGAGCTTGAGTGGGATCAGCCGTGATGTTTCGGCATGCTTGTGTGAAGTGGTCCATCGCCGAACCGAAGTGGGGCAAATAGGTTTCTTTGTGGACGCACAAGTCCAGAAACCTGCACAGAAATAGCCGCAAGTCATCCACCTCGAGAGATTTGATGGTGGCCTCGAAATCCGCCACGGATGCCGACTTCATGGCGAGTTCTTGCTTGTGACCCCAGCCGCTATTCTTGGCCACGTATTCACATGCATCGAAGACCGTGGTTTTCGCTTGCGCAGCCGCCCTCGATGCATTCAATTCTGCTTGGATGCGTGGGTGGATAGGCCGGTGCCAGAAGTTTTCGAAATCGCTGACGTCAGGATTCTGGCACCGAAAGGATGCGATCCATCCATCAACGATGGCATCTGCCACTGCCGCGCCACCTGCCAGACCCGACACCAAGTCATGCAGCGACGACGCCGTGTAAAGGTCCAGCAAGTGCGCTTGCTGGGCAAGCGCCTGGGCCTCGGCGAGCAACTCGGGTTCAGTCATCTTGTAGTGCCAAATGACATGCTCGTGGAGATCCTGCGAGAGCTTCTTCGCCCTCATGACGTCAGCCTCTGATGCGTATCGCTGGATGACCTTTTCTACTTCGGCCACATCGAACAGTCCTGATCGAAGGAACTCGACCACCAACTGCTCATATTCGTCGCATGCGTGGATTCCCAATTCTTGCAACTGGAGCCTCCACTTAGCCCGGCGCTTTGCAGCTTCATCGAGTTCCTCCGCCTTCTTCTTCGTGTCTTCCAAATCAGGATTTCCGATCTTGAGGACAAAGTCAAAATCCGGCCCCTCCTCGATCCCCTTGTAATGGATAGAGGACAGCAGGACCGTGGCCGGGACGACTCGCGAGAGCACGTCATCCGACAGGTCAACGCGATTTCCGAGAATTCGATTTACCGCCTTGAGGACTTTGCAAACTATTCTGATGTTTGTAACGCCACACGTCTCGAGGGCGTTCTTGATGCGGTCCGCATATTGTGACGGCTGGATCCCAACGGCGATGTCAAAGGCCTCAGCAGGCGATGTTTCCAAACGCACCTCTTGATCAATCACCTTTTCCCGAAGGGTGTCCCAAACCCTGCGATCTGCAAGCTGGTCGCTGTTGAGGATGAGGACGATTCGCGCTCCATGCTGTTGTGTGAATTCATCGATAAAGCCCATCACTTCGTCAACGCTCAACTTCTTGTGTTTGCGCTCGATGTCATCAAGCACGATCACGCGGTCTTTCAGGATGGCCGGGACTGCCAAGAGCGCAATTTCATTAAGGGCCGAGAACCCCTTGTGAAAGCTCTCTAGAACTTTTGATGCGGCGCCCCATCCCTTCTTCGCGTTGTCCCACCACGACGGGTTTTCATCGGCCTTCGGGATCGCGCTCTGGACAATCTTCAACTTAACTTGGTCCATGCTGATCAAGCCGAAAAGGGACACATATAAAGCGGCCTTGACTCGCTCGTCTGTTGAGTCGGCTTTCACCGCGCGCCACAGATGGCTTTTTCCAGTGCCCCACTTCCCGGACAAGGCAATGACCTTGTTGCTAGGATCGCCGAGAAGTTCCACGAGATGCTTTTTTGTTGTGCTCAGCGGCATATGACTCCTGAAAAATTATCGTACTGTTGGTCTTCTGCTCGCGCCTTATCCGGAAGGCATGTTCTCATGCGATCTTACGCGCTCATCATGTTAGTGATGGAGCTTGGTGGCAAGGCCGATCGGGCAAATTGATCTGTTTGCTTCATTCGAGCGCGCCGCTCTTCACTTGAAATGTCCAATGGCCGGCTCGGACTTTGTGCCAGCCGATTGCTGTCGGCGTGCTCGACGTCCGAGTTGGCCGAGCCTCGGTCGTCGGCCGAAGCAGTCGATCAATGGCTGTCTGTCGAGGGGCGGCGATTACCACAATGCGGACGGACGTCGTATCAGCCAGATCCATGATCATCGCGCTACGGCTCTTGTTACTCAGAAGAAGCGCTACATTGAGGTACTGATTCCGGATCGCTTTGGGACTCAGTTTGCTTCACCGCGCGCCGGGCATTGAAATCGGTTCGATCCCCGTTGGCGGATCTATCCACTATCAGCCAGGGGCGGACCGAGCAATGGAGGACTCTCAGGCGCAAAGGCGCCGGCGGCGCCAATGCTTGGGCTCTTCTTCGGCCCGCGAGTATCTCTGATGCGAACAACCTCAGTCTCGCCTCAATTTCCTTCTCTCTGTCGACGTTAGCTATATTCAGCAAGTGTTCCCGCGGCGCCGCGGCGAATGTGATTTGCCTGGCTACGCCGAATAGGGCTTCGCCAGCATTCGGGCTGCAATCCTTCCTGCTGTAGAAGGTCTCCGAAAAATAGCTCAGAAGGCCCGCGAACGCCCCAACTTGAATATTGACTCGGCTGATGTTCTTCAAGAAATCCAAAACAATGGCGAAGGACGAATCCATGTCGGTAGACGGGGAGGATAGGTAGCCTCTTAATTTCGCAAAGCTTTGTTGAAGCCATTGGTCGTCCTGCGTCGCCATCCACATGAGATCATCCGACCTTATCGAGACGAAATCACGGTTGGACATAAATTCCCTTGCGTTGAACTCGGCTGCGTCGCATTTTGAAAGCTCTCCGACCTGCAACGCGTGCAACACGAGAGCCTGCGGCCATGCGCCGCTGACGCCGAACATATGCTTCGCCGCTGTTCGAAGCCTCCCGTCTAGAGTCAGGAGAATGGCGTTGCGTTCCTTGGCCAGCAGCAGCGCCTCGCGTTCTTCGTTGGCGAGCAGCTTGACGAATTCACCGGTCTCCCCCATGGTTTCGATGTCGACGTAAGCCGGAGCCACCTCGCACTTAGAAGCGACATCCGCCAGCGCCTTGGCAAAATCCAGCCTCGTTTGCTTGCGCCTCTCGTCGAACTCGATGAATCCCAGCCGCCCATCGTTGTCGAACGCCGTTCCGATGGATTCATCGTTCTCAGCCTCATCCAAGAAGTTGTCGATCGCCTCCTTGGTCGCCGTTGACATGAGAATCTTAGGCAATGCATCGAGCGCCTTAAGCGCCCCAAACAGTGCCAGTTCAGCCAGCGCAGTCGAATCCACAACGACCGCCATTTCCTTCTTGGCAAGCAACGCCATGGCTTCGTTGCGTTCGGAATGGGTGCCGGCCCCTACGAATAAGGGCGTCCCGCTCGCCTCCCATCCGGCGCAAATCTCAATAGAGGAGCGGCCCATGGCTTTGGCAAGCAACGAAATAGTCAGGCCACCCGAGTATGCGTCAACGAGCCTGGCGTTCGCCTCGCTCGATCGTTTGAGCATCTCGTGCATCTTGGCGAGATCTTTCTCCGCATCTCCGGTCTGCCCCACTGGCACCGCCCACAGGTGGGGGAGGCCTTGGAAGCGACGGGCTCTCTCTTGGGCGCTGGCCGCAAGATGCTGGTAGGCGGAATGAATGGCCGTGACTTTCACCTTGCGCTCGCCACCCGCCACCATCGGGAGTGAGACCTCCTGCCCTGGCTGCGCTCCCATGAACGCGGCCACCTCGGCGTCGCTGGCCGAGAAGAATCCATCCGCCCTCGGAAGAGCCCCGGCCTCGGCGGGATCAATGCAAACGCGATCCAGCGCCCCGGTCTCGCAGTCCTCGAATTCCACGACGGTTCCTGCCGAGACTGCTTTTGCCTCCTCCGGCGGAAGCTTCGCCGTCAGAAAGTTGATCAGGTAGGCCGACAATGCCTCTGGGTCACCATTGCTCGTGCGGACAAGCCTGTAGAGCCTTGCCACGCCGCGTCGAACTTCACCGAATTTGGACTCGGTCGAGCCAAGCACGGCGAGATCCCTGATCGAGCCTGACAGGTCATCGGGAACGGTTCTGAGCTCCTGCAAGAATGCCTCTGGCTCCGCCGTTCTAATCAAAATTTGAAGCAGGAAGAGCCATGAGCCGGCCTCCTTTGGATGCTTCTCGACACTCTTGCGGGCGAGCGGCAGCATGAATGCCCAGTCGCCGACCTTGATTCCGAAATTGATCGCGACACTTCTCGTTTCATCGTGCTCAACCCAGCCGTCAGGCATGTTTGTCAGAATGGCGTGGGCCTTGGCCCTATTGCCGGCCTCCACATAGCATTGCAGAAGTCGGGCGTGCGCTTCGGACGGGCCATTGCCGGCGCCGGAAATCAATTCTTCGTAAAGGGCCGCCGCCTTGCTCCACATTTCGAAATGAATCAAAAGGTCGGCGACATGCAGCTTATCGGCGGAGGATGCGTGGGGGCCTATGAGTTTGGCAGCCGCTGCCACCTCGTCAGACGCCTCTATGAGCATTCCCGCCCACTTGTAAATCCTTGCTGCCGCGCATCTCAGGATAAGGCTTCCATCCATGGCGGGCCGCGCTTTGCGAATCTCGGCCAGAGCCTCGTCGCGCCGCTTGGCTTTCGCCAGCGCGCCCCAGCGCAGCGCGGTGAGGTAGTCGGCGGCGAACGAATTGCCCGGGAACCTCACTCTTGCGGCATCGCCGATCTTCAATACCAAATCCGGGTCTGCCCGGGTGGTCGCCAGTTCCCCGGCTATGGTCATTGCTTCGGGTGGGATCTTGTCCAGGCTGGCGCTGGCGAGGGCGAGCGCTTCGTCTTCCCTTCCCGACATGGCCAGCGCTTGCATTTCGACGCGTACCAGTTCCCCAGTCTCAACATGAGCGGCCCGGCCCTCTCTGGCGATGTCCAGAGCGGCACCGTAGTTTCCCATGAGCAAATGGGCGAACCCAAGGTGGACGGCATCGTCGGCGACCGCATCCGACTCGACATCCCATAGCCTCTCCTTCCGTGGCTGTAAGGACTCAGCCGCCTTTTTCAGGCGCCCAAGCTTGCTTGCGGGAATCAACCCGAACAGCGCGAGAACGGGATCACGAACGCAGTCGTCCAATGCAAGGCGCAGGAACGTCGAACGGGTGAAGAATCCGGCCGAGGGCTTTTCGATAGCCTGCGACGCCAACTCCGCTGCCGTGGTTACATCCCCGCTCTCTCGGGCGGAAATGGCTGCGAATTGCAGCGCGTCTGGCTCGTCACGAAAGGCCGAGGGAACATCTTGCATGCAGATGCGCTCCCCGGCCGCCATTCTTGCGTTGGCATTTGCAAGCCAGACTTGAATTGAAGCCGGGAACCGCTCGGAAGCGGCTTTCCCTGCTTCGATCGCTGCGGCCATATCTTTCCGGAGCATAAGCCCGCGGACTTTCGCCGCCGCCATCTTCTCGTCGTCAGGGTACAGTTCCGCCGCCTTCAAGAACAGCGCGGCGGCCTCGTCGACATTGTCCCTTGAAAACCAAAGGCAGAAGGCCCGCTGCAAGTGCCACCTGGCCTTCTGGTGCTCGTCAAACGGATTGAGATCCTTGCCGATGCTATCAACGTGCTCCAAGGCAACCCTGTAACGACCGGACTTGATGATTTCGTTTGTTCTGTCGAGCTGCTCGGTGATCATCTTGTTCGCCGAATCTGCACGCCCTGCCGGTAACGACAATTGCAGCGCAGCCACCATGCCATGCGTTTCCGTCGTGATAGTGGTCAGAACCTCCAAGCTCCGCTCTTGGCGGTGATAGGCGGCGCCAGGCGAGTGCGGGGCGTAGTGATTTTGCAGAACCGGGTTTTCTGCGATGTGGGATTCGATTTCATCCCAGAACTCGACCTCGACCGCGAATAGCCCCTTCGACTGTCTATCATCAGAGACATTCATCACCTCCAAGAGCAGCTTTGAATCGCTCTCGCTGGTAGTTGCGATCAACAACAGCTTTATCGGAAGCTTGGCTTTGTCGGCCTTTTCTACTTCATCATTGACGTTCTTGAACGTCAGCTTGGTCAGACAGTATTTCTTGCATTGGATTCCGATGCGGACGCCGTCTGCGCTGTCGTTCACATAGATGTCCACGCCCCACTGCGACTGGCCTTTTCTTCCGTTGATCTTTGGCCGTGGATCGTGAAACACCGCCCCGTAAACGAGCTTGCACATCCGCTCGAAGTCAGCCTCGTTCTTTGGCTTCGGAATCTCAAAGGCAATGGTATGCAATGAAATGCTTCCTTGCGTATCCAGGTTTTCGCGTCGGATGCGGCTCTATTATGCAACCGTCAAAGCTAGCATTCTAAGTCCAAGCATCAGCCATAGTCGGGAAGCGTCCTCCGACTTGAGCTGCTAGTGTTTCTCGCTCACGAGGAAGCAATGTTTTGTTCCTGCAATTTGAGGATCGGTATCCGCAAAAAGGACGTGAATCGAGACTGCTTCGAATTGGGTACCGTCCTACGCTCCTGGCACAGATAGCCACCAGACAACTCAATGTCGACACGGGGAGCAAGCTGTCGAGTCACTTGCAGAGACGCCCATTCTTCGCTACGTCGCCTTTGGTCGATTGTGAGGCACACGCGAGGGCGTCGGCTGGGGGCGAAACATCGTCCAACCTCAACAATTGGTTACGGGGGCAACTGTGGGGGCAACTCGCCAATGGCAATTGGCCCGCTTCCAGTGGCCACAATACTTTGCGGTCGCAATGTGAAGGACACCCTCCCGCCAACGAACAGATGAAAACCCGTACGGCCACAGGCTTTGCGGGTTTTTCATTTCTGGCTACCCATGGTTGTACCCATGGGGTGGGTGGCGCTGGTTACGGTGGTCGTCAATCAGTTGCCAAGCGCCTCAATCAACTCTGCCCCTTCTTCCCTCCCGCATCTGCCGATCAGTTCGTTGGCGGGCGGTCGACTTCACCGACAACGTGACGTCAGTCTAGGGTCTCAGCGTTTCCCCGGTTCAGGCTTGCGCAGTTCCTCGCCATAGCGATCTTTCGCCGCATCCCAGCGAAACTTGCGGTAGACGTGCTCGTGCCATTCCTTTACGTCGTGGCGCTTGCAGTTCTCTGGGAAGTCTTTGGGCGAATGCGTCGTTTCAACGTCGGCGACGATGATCGGCAGCACATCGCCCGAAGGTTCGACTTTCCAGCGGAGGTCATCCCGATAAGATTTACCGCAGCCGCCGACTTCGGCTTGAGTGCCGATGACCGCAATCCAGCGCAGACGGCCGTTGCGGAGATGGAACAGGCTGGTCTGATTAAAGCTCTCACCTGAATTGTGATGAGAATCGTCAACCGTGAAGGCATCATCGCCGCCCAGCGAGATCAAAGTCGTACTCAGGTAAGGAGTGCTATTGCTCTGCACGTCGGCGACATCGGTGGCTTCGGTCGCGCCAGCCGGAAATACGGCCAGGACGCCGATGTCATCGCCGCCCCACATTTCGACCTCATACAGCTTTCCCTGTGCGCGGACCTTGATGGACTCCTGTTTGCTCAGGCGCGTCCCTTCGGCGAGAACCGTGCGCTCTTTCGATGTGCCGGGAATCCGTAAGATCTTTTCCTGTGTCAGCACTACCGCACCATCGGCATCCAGACGGGCGCCGGGAAAGATACCGCGGCTGGGGTCGCTGCCAGCAGCCACTGCGCCAACGCAGGCGACAGCCAGAACGGCACCTATGGCGTAGGCAGGTAGTGGTCCGAATCCATGTTGAGTCATAGACGAATTATCCTTCTTTCTTGTCTTGATGTCGTTTCTGTGCCGCTACCATCGTCCGCACTTCGACAAAGAGAACCGACACCTGCCATGATTTGCAGAACGTCGGCGACGTTCCGGTCGCGGAGCCGACCACTCTGCCAGCGCGGCCGGCAGGCGGTCAAGACCGTAGCAGCGATTATCGCCGCGCAAAGCCTTGCTTGGCTAACCAGGACACATTGCGCCGAATGTGCAAATTCGTCCTGGCTGCAATTGCAGTCCCGAATAGCAGTCCCCGGCTTGCGCGTAAAGCGCCTGGAGAATCGCGTTGTCAGGCGGCGTCAGGGTCCATGTATTGTCTGGCGTTACGATAAGCGTGACCGGCCGGCTTGAGTCGTTCTGTAAGTATTGATATTGGTTCGGGTCATTGACACTTGAACAGGCAAAATGGAACGCTCCGTTGTCCGATGTGATCGGCCATCCCGTTCCCTTTGCCAACAGGTTCTGATCTGGCAACAGTGCCAAGCCACCTGCGACCGCTGCAACGGCAAGAAGCAGCAGACCCCTAGCTGCTCGCCTTCGCAGAATCGCGATTCCGGCGAAAGCCAACAGAGTTGCGATCGACGCGCTCAGCCACGGGCTTAGTGGCACTCTCGCGGCGCCCCATTGAATTGTCCAACCATCGGCCCAAGCAGCCCCGGATACGAGGAAGAATACGCAAGCAGCCCCTCTTTTCATCATGCGCTCCCATCGACTTCGATAACTGACGCAGTCTAGCGCGACGATACCGCAGACGCCCAAAATGCCGAGTCAAACGAGGTTCGCCGTAGCCACCAGGTCACCGGTGCGTCGGCGTCAGTTGCCCTTGCTGGCCAAAGTACCCCGCACAGCGCGGCCTGACGCTGGCAGGCATTTCTCTTCGGCGCGCCTTTCGCTGGTTTTCGGCGGCAAGTCACGGTTCTTCTCTGGCGG
>Ga0265325_10001748_pt1 | contig 15066 bp, 12 predicted proteins | sample 41420metaG_FD_202090 | JGI IMG/M metagenome (GOLD analysis project Ga0265325, IMG submission 202090) | Rhizosphere microbial communities from Carex aquatilis grown in University of Washington, Seatle, WA, United States - 4-14-20 metaG | ecosystem: Host-associated > Plants > Roots > Rhizosphere...
CCGAACGGCGCATACCATCCGAACGGTTACTACGGTCCCAACGGCGGCTGGCACCGCGACGTCCCCGGCACGAATCCCGCCGATCAGCCGAATGGCGGCGATAACGGCAATCATGGCCTAATCGGCGGTAACGGCGGCGTGCAACACGATCCCTCAGGCACGGTTGGACCGCAAGTATATAAACCCGCCGGCGGAGCAGAAATGCCTGGGTATCGCCCACCGGAGAACGGTAGTCCGAATCATGGCGAGCAGCGCTATCCCACGGCAATGGGGCGTCAGCAGCAACACCCCCGTTCGGCGATGAGCGGAGACGGACACCAAGCCCGGGCCGAAGCGTATCGTGGGCACGCCAGCATGCATTCGCATCCGGCGCCGCACGCTGCTGCCATGCACCACCCCGCAGCGCACGCAGCCGCCCCTCACGGTGGCGGCGGAGGCCGCAGGCCCTAATTCCCCTTGCCCTCTTCGCACACGAACTAGAACGAATTCTCAAGGAATGGATGGTCAAAGCTATGAAGCTGCAATCCAAAAAATATTCGATGAGCCTGGATGCTCCTTCGATTTACCCGGTGCTCTTTCTCCTGATTTTTTTCGCGCTATCGCTCTTTGCCATAGACGGCACCGCTGCGACCGACGGAGCGGCGACACAAATTACTTTCGCGACTCCCTCGGAGGCCGGTCAGGCTTTGCAGGCAGCGAACCGAGCGAACGACGAAGACAAGCTTCGAGGGATTCTCGGGCCCGACTCGCAGGATGTCATCGGCTCGGGAGATCCCACTGCAGACCAGGCCGCCCGTCAGTCGTTTGTGACGAAATACGACCAGATGAACCGTTGGGTAACGATGACCGACGGCAGCCAGGTACTCTACATTGGCGCCGACAACTATCCTTTCCCAATCCCACTTGCACAGAACTCGAGTTCGCGATGGTACTTTGACACGACTGCCGGGAAAGAAGAGATCTTGGCGCGCCGTATCGGGCGAAATGAACTTCTCGCGATGGATGCGTCCTCTGCCATCGTCGGGGCGGAGCATCAGTACTATCAGACGGCCCATGACGGGTCTCCGGCACAGCAATACACTTCGCGGATCGTTAGCACCGCCGGCAAGCATGATGGCCTTTACTGGCCAGCGGCGAGTCAGGCCCCAAGTCCCCTTGGTATCCTCGCCGAGTTACCCAAGTCCTCGGTTCCTTCACTATCTCCTGGCAAGCCATTTGTTGTGGATGGTTACACCCTTAGGATTGTGGCGGAGCAGGGCGATTCCGTTGCCGGCGGTGCGAAGAGCTACACCGCTAACGGCAAGCTGACAGGAAGCTTCGCCATTCTTGCGACGCCCATGAAGTACGGAGAGACAGGCATCATGACCTTCATGACAGCCAGCAATGGGAAGATCTACGAACAAAACTTGGGTCCCGACACTGCGAAGATCGCGGCATCGATTCAGGAATTTACTCCCACCGACGACTGGTCGCCGGTGCAATAGTCGGGAACAACGTTATTCGAGTCGCTGGAGAAGTTCTTCTTTGTAACCTGAGACTTTGCAGGGTTGCCTGACGCACACGGATACGATCTGCGATCAGAACTCGGAGGGGATATGAGTGCCAAGGAAATTGTAACCAGTCTGTTTGCGAAGTGGGAAGCAGGTGATTCTTCCGGCTTCTTCGACGCGGTAGCTGATGATGTAGTGTGGACAGCTATCGGTAGCACGCCAATTTCCGGCGTCTCGCACAGCAAGAAAGAGTACCTGGATAAGACCTACCTTCCGCTGCAGAAGGTATTCGCTGGCCCCACCTCGTGCAAGGTGAAACGGGTCATAGCCGAGGACGATCTGGTCGTGGTCCAGTGGCATGGCGAGACTCCGCTGACCAGGGGCGGCGTCTACGCCAACGACTATTGCTGGGTCATCCGGGTGGCCAGCGGCAAATTGATTGACGTCACCGGATACTTCGACACCGCTGTTGTGAGTGCTCTATTCGCCTAACCTAGTGGCTCGCAATCACTCGGCTGGCCGCCGTTCCCGATCGTTCTTGGGAATTCAAACCTTCACTGATTCGCCGCTATTTAAGCAGGCTGACGGAGGCTTCCTATGAACAACGATTTCGAGCATCCACCATTTGCCGATAATCTCATTCCTCTGAAGGGCGATGTGCGTCAACAGCAGACGGCGGGATGGACGCCCGGGGCTCCGGTACATCAGGGACTCGGTTGCACTCTTCATGCGGACCAGATGATTTCCGTGGCTGAGGGCATATCGCTGGGGGCCGACGTGGCGACACCGAAGAAACAGGGTCGCTATCCGTCGGTTGTGTTGTTTGCAGCCTACAGCCACGAGCTGCAGCAGACGGGCGCGCCAACGGGCACGAACGAAACCGGATCTTCCGCAGTGTTCACGGACCGCGGCTACAACCACGTGGTGGTGTCGCGGCGAGGGATGGGGCGCTCGCAGGGCGAGAGCGGAGTGTTCTTCAACAGCACCGATGTAGATGACCACGTTGCGGTGATTGAGTGGTGCGCGAAACAGCCGTGGTGCGACGGCAATGTGGTGCTGTTCGGGACTTCTTACTACGCCATGGTGCAGCCGGAGGTGGCGGTACGGCGTCCGCCGTCGTTGAAGGCGTTTTTCGCCAACGGACTGGACACGGATTATTTCCGGCAAGTGGTGATGTTCGGCGGCGCGCCGCAAGTGGATTTCCTGACCCTGTGGATGGGCGCGAATTTTACCGAGACGCAGGAAAAATTGCACCTGCCGCCACTCCTGCGAGCTGCCTTGAGCCACGTATTCAACTCGCCGCTGAAAGACCTGTGGGAACCCGTGCTGCAGAAGCGGATGGTGGAAATCCAGAACGGGTTCAAAAAGCATGTGCCGGCCCGGAAGTACCGGGAGTTGTTTGCGGAGTGGATTTTCGATGGCAAGACACGCGCGACGAACAGCATTCCGGAAGGGCCGTGGAGGCAACTGAAGCAGATCACGGTGCCGTTCGTGGTGGTAGAAAACATGGGTGCGCTCAACCTCCACCAGTTCGGAGCGTATGACCTCATGCAGAATGCGGGAACGCCGGCCGATCGGAAGTGGCTCATTATGGCGCCGCCGGAGTATGCGTTGCCTGTGTATAGCTGGCAACTGGAGGCGCTGGCGTTCTTCGACCACATTGTGCATGGGGCGAATAACGGTTACGCGACGCAGCCGCCAGTGCGCTATTACGTGGACGGAACTCCGGCGGACGAGTATCGCGGGTCGACGGCGTTTCCGGTTCCAGGGAGCGGGAAAGTGCGTTATCACCTGTCGTCGGGTGGAGCGGACGCGGCTACCCACCACTTACGGCCGGAGGTTCCGGAGGTCGGAAAGAATTCGTGGGGTGCGGTGCCGTTTGGGGCAATTGTTCCTCCGGAGCTGGCGGAAGTAGCGAACCCAATTCTGACGTTCGAAGCGGTGATCGAAGAGGACGCCGAGTTTGCGGGGGCCCTGACGCTTTCGCTCCGCTTCAGTTGCTCGGAGATTGATTCGCATATCATCGCGCGCGTGGGGCGGGTGGACGCGAGCGGCGGTTATCATCTGCTGTCGATGGGGTCGATCCGGCCGGCGTGCCGGAGGATCGACGCGGAGCGCAGCACTGCGGTGGAGATTGCGATCGATATCGACAAGCCAGAGCCGCTGGTTCCGAGGGAGCCGGTGACGTTGCGCTTCAGCCTGACGCCACGACCAGCGCTGTTTCGCAAGGGTGAGAAGCTACGGCTGGACATTGGCAGCCGCACGGATATCCTGCGGAGCGATGTCAGCCACGGCTATGAGCAATTTGACATGCAGGTTCCACCGTATTTCTCAAGGAACAGCATCCACTATGGTGGGGAGAGCTACCTGGAGCTCGAGCGCATTGCCTTGGTATGACTGCGAACAGGCCGCAACGCGCAGGTCTCGGGGGAGACCCAAGAGAGCGCCCGGAGCGCGAACAGCTGGCGCCTCAGAATTCCCGACTTCCCGTCATACAAGGCTCCTCATCGAGATCGCCTTCGGACAAGTGCTCCGCGGACTTAGCCTACCTACTCTATGGTCCAGTTATGCTCCAGTAATTGTTCCCTGCACGATCTAAACCTGATTTTGGGAGCCATCCGTGTCGCAGTTTTTCAATCAGTTACGAGCGAATTGATCGCTGTCACGGCAGAGGCCGCGGGTTCGAGTCCCGTCGCCCCGCCATTCTTTTCAGCACGCGTGAAGAGAATGGCTCTCCCGGAATGGAAATCCCCACGAACTCTCCCTGGATCACGTCCCTGGGGCGGGAAGATTTCGTTGGGACACTCATCAGGGTGCGGATTACTTGTGGTATGGGGGTGCAACTGACAACTGGCTACTGTTTTCTCGCCTTCGCGAACTCGTCTCCCGGCTGCCATCCCACCTCGGCCGCCTGGTTCGCCGCCAGCCATCCCAGAGCGATTCCGAAGCGCGCCATCACCGCATCGCCGCGAAAATCCATCTCCGGACGATACTCATCGCTCGGCTGATGGTAGTGTTTGCTCACGAACTCCTTCGCCTGCTGCACCCCCCATTCGCGGTCATGGCCCTCATACTTGTTGCCCTCGTCGATGGAGAACGCCGGAATGCCGACGCGCGCCATGCTGAAATGATCGGAGCGATAGTAATGCCCAGCACCCGGCTGCGAGTCGGGCACGATCGCCAAACCGAATTCCTTCGCGGTGCGCTCTACCGTGGGATAGAACGTGGTGCGCTCCGCGCCCGTGACGTTGACTTCCTGCGGCTCGCCCAGCGGCGGCACGTCGTCATAGTTCAAATCCAGCGAAACGCTCTTCGCCGGGACCGGCGGATGCTCGCCTAGAAATTCCGAGCCCCGCAGCCCCTGCTCTTCTGCCGTGACAAATGCAAAATAGACCGAGCGTTTGGGCTGTTGCTTGGCTGCCGCCAGCACGCGCGCAATCTCCAGCACGATGCCGCATCCCGTGGCGTTGTCCTGCGCTCCGTTGTAGATGTTGTCGCCCGGCATCCCGGCCACGATCCCCAGGTGATCGTAGTGTGCGCTATAAAACACGGCTTCTTCTTTCAGCTTGGGATCGGAGCCCGGCAGCTTCGCAACCACGTTGTTGACATCGAACGGCCGCACGGTGCTGACGATGTTGGCCTTCACCTTCGCCGGCAGCGGCATCGCTTTGAATCCAGGCTTCTGCGCCGCGGCGATCATTTCGTCAAGGTTCATGCCGCAGGCCTGCGCCAGCTTGCGCGCCACGTCGAGTTGGACCCACGACGCGAGCTTCAGCTTCGGCGCGGGATCGTCGCGCAGATAGGCGCGCTCGCCTCCCCACGAATTGCGCACCACGTCCCAGCCATAGCTGGCCATGTCGGTCTTGTGGATGAGGATCACCCCGGCCGCGCCCATGCGCGCCGCCTCTTCGAACTTGTAGGTCCAGCGGCCGTAGTAGGTCAGCGCTTTGCCGCCAAAATATTTGGGATCGTCGGAGGGCGGCTCGTTGACCATCATCAGCAGCACCTTGCCCTTCACGTCAACGTCCTTGTAGTCGTTCCACTTGAACTCCGGCGCGTCGATACCATAGCCCATCCAGACGATCGGCGCGTCAACCTCGTCTTGGGTATTGGTGGTTTCGTCCATGGCAACGTAGTCCACGCGGTTATGCAGATCCACGGGCTGGCCTTTGTCAGGGACCAGAGCGAATGTGGTCGAGTTCTGGGTCAGAATGCCAACCATCGGGACCTTCTGCATGAAGGTGCTGTTGTCGCCCGCGGGCTTCAGACCGTAGAGCTCAAGCTGCGTGGCGATGTATTCCGCGGCAATGTCGCCTCCGCGCGCGCCCGTGCCCCGGCCTTCCAGCAGATCGCTGGCCAGAAACTTAACGTGGGCGCGGATCTTCTCGGGATCGACCGCAGCCATCGCCTGCTCCGCCGCCGGCGGCAGCGAAGCGACCTGAGGAACGGTGCTTTTTGCTTTGGCTGGATGGTCGGTGGAGTTGCTGGCGGTTTGAGCAAACAGCAGGCCTGCAACCAGAATTGGCAGCAGCAGTGAAATAAGAGCAGACTTCCGCATGAAGGGACTCTCCTTAAGCAACTAGGACGGACGAAGAAACCCCTCATTCTACGCGAAAGTAATCGGGATGGCTGTGACCTGGGTTGCGTCCCGCATTGTGTTCCTTTTGGCCTAGCCATGGTTCGAAGCGGCATGGTGTCGACGTGTTCACGTCGAACTGGACGGAATCGCATTCGGCACATGAACGCATTTCTTTAGCCCGTACGGCTTGGCGTAACTGGATCCAGGTTTTAGGTTCCGTTGTGATCACCTCCGCAGTTTTGTTTTCTAGGAATGCTCTGTTCGGGCGCAAGCGCCGTCAATTCATAGACAACCGCGGCGCCGCTTCATCCATCGCACACCAACCGGCACCGAGTCCCAGGGACTCAACGGAGTGCGAATAGAAGTCCGAGATGAACCGCGAAAAGGCTTGACAGAACCCCAGCTGTCTCATAGAAGTCCTACAGAAGGGTCAGCCCGCGCGACACTGGGCGACTCGCTAATTTCTGGAACAAAAGAAAAATCGGATTTAGGGTGGAGGGCTTTGAGATGGGTGGATCGAGACAACGCGAACCTCAATGCGCCACCCGCCAAGCCTTAAATCACGAGCGTGGCGTTGGATCGCAGGCGCTCGCGCAGCAGGCGGGAGTCACCTGCGGACACAAGTTCGCAACGAGCCATCGCAGTTCGGCGAAGGTCGCGGAGACGCTCTACAAAGTGAAGCGCGGCGATTGCCTCTCCGGCATCGCTCTGGCACATTACGGCTCCTCCAGAGCATGGCAGGCGATCGCGGAAGTCAACGGCATCACCGATACAAAACATCTCACCATTGGCCAGCGGTTGCGGCTCCCGCCTGTCAGCCAATCCGGCCCGACGTCAAACGGAACTGCCATCGCAAGTGGGGGGAGTCGTTATTACGGGACTCGTTACTACGGGATTAGTGTTCCAGTTATAGTCCCTGACCAGGGACTCGGCGACGGTTTTGAGCGGCCGCGGGATGGTTGGGTGCAATTCAAGTACGACCTTAAAAAGTACAAATTCAAGCCGGTTGAGGTCCCGCCTTACAGGCTAGAGTTCAACCTGATCGGCGAAGTGTACCTCCGGCCCAAGAAAACCATGGACGAGCTACATGTCGAGATTTCCCCTAAAGATTGGTCCCTGAAGCTAAAGGGCCTGGAGATCAAAGGCGATGCGAAACTAACGAACTTGGAATCGATTGCGCGCAAGGTTTGCCTGACCGTGTTTGAGCACAAGGGCCTGAGTAATTTCAGTGTCAAGGCATTCATAGAACAGGCGAAAAAAGGCTCTGGTGAGTCGCCGGTGAAGGTTGGTTGGAGCGTGGATTGGGAATCGGGGCGCGGCAACCGTAAGTCTTCCTTTTCGGCTAAGGCTGGCCTTTTCCAGATGCGGTACGCATACAAGACCACCGCAGACCTGGATTTTCCATACCAGGACTGGGTTATCACCGGAAGCTCGGTCGGCTACGAAATTGTGCTCACCGAGGACACGTTTAACAAAATCACGATTGAGGAGAAGCCTGAACCCTTCCCCAAAATGATACCGATTGCTGTGGTGGAAGTCGTAGAGGCAGCAGCCGCATTTCTTATTAGGTTGGCTCCGTTGGCCGCTCTCTGACATCCGGTTCCTTTCGCCAAATAATTGCCCAGCCCTTAACCTCCTGTCACGTGACCCGAGAATCTTGTATCCTTAGAGGGGACTGTGACTCCTCAGGTAGGTCCTCGTAGCATTTCAATCACTAGGGCGGTTCCCGCTACATCTTTCATCGTCGACGCTACGCCATCTAACTGCGGCCACTGACCTCGCCGCTCTCGCAACTCCAGAACGACTTACAGGAGCGTATCTACAAGACGACAGGAAGGGGTTTTCCAGTCGGCGAATGCGACCCAGTACAGGACAATCAGATTTGCGAGTGAAACTACCATCAAAAGGGCCAACCAACCAGAAAATCCGGCTCAATAGGGGACCTCTTGGACTTCTTGGTTCGCACTCCAAACTTCAGCAACGCAACTTTGGGACACTACCTAATCGTAGGATCCGCGGACCGCGGATCAGTTCTTAGAGCCTCAACCAGCACGGAAATCGGCGATCTCTTCTCCCTTGCGCCACAGCGGCGCTGCGGTTTGTTCGCGATGCTCCGCCAATTTGCGGTGAATTGTCTCGACGTCTGGTTTCGACCACCCCACCGCCGACACTTCGATCTCACCACTCGGCGCGACGTAGAACACGGTCGGCACGTTGGTCAGGCCATACGCGTTCGAGACCGCATACTTGGCCGGATCATCAAGTGCCACCGGGAACGTCACCCCAAACTCGCGCAGAAATTTCTTGGTGTCCCGCGCATCGTTCTGCGAGATCCCGAGCACGGTGACGTTTTCTCCCTGATGCGCGCGATAGAGCCGTTCGCAATACGGAAACGCATACTGGCAGACCGGACAGCTGATCTTGAAAAACGCCAGCACGACCGGCCCCTTGGCCAGCGTTTCGTGCAACATAATCTGCTTCCCGTCAACCGTTGTTAATGTAAAGTCCGGCGCCACAATGCCGGTCCCTAATGCAGCCATTGATTCCCCCTCTAGAAAACTATGACTGTATTTTAGATTCTGCGAACGCCTCGTCGGACTCAGCCGCAAGCCTCCTCAAGATCTTGCGTGCCAGCCCGGTAAGCGGCAGCCGCTCCCACTGCTTGCGACTACACCACCGGCCCTCACCCGCGAACTCCGACACCGCGTGCACCGACACCTCATAGTCCGTGTCGGTGATTGAATGCCGGAGTCTGACCAGCGGCTTATCACCGTTGCAACGGCTCTCCGGCAACTCCCACATGCCTGCCATCAGCGACGCTTCCGCCGAACGCCGCACCAGCCACACAGCGCCATTCTTCCGCGCCAGCGCGTAACCTAGCTCTTTGCGTTTTCGCGGCGCCTGTTCTCTTGGGATCTCAGCCCCGCGCGACACGCACCATGCATTCAGCGGACACACCAGACACTGCGGCGCGCGCGGCGTACAAAGCGTCGCGCCCAATTCCATCATGGCCTGGTTGAAATCGCCGGGACGCCGGCGGTCAAGCAGTGTCTCTGCCCGCTGCCACGCCGCTTCCCTGCTCTCATCTTGGCCGAAAACGCGACTCAGCACCCGTTCAACGTTGCCATCGACTACGGCAACGCCCTCTCCGAACGCAATGCTGGCGATCGCCGCCGCAGTGTAGCGGCCGATGCCGGGTAGCGCGAGCCAGTCTGCTGCGGACTGCGGGAACTTACCGTGCCGCTCCCGCACAATCACCTTCGCCGCCTGATGCATGCGGCGCGCACGATGGTAGTAACCCAGCCCGCTCCAGGCCGCCAGCACTGACGCCTCGCGCGCCGCAGCCAGAGTCTGCACGTCGGGGAACCTCACCATAAATCGCGCGTAATGGTCGAGCACCGCCGCCACTCGCGTTTGCTGCAGCATGATTTCCGAGATCCACACGCGATAGGGATCGGCATCCTGCCGCCACGGCAGGTCGCGCCGATGCTGGTCGTACCAGCGCAGCAGGGCGCGGCGAAGCTTGCGAATTTCGGCAGGCGCCAGCGGTACCGGATGGTCGTTCATGCGGCGCCTTGATTCTACAAGCGTCCCACAAATTCTCCTTGAAAGGGCTCGGCCTCAAGCCTCCCGCAAACAGCCGCTTCGTGCCTTGAAAGGGCTTGGCTTTCAGCCGTGCCCTTTCAAGGCTGGACTCTCGTCCCACCACGTGAAAGTCGGAAGCCAGGAATTGTCGGTTTTGCGATGTGATCAGCGCGACATCTAGCCTTTGCCCAAGACGACCAGGGTGACGCCGACACAAACCAGGAAAATACCTAGCCAACGGCGGAAGTTCACTCGCTCTCCAAGGAAGAACATTCCGCCGAACGCTCCCGCTACATAGCTGAGCGCGGTGACCGGCACGACGAAGCTGACATTCTCGAAGGACAGGATGCCCAGCAGCGAGAAGAAGCCGATGGTCATCAGGCCGACGCCGATCCACGTCCACTTGACGCGCAGGGCGCGCAGGACCACCTTGAGGATGGCCAGCGGGCGGAAGTCGTGGACCTCGCCAGTCTCTTTCATGGCGCGCGAAATACAGAGCTCGCCCGCGGTGCCGGCAACGACGATCAGGGAAAAGAAGATGACTTCCATCACAGCTGGCGCGTCTCCGTGGTGCTGGGATGGGTCTGCCCGACGACAAATACACCGAGACAAATGATCGCGATGCCGAGCCAGCGGATGGGAGAGACGGCCTCGCCCAGCAGCGCGACGCCCAGGACGGCGACCACCGCGTAAGCCACAGAAGACGCGGGCTGCACGTAACTGTAGTCCGCCCACGAGAGCACCAGCATGTACGCCAGAAAAAATGTGAGCAGCGACGCCACTCCCAGCCAGATGGAGCCGGTGCTGAAAATCCGCAGCAGAAGGTGCCACAGGTCCGACGGCGATGTGACCGTTATCTTGCCGATGCTTTTCATGCCTTTGCCGAGCAGGACATTGCCCAGCGGGCCGGCCAGGACCATGATCGTAATCATCAGGAATGTCTTGAGATGGAGTCGTTTGTGAGGTGACATTTGACGGTATGAGAAGCCTGACGGATGAACGCCAGGCTGTCTTCATGGTACAACAACGCGGCTTGATCGTTGGGCGCTGTGCACACCGTACCCGCGCCGTTTGCGCGATCTCATGCCGTGAGCGTTTGTCAGCGACCTGTTGCTTCAATATAATTTTCATTCGGCACAGAATTGGTTTCAGATAGTGCAGACAGTGGGCTCTGCAGCACAGTAGTCGTGTAACTCAGACCTGTCGCTCGGCATCGTAGAGTTCGATAGAGCAGGAGTTTCAGCGTTTTGTGTGGCATTGTTGGATTTACCCATAAGCACTGGGCTCCCAGTCCGGACCGCATCCGGACCACCACGGCCACGCTGACCCATCGCGGACCCGACCAGCAAGGCGTCTTCCGTTCCAATCTCTGCTCGCTGGGCGCGACCCGCCTGAAGATCATCGATCTTGCGGGCGGCGACCAGCCCATCCAGGCCAACGACGGCGACACCGTGATCGTCTTCAATGGCGAGATCTACAATCACCTGGAGCTGCGCAAAGAGCTGGAAGCCCTGGGTCACGGTTTTCACAGCCACTGCGACACCGAAACGGTTCTACACGCTTTCCTGCAGTGGGATACGGACGCCTTTGCCCGGCTGCGCGGCATGTTCGCGGTCGCACTGTGGACCTCCTCGACCCGGCGGCTGGTCCTGGCGCGCGACCGCATGGGCATTAAGCCGCTGTACATCGCGCGGCGCGGCGAAGATGTTTTCTTTGGCTCGGAGCTGAAGGCGATCCTCGTCAATCCCGAAATCGAACGCAGGTTGAGCCTGTCAGGCCTCGACTGCTACCTGGCGCTGAATTACGTCCCCGCGCCCTGGACACTGGTCGACGGGATCGAGAAAGTGCTGCCGGGAAGCTGGGTTGAGTGGCGCGACGGCAAACTGCACTCCGAAGCTTATTGGCGGCTGCCGGACTGCGTCGAAGGCCAGTGGACGCTGGAGTCGGCAAGCGAAGCCCTGGATTCCCTGCTCGACCAGTCGGTCCGTGAGCATCTGCTCTCCGATGTTCCGCTGGGCGTCTGGCTCAGTGGCGGCGTCGATTCCTCGGCCATCTTGCATTACGCGGCAGCCGCCTCCAGTTCGCGCCTGAAGACATTTTCCATTTCATTTCGTGGCCGCAGCTTCGACGAGACTGAATACATCCAGCAGGCAGTGAAGACCTATGACACTGAGCATGAGCAGCTCGACCTCAGCCCTGAGCAGGACCTGCAAGGCGCGATCGAGGAATTCGCTTACTACTCGGACGAACCGAGTGCCGACGCCGGAGCGTTGCCTGTCTGGTTTCTCTCCAAGCTCTGCAAGACGAGAACAACCGTCGCGCTGAGCGGCGAAGGAGCTGACGAACTGTTCGCCGGATACCTGACCTACCGCGCTAATGATTTTGCGCGCGACATCCGAAAATTACCGTCGGGCCTGGTCCGGCTTGGGCTCGGAGCACTAAGCTACTGGCCGGTTTCCGACGACAAGATCAGCTTCGAATACAAATTGAGGCGGCTGCTGGAAGGCAGCCTGATGAGCACCTCACGCGCCCATGTGTATTGGAACGGGACCTTCTCCGACACCGAGAAGCAAGCTCTGTTGCAGATGAATTCTCCACACGCGCTCGATGCGGTTCTCGCCGAGTTGCAAGCCTCGTCCTCGCGAGGCGATCTGGGTCCATATCTGAAGTTCGACCAGCAGTACTACCTGGCCGACGATATTCTGGTGAAGTCCGACCGCATGAGCATGGCGCACGCGGTGGAAGTACGGCCGCCGTACCTGGACCATCGCATCGTCGAGTTCGCGGCCACCTTGCCGGCGTCGCTCAAGATCCGTGGCTCGCGGCAGAAGTTCCTGCTGAAAGAATTGATGAAGGACAAGCTGCCGCCTGCGATTCTGCAACGCAAGAAAATGGGATTCGATATTCCCGCGCACGAGTGGTTCCGCGGCCCGCTGCGCTCGCTCCTGATCGACAGCTTGAACTCCGGGCTCTCCGATTACCCCGGGCTCTTTCATGCTGAAGTCATACATTCCTATCTGCAACGTCATCTGGAAAGGCGAATCAACGTCGGTTATCACCTATGGGGCTTAATGATCCTGTTGCTGTGGATGAAAAAGTGGCAGATCCAAATGCCAGCCACGGCAACCTCAAAGCCGGAACTGCAAACCGCACCCGTTGGCCTCTATACCTGACCGTTCTGCTGTTCGCAGCGGCTGTCTACCTGGCTTGCGTGGTATCTCCTCCGTCGTTGATGGACGATGTAGATGCCGTGCAGGCGCAGATCGCGCGCAACATGCTCTCCTCAGGCAACTGGGTATCGGCGCGTCTGGATGGCGTCATCTATCTGGAGAAGGCTCCGCTTGTCTATTGGCTGATGGCGATCGCGTACAAGGTATTTGGTGTGCACGATTGGGCCGCGCGCATTCCAATTGCGCTTTCCGCCATTGGACTTAGCTGGCTGACTGCCGCTTTCGGTGTATGGGCGTTCGGCAAACGCGCGGGCCTCTACGCCGGACTATGCATGGCAACCTGCATCGGGTTATTTCTCTTCACCCGAATTCTGATTCCTGACGTCATCCTGACCTTCACCGTCGCGCTGGCGATGTGGGCCTTCCTGCGCGCTCTCGACGAAGATGAGCCCCACCCGCGTCGCTGGGCTATGATTCTGGCGGTCAGCCTGGGCATTGGGTTGCTGCTGAAGAGCCTGATTGGCGCGGTCTTTCCGGTGGCCGCCGGCGTCATCTACCTCCTGGTCACGGAACAGTTGTTCTCTGCCAGGACTTGGAGACGACTGCATCCGTTCACCGGAGTCGGGATTATTCTGCTGATCGCCGCGCCTTGGCACGTCCTGGCAACGCTGCAGAACCCGCCCTATTTTGTATTCACGATGCACAGCGTTTCCGGCCAGTATCACGGCTTTCTGTGGTTCTACTTCATCAATGAGCAGTTGCTGCGCTTCCTGAACCTGCGTTATCCGCGCGATTACAACACCGTCCCGCGGCTCTATTTCTGGCTGTTCCATCTCGTCTGGCTGTTTCCGTGGAGTGTGTACTTTCCTGCGCTGGCCAAGCTGTCGTACAAGCCGGTAGACCGCGCTGGACGCACGCGGCTGCTCGCGCTCTGCTGGGCGGCCTTCGTGCTGATCTTCTTTACCTTCTCCACCACGCAGGAGTATTACTCCATGCCCTGCTATCCCGCGCTGGCGTTGCTGCTGGGCTCGGCGATGGCGATGGATTCTGCATGGATCAGAAGAGGCACGCGCGTGCTCGCGGTTGTTGCTGGATGCGCGGCGATCGCGGCCATCGCCATCCTGGTGCTGGTGCGCAACGTGCCTGCGCCAGGAGACATCTCGGGCGCCCTCAGCCACAATCCGCAGGTCTATACGCTCTCCATGGGACACATGGAAGACCTGACCTTGTCGTCATTTGCGTATCTGCGTCTGCCGCTCGCCCTGGCTGCGTTGGCCTTCGTTATCGGCGCAATCGGCGCCTCAGTCTGGCGCGGACAGAAGGCCTTCCTGGCGGCTGCGGTGATGATGGTGCTGTTCTTCCAGGCCGCACGGCTGGCGCTGGTGGTGTTCGATCCCTACCTGTCGTCCAGGCCGCTGGCGGAAGCGCTTCTGAAGTCGCCTGATGGGGCGCTCATTGTTGACCACCACTACTACACTTTTTCTTCGGTTTTCTTTTACACCGATCGTCCCGCGCTGCTCTTAAATAGTCGCTGGAACACGATGGAATATGGTGCCTACGCGCCCGGAGCGCCCAATGTCTTCATCGACGATCCGGGATTCAGGAACCTGTGGCTCAAACCGGAGAGGTACTACGTTGTGGCACAAGGGTCGGCCGTGCCGCGCCTGGAGGGCCTGGTCGGTCAAAGGCAGCTCGACCTGGTTGCCGAGAGTGGCGGCAAGGTCTTGCTCACCAATCATCCGTTGAACTCATGGGCTGCTCCAGGGCAGCTCAACTAAGGTCAAACTGGTGGACATGTTTACTTACATCCCGCTGGCGGGCCTGATCGCGGTCGCGGTGGTTCTATGGACCGACCTTCGCCGTCGCAGGCTTAGGCTCACACGAACTTCTGGATGGTCCGTGTTGACGGCGCTGGACGTCGTGTCTCTGGGAACGATCGCCTGGATCGCTGCTACATGGTTGGTTGTGTTCGTACCGGTGTTAGCCTCGCAAGGCATACAGCCGCGGGACTACCCAGCAACTTGGGCAACTGTGGCTGGCACTCTGATTTTCGTTTTTCTCTGGATTGAGGGCCGCAGCCAGGTCCAGTTTCAGCGGCCTCGAGGGATCGTCTTCGGCGAATTCCTGATTCTGATAGGGGTGCTCTACCTTGTCGGCTCTTTCTTCAGCGAGCAAGCTGGAGCGCCTCATGGCCTGTCCGTAATCCTCTTGTGCACAATCGCAATTCTTGGCGGTGGCGCTC
>Ga0265325_10001749_pt1 | contig 15053 bp, 13 predicted proteins | sample 41420metaG_FD_202090 | JGI IMG/M metagenome (GOLD analysis project Ga0265325, IMG submission 202090) | Rhizosphere microbial communities from Carex aquatilis grown in University of Washington, Seatle, WA, United States - 4-14-20 metaG | ecosystem: Host-associated > Plants > Roots > Rhizosphere...
GTGAATCGGTGTTGCGGTACCTCGCGCCGCTGCGCCTCGATCACATCGTGTTCGGTGCGGTACCCAAGCTGCCGAGTACACAGATTCTCCACAACGCTCCGAATTCCACTCTTCACATAGTCGCGATCGAGGCTGAGTGGCTGGCCGTTGTCCCGAACGCCCCGAAGAGCCACGTGGGCGTGCGGGTTGTCGGTATTGAAGTGGCAGACCGCCACCCACTCGAGCCGGGTCCCGAGGTCCTGTTCCATCTGCTTCATCAGGCCATCGGTCAGACGTTGCAGGTCGATGCGGTCACCGAATTCCGGCGAGATTATGAGCTTCCAAAGGCGCTCGTCGCCCGTTCTCTGCCACTGCCCGGTCCGGGACGCGATATCGCTGCTGTTACCATGCTCGTCAAAGCTGGCGTCCGGTCCCTGCTCACGCCTGGCGCTCTCTCGTGCGATATAACGCCCATGGGCTCTCCACTGTCCTTTCGTCGAGTTCGGGGCATACATCAATCGGACAGCGCAGCGCTGATAATGTGACCGGCGACTTCCCGGGCCGCCTGCACTGCCCGAGATTCTCCGCTTCCGGCAGCGTGAGGCTCTTATGAGCCCGGCATAGTGTCTCACCACCCTGCAGGCGATACAGGACATTCGGACCCTGCGACTGCCTGTCGAACGCTGCCTGCCTGGCCGGAGCCGGAATTCCTTTTCGTCGCTGCCGCCGACGGGGATCATGACTCCACAGCCTTGCGCAATGGTGTCGGCATACCATCCACCAACGCTGCGGCAGCGTTCTGCAGGAAGCGCTCGTAACGCTCTTTGCCTCTCGCAACTGACTGGGAGGCCTGTTCGGGCAAGGCGGTCAGGACTGTCTTGGCCAGCGTATCGACGAAGGCAAACAGGGTTTGCTGAACCTCACCCAGCTGGTCCAGATCGCGGCCAATCTGGTGGAGCACGGCAGCGATCCGTTTTTCGGCTTCGTTGTCATCGCCGGCGAGCTCCCGTTCGATGGCGTGTCTCATCAGGGCCGTCGGAGAAACGAACCCCTTTTCTCTGGCAGCGGTGCGGATTTGTGTGACCCGTGCCTCCGCGAATCGGATGGTGAGTTGTGGCATAGCCCCCTACTTAGTAAACGCTTTCAGAGAGGCCTTTTCTTACATAGAAAAGTGTCAAAAATGGGTGACTCCCAAACGGGATGCGGCTCGGCCAAAACGACTCCCGCGGCAAGCAACTGAAAAAGCAAAAGAAAACACGGAAAAAGGAAGAGCCGTATCCCAACCCTTTATGTTCCACTACCGCTTCTGCTCTCCGTTTCCGTCTCTGATCGGACTGCGTACCTTGACAATTGCTGGCAATTCCCGGCGATCTTGTCTCTGCGGTGGCACTTTTTGGCACTCGGTGACCAACATGCCTGAGCACAACAACTTCCGGCAGCAAGACAAGCATGAGGGGTCTCAGCCTGTTGCAACCGAGTTGGCAAACGCTGCGTCCTCTTCTGTCGAACTGCGTCTTTCTGCGACCCTGATTGCAAACTATGCCTGAAGTCAACAAACTGCGGAAAGTCGATCTCGCCCCGCTCCGCGCCCTGCCGGGTGAAACGCCAGCCACACGCATGGCCTTCGTCCGCCAATTGTGGCCCGACATTAACGCCGCCCTCAACTTCGGCCACCGCCTGATGGTTGTCCACCAGCGTCTCACCACCGGCGGCTTCGAAATCCCCTACCGAACGCTGGTTTCCTGTGTGAACCGGATCCGCCTTGAGCAGAAGCGAGCCATGCCGCTCGCTACGCGCATTCCGACAGCGCGTTCGGGCATCAGGGCGACAAACGTCGGATTCCCCCGAAGCAACACGCCGTGCATCTCCTGGACAGGCCGGGCGCCATCCCTTGGCTAACCTCCTGGAACACGAAACCCGCAAGCTCCCTGGATTCCATTTCACCGGCGAACCGCCAGACCCTTCGAAACTATTTTGAAGTTTGTTTGTAAGAAATGGCCCCCTTAAAAGCTTTAACTAAGTAGGGGCCCTTTTATATGGCGAACTCCGGTGCACCGAAGCGTGGCCGAACTGACAAAGGGGAACGTGCGTTGCTCATCCGAGCCATGGAGCCTGTGTATGAACTCTGATGACTTGTTCCTCGATCCACTACGAGGGCCATCGGCCATAGGGGAGTGGGTCTTTTTCGACGACGACGAGATTCCGCTTTCCGAAGACAGACTGCTGCGAGCTACGGAGGTTCAGCGCGAGCTTGGAGTCAGCAGGGCCACCGCCTATCGAATGATGACAGACGGCACTCTTCCAGCCTATCGTTTTGGTGGGCGCAATGGCAAACGAACGATGATCCGTGTCTCGCAGAAAGAACTTCGTGTCTGGATCGCCGCTCACAGAACTGTCTCAGCAGGGACGACGTGAAGCCAACCTGCTGACTTTATGCTGACAATGCAGGTTTATGCTGCAGGGGGGAAAGAGCAATGAGGGCATTCAAAGTTCGCCGAAACCAGCACGACTACTTCCGCGTTGACTTGCTGAAGGATCTGCGCCCAAGCGGCAGGCGCCGGTCCGTGATGGCCAGAACAAGACGCGAAGCGCTTCAGAAGGTACAGCAAATTCTTGAGGAGCATAAGCGCGGCCTGAATAGCGATGGAGCGAGATCCCCCCTTGGTGACTTTCTTATCGGATTCCTCGATTTCTACAAAACGGAAGGTGGGGTAGCTCTCCGGACCTGGCAGGATTACAGGTACCACATTGAGGTCAACGTGATTCCCCTTATCGGCCGAACCGCGCTGAGCGAGTTGAAGCCACGGGAAGTGGACCTCTGGATCAAGTCCCTCCGTGACCGTGGCCTCGGGAACAGGACGGTTGAGTACGCACAGGCGGTTCTCCGACGAGCTCTTCAGTTTGCCGTCGAGTGGGAGATCATCGATCGAAATCCGGCGGCAGCACGCTTCCGAGCGGCGAAACGAAAGAGATCAGCGAACTCCGGAGCCACAAGGATTCGATTTCTCGGTCCGGAGGAAGCAAGGAAGTTTCTCGACGTCGTTTGCGGAGACCGCCATGAAGCACTCTACGCCCTGGCCGTAACAACAGGGCTTCGGCCTGAGGAACTGTACGGCCTTCGCTGGAAGGATGTGAACCTCGACACACGGCGCCTCACGGTGAATCAGGTGCTATCCAAGACGAGACGCAAGAAGGGCGAGCAGGTGGCCCGATTTCTTTTTGGGCCTCCGAAAACAGACAAAAGCCGTCGTACGATCGACTTCCCCGAATTTGTGTGTGAAGCGCTGAAACAAGAATGCCGTCGGATGATGGAGAACCGTGCCCTCGCTGGAATGAAGTGGCAGGAGCATGGGCTCGTATTTGCGTCCGAGGTCGGAACACCGCTCGAGGAGCGCAACGTACTGCGCCGCTTCCAGGTGATATGCCAAACCGCCGATTTCCCGAAACTGCGGATGTACGATCTCCGGCACACACGCTTCACTGCTGATCCACGAAGGCGTCCATCCCAAACGCATTTCCGAGCGCCTTGGGCACTCTTCCATCAAGCTGACGATGGATACCTACGGCCACCTCGTCGAAGGCGCTGACCAGGAGTCCGCGATGAAGATGGAGAAGTTGCTGGGACCGGACCGGCGCGTGGTGCCATTCTCGCCGAGGAAAGCCTCGTAACCCACGCTCGCTTTTACCGGCCAGACCGCCTGCGAGCGTCCTCCCTCAGCAACTGCTCGACGATCAACCTCGGATAGCGGAAGGACGTTTGCTTCAACCGCGCGAGGGCTTCGGGCAACGAGATCAGGTTCCGGCGCGCTGCTTCATCCAGCACGCCCAGCGTCCCGGTGGTCGACAGTCCAAGAGCACGGGCGACTTCAGAACCCGCGCGTTCATCAATCAGGAGAACCGAGGATTGCCTGGCCATTGCCAATGCCAGCGCTGCCCGCTCTCCGACATGTAGTGCTTGCCAGCGTGCATCGTCGAGATAAGCAGGATCGGGGGCACACACCTCAATCCACGTTGGAAGAGCGCTTGCCCACGCCTGCACAATCGCCGGAGCATCGTTCGCCAGTAGTTCATCGCGTACCTCCGGAGGAATTACGACGTTGCCGTAAAGTCTCGGCAGGATTTCCACCGATTCAATCCAGGCGAGATAGTTCAGAGGACTGGTGTCGGCGACAACCAGCATCAATCAACCTGCGAGCCGCCGGTGAACCTCCCGTTCGCGCTCCAGGTCCTCCCAGGTGTAAGGGAGTTCGACGCCGTGAGCCTTCAGAAACTGATCCAGCGCTATGCGGCTCAACCCAAGGAAACAGCCCAGCTCAGCTTCTGTCCACAGCCCTTGCCGTAACGCTTCCAGCCCCAGCGCTTCGCGCGACATCTGCGGGGCTGCCGACCCTAGATGGCGGGCCAGTTCCTCCGGGATTTCGAGCGTGACGACCATCATGACGGGACCTCTTCCCACCATCGTAAGCCATTACGGCTAAGAGTGCGCGTGAACAACAACCGGACTTTGCGATGATTTGCTGGATCTCGCAGTCTCATTCACGGTGCGAGATTTGACTTCAGCCGTGGGACGCGCCTCGGCGTGCTGACAAAACTGCTGACAAAGGCCCAGGAGCCCGCTGGGCGCGGGCTTCTAAGTAATTGATTTTGTTGTGGAGCCACCCGCCGGGATCGAACCGGCGACCTGCTGATTACGAATCAGCCGCTCTACCAACTGAGCTAGGGTGGCCTGAGGTGTGTTGTGGCAACGCCACGTTCCGATTTTAGCAGGTGGTTCGGCGCACGACCATTCCAAGGTAGGCTATGGGAATGATCGCGTGCGGCTTTCTGATGGCCCTGCTGGTAAGTGGGCTGGCGCAGCAAATGAATAGTGGCTCCGTCGACTGGCCTGCTTACGGCGGAGGACCAGCGGAGATTCGCTACTCCAGCCTCCACCAGATCGACCGGAGCAACGTCGGCAACTTGCAGATCGCCTGGACATTCGATACCGGCGACGCGTTCCCCGGTTCTGAGTTTCAATGCAATCCTTTGGTGATCGCCGGTGTCCTCTATGCTTCGACGCCCAAGGCGAACGTGGTCGCGCTGGATGCTGCCACCGGGAAGCTGAAGTGGCGCTTCGATCCCGATCCTGGGCACAAAGCGCTGTTCAAGATTCGTCATCGAGGTGTTACCTGGTGGTCCGACGGCAACAATGCGCGCATCTTCACGGCCTGGCACCAGTATCTTTACTCTCTGGACGCCCAAACCGGCAAGCCGGATCCACGCTTCGGCGACAACGGGCGAATCGACCTGCGGGACAACCTGGGGCGCGAGCCCAGAAACATGGTCTCGCTGACCACCCCAGGAATCGTTTATAAGGATCTGCTGATTGTCGGCAGTCTCATCAGTGAGACTCTGCCGGCGTCGCCCGGTGATATTCGAGCGTACGATGTCCGAACCGGTAAGCTCCGCTGGATCTTCCACACCATCCCACATCCGGGAGAGTTCGGTTACGAGACCTGGCCGAAGGATGCCTGGAAATATAGCGGCTCCGCCAACAACTGGACCGGGATGTCGCTGGATGAGAAGCGAGGTCTGGTATTCGTTCCTACCGGTTCGGCGGCCTTCGATTTCTACGGCGCCGATCGCACCGGCGACGATCTATTCGCCAACTCACTCATCGCGCTCAAGGCCGATACCGGCGAAAGGGTCTGGCATTTTCAGGCGGTTCATCACGATATCTGGGATCGCGATTTTCCGTCGCCTCCCAGCCTGGTTACCGTTCACCGGGATGGCCGAACCATCGACGCCGTCGCGCAAACCACCAAACAGGGTGTGATCTACGTTTTCAATCGTGAAACCGGCGAATCTCTTTTTCCGATTGAACAGCGAATAGTGCCACCCTCCGATCTCGACGGCGAGATCACGGCGAAAACCCAGCCCTTCCCGCTGACGCCGGAGCCTTTCGCGCGCCAGTTGCTGACTGTGTACATGCTGACCGACCGCACCGCCGCCGCCCATCGGGCAGTCCTGAAACAATTCAAAACGTTTCGCAGCGCCGGCCAGTTTGTTCCGGGGTCGAAGGAGGGAACCATTATCTTCCCCGGCTTCGACGGCGGCGCGGAGTGGGGCGGCAGCGCGGTAGATCCCGATACCGGCGTCCTATATGTCAACGCGAATGAGATGGCCTGGATTCTGCGCATGCTGGAGCAGCATCCACCATCGCCCAACACCAGCGGACGCGAGCTCTACATGGCGAATTGCTCGGCCTGTCATCGTGCCGATCTGGGTGGCGCACCCCCGGAGTTTCCCTCCATCCAGAAGGCCAGCGAACGCTATTCGTCGTGGGAATTGAAGACGATCCTGTCTGCTGGAACGGGACGGATGCCGAGTTTCGCGCGCCTCGGCCCGGCCGGTCTTGACGCAGTGGCCGATTATGTCCTGAACGGGGTAAGCACTAGCGTGCGCAGCGAGGTAAATGCATCCGGTTTCATGAAATATCTGAATGACGGGTACAAGAAGTTCCTCGATCCCGACGGCTATCCGGCAGTAAAGCCACCGTGGGGGACGCTGAACGCCATCAACCTCAATACCGGTAAATTCGAGTGGAAGATTCCGCTCGGCGAATACCCCGAACTTGCCGCGAAGGGCCTGAAGCAAACTGGAAGCGAGAACTATGGCGGCCCCATCGTGACGGCCGGCGGCCTCGTATTTATCGGCGCCACCAGTTACGACCGGAAATTTCACGCGTTCGACAAGCAAACCGGCAAGCTTTTGTGGGAAACCACGCTTCCGGCCGCCGGCAATGCAACTCCAGCCACCTACGAAGTAAATGGCCGCCAGTTTGTCGTGATCGCGGCAGGCGGCGGAAAGTCGAAAGATCCCTCCGGCGGCGCGATTGTTGCATTCGCCCTGCGTTAATTCCGCTTAACGCGATAGACGTAGCTGAACCGGCCATGTTCACATCTAAGTAACAGGATGGGGACCTCGTTCGTTTTCTACGACCCGACCGGACGGCGCTGGAGCCGCTTTCGTCGATTGTTTGGAATTGCCGGAGTGCTCGCCATCGCTCTGCTGCTGGTGCTCGCGCTCAGCGTTTTCAGCAACGCGCAATTGCCACCCCTCGGGCTGCCACAGGTACAGCATCTGGCGAATTTCGGCGAAGTGCAAACCATCATTCGTGGTGAACAGGCCGCGCGCAACGTGCCCTATCGGTCCCATCCTCCGCTCAAATACATTCGAAATGGCGGCAACCCGGTGGTGCATCCGAAAACCGCTCCCACGCCGCATGAGGGACAGCCGCTGGTATTCGGCTTTTACGTGAATTGGGACGAAGCCAGCATGTCGTCCCTGCGTCTGCACCTTTCGCAGCTCACCCACCTGATTCCGGAGTGGCTGGTTCTGGAGAACGGCAATGGCGACGTTTCAGACAACACCGATCAAACGGTGGTCCAGATCGCCGCCGACGCGCACCTGCCCATTTTTGCCGAGATCAACAACTACCGCGACGGCTGGCAGGCAGGCGACCTGCATCGCGCGCTTACAAACGCCGCCGCCCGCGACAACCTGATCGACAACATCTATAGCAATCTCGAGGAACATAAATTCGCGGGCGTGTGCGTCGATTTTGAAGAGTTGAAGGAAGCAGACCGCGACGCCATGGTCCGCTTCATGCAGGAACTGCACGCCAAGCTACAGCCCGCGGGCTTGATGATTGCCCAGGCGGTCCCGGTTGACGACGACAACTACGATCTGAAGCGGCTCGGGGCGATTGTCGACTATCTGATGCCGATGGTGTACGACGAGCATTATCAATCGAGCGCGCCGGGTCCCGTGGCATCGGAAAGCTGGTTCTACGCTCAGCTCGGCAAGCTCCAGAAAGAGGTGCCGAAGAATAAGACGGTGATTGGTTTTGGAGCATACGGATACGACTGGGTAATTGGATCGGAGGGCGGCACAGAGGTAAAGTTCAGCGACACCATCGCCGCCGCCGAAGCCAACAAGGCGCCGATTCTTTGGGACAGCGATACGGAAAACCCGGTGCTGCGGTACACCGCCGGCGACGACCAGCACGAAGTGTGGTTTCTGGATGCGACCACCGCGCTGAACCAGCTCACCGATATCGCCGATGCAGATTTCCGCGGTGTAGCGGTGTGGCGTTTGGGAGCGGAAGACCCGGGCCTGTGGACAATACTCCAGCAGCCAAAATGGCCCGACGATTCTTTCAATCCCGGCCCGCTCTTTAAGCTCACCTCAGCCGCTTCACCCAACCGTTACGGCAATGGCGAAGTGCTGCGCATCGTCGACACCCCGCACGATGGCAGCCGCAACGTCTGGCTCGATAAAGACTCGGGCGACTTTTACGAGAACTATCAATCGTACCCTTCCTACTATGTGATCGAACGCACGGGCAATGTCAGCAACAAAATGATCAGCCTGACGTTCGACGATGGACCTTCGCCCGAGTACACTCCACGGGTGCTGGATATTCTTGGCACGAACCACGTTCCCGCAACATTCTTTGTTGTTGGAGTGAACGCTGAGGAGAACGGCGACCTCATTGAACGCGAATATCGTGAGGGCCATAACATTGGCAATCACACCTACGATCATCCGAACATCGCCAAACTATCGCCCGAACATGTCCGCATTGAGCTGAGCACGACGCTGCGAATTCTGGAACGCGAACTGGGCCACGGCACTATTTTGTTCCGGCCTCCGTACAACGCCGACAGCGAGCCCACCACCCCGGAAGAAATCGTGCCCATTCAGGAAGCCCAGCAGCAGGGCTACGTCACCATTGCCGAAAGCATCGACCCGCGCGACTGGGAACACGGCCGCACTCCCGAGCAGATTGTGTCTGAAGTGGTCACCGAACTGGAAGAAGGAGCCGATGAGGGCCAGAGCAACCATCTGATCCTTCTGCACGACGCCGGCGGCGACCGCAACGCCACACTGGAAGCGCTGCCCACGTTGATTCAGACCCTGCGTGCAAAGGGCTATCAGTTCGTGACGCTGGAAGACATCATGGGCCGGACGCGCGCGCAGGTGATGCCCGTGCCGTCGCTGAAAGAAATGCGCGTGGCGGAAATTGAGGGCGGCGCGCTCATCACCAAGGGCAACTTCAAGAAAGCAGTGGGGCTTCTCTTCCTTGTCGCCATTTATCTGACGCTGCTTCGGTCCCTCGTGTATGGCGCGCTGGCGATTCTGCAGAAGTTCAAGGCACGGCGTCGCCGCTTCGATCCGCAGTTCCATCCGGCAGTCTCGGTGATTATCGCCGCGTACAACGAAGAGAAGGTGATTGAGCGGACGGTTCGCTCCGTACTCGAAAACGGATATGACGATATCGAAGTGGTAGTGGTGGACGATGGCTCAAAGGATCGAACACTCTCGGTTCTGCACGAGCAGTTTGGCGCCGACGATCGCGTCATTATTCTGAGCCAGCCGAATGCCGGTAAATCAGCCGCTCTGAACCGCGGCATCGCTCAGGCGCACAACAACATTCTGGTTGCCCTAGATGCGGACACCATTTTCCAGCGGGGCACGATAGCAAAACTAACGCGTCATTTCTCGAATCCGCGAGTGGGCGCGGTCTCGGGCAACGCGCGCGTCGGAAATCGGCACACGCTGATCACTCGGTTCCAGTCCGTCGAATACATCATGGGATTCAACCTGGACCGCCGCGCACTCGATCTGCTGAACGCGATTACAGTCGTCCCGGGCGCAGCCGGCGCATGGCGTAAGGATCTGATTATCACCCTCGGTGGATTCGGCCATGACACGCTCGCCGAGGATACCGACCTCACTCTATCCATTCGCCGCCTCGGCTACGAGATTCGTTACGACGAGGAGGCGGTGGCCTGGACCGAAGCTCCCGAGACGACCAGCGGGCTCGCCAAACAGCGGTTCCGCTGGGCCTTTGGAACGCTCCAGGCGGTATGGAAGCACCGCGATGCCACCTTCAATCCGGCTTATGGGTTCCTGGGCATGCTGGCACTTCCGAGTATTTGGATCTTCCAGGTGCTGCTGGCCGCGCTCTCGCCATTCGCGGAAGTGGCCATGATCATCGCACTGTTTGCCGGCAACTGGCGAATCGTGCTTCTGTACTATCTGGGTCTTTTCCTGCTGGAACTGTTTACTGCGCTGTTGGCCTATGCACTGGAAGGAGTGGCACCCTGGGATGTGGCCTTTCTTTTCATCCAACGCATTTACTACCGCCAACTCATGTACTACGTGCTGGGCAAGTCTGTTCTTTATGCCATGCGCGGGCGGCTAGTAGGCTGGGGAAAACTGGAGCGGACCGCTTCGGTACGGCCGTAATCTACGGGTTGGGATTAGCGCTGCCTGTGCCGGGACTGGGGTTTGTCGGGGGTGTGGCCGGTGTCGTCGAATTCTGCAGGGGCGCGTTGGCCGTCGGCGGTTGCTGGCCGGTCTGCAATTGTTGCAGCTTGCTCATATCGAACACGAATTCCCACTCTTTGTATTTCCGGTGATCGTTGTAAATCTTAATCCCACGGTATTCGCTTTTGCTTGCCACCCCCGCGATGCCAATGCCGCCGCCGGTAATGCCAGTGCTCTGTTGTCCTGACGTTGTGCCCGGCAACTGCCTCGGGTTCCTCAACTGGTTATTGATCATGTTAGCGACATCGCCCGGAGTAGCACCGGGCTGCGCGGCACCTCCTGGAGCGGCTCCGGCACTGGCGCTCTGGCTCCCGGCTGCATTCGAGTCCGCTGGCGCGGCCGGTGGAGGATTTGCTGGAGGATTCGTCGCGTCGGTCGCCGGAGGAGGATATGGAATCGATGCGCCCGCATCCATCGGGGGCTGGCCATTGTCATCTGAAGAAACGCCGCCGTGCGCCGATCCCAGGGGACCTCGGTCGCTGGGACGCGGCTGCAGTCCCAATGCCAGCGGAGCCGGCTGGTCCGGATTGTCCCCGGACGAAGCAGACATGGAAATGCCGAAAGGCTGGCTACTGGTGAGTGTCCCGAACGTTTGCCCAGGCCCGCCGGTGGTTCCATTCGGACCGTTCTGTCCCTGCGTCGGTTGCGTGGCGGGATGCACCAACGAGTCGGTGAGCACGCCGGCGGTTTCGTGAATAATGCGCCAATCGGCCTCGCCCGTCATTGGATCTTTGTACTGACGCCGCAGAAAGCGAATGTTGTTTGTATTCTCCAGATCGTCCATCTTCGCCGGCCAGCGCCCGAATTTCACATAGAATCGCCGCACGGCCAGTGAGTACTGTTCGCCCCGGTCGATCAGCAACTGCTCTTTATCCCGCGTGCGTTCGAACATGGTGCGCGGGAGCTCGTAGTACAGACCGATGGCGATAGCAGCGGCCAGCACAAACACGAACAGCATCGCGAAACCGGATTCCGCGCTCCCTCGCCGGCTCATCCCTGCTCCTCAGCAACCAGCGGCAGCGGCTGTTGGTTCTTATACTGCATGTCTTCAACGAGCGCGGAATTCACTCCGATGCGAATGATGCGATAGCGATTGTGAATGGTTTGTCCTTCGCTGGCCACTACAATATCCTCGCCATCCAGGAAAAACGCACTCTTGATGTCCGGTCGCGTCGGATCAACGAATCCATAGAATTTCAGAGGAATCGGAGGCGGTGGTGGTGGCGGAGGTGGAGTCGGCGGCGGAGCAAGAGGCTGCGGGCCGAACGGCCTCAGGGCACCCACCTTGATAGGCTTCGGCTCCTTAATCGCAAGCGGCGCTGCCTGAGAAAACTCGAACAACGACCGCATGTCCCCCTCGAATTTCGCATTCTGCAGTCTTGCCAGAAGATCCGTGCGAAGCGTCGGGTCGACCTGCGTCGGATCGCTGGCCAACTGCCGAGCACGCTTCATGGAGGGCTTAAAATCCTCAAGAGTAACGCTGCGCGATGCGCTCTGTCTGCGCGCCGGCGCTACCGAAGCGGGCGCCTGAGGAGTTATTCCGGCGGACGGCGCTTCCACGCGGCCCTGGGGCCCCGGAGTCGCCGGCGACGAACCACCGCCGGTAAACAGATTGGTCCATACCAGATAAACCAGCACGACACCGAGTCCGCCCAGAACGGCCTTCTTCCAAAGCGGCTCTGCGGCAAGTTTGGCGGGAACCAATTTCATCGCACCGCCTCCGCTACCAGGTTATCGCCGTCCTCACGCACGAACACGTCGAACCGCAGCCCGATATTCAATCGGCCCGAACCCTGCTGCGGTACCGCCTGTAGACTGTCGACAATCAGCAGCCGCGACGATTTATCGATGCGATCCAGCAGGTGAATCAGGTCGGCATAGGAGCCTTCGAAATTCGCGGCAACGGTCATCATGCTCAGGTTGTCGCTGCCTTCCACCGGTTCGCTCGGATACGAAGCTTCCCGCAGCGTGATGCCGGACTGCTTGGCATCGTCCACCAGTTCGGCGGCGATGGTGGAAGCAGCCGTACGGCGATCGAGGAAGTAATGATCCATGAACTGCTGACCGCTGGAGCGCCCCGATTCCACGCGCGTCGACAGCAAACGAGTGCGCATCAGCAAGTCCCGGCGCTGGCGAACCTGCGCCCGAAGATCGGTCAAATCCGCCTGCAACTCCTCCGGAGAACCGCCCGGCGGACGCAGCACCATCCAGAGCGCGGGCAAATTCAGGAGGACCAGCGCGAGTGCAACCAGCCGGGCCACGGCGGCGGTATCGCGAGGCGGCCACAGCGTTCGCAGATATTTATCCATGGCGGACCTTCTTATAGCTTCTGCGCATAGCTCACCGTCACGCGATAGCGATAGAGTTGTTCATTTTGCCCCGGCGGCATGGAGTTCATCAGCGCCGTCGACCCGAATGACGGCGAAGCTTCCAAACGCCGGAACAGTTCGATAATTGGGCCAGGATCGGTGGCTCCCACCACCATGTCCAGTTCCACGTGGTTGCGCGAATCGATCTGCGGAAGCCGCACTGAAATCAGCCGCACATTGCTCGGCATCACCTTCCCAAGATCGCTGAACAACTTTGTCCAACTGATGGCCTTGCGCTGGATCAGCGTGTTCAGAAACACACTTTCTTCCAACACCTCTGCATTCTGCGGCTGCCGCAGCGTGCCATTGATCTGTGTCTGCTGCCGGTTGATGCCGTCGAGTTGCACCGTCAGGCTATTCTTCATCGCGCGCAGGTCCGCCGCACGATCGCGCTGCTGCACGATGTAGACAACCTGCACAATCAGCAACACCGCGAGCACGGCCGCCGCCGAGATATATCCCACCAGCGCCGCACGGGTTTTGCGGAAGGGCTCGCTCGCCAGATTGACGGGAATCCGGATCATGCCGCCAGCGACTCCATATAGCCCATAAGGCCCGCATTCGTCCACGACGGCGTGCCAAAGCGCGAGCGTAACGACTCTACCTCGACGCCAAGATCCAGCCCCCAACGCGGTCCGTCCTCGTCGGCCATCCGGCCAAAACCGCACAACAGCAACCGCTCGGGAAGCGCGTGCAACTCGTCCTCTATATAGGCCACGGTCGGATGCAGCACGGACAGAACCTCCTCCGACGTAGTCTCCGCCAGTTCCACGCAACGCGCCAGTTTCAGCACTCCATCGCGCAGCACCATCACCGAAAGCGTCTGCCCGCCGAGCTTCGCCAGCATCGTAATGCCCTTTGGTTCCACCATGTGCAGCGCCGACAAAGCCGAGGTCGTCACCTCGCCCGGCTGAAACCCGGCAACGCGAAAAGGAGCCTCATAGCGGGCCACAATTTCCTGCGGGATCAGTGCCACTACAACATCAATCTTGTTGCCCGCGGCCGCCGGTTGCTGATAGTGCGCAATGATAGCGCTCTCCAGATCGAACGGAACCGTCTTCTTCATGCGAAAACGAACCAGGGCGCGCTGTTCGTCCTCGTTCGACGGGAAGGCGTCGAAATCGAGCACCGCAGTGCGCGCACAGTAATCGGGAAGGATCAGCGCGGCACGATGACGCTGCTTCGCCATTGGCGGCGCGAGGGCGGTGACCTCGCGTACCAGCACCTCCGGCTCCTGGACGTTATCTCGTAAAGGCGAAACCGAAATCGTCCCCTGCGGCAACGGCCGGAAACTCACCTCGCCTGGAGTGGCCGTCTTGCCGAACGCAATACCGGCCTCGGAGACCTCGAAGGCCCATGTCGGCGGCGGATCGCCCAGCAATGTATTCAGAAAGGACATCAGCCCTCGATGAAGGTCACCTTATTGATTTCTTTCAGCGTCGTAATCCCTTCGCGCACTTTCTCAATCGCGGATTCCCGCAGGAAGGTCATCCCCTCCTCGCGTGCCTGGCGGCGAATTTCCGATCCAGGACGCTTGTCCAGAATCATTTCCCGAATGCGCTCGCTCAGGTCCAGCAGTTCGTGAATCGCCGTTCGCCCACGAAAACCAGTTCCCGAGCATTCGAAGCAGCCGCGGCCTTCGAAGAAGTCCACTTCCTGCCACTCCGCCGGCTGGAAGCCGCTCTCTACCAGATACTCATCGGGATAGCGCACCTTCACGCGGCAGTGCGGGCAGATGACGCGAACCAGCCGCTGCGCCAGAATGCAGTTCAGCGCAGAGACGAAGTTGTAGGCCTCCACACCCATATTCAGAAAGCGCCCCAGCACGTCCAAGACGTTGTTCGCGTGCACGGTCGTGAACACCAGGTGGCCGGTAAGCGCCGCGTTGATAGCGATCTGCGCGGTTTCCTGGTCGCGAATTTCTCCAACCATTACTTTGTCCGGATCGTGACGCAGAATCGACCGGAGGCCGCGCGCAAAAGTCAGCCCCTTCTTCTCGTTCACCGGAATCTGCGTGATGCCCTTGATCTGATATTCCACCGGGTCTTCAATGGTGATGATCTTGTCTTCGTCGTTCTTGATCTCGCTCAGCGCGGCATACAGCGTGGTGGTTTTGCCCGATCCCGTTGGACCCGTCACCAGTACCATCCCGTATGGCTCTTTGATGTAGCGCCGGAACTTCACCAGATCGCGCTCGAGGAAGCCCACCACTTCCAGCGATAACTTGGCGAACTTCTCGCTCATCGATTCTTTATCCAGCACGCGCAACACAGCGTCCTCGCCGTGAATCGTAGGCATGATGGAAACGCGAAAATCGATGAGCCGGCC
>Ga0265325_10001750_pt1 | contig 15051 bp, 13 predicted proteins | sample 41420metaG_FD_202090 | JGI IMG/M metagenome (GOLD analysis project Ga0265325, IMG submission 202090) | Rhizosphere microbial communities from Carex aquatilis grown in University of Washington, Seatle, WA, United States - 4-14-20 metaG | ecosystem: Host-associated > Plants > Roots > Rhizosphere...
CGTCCTCCGGCCGAGAAGTGATCAAGCGCAACGCCATCGCCATGCCGGCCTATGCCTTCGCCCTTGGTTTAATATCGTTGATGGGGTTCATGGCCATCGCCGCAGGCGTGAAATCCATGCCGCAATACGCCCACGGGTTCAGAGATTTCGGCTCCAACTTTGCAGTCCCGGCGTTGTTGCTGCATATGTTCCCCTCATGGCTGGTGGGCGTAGCCTTTGCCGCCATTGCGATCGGCGCTCTGGTGCCCGCCGCGATCATGTCGATTGCCAGTGCCAACCTGTTCACTCGAAACATCTACAAGGAATATTTCAACCCGAATTGTACGGACAAGCAGGAAAGCCGGATCGCGAAGATTGCCTCGCTGATCGTGAAAACGGGAGGGCTGATCTTCATCCTCGGTTTTCCGCAGAATTATGCGATCGTGCTGCAACTGCTCGGCGGCATCTGGATCAGTCAGACCTTGCCCGCCGTGATGCTGGGAATCTACACGCGCTGGCTCAATCCCTGGGCGCTATTGCTGGGCTGGGCGACGGGGATCGGGGCAGGCACCTGGATGGCCTGGACCCTGTCGTTTAAATCCGCGACCTATGTGCTCGACCTGTTCGGGACGAGAGTGCCTTGTTACGCCGCGGTGTCCGCGCTGGCGCTGAATCTGGCGGTGAGCATCGTCCTGAGCTTCGTCTTCAACGCGTTCGCCCGCGGCACCGACGAAACGATAGCCGAAGACTATGTCTGAATCGTCAGCCGAAGCGGCCCGTGATATATTGCTCGGTCTGCTTGTGAGAAGGCGCGGTGAAGACCTTCTCGGTGGTGCCGAACTCGATCAACTGGCCCAAATACATAAACGCAGTGTAGTCCGAGGTGCGCGACGCCTGCTGCATGTTGTGCGTGACGATGGCGATCGTGTATTCGTTGGACAGCTCGTCGATCAGCTCCTCAATCTTCGCGGTAGAGATCGGATCGAGCGCCGAACACGGTTCGTCCAGCAGAATCACTTCCGGTTTGGTTGCGACGGTGCGGGCGATGCACAGCCGCTGCTGCTGGCCGCCTGATAGGCTGAGGCCCGATTCGCGCAGCTTGTCTTTGACCTCGCCCCACAGGGCAGCACGCTGCAAGGCCTGCTCGATGCGCCCGTCGAGTACCGAACGCGGCGTTTTCTCATAGAGCTTTATGCCGAACGCGATGTTGTCGTAGATCGACATCGGGAACGGGGTCGGCTTTTGAAACACCATGCCGATTCGCGAGCGCAGCAGATTGGTGTCCTGTTTGCCGTGGAGGATATCCGTTCCATCGAGCAGGACTTCGCCCACGGCGTGCTGATTGGGATAAAGCTCGTAGATGCGGTTCATGACGCGCAGCAGAGTTGATTTTCCGCAACCGGACGGACCGATGAAGGCCGTGACCTTTCGGTCGTAGAGATGAAGAGAGATATCCGTCAGAGCTCTCGTTTCTCCATAGAAAAAGGAGAGGTTCTTGACATCGACCTTCACCTTCTCCTGGACAAGGGCATCCATTGCCTCAACTCCGCTTTGACGATTCGAGAATCCGCGCTGTAATACTGAGTGCCAGCACGGTAATGGTGATCAGAAGCGCGCCGGCCCAGGCCAGCCTATGCCAGTCCTCGTAAGGGCTCATCGCGAACTGGAAGATGACGACCGGCAGGTTTGCCATCGGCTTGCTCAGATCCGTGCTCCAGAACTGGTTGTTGAGCGCCGTAAAGAGTAGCGGCGCCGTCTCCCCCGAAATCCGCGCGACCGCCAGCAATATGCCGGTCACGATGCCGGCGCGCGCCGCACGCCAAGTCACCGTGCGGATGATTGCGCTGCGCGGCGCGCCAAGCGCTGCGGCCGCTTCGCGCAACCCGTTGGGAACGAGCAGCAGCATGTTCTCGGTGGTGCGTACCACGACCGGTATCACAATCACCATCAACGATGCCGCTCCGGCCAATGCGGAAAAGCCGTGCATGTTCACGACGATGATTTCGTAGATGAAAAGGCCCGTGACGATGGAGGGCGCGCTCAGCAGGATGTCGTTGACGAAGCGCACGATAAAGGAAACGCGGGAATAGCGGCCATATTCGGCCAGATGTGTGCCTGCGAGCAGACCTATCGGCGTGCCGGCCGCGACCGCGATGGCGCTCATCAGCACGCTGCCCAGGATTGCATTTGCCAAGCCGCCGTCGGCCCCCGGCGGCGGCGTCATCTCGGTAAAGAGATTTCCCGAAAGGCCGGCAAACCCGTTGTAAAACAGCGACGTCAGAATGATGCCGAGCCAGGCGAGCCCGAAGAAGGCCGCGAGAACGGAAAGTGTCAGAAAAAATCCATTGCGGCGTTTGCGCCTGCGATAGAGCCTCATGTTCCTCATGCCGACACCCCGCCGGCCCGGCGTTCAAGCGCGCGAAGCATCAATTGCGCGGATGCCAGCACGACAAAGGTGATGAAGAACAGGATGAGACCCATTTCGATCAGCGACGAAAGATACAGATCGCCCACCGCTTCGGTGAATTCGTTGGCGATGGTTGCCGAGATCGTCGTGCCGGGCGAAAACAGCGAAGGCATGATATGATGGGCGTTGCCGATGACGAAGGTAACGGCCATCGTCTCGCCCAGCGCCCGTCCCAGCGCCAGCATGGCTCCGCCCACGACGCCGGTGCGCGCGAACGGCAGGACAACACGCCACATGACTTCCCAGGTCGTGCAGCCCATGGCGTAGGCGGCCTCTTTGAGCGTCGTCGGCACGGTCTCGAATACGTCTCGCGTCACCGCAGAAATAAACGGCAGGATCATGATCGACAGGATGAATGCGGCGGTGAAAATGCCGATGCCATAGGCCGGGCCGCCGAATATGTCCTGTAATATGGGTATGTCGCCGAACAGATCGATCAGCCACGGCTGCACGCTCTGCTGGAATTCCGGCGCGAACACGAACAGCCCCCAGATGCCGTAGATGATGCTGGGGATGCCCGCCAGAAGTTCGATCGCGATGCCGATCGGGCGGCGGAGCGGGCGCGGACAGATTTCCGTCAGGAAGATAGCGATTCCGATTCCCACAGGAACCGCGACGAGCATCGCGAGCAAAGACGTGATCAGCGTGCCGTAGACAGAAGCCAGCGCGCCGAATTTTTCCGTCACCGGATTCCAGGCTTCGGTATAGACGAACGGCAATCCGAAGGCCTTGATGGCCGGCATCGAGCCGATGCCCAAGGACAACAGCACGCCGGCAAATATGACGAGCACCATGATTGCAGCGGATCCTGTAAGGGTGCGGAACCGGGCATCCCTAAATCCGCCGCGCCTGACGGCTGCTGCTCTCTTGTCGGTGATGAGGTTGTCGATCAAGGCGATATCGGCCATGGCTTTCGTGAGACGCGAGTCTTAGGCGGAGTGTTGACCGTACGTAGTTGAGTGAAAGTCGCGGCTCCCCGCGTTCGCCCCGTCGGAATCAGGACGCCCAAGTCCATGCCAACTCCCTGCCCGGGTGTACCCCGCCGCCCACCCCGTCCCGAGGGCGGAGGCACTATCACAACCAGCTTCCGTGCAACGTCCATCACAGTTCTGCAAAGCTTTTGTGACAGTCTGTTCGAGAGAATAGCTGGCTGAGTTTAACTCTTTGAATTTGTTGACGAATACGTCAATTCAATTGCATTTCCCCAATGATTGCGAACGGTGTTCAATCCTCACGAATCAGGTAGCTCAAAGCGGAAACGGGCGAGGCCAAGCCTGGAAAAACTTCTTTGGCAAAGGGCGGCCAGCCGGTCTTAAACGATTTTCAAGGGACGCAGCCGCTAAGCTCAGCTTCATCAGGAGAGTTTGAGTGACGGCGGCGCGCATCTTTCGAGTGATTTTTGGTCTGGCTGCGTTGGCACTCCTGGTGGCTGCGCTGGGCGACGTCGTGTTGCACAGGGAACTGACAGTGATGCTGCCCGGCACGCTTACGGCGCTTGTCGGTGTCGTCATCGTTTACGTTCTGCATAGTTTCCGCGCGGCCCGCGAGAGAAGTGAACTTGCTGACAAGCAAACGGCGCAGCTGAAAGTGGTCGCTGCGCGGCTCGAAACCTCACTTGCCGCCGCCGCGGCCATGAACGCCCGGCTAAACCAAAGCGAGATACGCTACAAAGGACTGGTCGACGCACAAGGTGACGCCATTCTCCGCCGTTCCGCTGACAGCCGTCTCACCTATGCCAACGATGCCTTCTACAAGCTGTTCGGTCTCAGCCCGCAGACTGCGCTCGGCCAAGCGTTCGCACCGGAAGTTCATCCCGACAGCCGCGCACCATTCTTCGGCAGTTTCGCCGGACTCGAAAGCGGACATGCGCGCATGCGTTACGACCAGCATGTGCGTACTGCTTATGGCTGGCGTTGGCTCGCCTGGGAAGATTACGCGGTGCGCGACAATCTTGGCCGCTTGGTAGAAGTGCAGAGCGTCGGTCGCGACATTACCGAACGCAAAGCGCTCGAAGATGCGCTGATGGAAGCGCGCGACAAGGCGGAAGCGGCCAGCCGGGCAAAATCCGGCTTTCTTGCCACCATGAGCCACGAAATCCGGACGCCGATGAACGGCGTTCTCGGCATGGCGCGGCTGCTGCTCGAAACCGAACTCCGTCCGGTGCAACGCACCTACGCCGACGCCATCGCGCAGTCAGGCGAAGCCTTGCTCGCCTTGATCGGCGACATTCTGGATTTCTCCAAGATCGAGTCTGGGACGCTGTCCCTCGAAGACGAAGAGGCGAACGTACGTTCGCTGATCGAGGGCGTCATCGAACTTCTCGGGCCGCGCGGCCATGCCAAGGACATCGAACTGATCGCCGTCACGGCGCCCGATATCCCCGAGGTGATTCGCACCGACAGCATGCGATTGCGGCAGGTGCTCACCAACCTGGTCGGCAATGCCATAAAGTTCACCGAGAAGGGCGGCGTCCGCGTCGATGTTTCCATGCAAGCGGCTCCCGAGCGCAATTACCTGCGCTTCGAGGTACGCGACACCGGCATCGGGGTGCCGATCGAAAAACGCAAGGAGATATTCGAAGAATTCGTCCAGGCAGATTCAAGTCACGCACGGAAATTCGAAGGCACTGGCCTTGGTCTTGCGATCTGCCGGCGGCTGGTCGATGCGATGGGTGGAGAAATCGGCGTCGAAGCGGCGCCAAGCGGCGGCAGCCTTTTCTGGTTTACGATCCCCTCCGTCGTCGTCGTCCCGGCACCGGAACAGGTCGCACCGCTTTCGGGGATGCGAATCGCGATTGTCACCCGCAATTCCGTGCTGCGTGAAGGACTGGCCGCTCAAATCCGCACCGCTGGTGGAGACGTATCGGGTCTCACCGAGGACGGTATACGCAAATCCGACATGATGCTGATCGATGCGGGGAGCGGCGCCGAGCCGATTCCGCCGACCACGCCAGCGCCGCAGATTCCCGCTCTTGTGCTGATGACCTCGGCAGCGCGCGCGAAGCTTTCCGAAATGCGGTCCATGGGCTTTTCAGGGTATCTGGTGAAGCCCGTTCGCCAGTCCACTTTGATCGAACGGCTGCGCTTGCGGCCTCCGCCGGCTCAGTCGGCTCAGCCGGGAGTGTTGGAACCTGGCCGGGATCCGCTTCCTGCAGGCGGGTCTGCCCCCGTTGCACCGCGGCAAGAAAATGGATTCAAGGTTCTGCTTGCCGAAGACAATCCCATCAATGCCCTTTTGACACGGGAATTGCTGCGCCGGCGTGGTCATCGCGTCACGGAAGTCACCAGCGGCGAGGCGGCGGTCAAGGCCATGCAGGACGACACGTTCGACCTTGTCCTTACCGATATCCATATGCCTGGGATGGACGGAATCGAGGCGGCCAAGGCGATCCGGGACCTCGAAGCAAAGCTGTCGCGGCCCCGCACGCCCATCGTGGCGCTCACCGCCGACGCCATGGAAACGGGCAGAAGGGCTTGCCGCGAGGCGGGGATGGATGGTTTTCTTACCAAGCCCGTCGAACCAACCCAGCTGGATGACATGTTCGCAGCCTTCTTTCCCGACGAAACCGCCGCGCGCAACGCCGCCGCATGAGCGATCAACCGCGCGGCACAAAACTCCGCTCCTCGATTGCCGCTTATTTGCAGGCGCGCGTGTTGGTGATGCTGGCGCTTGGCTTTTCGTCCGGCCTGCCACTCCTGTTGGTTTTCGGCACTCTGTCCGCCTGGCTAAGACAAGTCGGCATTTCACGCACGGCGATCGGCGTCTTCAGCTATGTCGGTCTCTCCTACGCCTTCAAATTTCTATGGGCGCCGCTGGTCGACCAGGTGCGTCTGCCGCTGATCGGCGCCTGGCTCGGCAAGCGCCGGGCTTGGATTTTCGCTTCGCAATGCCTGGTCATCGTCTGCCTTGTCGGGATTGCCTTCTGCAATCCGTCGGAAATGCTGCCTCAATTGGCCGTCCTGGCTGTCGTGCTCGCCTTTTCTTCCGCAACGCAGGACATCTGCATCGACGCGTGGCGCATTGAAGCGGCTCTGGACCAGCGCACCATGGCGACAGCCTATCAGCTCGGATACAGGCTCGCCCTGATTGCAGCCAGCGCAGGCGCGCTAATCGTCGCGCAGAATGTATCGTGGCGCGCGGCATATCTGACGATGGCCGTCCTGATGGGTGCAGGCATCGCAACCACCCTGCTTGCACCGCGGCCCGACGACACGCCCGAAGCTATCGTCGGCGAGCACGTGGTCGAGAGTTTGGCAAAAGAGCTCGGTGTTCATGGAGCCGTCATGCGCGCGTTGGAGTGGCTCTATCGAGCGGCTGTGGCACCTTTTGTCGATTTCTTCGCCAAGCACGGCTGGTACGCATTGTTCATCCTGGCGCTGATCGGCACCTATCGGTTATCGGATTTTGTCATGGGCGTAATGGCCAGCAACGCCTTTTATATCGATCTGGGCTATTCGCTCGAGATCATCGCGGCCGTGGTGAAATTTGCCGGCATCTGGATGACGATCTTGGGTGTGTTGGTGGGCGGGGCGTCGCTTATGCGGTTCGGAACAACGCGCAGCCTGTTGATCGGAATCGTCGCCGCGATTATCGCCAACCTCGCCTATGCCTGGCTTGCAACCAGACATGGCAGTGTTTCTTCGCTTGCCGTGGCACTCGGCACCGAGAATTTCGCCAGCGGCTTCGCGGGTACGGCTCTCATCGCCTATATGTCAGGTCTCACGAGCCACGCCTTCACTGCCACGCAGTATGCGCTTTTTTCCTCGTTCTACGCGTTGCCCGGAAAGCTATTGGGCGGCACTTCGGGATGGATGGTGGATTGGTATACCCGCCACCCCTCGGTGGCCGCCGCCTTGGTAGGGTCCGACGCCCTTACGGCGGGTGGCAAGGCCGCTGGCTATGTGCCCTTTTTCGTGAGCACTGCGGCAATGTCGTTGCCGGCGTTGGTTCTTGTCCTATTCCTGTTGCGGCGCGAGCGCCTGCCGCAGGCCCGTTAATCCTCCATTCTCCAAGCTCCTCGTGCGATTTGTTTTGTTTGGCGCCATGCGCTAAAATCACCTCTTCGCGCAATGGCAATGCCCGAAGGCATCAGGCCTTCGCCCAAGGGAAGCGCTCTCAGTGGTCAATATTCACGAACCTGGACCCTTTGAGGCCCGCTTGGCGCATTGGCCGGTGTTGGCCGTCTCGGGCGCTTTGGAAGTGCGTCTGGCCGAGACCGACGGGGAGGTCGAGGCGGCGCAACGGCTGCGTTATCGTGTCTTCTATGAAGAGATGTCCGCCGTGCCCTCGCCTCATATGCGCGAGGCGCGCCGCGACTTCGACCATTTCGACGAAGTTTGCGACCACCTGCTGGTGGTCGATCGTTCGCTGACCGACGACGACGGCCAGCCTGCCGTGGTCGGCACTTACCGCTTGATGCGCGACGTCGATGCGATCCGGGCCGGCGGTTTCTACACCGCCACCGAATTCGACATTTCGCAGATGTTGACCGGCGTTCCGCTTGGCACCCGTCTCTTGGAACTTGGCCGTTCCTGCGTGCTTAAGGCCTATCGCAGCAAGCCCGCGACCATGCAGCTGTTGTGGCGCGGCCTGATGGTTTATGTGGCGCGCTTCTCCATCGATTTGATGTTCGGTTGCGCCTCCTTCTCGGGTACGGACCCCAAGGCGCTGGCGTTGCCCTTGTCCTACCTTCATCATTTCCACCCCATGCCCGACGATATCCGGGTGCGGGCCATCGCCGCGCAATTCGTCGATATGAACCTGATGGCGAAAGAGGCGATCGATCCGAGGGACGCAATTCGCGCTCTGCCGCCACTGCTGAAAGGTTATTTGCGGGCCGGCGTGTGCATCGGCGACGGTGCGGTGATTGACCGGCAGTTCGGCACGACCGATGTGTTCATCTATTGCCCGGTCGCCAAGATCGACGCGCGCTATCGCAGCCGGTTCGGGATGAGCGCTTAATCTTTCCCCTTCAGCCGCCGCTCAATCGCATCCCAGATCAGCTTTGCGCCATCCGGCCCGCCGAAGCGCTTCACCTCCTGGATGCCCGTGGGCGAGGTGACGTTGATCTCGGTGAGATAGTCGCCGATCACGTCGATGCCGGCGAAGATCAGGCCGCGTTTCTTCAATTCCGGACCGATGGCGGCGCAAATCTGTTTCTCGCGCGCGGTCAGCGTGGTCGGTTCCGGCCGGCCGCCGACATGCATGTTGGAGCGCGCTTCGCCGGCCGCGGGCACGCGATTGATCGCACCGGCTTCCTGGCCATCGATTAGGATGATCCGCTTGTCGCCCTTGCGCACTTCCGGCAGGTAGCGCTGCACGACGATCGGTTCGCGATAGAACGAGGTGAACATCTCGAGCAATGCGCCGAGATTTTCGTCGTCCGGCTTGACGCGAAAAACGCCGGCACCGCCATTGCCGTAGAGCGGCTTCAGAATGATCTCCTGGTGCGCCTCGCGAAAAGAGCGGATTTCCGCCAGGTCGGCCGTGATCAAGGTTGGCGGCATCAAATCCTTGAACAGCGTGACGAACAATTTTTCCGGTGCATTGCGCACATGGGCGGGATCGTTGACGACCAGCGTCTCGGGCTGCAACCTTTCCAGGATATGGGTGGCCGTGATGTAGGCCAGGTCGAACGGCGGATCCTGGCGCATGAGAACCACATCCGCACCTGCAAGATCGAAGACGGACGGGGCCCCCAGTGCGAAGTGGTCGCCCTTGATCGCGCGCACCTGGAGCGAGCGCGCCTGCGCCGTCACTTGTCCTTCGCGAAAAGTGAGTTCGCGCGGTCCGTAATAGACCAGCGCGTGGCCGCGGACCTGCGCCTCCAGCGCCAGGGCGAATGTCGAATCGGCATCGATATTGATGCGCTCGATCGGGTCCATCTGGATCGCGACGGTCAGTGACATGGGCTTATCCCGATTGTTTTCTTGGTAAACTTGGTTTCGTTCGTATGCCAGTGCAAGAGATCAGCATCCGGGCAAGCTTGTACAAGGGTCTTCTACAGCGCATCCGGTCGCCAAGCATCGCGCAAATGCCGGGGAAGTCGGCCGGGAACCACGGTAACCACATCAAATCGCACGCCCTTCGTGCCTGCGTGGCCAGCGAGAAAAAGCTCTGCGGCGCGAACGATGCGTGCGCGCTGGCGCAGCCCGATGGCTTCGGCGGCGAGCGTGTCTTCCGGCCGCGCCTTTACTTCAACGAAGCAAATGACGCCCGCAGGGCTTTTCGCGACAAGGTCGATCTCTCCGGCCCGAGTGCGCACGCGCTGGCCCAGAATTCGATAGCCTTTGCAGCGTAGGAGGAGGGCCGCGAGCGCTTCGCTGCGCCGCCCGCGCCGCTCGGTCTGTTTGCGGGTTTCACGCTTCGTCTTGCGCATCTTTTTTTTTCGTCAGCGCGCGGGCGTAAACCTCGCGCCGCGGGGCGTCCAGCATCTCGGCCACCAGATCCACGGCGGCACGTACGGGCATGAAGACAAGCGCCTTGTCGAGCGCCTGATCGACGCGCCGCAAATCGGTTGCAGTTTCTTCGGCAGGACCGACCACGAGCGTAACCTCACCTTTCGGCGGGTCTTCGTCGGCATATTCGCGCGCCAAGCTGGCCAGATCGCTGCGGCGGACCTCTTCGTGCAGTTTGGTGAGTTCGCGCGCGACCGCGGCAGGCCGGGGACCCAGGATTTCGGCCATATCGGCGAGGCACTCTTTGAGCCGCTGCGGTGCTTCAAAAAACACTAGTGTAGCGCGTAACGTCTTCAGTTCTTCAAGGGTCGAGCGCCGTTCACCCGATTTGGCGGCCAAAAAGCCCGCAAAAACGAAGCGATCGGTCGGCAGTCCCGCCAAAGCCAGCGCCGTGAGCGGCGCCGACGCTCCGGGAAGGGCATGGACAGCAATCCCCTCGGCCAGGGCTTCCCTCACCAGTTTGTACCCGGGGTCGGAGACCAGCGGCGTACCGGCATCGCTGACCAGGGCGACGCGTGCGCCTTCCCTCAGCCGTTTCAGCAGCCTGGGGCGTTCGCGCGGCGCATTATGATCGTTGTACGCGGTCAGGGTCTTTTGAATCCCGAAAATCGCCAGGAGCTTCGAGGTGACGCGGGTATCCTCGGCTGCGATCAGATCTGCGCCGTTAAGCACGTCGAGCGCCCGCAAAGTGACGTCGCGCGCATTGCCGATCGGGGTAGCGGTGACATAAAGCCCGGGCGCCAATTCGCTTGCCCCGGATTTACCCCCGGCGCGAGATTGCTTAGGCTCGCTGTGCAAAGGAGCGTTCCATGTCTGTGTCTGCCGCGTCATCCCGTATCGCCAAATCGGCCCGCCGCCTTTGTGCCATTGCCGGCGTGCTTTCGATAGCCGCTCTTTGCGCCTGCACGACGGCACCGGCGCCGGCGCCGCTGCCCCCGCCGGTTCCCGTGCAGCCCCCTGCACCTCATCAGATTTCCGCCGAGCAGCCGGAATTCCTCAGGCTGCCCAATCTGGCGCCCGGCAAGACGCCCGTGCGAGTGGGTATCATTCTGCCGTTCTCAGATTCGTCGGCGAACATCCGGGCGCTGGCCAATTCGATGCTGAAAGCCGCAGAGCTTGCGCTCTACGATTCCGGCAATCGCGACATCCTTCTAATGATCAGCGACGACACGGGATCGCCCGCCGACGCCACTGCCGCAGCGCAGACCATGCTCGACCAGGGTGCAGAGCTTATCATCGGGCCACTGTTCTCGGCCTCGGTCGCCGCTATCGCACCGCTTGCCCGCGATCACGGCGTGCCGGTGCTGGCTTTCTCGACCGACCGCACCGTGGCGGGCAACGGCATCTATCTCTTGAGCTTCCAGCCACAGAACGAGGTTCAGCGCATCGTCGCCTACGCAGTAAGCCAGGGTCACCAGAACTTCGCCGCCCTGATCCCGCAGACGGCTTATGGCGACGTCGTGGCGCAAAGCTTTCGCGAATCCGTAACGGCTGCAGGCGCCAAGGTGATCGACGTGGAGCGCTTCAATCCGAGCGCCGGCGCCGTCATGGATCCCGCGGCCGCTCTCGCAAAGTCGAACGCTGATGCGATCTTCATTCCCCAAGGCGGCGCGCTGCTGCGCGGGATCGCGCCGACGCTGTCTTATGACGGCATCGACAACACCAAAGTGAAATACCTTGGCACGGGGCTTTGGGACGATCCTGCCAACACCAGAGAACCGCTTCTGTCCGGCGGCTGGTTCGCTGCACCGCAGCCCAGCGCCAACCAGGCGTTCGTTGACAAATATCGCCAGACCTTTGGAACGGAGCCGCCGCAACTTGCCGCGCTCGCCTACGATGCCGTATCGCTCGCGGCGCTCATGGCACCAGGGACGCCATATCACCGCTTCACGCTGCCCGCTCTCATCGACCCCAACGGCTTCTCCGGCGTGAACGGCATCTTCCGCTTCCGTGCCGACGGATCGATCGATCGCGGACTTGCCGTGCTGGCCGTCGATCCTAACGGTTTTACGGTTGTCAGCCCGGCGCCCACGACGTTTCAGTCGAGCGGATCCTAGTCGGCAAGCTCTGCGATCACGCGGTTGAGCACCAGTATGCCGCGCGGGGTAGCCTTCAGCATGCCCGCCTGAAACACCACAAGCCCAGCTGCCGCAAGCCCGGCGATGCGCTGCGGCGCAGGCACGATGCCCCACCGTGTGCGATAGGCCGCAAGGTCGATCCCTTCAGCGAGACGCAGATTCATCAGCAGGTGCTCGCGCGCGCCGTCTTCCTTGCCGACCTCGGTCATCTCGATGAAACCGTGGCCGTCACGCATCACCTTTTCGCGCCAGCGTTCCGGCAGGCGCTCGCCCACTGTGGCAACGCGCTTGCCGTTCAGTTCCAATCTGCCATGCGCGCCCGGCCCCACACCTGCATAAGCCCCGTATCGCCAATAAATCAGATTGTGCCGCGACTCGCAGTTTTCACGCGCGTGATTGGAGACCTCGTAAGCTGGAACGTTTGCACGCGAGGTTAATTCCTGAGTCGTTTCGTAGAGGGCGGCGGCCAGTTCGTCGTCCGGTATCTGCAGCACGCCCGTCTTGTACAGCGTGGCGAACGGTGTGGCCGGTTCGATGGTGAGCTGATAAAGCGAGAGATGCTCGGTCCCGAACGACAACGCCTCGGCTAGTTCGCCGCGCCAGGCCGCCACGCTCTGACCGGGCCGGGCATAGATGAGATCGAGAGAGACCCGTTCAAACGTGCGCATCGCAAGTGCCAAAGCGCTTTTCGCTTCACGCACATCGTGCAGACGGCCGAGCAATCTCAAATCGGCATCGTTTAATGCCTGCACGCCCAGCGACAGACGATTGACGCCGGCGGCCGCGTAATCGGCGAAGCGCGTTGCGTCAGCGCTGGCCGGATTGGCTTCCAGCGTGATTTCGACATTGTTGGAACTGCGCCACAAACGCCGGCAGGCGTCGATCACCGCTCCGATGGATTTGGCGCTCATCAACGAGGGTGTGCCGCCGCCGAAGAAAATCGTTTCCACGGTTGGCCGGTCGGCGCCCTGCAGCTCTGCAACATACGCCAGCTCGCGCATGATCGCTTGCCCCCAGCCCTCTTCGTCGATGCTGGCGCGAACATGGGAATTGAAGTCGCAGTACGGGCATTTGGCGGCGCAAAACGGCCAATGAACGTAAATGCCGAATCCGTTCATGGTGTCAGAACGGCCGTAGCGAATTTTTCGAAGGCGCGGGCGCGGTGGCTAATCGCATGTTTTTGCGCGGGTTCGATTTCACCAAAAGTCTGTTTCATCCCGTCGGCGACGAAGATCGGGTCGTAACCGAATCCGTTCCGGCCGCGCGGCGGGAAAACCAGGTGGCCCTGCACTTCACCTTCGAAAAGGTCGGTCTCGCCGGATGGTGTGGCCAGAGCCAGGGCGCAGACGAATTTTGCGGACAGGTCCTTGGCGCTTTTTGTCTTTAGCTCGCGCTCGACGCGCGCCATGGCGAGCGCGAAGTTCTTTTTCGGGCCGGCCCAGCGCGCGGAATAAATACCCGGTGCCCCGCCGAGTGCGGTGACGCTGAGTCCGGAATCGTCGGCCAGCGCCACCAATTCGCCCGCATCGGCAGCCGCGCGTGCTTTCAACATTGCGTTTTCGGCAAAGGTGGCTCCGGTTTCCTCTGGTTCGGGCAAGCCAAGCTCTGCCGCGCCGCGCACGACGATGCCGTAAGGCGAGAGCAAATCGGCGATTTCAAGCACCTTGCCCGGGTTATGGCTGGCGACCAGCAGCGCCTCTCCGCGCAGTAGTTTCATACGGCAAGCACGGCCTTCTGCAGCGCGACCAGTTCTCCGATGCCCTTGCGCGCGAATTTCAACATCAGGGCAAACTCCTCATCGCTGAAGGGTGCGCCTTCAGCCGATCCCTGGACTTCCACCAGTCCGCCCGAGCCCGTGAGCACAAAATTGGCGTCGGTCTGGGCGGAAGAATCCTCTTCGTAATCGAGATCGAGCACGGCTTCGCCCCCCACGATTCCGCACGACACGGCCGCAACATGGTCCTTGAGCGCGGTCTTTGTCACCATGCCGGTTTTTTTCATGAAGGCGATGCATTGGGCAAGCGCCACGAACCCGCCGGTAATTGAGGCGGTTCGGGTGCCACCGTCGGCCTGCAATACGTCGCAATCGATGGTGATCTGGCGTTCGCCGAGCGCCGATAGGTCTACCACGGCCCGTAAGGAGCGCCCGATCAGGCGTTGGATTTCCTGGGTGCGGCCCGATTGTTTACCGACCGCCGCTTCGCGGCGCATGCGCTCGTGGGTGGAACGGGGCAGCATGCCGTATTCCGCGGTCACCCAGCCTTTTCCCGAGCCGCGCAGGAAGGACGGGGTTGTCTCTTCCAGGCTGGCGGTCGCCAAAACATGCGTGTCGCCATATTTGACCAGGCACGAGCCTTCGGCATGCTTGGCATAACCGGGTTCCAGACTGGTACTGCGCAGCTGGTCGGCTGTGCGCGGGGGTTTGCGCATGGCATGATCCCTTGAAGTTTGAAGCATCCCTCGTTACCTAGCGGCTCAGACGGCCCTTGTCCAAACAAGGGTCGGCAGTATCTGGAAAATTTTAGCGCATTCAAAGGCTTGGTGATGAACCCGTCCGCGACCATTGCCGAGAATCTGGCAGACCGGCAACGCGAAGTGTTGCGGCATCTGGTCGACGCCTTTTTGGCGTTCGGCGAACCGGTAGGCTCGCGCACGCTTTCCCAGTTGCTGCCGATCGCGCTTTCGCCTGCATCGATCCGCAACATCATGGCCGACTTGGAGGGCATGGGACTGCTTTACGCGCCGCATACCAGCGCAGGGCGCGTGCCCACGGAACGGGGGCTGCGGCTGTTTGTTGACGGACTGCTGCAGATCGGCGAGCTCGCGCCCACCGAGCGTGCAGCCATCGAAGCACGCATCGGCGAAACCGGCAGCGGCGTGGAAGACATGCTGACCCAAGCGACGATGCTGCTGTCGGGCCTGTCGCGCTGTGCCGGCCTCGTCGTTGCCGCCAAACAGGACACTGTGCTCAAGCATGTGGAATTTCTCAGCATCGCCCCCGGCAAGACACTGGTCGTCATCGTTGCCGAAGACGGCCAGGTGGAGAACCGGCTGATCGACACGCCGATCG
>Ga0265325_10001751_pt1 | contig 15049 bp, 19 predicted proteins | sample 41420metaG_FD_202090 | JGI IMG/M metagenome (GOLD analysis project Ga0265325, IMG submission 202090) | Rhizosphere microbial communities from Carex aquatilis grown in University of Washington, Seatle, WA, United States - 4-14-20 metaG | ecosystem: Host-associated > Plants > Roots > Rhizosphere...
TGCTCAAGAACGAACAGGATGTGCATCTGTTCGAGCGCCTGGCCTTCCTGGCGCGGCGGGGCTGATGCTGTTCACGTTCTTCGAGGCCCTGCGCGCGGCGAAGCTGCCGGTGTCGCTGAAGGAATATCTCGCCCTGATGGAGGCGATGGACCGCCATGTCATCGACGACAATGTGGAGGACTTCTATTACCTGTCGCGCGCTGTGCTGGTGAAGGACGAGCGCAATCTCGACAAGTTCGACCGGGTGTTCGGCGAAGTGTTCAAGGGCCTGGAATCAAGCGGTGAGGTCAGCGCGGATATTCCCGAGGAATGGCTGAAGGCGGTGTCGGAGCGCTTTCTCACGGAAGAGGAAAAGCGCCAGATCGAGGCCCTGGGCGGCTGGGACAGGCTGATGGAGACGCTGAAGCAGCGGCTGGAGGAACAGAAGGGCCGCCATGAGGGCGGCAGCAAATGGATCGGCTCGCGCAGCACCTCGCCCTTCGGCAATTCCGGCTACAATCCCGAAGGCGTGCGCATCGGCCAGCGTGAAGGTCGCCAGGGCCGCGCCGTCAAGGTGTGGGACCGGCGCGAATACAAGAACCTGGACGACACGGTCGAACTCGGCACCCGCAACATCAAGATCGCGCTGCGGCGCCTGCGCCAATGGGCACGTGAGGGCGCCGCCACCGAACTCGACCTGCCCGGCACCATCGCCGACACCGCCAGCAAGGGCTATCTCGACCTGCGCCTGGTGCCGGAGCGCCACAATGCGGTGAAGGTGCTGCTGCTCTTGGATGTCGGCGGCTCGATGGACCCGCATATCCGCATCTGCGAGGAATTGTTCAGCGCCGCGCGCAGCGAGTTCAAGCATCTGGATTTCTATTATTTCCACAATTGCCTTTACGAAGCGGTGTGGAAGGACAATCGCCGCCGGGCGGCGGAACAGGTGCCGACCTTCGAGTTGCTGCACAAATATCCCCGCGACTGGAAAGTGATCCTGGTCGGCGACGCGATGATGAGCCCCTATGAGATCGGCATGCCCGGCGGCGCGGTGGAGCATTGGAACGAGGAAGCGGGCGCGGTGTGGATGCGCCGCCTCATCGACCATTTCGCCCATGTCGTGTGGCTGAATCCGGCGACGGAAAAGCACTGGGCCTACAGCAGCTCGGTCGATCTCATCACCCAGCTTGTCGCCGGCCGCATGTTTCCCCTCACCCTGGCGGGGCTTGACGCGGCGATGCACGAACTGGGGCGCTGAACCGCGTCAGGACCGGACCGTGTTCTTGCGCAGCCAGTCCGCCAATTGTTCCTCGGACATCGCGCTGGCCGCGAGTGACAGGATGACAAGCGTGGCTTCGGCCTGCGCCGCCGTCAGCTTGAGGCCGTTGAGCCGCAGAAACAGGGCGGCGGCGATGAAGGCTACGCGCTTGTTGCCGTCAATGAAGGGATGGTTCTTCGCCAGTCCGAAGGCATAGGAGGCGGCAAGGCGCGCGACATCCGTGACCCCTTCATAGGCGTGAAGATTGCGCGGCCGCGCCAGCGCGGACTCAAACAATCCCCCATCGCGCAGGCCATCGGCGCCGCCATGCTCGGCGATGCTTTCGCTGTGGAGAAGTTCCAGGACGTCGCGGCGAATCCAGACCGGCTCGTTCATTTCGCCAGGGCGCGCAGCGTATCGCGGTATTCGCGCATGAGTTGTCGCCCGGCTTCGACCTGCTGATCGACTTCCGGATCATAGGGCGTGATGCGAAATCCGTCCGGCGCGGGGGTCAGGGTCAGGGTGTCGCCCTTTTCCACCTTCAGGGCGGCCAGCGCCTCTTTCGGCAGGGTTACGCCCAGCGAATTGCCGATCTGGATGATCTTCAGGGAAAAATGCATGGCGGCCTCGTTGATACATTCGTTATAACTTCCAACGTTATAACAAACGTATAACTCCGTGGCAAGCCTCAGAAAGGCTTCAAGAACTCACGCCTTCGCTGCCGCGATATATTGCGCCGTTATGCCGTCCAACAGCGCCAGCGGCACCGCACCTTGCAGCAGCATCGCGTCATGGAATTTGCGGATGTCGAATTTGGCGCCCAGGGCCGCCTTCGCCTTCTCGCGTTCCGCCAGGAAGGTCAGCTTGCCCAGCATGTAGCTGCAGGCCTGGCCCGGCCACACGCAATAGCGCTCGATTTCGGTGATGGCGCTGCTTTCCACATCGCCCAGGGTCTCGACGTAATATTTCACCGCCTGTTCGCGGCTCCATTTCAGGCCGTGCATGCCGGAATCCACCACCAGCCGGACGCCGCGGAACATCGAATCGTGCAACTGCCCGATGTGTCCCAGCGGATCACCGTCATAAAGGCCCATCTCGACCGCAAGCTGTTCGGCATAAAGCGCCCAGCCTTCGATATAGGCGGAGAAGAACGAAACCTTTCGGATCAGCGGCAGACCGGCCTCCATCTGAGTGGACAATTGCAGATGATGGCCGGGAATGGATTCATGATAGGTGAGGGTCGGCAGCGTCCAAGTCGGGTCTTCCGCGCTGTCGCGCAGATTGATCCAGTAGATGCCGGGCCGTTTTCCATCCAGCGAAGGGTTGTAATAATAGCCCAGCGGCTGGCCGGCCTCGATGTTCTTCGGCACCCGTTTGATCATCACATCCGCCTTGGGCAGGGTGCCGAACCATTGCGGCAGCCGGGCGCGCACCTGCTTCACCCTGGCGTTGAGGTCGGCGATGATCTTGTCCTTGGCCGGATCGGTGTTGGGGGCGATGAAGCGGGGGTCCTTGGCCATCGCGCGCAGGCGTTCGCCGACACTGCCCTTGCTCATGCCCTGCGCTTTCATGATCGCATCGATCTTGGCGGCATGATCCTTCACGATGTCCAGGCCGAGCTGGTGGATTTCCTGCGGGGTCTTGGTGGTGGTCGCCCAGTAGATGAGCGAGTCGCGGTAATAGGCTTCGCCATCCGGCAGCCGCCACACGCCTGCGTCATGCACCGCGTGTTTCTGCATCTCCCTGACCAGCGCGATCTGGCGGTCGAGCGCGGGATAGACCTTGTCCTTGATGAGCTTCGCCGCCTCGCCGCTCCAGTCCCCGGCAATATGTTTGTCCGCCGCGCGCCGCGCCAGCGAGGTGGCAAGGCTGGATTTCTCCGGCGCGTCGGCGCGCAACTGGTTCATCTGGATCAGGGTCTTGGCCAGGGCGAAGTCCGGCGGCACCACGCCCTTGGCGATGTCGTGGCGCGCCACTTCGATTTCCTGGTCCATCGCCGCGGCGAAGCCGGACAGCCGCGCCAGATAGGCCTGCGCATCGGCCCTGGTCTCGATGCCGTGCTGGGTATCCAGCAAGGCGGGGGTGTTGCAGTAATTGCCGGTGAGCTGGCTGAGGATATAGGGCTCGCCCGCGCTGGGGGGGCCATACGGATAGCGCCGGTTGCTGGCGTCGCCATTCTTCAGGCCATACATCACCACGTCGTAATTGACGGTGTCCGCACCCTTCAGGGAGGCGCGGTCGAAGGCGCTGAGGCGGGCAAGCTGGCTGGCGGTGATCTTCTTGCTCTTGGCGATGCCGGCCAGGGAGGCGTCGTCGATCTGGCTTTTCTGATAGGCCCGCGCCCCGGTATCGAGCCCCAGCGAAGTGACGAGGAGGGGAGAATTGTCCAGATTCTCCTTCATGAACTGGTCGAACAGCGCATTCAGCGCCTTGGATCCGCCGCCGGACGCGGCGATCGCCGGCGGCGCCAGCACGGCGGCGGCGGTGGAGGCAAGCATGGTGCGGCGGTCGAGCATGGATCGGTCCCCTCGTTGCCCGAAGGTTATTGAGTCCAGCCCCGCCGCGGCAAGCGCCGAAGCCCGCCATTATATTGCTATTATTCGGGCGCGACGGTCACTTTGATGCCGTCGGTCGTCTCGCTGCAGACGATCTGGCAGGACAGCCGCGAGGAATTGGGTTCCACCGCCAGCGCCATGTCCAGCATGTCGATCTCCGCCTCGGAGGGCGGCGGCAGCTTCTCGTACCAGCCGCCGGTGACATAGACATGGCAGGTGGCGCAGGCGCAGGCACCGCCGCACTCGGCCGCAACGTCGAGGCCGCCATCGCGCAGGATTTCCATCACGCTCCAGCCGTCGCGGCCTTCCAGCGTGTGCTCCTTGCCCTGGCGGTCAATGGCGATGATTTTCATAGTTCAACTATCCTCATCCTGAGCGGCGCATTTGCGGCACGCAAATGTGCCAGTCGAAGGATCAATGGACACCCAGTTTCTTCTGCAGGCTGGACGAGGAGGTCGTGTACTGGAAGCGCAGCTTTTCGTTGGGGCGGGCGATATGGAACGCGGCCTGCGCCATCAGCGCCGCTTCATGGAAGCCCGACAGTATCAGCTTCAGCTTGCCGGGATAGGTGTTGATGTCACCGATGGCGAAGATGCCCGGGGTCTGGCTTTCGAACCGCGCCGTGTCCACCGGGATCAGGTTCTCATGCAGATTGATGCCGAACTCGGCGATGGGGCCGAGCTTGATGGTGAGGCCGAAGAAAGGCAGGAAGGCGTCGGTCTCAAGCTGCCATTCGCTCTTGTCCGCTCCCGCCAGGGTGACGCCTTTGAGCTTGCCGGGCTCGCCCTGCAACGCCTTCACCGAGGCGACATGGAATTTGACTTTCCCTTCCTTTTCCAGCTCGCGCATCTGGTTGACGCTGTGCGTGGCAGCACGAAAGCCGTCGCGGTGGTGCACCAGGGTGAGGGACTTGGCCAGCGGCGCCAGGTTGATGGTCCAGTCCAGGGCGCTGTCGCCGCCCCCCGCGATGAGGATGTTCTTGCCGCGAAACGTCTCCATCTTGCGCACGGCATAATGCACGCCCACGCCATCGCCGGCGTTCTCGAAATGCTCGATGCCCGGCACCGGCGGCCGCTTGGGCACGAAGCTGCCCGCCCCCGCCGCGATCACCACCGCATGGGCGATGATCGCCGTGCCGGCATCGGTGGTCAGCAGCCAGCGCCCATCGGCCTGGCGCGCCAGGGTGGTGGCCATTTCGTTGAAATGGAATTGCGCCCCGAACGGCTTGATCTGTTCCAGCAGCTTGTTGGCCAATTCCTGGCCGGTGACGATGGGCAGGCCGGGAATGTCATAGATCGGCTTTTCGGGATAAAGCTCGGTGCATTGGCCGCCCGGCCGGTCCAGGATATCGACCAGATGGCATTTGAGATCGAGCAGTCCCAGTTCGAACACCGCGAACAGGCCGATGGGGCCGGCGCCGATGATGACGACATCAGTTTCGATGGGCTGGGCGGGATCGGCGCTCATGGTCTTATCCAAGGTATTTTACACCTAAGTTCATGTAATGCTTTGGAAAACGTCGCCCTTATATGTAAAAATGGCGGCCGCAACAACCCCTGCCCCGGACCTGCACTTTTGCATCCGCGGCGGCCGCTTTTGGACCATTTATGGCAACGGCAAAAGGGCAAAATGATAGAGTATTGCGATGCACAATGACGCGCCCATTCCCCCGCAGGACTGCGCCTCGATGGCCGAATTGCGCGACGCCATCGATGCCCTGGATCGCCGGCTGGTGGGCCTGCTGGCCCAGCGCCAGCGCTATATCGAACGGGCGGCGGTCCTGAAGCAAAGCCGCGATGCGGTGCGCGATCCCGCCCGGATCGAGGAGGTGGTGGCCAAGGTGCTGGCGGAGGGACGCCTCGCCGGACTTTCGCCGGCCATCGCCGGGCCGGTCTGGCGGACGCTGATCGAAACCTCCATCACCCACGAATTCGAGGCGTTCGACGGCAAACGCTGACACGGCAAACGCTGGCGAGGTCGCCGGAACGGCGGAACTGTTCCGGCGGCAAGGCCCCGGCCACCCAATCGGTGTTGCAGGCGCCCTAAAGGCCGCGCGGCTCGCTTGCTGCCTGTGCCGGGTGATGATTGAGCATTCCGGACTCGACGACATAGACGGCGACGGCGCCCACTATCAGGGCAATCACCACCCATGCGGTGATTTTCGAGCTTTTGGTTGGGGCTTCTTCGTTGTGGTGGAACTCTCCCAGACTCATGCGTTTCTCCCGTTGTTTGATTATGATGTTCTGCGCACTCTCCCATTCACTGATATTCACGGACGACAGCAGGCGCCAAGGCCCCATGCAGCGCGCAACCTTATCACGGGATTGCAGCCAGGGGCGATGGGAAGCCAGATAAATCGTGATTTGGCCCTGCCGGCGAGAATTTCCCGCTATCGGCAGGCGGCGGCCCTCAAATGGAGAGATATTCGCGGATAAACACCTGCACCGCCTGGCCGCGCTGGCGCAGGATGGCGATCGCCGCCTCTGCCCTGTCGCGCTGGAGCAGGGGATCGACCGGCTCGGCCGCCGCCGCTGCCTCGCCGACCTCAAAAGCCCCGACGCCGCGCGCCGCGCCCTTGATGGTATGGATGATCTGGCGCCAGCTTTTGGCGTCGCGCCGCTCCACCACGCCGTCCAGGGCTTCGACCATCTCGGTGATCTGCAGGTCGAACAGGCGCAGGACCTCGGCGTTCAGGGTCCGCTCGCCGCCGGTATAGCGGGCAAGATGGGACAGATCGACGGGCGCAGCCTCCGGCATGGCCGGCAGGATGGCGTCAACACGGCTAAGACCGCGTTAATGCCCCGGCTTTTACTGTCGCGCGGTTTGGTTAAAATGCCGCCCGGCAGAAGGGACGCCATGGTCCAGAATCTCGCGTCAAATCAACCAGCCCTGGTGGAACCGGGGGATGCCGCGGAGGCCGCCGCCCGGCCCCCCGGCCATTTTGGCGCCCGCGCCCTGGGCTTTGCCGGGGTGGCGGCGCTGTTCTGGATGGGATCCTGGGCCGCCTATCTGTGGGGCTATCTGGGACCCAGCGGTCTGGCCGCCCTCGACCTGCCCCAGACCGCGATGCTGGGCGCCGCCGCCCTGATGCCGCCGCTGCTGTTTTTTGCCGTTGCCGCGGCGCTGGCGCGGGGCGCCGCGATGCAGCGCACCGCCGAGGCGATGCTGCTGAGCACCGAGAAACTTTTCGCCGCCGACGAGACCGCGGCCCGCAGCGCCGCGCGCCTGTCGCGGGCGGTGCGGCGCGAACTCGATACCCTCAACACCGGCCTGGATGCCGCCTTCCAGCGGGTGCGTTCACTTGAGACGCTGATCGAGCATCAGATCGCCGCCCTGGACGAAGCCGGCGCCCGCGCCGAAGTGCGCGGCGACAGCATCGCCTTGCGCCTCGGCCAGGAAACCCAGCGCATTGAAATCCTCTCCAACACGCTCTCCGATGCGGCGGTGCGGGCGGGCGAGACGGTCTCGGCCCATGCCGCCCATATGCGCGGCACCATCGAGACGGCGGAAGGCGGCCTCGTCCAGAAAGTCGAAAGCCTGTCCCAGGCGATGAACGACGCCGCCCTGCGCGCCAACGACACATTGGCGGTGCGCGCCACCCATATGAAGGCGACGCTGGATGCGGCGGAAAGCGTGCTGACCGGGCGGGTGGAAACCCTTTCCGGCAATCTCAGCGATGCCGCCACCCGCGCCAATGACACCATCGCCGGACGCGCCGCGCAGATGAAGAACACCGTCGAGGCGGCGGAAGCGGCGCTGAACAGCCGCATCGAAATCCTTTCCGACGCGCTGATCGATGCCGCCGCCCGCGCCAGCGAGACCGTGGCCGGCCGTACCGCCCAGTTGAAGGCGACCTTGGAGACGGTGGAAGGCACCCTCAAGATGGCGGCCCAGTCGCTGGACGTGCAGGCGGCGGGATTCCGCGCCGCCGCCAATACCGCCGCCGACGCGCCGCTCAATGCCGCCGCCGAACTGGGCCGCGCCGCCAGCCGCATCCAGGAAACTTCGGACGCCGCCATGGGTCGCGCCGAATTCGTGCTGGCGCGGCATGAAAAGCATCGCGCCGGCATGAACGAGCAACTGCAGAAACTGAAAGACGATGCCGACGCCTTCGAGACGGCGCTGTCGCAGCAGCGCACCGGCATGGAGACCGCCATCGCCGCGCTCTCCGTCGAGGCGCAGAGATTCGAAAGCGTCGCCGGCGATGCCGAGCGCCATCTCGACCTGATGATGGCCAATGCCGCCAGCCGGGCGGGGCAGCTCACCGCCGGCTTCGCCCAGGAAGCCGAGAAGCTGCGCGAAACCGGCGAAGCCGCGGGGCAGGTGCTGACTTCTCTTGTCGCCGCGCTGCGCGACGCCGGCACCGGAGCCCTGGCCCTCATCGTCGACAGCTCCGCCCAGGCCAAGCAGGATGCGCGCCTGCTGGTCGGCGAGGCGATGGCCGAATGCGAGCGGCTGCTGCGCACCGCGGGGGAAATGAATTCCGAGGCGGGCAAGATCCGCACCACCCTCGCCAAGACCACCGAGGACATGGAGCGCCATCTCATCCGCCTGCCCGGCCTTGCCCAGGAAGAGGCGCGCCGGGTGCGCCAACTGGTGGCCAGCGAGACCGAGCAGCTTCTCGACCTCTCGGCCCGCACGCTTTCCACCATTCATGCCCGCTCCAGCCAGAGGCCCGCCTTGCCGGCGCCGGCGCCCGGCGTGCCGCCGCAAAATCCCGCCGAGCAGGAGCCGGAGGGCCTCAAGGGTCTTGCCCGCAAGCTGACGGCGCGGCCGCGCAGGAAGGACGCCCCCGCCGACCCCAAGGCCTGGGAGATGAAGACGCTGCTGGCGGCAGTGGAATCGGGGGAAAGAGAAAGCAGCATCCTCAAGCCCGGCAGCGCCGCCGCCCTGGGGGCGCTGGAGATGGCGCTGGCCGACATCGCGGTCGATCTTTCGGCGCTGGATGAAAATTCGCGGCCCGGCGACGAGGACTGGAAGCGCTATCTCGCCGGCGACCGCGCCATCTTCGCGCGCAAGTTGGCGGCGGTGATCGATGCGGGCGCGGTGGACCGCATCGCCACGCTTTACCGCGACGACGAACGCTTCCATGCCGCGGCGGATTCCTATCTCAGCGAATTCGAGACCCTGCTCACCCGGGCGCGGGAGGGCGATGGCGGCGGGTTGCTGGCCTCGACCATGCTGTCGGCGGATACGGGAAAGATCTATCTCACCATCGCTTACGCTTTGGGACGCCTTTAAACCCTAACGCCCGCGGTGCAGGCGCGCGGCATAAAAGCCGTCCATGCCGCCCCGCTCCGCCAGGTGGAACGGCATGGTGCGCAGATCGCCGGCCTCGGTGATCCATTCGTGATGGCCATAGACTTCTTCCGGCGTCACTGGAACGCGGCTGAACTCGGGATGGGAATCCAGGAAGGCCGCGATCTGTTCGGGGCCTTCCTCGCGCTCCAGCGAGCAGACCGTGAACACCAGCATGCCGTCCGCCGCCACCAGCTCCGCGCCGTTTTCCAGAATCTCATAGGCCTTGTTGACCGCCATGGTCACATCCGCGGCGCCCTTGATCCAGGGCAGATCGGGATGGCGCCGGATGGTGCCGGTGGCGGTGCAGGGCGCGTCGATCAGCACCAGGGGCGCGAGCATCTTCACTTCGCGGGCGTCGCCCAGATGGAGTTGCGCGGAAAGACGGGTGCGCGCCAGATTTTCCCGCACCCGCTCCAGCCGCGCTCCGTCCTTGTCGACCGCCGTGACATTGGCCCCCGCCGCTGCCAGTTGCATCGTCTTGCCGCCCGGCGCGGCGCACAGATCGATCACCCGCCGGCCTTCGACATTGCCGAACAGCCGGGCCGGCAGCGTCGCCGCCACGTCCTGAACCCACCAGTCGCCTTCGGCAAATCCGTCCAGGCGTTCGATCCCGCCGGCGTCGCGAATCCGCCGCACGGCGCCGAACAGGGGCTCGCTTTCGGGATAGACGGACTCGCCGTTCTTCAGCACGATGTCCAGCGGCGGCGGCATCTGCTGGGCAATGGCGGTCCGGCGTGAGACCGCCTCGCCATAGGATTGGGTCCAGCGCTGCCACAGCCAGTCGGGAACCGACAGGCGCGCCAGATCGAGTTCGGCCACCATCGCTTCGCCTTCGCGCGCCACCCGGCGCAGCACGGCGTTGATCAGCGGCTTGAAATGCATCGAATCGCCATTGCCGCCCGCCAGGAAGTTGGCGGCATCGACCGCGGCATGGGGGGCCACGTCCAGGATCAGCAGCTCGCAGGCCCCCAGCAGCAGGATTTCGTTGGTCGGCCCCGCCTTGTGGGCGGCGGGCGGCTTGGGGACGAAATCCCGGATCACCGCCTCCAGGATTCCAAGATGGCGCAGGGTCTGGCTTGCCAGCGCCCGGGCGAACCTGGCATCGCGGGCCTCAAGGCCGCGCAGTACATCAAGCTGCATGTCCAGCGGCTGCTTGCTGCGCAGGACGCCGGAGACGATGGCAAGCGCCGCCTTGCGCGCCGGCAAACCTGCTTGTTCGGGCACTTGCTGTCGCCTTCTTCAGCCCCAGGGACCGCGGGGTGCGGTGGTAGGAACGCCCGCCATGGCACGTAATCGTACAATGCGATCTTCGGTCGAAGGATGGCTGGCGAAAAGGCCCGAAAGTCCACCATGCAGTGGATTAATGATGAACATATGGGCAGTGGCGGGATTGGCGTCGGCCGGATAATTCTCGATCCGCTTGGCGGCCTGGTCGATCTCCGCCAGGGCGGAGGCAAGCCATAGCGGCCGGCCGGTGATTTCCGCGCCGGCGCGGTCGGCCTCGAATTCGCGGGAGCGGCTGATCGCGGCCTGCACCAGCACCGCGGCGATGGGGGCGAGCAGCGTCACCAGCAGGATGCCCACCAGGCCCAGCGGATTATTCCTGCGATCGCCGCCCATGAAGAAGGCGAAATTGGCGATCATCGACACCGCCCCGGCGATGACGGCGGTGATGGTCATGGTCAGGGTATCGCGATTGCGCACATGGCCCAGCTCATGCGCCAGGACTCCCGCCAGTTCTTCATTGTTCACACTGGCCAGCAGGCCGCTGGTCACGCACACCGCGGCATGTTCGGGATCGCGCCCGGTGGCGAAGGCATTGGGCTGGGGATTTTCGGTGATGAACACGCGGGGCATCGGCAGCCCTGCCTGCTTCGCCAGGCTTTCGACGATGCGGTAAAGATCGGGAGCGCTGGCGGCGTCCACCTGCCGCGCGCCATACATGTGCAGCAGCATCTTGTCGGAATTCCAGTAGGCCATCAGATTGATGCCCGCCGCGAACACAAAGGCGATTGCCATGCCGGGGCCGCCGCCCACCAGCGCGCCCACGGCAAGGAACAGGCCGGTCAGCAGCGCCATCAGAATGCCGGTGCGCAGGGTATTCATGGTTCAACTCCCTAAGCGCTTGATGTAAGATCAAGTAATGGCCAGTCAAGCCGAGATCGCCGCCCGCATCGCCGAAGCCGGCATGCGCGCTGCCGCCGAAGCCGCGGCGCGGCGGGCGAAACTAACACCCATCCAATTGCCGCGGGAACTGGGCGGCCCCAAGGGCCCCGAGCCGACCCGTTATGGCGACTGGGAGATCAAGGGCATCGCCTCGGACTTTTGAGATCAAAAGGCTTCCAAAGTCATCTTTTCCAGTTGGGCGCGCACGTCGGCGGGCCAGTTCTCGATATGCGCCAAAAAGTCCTCGCGCTGGCCGGCGAACAGGGCGCGCATCGCTTCCTCGTAGCCGGGCGCATCCCCGACAATGGCGGTGGCGAAGCGGAACGCGGCATTGCGCAATACCGGGACCAGGGCGCCGGGGCGTTTGCGCGCCTCCTCGACTAGCTTGCGCAGCGCCACCGAGGCACCGCCCGGCTGCGCGTTCAGCCAGTCCCAGTGGCGGGGCAGCAGGGTGATCTCCCGCGCCACCACCCCCAGCTTGGGGCGGCCGGGTCCCGGGGCCGTATCCTTGGGCGGCTGGCGAGGGTCGATATCAACCACCTTCCCGCTCTGCTCGTCATAGATCAGGGCGCCGGGGTGGCGATTGCAGGCGGCATGGACCTCGGCAAGTCCGCCGGAGGCGAGATGTTCGAAACCGGAGAAGGCAGCGTAGCTCATAGCCTGTATTTACCCGGGTAAAATACAATAGTCAACAACGTGACATATATATTGCCCGGGTGATAATATATCCCGATAAACCCTTGATGCGGCGCGGCGCAAGGTTCATTTAGACAGGGCCAATCGAGAACCGTCATGTTCATCCAGACTGAGTCCACCCCCAATCCCGCCACCCTCAAATTCCTCCCGGGGCGCGAAGTGATGGGCGAGGGCGCGGTGGCCGATTTTCCCAGTGCCGAGACTGCCGGGCGCTCGCCCCTGGCGCGGGCGCTGTTCGCCATCCCCGATGTGTCGCGGGTGTTCTTCGGCGCCGATTTTATTTCCGTCACCAAGCGCGAGGGCGACTGGAAGCATCTCAAGCCCGCCATCCTGGGCGCGGTGATGGAGCATTTCACCCACGGCCTGCCGCTGATCGAAGGCGGCGCGGACGAAACCGATGCAGGCGCGGAAAGCTACAATCCCGAAGACGCCGAAGTGGTCGAGCAGATCAAGGAGCTGATCGAAACCCGGGTGCGCCCGGCGGTGGCGCAGGATGGCGGCGATATCATCTTCAAGGGTTTTGACAGTGGCAGCGGCATCGTCTCGCTGCATTTGCAGGGTTCGTGTGCCGGCTGTCCGTCCTCGACCATGACGCTGAAAAACGGCATCGAGAACATGCTCCGCCATTACGTGCCCGAAGTGACCGCGGTCGAAGCGGTCTGATGGTGCCGGATTTGCAAAGGGGGGACCTGCAAGCCGCCGAACCCTATCTCGCACAGCCCGACCACGCCGTCTCCGACGCGGCGCTCGACACCATCTTCCGCAGTGCCCGCACCCATCGCCATTGGCAGGACAAGCCGGTTTCCAATGCGCTGCTGATGGCGGTCTATGACCTGATGCGCTGGGGACCCACCGAATCCAATTTCACTCCGGCGCGTTTTCATTTCGTGGTGTCGAAGGAAGCCAAGGCGCGGCTGGAGCCGCTGCTGGACAAAGGCAATCGCGCCCAGACCATGGCCGCGCCCGCCACCGCCATTGTCGCCTATGACCTCGATTTCCCCGCGACCATCCCCAAGCTGGCGCCCAGGGCGGCGGCCTTCGCCGAAGTGCTGAAGCAGGACCCCGAGCGCGCCCGCTTCATGGCGATGCGCAGCGCCGGGCTCCAAGGGGGCTATTTCATTGTCGCGGCGCGCGCGCTGGGATTGGATTGCGGTCCGATGTCCGGTTTCGACCGCGACGGGGTCGACAAGGAATTCTTCGCCGGCACCGCGATCAAATCCTATTTCCTCTGCAATCTTGGCTATGGCGATGCCGGCGCGCTCGGCCCGCGCGCCGCGCGCCTGTCGTTCGACGAAGCGTGCAAGATTCTTTGATTCTTTCCGTCGATACGGCGTTGGGCGCCTGTTCGGTGGCGTTGCTGCAGGGCGAGGAAATCCTTGCCCATCGCATCGAAGCGATGGAGCGCGGCCATGCCGAGGCGCTGGCGCCGATGGTGGCCGAGGCGATGCAGGGCTTTGCTTTCTCTTCTCTCTCGCGCCTGGCCGTCACCACCGGGCCGGGCACCTTCACCGGCCAGCGGGTGGGGCTCGCCTTCATGCGCGGGCTGCGGCTGGCGCTGGAGATTCCGCTGATCGGAGTCACCACCCTGGAAGCGATGACGGCTGCCGCGATGGCCGAGACCGGAACCTACAAAGCCGCCGCCATCCATGACGCGCGCCGCGACGAGGCCTATCTGCTGTTGCAGGATGGCGAGACGGTAACCCTTGCGCCTGTCGTGCTGCCCTTCCGTGAAGCGGTGGAGCGCATCGCCAGCTTCGGCGCCTGCACCTTGTCGGGCACCGGCGCGGCCGCGGCTTCGGCGATCCTCGGAACGGCTTTTCCCCTCTCGACGATGCGGGCGCCGGATGCGTTGTGGGTGGCGCGCCTGGCGCGTCATCGCCCGGTTCCCGACCGTGTACCGGGTCCGCTTTATCTGCGGCCTCCGGATGCCAAGCTGCCGGCCCCGACCCCATGACGCCGGTGCTGTTCGATCCCAAAACCGGCGACCTTGCCGCGCTGGCCGATCTGCATGCCGCCTGCTTTGCCGAAGCCTGGACGGCCCAGGCCATCGGCGAATTGCTGGCCACGCCCAACTGCTACCTATTCTCAACTGGCGACGGGCTGGTGATGGCCCGCGCCGCGGCGGGGGAGGCGGAAATTCTGACCCTTGCGGTTGTGCCGCGGGCAAGGCGGCGGGGGGTTGGGCGAGCGCTTGCCCTGGCCGCGGCCGCCCATGCCCAAAGTCTGGGCGCAGCCGCGATGTTCCTGGAGGTTGGCGCCGATAACCGGGCGGCGCTTGGACTTTATGACTGGCTTGGCTTTGCCCAGGTTGCCATGCGCAAGGGTTATTATGGCGGCCGCGATGCGCTGGTGCTGAAGGCCGCCCTGCCGCTTTCGCCAGGGTCGAAATTCGCCTAACCTCGTGCCAAAGGGAGTTTTGGTGACCCGAATAGAGAAACTTTGCGTCGACAAGGGTCTGCGCATGACCGACCAGCGCCGCATCATTGCGCGAGTGCTGTCGGACGCCGCCGATCATCCCGATGCCGAGGAGCTTTATCGCCGCGCCTCCGCCCTCGACCCCCATATTTCCATCGCCACCGTCTATCGCACCGTCAAGCTGTTCGAGGATGCCGGCATCCTGGAACGCCACGATTTCCGCGACGGACGGGCGCGCTATGAAGAGGCGCCCGAGGCCCATCACGATCACCTGATCGATGTGCAGACCGGCAGCGTAATCGAATTTCGCAACGAGGACATCGAGAAGCTGCAGCGGCGCGTTGCCGAGGAGTTGGGCTTCGAACTGGTCGATCACCGCCTGGAATTGTACGGCGTTCCGAAAGGGCGCAAGCCCCAGTGACCGCGCGCCGCCGCCAGCCCTGACGCCAGATGCCGACTCTGCGCGCTGCCGCGATTCTGGCACTATTTTTCACCATCACCCCGCCCTTGATGGTTTATCAGTGGCTGCTGTTGAAACTCGGCCTGCGCGCCGCGGTGACATTTCCAAACGCCTATCACCGCTTTCTGGCGGCGCTGTTCGGGCTGCATCTGAAGGTGAGCGGCACGCCGGTCGAGGGCGAGGGCGTCCTGATCGTCGCCAACCACACAAGCTGGCTGG
>Ga0265325_10001752_pt1 | contig 15037 bp, 12 predicted proteins | sample 41420metaG_FD_202090 | JGI IMG/M metagenome (GOLD analysis project Ga0265325, IMG submission 202090) | Rhizosphere microbial communities from Carex aquatilis grown in University of Washington, Seatle, WA, United States - 4-14-20 metaG | ecosystem: Host-associated > Plants > Roots > Rhizosphere...
CCGACACCGGCGAACCCAGGGCGGTGGAAAGCGGCGCCGCCGTCATGAAGGCGCCGATCATCGCGGCGCGCTTGCGGGCGGGAAACCAGATGCCGAGATAATAGATGACGCCGGGAAAGAACCCCGCCTCGGCAAGGCCCAGCAGGAAACGCACTGCATAGTAACTGTGCGGCCCGACGACAAAGGCATTGGCCGCGGACACGATGCTCCAGCCGATCATCAGCACGGCGATCCAGACACGGGCGCCGACCCGGCGCAGCATCAGGTTGGACGGCACCCCCAGCAGGAAATATCCCGCGAAGAACAGCCCCCCCGCCAGCCCGAACACGGTGTTCGAGAAACCCAGATCCTTGTTCATGGTCAGGGCGGCGAAGCCGATATTCACCCGGTCCAGGAAGGACACGAAGTAAAGCAGCATGAGGAACGGCACCAGCCGCCAGCCGACCCTGGCTAGCGCGCGCCGTCCGACTTCCGGCACCGCTTCCCGCGCCAAGCCGCTCATCTCCCCACCCTGATTATTATCGAGGCAGTATGACGGAGCGGACCCGATTGCGCAAAAGCGCTTTTGTGGCAAGACTGGCGGCCAGCGGCCCGGATGACCTCATGCCCTCTGTTCCAGCGGATGCCTTTTCCGGGATCGAGAATTTTCGCGACTTCGGCGGCTTTGACGGCGCCCATGGCCGGGTGCGCGAAGGGCTGCTGCTGCGCTCGGGCCATCACGCGGACGCGAGCGATCAGGACCTTGTCCTGCTGGACGCGCTTGGCATCGCCACCATCATCGATCTGCGCCGCCCGGCCGAGCGCGACGGCCAGCCTTCGCGCCGCAGCCCGGGTTTTCGCGGCGCGGTGCTGGCGTCCGGCCTCGGGGAGCATGAAGGACCGCACCGCGAATTCCTCAACCGGGCCGATCTGAGCGACGCGGCGATTGCGCGGTTCCTGGAGGAATTCTATCGCGCCGCACCGTTCGATCCGGCGCATCTGGAATTGTTCGCCGGAGCTTTCGCGGCGCTGCAAAAGGGCAATCTGCTGATCCACTGCACCCAGGGCAAGGACCGCACCGGGCTGCTGGCGGCGCTCATCCAGACCGCGCTGGGGGCGCATCCCGACACGGTGATGGCGGAATTCCTCAAGACCAACGAGGCGATGCTGACCGAAGCCAGGATCGCGCGCATGACCCTGGGCCTGAAGGCGATGACCGGCAACGCGCCCAGCCAGGCTGCGATCCGCGCCCTGCTGGGCGTGGACACGGCCCATCTCGCCGCCGCCTTCGCCGCGATCGATGCCCAGGCTGGCGGCATCGATGCCTATCTGGACCGGTTGGGGGTCGATCGGCCGCGCCTGCTGGCGGCGGCGGGCTGCTGACGGGCGGCGGAATCAAGGCTACAGTCCGGCAAAACAATTCAGGGTGGCGTTCATGAAGAAATCGGTTCTGGCTGCAGGTCTGTTTTTGTCTGCATCGGCGGTGTGGCTTTGCGCATCCGCCTGGGCGGCGCCCGTCCTGCCCGGTCCCGGCGACTGGGCGGCCTATGGCCAGAATGAAGGCGGGGTGCGGTTCTCGACCCTCAGCCAGATCACGCCCGCCAATGTGAGCGGCCTGAAGCTGGTATGGACCTATCACATGCACACGGCGAGTGATCCCGCGCCAGCCGCCGGCAAGGTGCTGCCCTGGTCGGAGCAGACGCCGCTGGTGGTGCATGGGGTGATGTATCTAGGCGTGCCTTATGGCCGCGTCGTCGCGCTGGACGCGGACAGCGGCAAGGAGTTGTGGACCTATACCTTGCCCGCCGACAACCAGCCGCCCACAAGAGGTCTCGCCTATTGGCCGGGCGACAAAACGCACGATCCGCGCATCGTGTTCGGCACCACCGAAGGCGGCCTGCTGATCGCGCTGGATGCCAAGACCGGAACGCCGGCCAACGGCTTCGGCGTCAAAGGCATCGTCAAACTGAGGACGCCCGATGTGATGAATGGGTTCGAGGACGTCACCTATGACCTGGTGGCGCCACCCAGCATCTACAAGAATCTGGTGATCCTGAATTCGCGGGTACAGGAGGCGCCGGTGAAGGGCGCCTCGGGTGATGTGCGCGCTTTCGACCTGCGCACCGGCAAGCGTGTCTGGATTTTTCACACCATTCCCGGGCCGGGCAAGAAATTCCACGACACCTGGGAAGGCGACAGTTGGGAAATGCGTTCCGGCGTCAATATCTGGAACATGCTGACAGTGGATGAAAAGCGCGGCATCGCCTATCTGCCGCTTGGCGCACCCACCATCGACCGCTATGGCGCCGACCGCCATGGCGCCAACCTGTTCAGCGACTCCCTGGTCGCGGTCAATGCCGCGACGGGGAAATATCTCTGGCACTTCCAGGTCACCCATCACGACATCTGGGACTATGACCTGCACACCCCGCCGACCCTGCTGGAGGTGAAGCGGGACGGCAAGACCATCCCCGCCGTGGCGGTGATGAACAAGATGGCATTCCTTTTCATCCTCGACCGGGTCACCGGCAAGCCACTTTACGAGGTGAAGGAAGAAAAGGTGCCGACCGAGAGCAACGTCCCCGGCGAACAGCCCTGGCCCACCCAGCCCGTGCCGGTGAAGCCGCCGGCCCTGACCCGCCAGAGTTTCGCGCTGGACGAAGTCAACACCGTCACGCCGGAGGCGCATGATTTCTGCCAGGCCTGGATCGACCGTGACCATATCCAGCCCAGCGTGCGCTATCAGCCGCTGAAGGCCGACCAGTATACGGTCAATATCCCGGCGGCGCAGGGCGGGCCGGAATGGGCAGGCGGCGCCTTCGATCCGCAGCGCGGCCTCTATGTCGTCAACACCAACGACATGGGTTATGTGATCCGCATGGTGAAGCGCCCCGACGGCGCCTATGGCCCGCAGAACAAGCATTTCGCGCTGGACGGCAATGCGCAGCTCTGCCAGCAGCCGCCCTGGGGCGACCTGACCGCGATCGACGTCAATACCGGCGACATCGCCTGGCGGCACAATTTCGGCATCACCGAAAGCCTGCCGCAAGGCCAGCAGGATACCGGCCGGCCCAACACCGGCGGCCCGATCCTGACCGCCAGCGGGTTGATCTTCATCGGCGCCACCGACGACACCCGCTTCCGCGCCTTCGACACCATGACCGGCAAGCAATTGTGGGAGACCAAGCTCGATTATGCGGGTCATGCGACGCCGATCACCTATCAGGGCAACAGCGGCAAGCAATATGTCGCCATCGTGGCGACCGGCGGCACCACCATCGGATCGAAATCGGGCGGCGACAGTTTGGTGGTCTACGCCCTGCCGTAAAAAAGGGAGAAGACGATGCGCGGTTTGTTGCGGGCCTTGGCCTGCGCGGTGGTGCTCGCCGCTCCGGCCGAGGCGAAGATCGCGGTCGTGCCCTGGGGCGCGATGCCGGATGGCGAGAAGGTCGATCTCTATACCCTGACCGATTCCAGGAGCGCGGAGGCGCGCATCACCACTTATGGCGGGGTGCTGGTGGCGCTCACCATGCCGGACCGTGACGGCCATTACGGCGACGTGGTCGAAGGCTATGACTCCCTGGCGGATTATCTCAGCCGCGAAAAAGGCGGCAGCTATGGCGCGCTGCTGGGCCGCTATGCCAACCGCATCGCGGGGGCGCATTTCACCCTGGAAGGAAAAGACGTGCAGTTGACGCCCAGCGGCGGCGGCAATTCCATCCATGGCGGCCCGGTCGGCTTCGGCAAGCGGGTGTGGATGGCGACGCCGCATGACGGGCGCAGTCCGTCACTGACCCTGGAACTGACCAGCGCCGATGGCGACCAGGGCTTTCCCGGCACGCTGCACACCACGGTCACCTACACCCTGACCGCCAACACATTACGCATTGAATACCGCGCCACCAGCGACAAGCCGACCGTGGCCAATCTTTCGAACCACTCCTTCTTCAACCTGCAGAACCAGGGCGACATTCGCGGCTATGAGGTGCAGCTTTTCGCCGACGCCTTCACCCCGGCCGGTGCCGGCCTGGTGCCAACCGGGGAGATCGTTCCGGTCGCCGGGACGCCTTTCGACCTGACCAAGCCGACAGTGATCGGGCCGCGCCTGGACTCAAGCGATCCGCAGATGGTGCTGGCCGGCGGCTATGACCACAACATGATCATCCGCGGCCGGCCGGGCACCCTGCGCATCGCGGCGCGGGTGCACGATCCGATAAGCGGGCGGGTGGTGGAAGCTTGGACCACCCAGCCCGGCATGCAGTTCTACACCGCCAACACCGCCAAGCCGGTGACCGGCAAGGGCGGCGTCTCCTATGGCAAATACACGGCGGTGTGCCTAGAGACCCAGCACTATCCCAATTCGCCCAACCAGCCGAACTTTCCCTCGACCGAAGTGACACCGGCCAAGCCGCTGCACGAGATTACCGAGTTCCGTTTCTCCGCGAAGTGACGCGCTCCGTTATTTGTGGAAGCGGCCCACATACGCCGCCTTGGCGATGACGTGGCCTTCCATCTGCCCCAGGATGTCGGCGCGCACCGGGATCGTGGCGGGATCGGCGTTCAGCTTGGTATCCAGCGCATAGAGTTCGATCACATAGTGGTGATACGGCCCCGGGCCGGCGCCCGGCGGCAGGAACCCGATGGCGCGGCCCTTTTGCGTCACCGGCTGGATGGTGCCGTCCGCCAGGGTTGCCGCCTGGGGCACATGCTCGGCCAGGCCGTGCGCAGTGGCGGGAATATTGATGAGCATCCAGTGCAGATTGTCCGGCCCGGTGGCGCGCGGCAGCGTATCCACATCATGCATGATGAGGGTAAAGCTCACCGTGGCGGGCGGCGCATTTTGCCAACTGAGCGCAAAGGAGCCGGGGTTGGACGGATTGTTGCCGGTATACTGATCGGGAATTACCCCGCCATCCGGAAAAGCGGTGCTGGTCAGCGCCATCGGCGGGTTGGCGGGCGGGGTCTGCGCCAGAGCCGTGCCGGACAGCGCCGCTGCGAGGACAACAAATAGGGCCATTCTTTTCATGTCTGATCTCCGATGGTCGTGGTTATTGCGGTGTCAGCTTCAGCAGCTTGCTGGTTGGCGGCGTGCCAGCCTTGATCGAGGCGCCGCCGCTGTCGGTCAGCACATAGACCGCGCCATCCGGCCCGATCCGCACATCGCGGATGCGGGTGTGCAGCTCGGTCAGCAGCGGCTCTTCCGCCACCACCTTGCCGTCCTTGATCTCCAGCCGGTCGAGCAGGTTGCCGCGCAGGCCGCCCGCGAACAGGCTGTGCTGCCATTGCGGGAACAGCTTGCCGGTATAGAACGCCAGGCCCGACGGCGCGATCACCGGGTCCCAATAATAGACCGGCTGCTCCAGCCCGTCCTTTGAAGTGATGCCGGCGCCGATGGCGTCGCCGGGATAGTCGATGCCATGGGTGATGATCGGCCAGCCGTAATTCTTGCCCCTCTCGATGATGTTGAGCTCGTCGCCGCCGCGCGGGCCATGCTCGGTCTCCCAGATCTTGCCGGTGCCCGGCTCGATGGTGAAGCCTTCCTGGCTGCGGGTGCCCAACGCCCAGATCTCCGGCAAGGCGCCGGGCGTGTTGAGGAACGGATTGCCGGGCGCCGGCTTGCCATCCGGGGTGATGCGGATGATCTTGCCCAGATCGACATCCATGCGCTGCGCCACTTCCCAGGGCGGGGAATCCGAGCGGTCGCCGATCGGCAGGATGAGATTGCCCTCAGGATCGAACACGATGCGCCCGCCGGTCTTGCCGCCCAGCCGCTTGGACGGCCAGCCGGGAACCGAGCGGAAGATCACCTGCGCGTCGGACACCATATGGGCGTTCTCGTCCAGGATGCCCCGACCGACATAGGTGTTGCTGTTGGTCCTGCCGTCATATTCGGCGAAGGCGAAGAAGATGCGATGGTTGCCGGCGAAATGCGGGTCCAGCGCCACGTCCAGCATGCTTATGCCCTGGGTGGTGGTGACGCCGGCAAGGCCGCTGAACGGCGCTGACAGATTGCCCGCCTTGTCCAGCATGCGGATGGTGCCGGGCAGCCGCTCGGTGACCAGGATATTGCCGTCCGGGAGGAACGCCACATTCCAGGGCGCGGTCAGCTTGTCGGTCAGGACCGTGATCTTGAACGGCGCCGTGGCGTGATAGGGCGCGCGGGTCTGCTGCGGGAACAGCGGCTTGTCGTCCGCCTTTTCCGGGGGCCGGGTCTCTATGGGCTGGCCCTCCACCTTGCGCCAGGGCGGATCGCCAGCGTCCGCCGGGGCCGGTGCGGGCGGCGGTGTCTGGGCGGCCAGTGGCGCCGCAACCAGCAGCAACAGCGCGGTGGCAAGCAGTTTCGGGTTCATGGGTGCATCCTTTGCAGCAACGCTCTATTGAGACACCGGCAGGCCCAGGGCAGTCGCCGGATTGGTCTTGGCCATCTGGTTGATGTCGGCGACCGAAAGGCCCTGGGCATTCAGCGCCCGCATGAATTCCAGCAGGCCTTGCGGCGGATAGGGGCGGGGCGGATTGCCCGGCGCCGGCGTGCCGCCCAGATCGGTGGCGATGATGCAATGCGCCGGGCCGATGGCGCGCATCGCCTCGGCATATTTGGGGACAGTCAGTTCGCTGTTGCGCCCCAAGGTCGCGGCATAGACGAATTCCAGGAACGCGCCGTCCCTGGCCGCCTGCTGCATCTGGGGAATGGTCATGTTGATCGGGCCGGCCATCGCATGGGTGACGACGATGTGCTTGATGCCCCGCGCCTTGGCCTCGCGGATCACCAGCAGCGCCTCCTCCGCCGAGACATGGCCGGTCTCCAGCACCAGCTGGGAATGGGCGGCGATGTAATCGAGCAGCGCTGCCACGCCCGGCAATATCCTGCCATCCCTGGCCACCGGAACCTGCGGCCCCTTGCCCTTCACCGAATTCTCGGAATCGAAGGTGGGCAGCCAGATCACCCGCCCATAGCCGCCCTTGACATTGACCATGTGCTTGACGGCTTCCAGGTTGATGCCGCCGACCGCCAGGTCCTGGGTCACGCCGCCGAACAATTCGATGCCCGGAACTTCCTTGCGCATCAGATAGACCATCGAGGCGGTGGGCTCCCAATGGTTCTTCATCACCATGCCGCGCATGCCGAGCTGCTTGGCAAGCCGCGCCAGATCGTCGGCGTCGATCTCGCGGGGGGCGCTGTCCGGACCCATATGGGCGTGGAAGTCGATGGCGCCCATCAGATTGATATCGGGATCGGGCTGCTGCGCCGCGGCCGGCGCCGCCAGCAGAAACAGGCAAAGCCCGAACCACCCCAGATGCCCCGTCGAACGCATTGTCCCCTCCCCTTTATTTGACGCCAGATTATCCTTTTCGGGCCGCGGGCTGCAAATCGCGGGGCCCATGCCGTATTGAGTGTGGCGGGACCTGCGGAGTACGCTGGCCGAAACATCGCGGCGGGGAGGCCGGAACATGCATAAAAGGCTTATCGGCGTGGCCATCGCCGCGCTGCTGTTCCAGGTCCCCGCTGGCTTCGCCGCCGACTATGTTCCGCCCAAGGGCGATGCCTGGGCCACCCACACCCCGGCGCAGGAAGGCTTCGATGCCGCCCGGCTGCAGGCGGCAATCGACTTCGCCGTCTCCGCCGAACGCAAGCTCCCGCCCGAGGCGGCCAGCAAGATCGACATCCGCGACCTGCGCATCTCGGTGCCGTTGGCCTATGCTGGCGAGGCCTTTTCCTCGCCGCTGGGACCGCTCAAACCGCATGCCCCGCCGAACGGCATCATTCTTCGCCACGGCTACATTGTCGCCGAATGGGGCCGCACCCATGACGTGGACATGACCTTTTCGGTGACCAAGACCTTCGTGTCGTCGGTCGCCGGTATCGCCTTCGACAAGGGCATGATCAAAAGCGTCAATGACCGGGTGATTGATTATGTGCGGCCGACGCCGGACTTCATGTTGGAGCACAACCAGCCCATCACCTGGGACAACATGCTGCGCCAGGATTCCGGCTGGATCGGCACGCTGTGGGGCAAGCCCTGGTGGGCCGACCGGCCCGAGCCGGGCAAGCCGTGGAGCGAGCTGGTCAAGGGCCCGCCGCCGGTCGGCACGGAATGGAAATACAACGATGTGCGGGTCAACGCGCTGGCGCTGGCGCTAACCCATCTGTGGAAGCGCGAACTGCCCGATGTGATGAAGCAATATATCGGCGATCCCATTGGCCTGTCGGATAGCTGGCACTGGGAAGGCTATGACAACAGCTGGACCGAGGTGGACGGCAAGCGCCTGCATGCGGTGAGCGGCGGCGGCCATTGGGGCGGCGGCATGTTTATTTCTGCGCGTGACCAGGCCCGCCTGGGACTGCTGGGGCTGTGGAAAGGCAAATGGGGCGACAGGCAGATCCTGTCCGACAAATGGGTCACGATGGCGCGCACCCCTACCGGTCCCAATCCCGGCTATGGCTATTGCAACTGGTTCCTCAACACCGGCAAGAAGATGTATCCGGCGGCGCGGGAGGACAGCGTCGCCTTCATCGGCGACGGCAGCAACATCATCTTCATCGATTATGAGCACGACATCGTCGCGGTGGTGCGCTGGATCGATGGCGGCCAGATGAAGGACTTTGTCCGCCTGTTGCTGGCGGCACAGAAGGATGGGGGCGGCTGAGGCCGCTAGCGCCGCAGCTCGGAGAAGGAGATCAGCTTCCGCCGGGTCTCGCACCACAGCGCCAGGCGCACGGTGCGCAGGCTTCCCAGCAAGGTCAGCCGTCCCACCGATTTCAGCTCGGGATGATCGCGCAGCACATGATGCAGCCGGTAATAGGGAATCCGGCTATTGAGATGATGCACATGATGGATGCCGATATTGGCGGTGAACCAGCGCAGGATGCCCGGCAGGTCGTAATAGGAGCTTCCCGACAGCGCCGCCTCCTGCATCTGCCAGTTGCCGTCGCGGCTCCAGGAGACATCCTCGAACTGGTGCTGGACGTAGAACAGCCACACGCCCATGGAAGCGGCCAGGACCATGATCGGCATATGCACCATCAGGAACGGTCCGGCCCCGACAAGCCACATCATTCCCACCACGATGAGGCCGACCGCGGCATTGGTCGCCATGGTGCTGACCCAGGGCCGCCAGCCGGCGCGCATCTGGTAGAAGGGCAGCCGGTGCTGCAGCAGGAACATGTAGGCGGGCCCGACCCCGAACATCACCACCGCGTTGCGATAGAGGCGGTAGAGAATGCGTCCCGTCCAGGGACGGGCGCGATACTCCGCCACCGTCAGGGTCTCGATGTCGCCGATGCCCCGGCGGTCCAGATTGGCCGAGGTGGCGTGATGCACGGCGTGATTGCGCTTCCAATAGTCATAGGGCGTGAGGGTCAGAACCCCCAGCGCGCGGCCCACCCAGTCGTTCAGCAGCGGGTAGCGGAAGAACGCGCCATGGCCGCAATCATGCTGGATCATGAACAGCCGCACCAGGAAGCCGGCCGCCGGCACCGCCAGTAGCAGCGTCAGCCAATAGCCGACACTCAGCGACCACCACATCGCCAGCCAGCACAGCACCAGCGCACCCAGGGTCACCCCAAGCTCCAGCAGGGCGCGGCGATGATCCGGCTCGCGGTAGCGCAACAGGGCACGGAAGAGATTCTGCGAATCCATCAGTCTTGCTCCGGAGAGTTCGGCCAGGCGCCGCACATTGCCTGGCATCTCAAAAAATTGGGTTAAGGCGCGCAAACCATCCGCGGAACAGGGAGGCACGGATTTCTTTGGTTTTCGCGGCGGTCATGGGCATGATTCCATTCTAGCCAGCCGGCGGAACAATTGCCAATAAGGCGGTATCTGCGGCAAAATTCCCGCGCCGGGCTTGCCTGAATTCCCCAACCGGCGTCTGATGAAAAAAACAGCGGGGGGTTCCATGACATTGCGAAACAGCCTGTTTGTCATCGCGGCCTTGCTGGGCTTGGGCCTTTCTCTGCCCGCACCGGGGCAGACTCCAGCGGGGGCTCCGCCGCGCTTTTCCCCCGCGCCCAAGGTCAGTTCCCCGCGCATCTATGTGCTGGATTGCGGCACCATCATCTCCAACCGGCCGGAGGGGTTCGGCGTCACCCGCGACGAGGTGTTCAATCCCAACTTCTCCGACCCCTGCTTCCTGGTGGTCCATCCCAAGGGCATTCTGCTGTTCGACACCGGCCTCAACGACCGCAATGTCGGCCGGCCGATCTATGAAACCATGATGGGCTATGAGGCGCAGGTGAAGTTCAAGACCCTGCGCGGCGAGCTGGCCAATGTCGGGGTGACGCCCGACATGATCACCTATCTCGCCCTCTCCCACTCCCATTGGGACCATGTCGGCAATGCCAACGAGTATGCCGGTTCGACCTGGCTGGCGCGCAAGGCCGAATATGACGTGATGTTCGGGCCGGGCGTGGCGCCCGGTGTCCGCGCCAACTACGCCGCGCTGGAACATGCGGCCCACATCCAGTACATCGACGGCGATTACGACGTGTTCGGCGACGGCAGCGTGGTGCTGCTGTCCACCCCCGGTCACACCCCCGGGCATCAGTCGCTATACGTGAAGCTGGCCAAGACAGGCGGGGTGGTGGTGTCGGGCGACCTTTACCATTACACCGCCGAGCGTACTTTGGGCCGCATGCCGGAGCGGGAGAAGGCGCTGGAAACGGGGGCTTCGCGCAAACGGATCGAGGACTTCCTCGCCCGTACCCATTCGCAATTGTGGATCGGCCACGCCATCGACTGGTATCGCGATGCGCTGAAGGCGCCGGCCTGGTACGAGTAGTGAGCGGAAAAAAACTCAGTCAGACAAATACACTTTAACTTGTCATGCCCGCGAAAGCGGGCATCCAACTTGCGTGACGTAAAGTCCAAAGTTGGATTCCCGCTTACGCGGGAATGACAATCAGTCCCTCAAGCCGGCTTCCTGAACCGCAGGGTCATGCGGTCGCTTTCGCCGATGGCGTCATATTTTGCGCGGTCGAAGCCCGGGGCCGGAGTCTTGCCGTCCTCGGCGCTTTGCCGGGTCGGCGGCAGGGTCCAGACCCCGAAGGGATGATCCTTGGTATCCTTGGGATTGGCGTTGATCTCCGACTGCGCTTCCAGCTTGAACCCGGCCTTGCGCGCCAGCTCGATGATATAGGAGGTGTTGACGTAGCCATCGCGGGCCTCCTTCTGCATCGGCCGGGGATCGGCGCGATGCTCCTCCACCGCCAGGATGCCGCCGGGCTTCAGCACGGCATAGAAATCGGCCATCCCTTTTTCCGCCATGCCCGGTGTCCATATCCAGTCATGGATGTTGCGCGCGGTGAGGACGAAATCGGCGCTGCCCGCCGGTGCCAGCGGCCCGGAGGTGTTGCTGAACACGGTATATTGAATATTGCCATAGGCCGCCTTGTCGTCGAACTTGCCGGGCAGCACATCGCCCGCCTTGCCCATCGCGGCGAGGTAACGGCCGCCGGTCTTCCTGGCATAGGGCGCGAGGATCTCGGTCCAATAGCCACCGCCCGGCGCAACATCCACCACCGTCATGCCGGGCTTGAGGCCCCAGAATTCAAGGCTCTGGGCCGGGTGGCGCCAGCGGTCGCGCACGCTATTGGCGGGGTCGCGCGTCGGCGATGCCACCGCAGCGGCCAACGCCTTATCGGACGCGGCCTGCGCCGGCGCCAGGCTCAGCCATGCCAGGGCAACGGCGGCGATGGTGGTACGTATCATCGTGGGCTCCTCCTTTATTCTAAAGCCTGCGCAGCGCGGCAGCGATCATATCTTCCGCCTTTCCGGCGTCCTCGACAATCACGCCCAGGGTGAAAAAGGGATGGATCATGCCGGGAAAACAGACATGCTCCACCGCCACGCCCGCCTGCGCCAGCCGCGCGGCATAGGCCTCGCACTCGTCCACCAGCGGATCGAACTCGGCACTGACGATGACGGCAGGCGGCAGTCCGGCCAGATTTTCCCGCAGCAGCGGCGAGGCCAATGTGTCTTTGCGATCCGCCTTGTCGGGGATGTAATTGTCCATGAACCAGTAAAGCGCCGCGGTGGTCAGCATGTAGCCACTGGCGTTGCGGGTATAAGACGGCCAGTCGCGGCTCATGTCGGTCATGGGATAGATCAGCGCCTGCAGCGCGACAGAAAATTCGCCGCTGTCCTTGGCCATCTGCGCCACCACCGCCGCCAGATTTCCCCCGGCGCTGTCGCCTCCGAGGGCGATGCGCGCTGGATCGATGCCGAGCAGCGCGGCGCGTTCGTTGCACCAGCGGCTGGCGGCATAGGCGTCCAGCACCGCGCCGGGGAACTGGGTCTCGGGGGCCAGGCGATAGCCGACCGACAGCACCGCACAGTTTCCTTTCAGCGCCAGGCGGCGGCAGGTGGTGTCGTAAAGCTCCAGTGTGCCCAGCATGAAGCCGCCGCCATGGAAATAGACCAGCAGTGGACACGGCGCCTTGTCCTTTGTGGCGCGGTAGAAGCGCGCCGGGATCGGGCCATAATCGCTGGGGAGCGACAGCTCATAGGTGACGGCGATGCCGGGCTTGGGCGGCAGCAGCTTCAGCCGCTGCTCGCCATAGACGCGGCGCAGTTCGGCCGGGGTCAGGCCGGTGGGAAGGTCGCCGGCCGCGGCGATGGCGAGCGCAGCCTGGGGATGCAGCGGCATGGAAGGTCCGTGGCGTGGCTGTCTTCCATAGCCTTGCCGCCTGCAGACGGCAAGAATCCGCCGCGATCAGTCGAACCGGGGCGCGATGCCGGCGGGATCGACCGCGACATGGCCGACCGGATTGACCCAGGCATTGAGTCCGACGCGGCGCAGCACGGTGACGGCCTGGTCCGCAAAACCTTCCCGCTCGAGCTGGACCGCGATCTCTTCGCGCGCCGCGATCCAGCCTGACTCGGGGAGCGAGTCCGGCGGTGGGGCAAGATGGCCGTCCGCCCCCCGCACCAGCAGGCGTTTCTCCGCCAGCAAGGCGTCGGTGCGCTTGTCATAACTGGTCCGGAACCGGTCGTCGGCGCGCAGGATGGCGACCAGCGTTGCCACCGACAGAACCTCGCGGTCGCCGTCATGCAGGGCGAACCAGGGATGGGTCAAAAGCGGGCGCAAATTCTCGATGCTGAAGGCAAACTCCCGCGCGATGAGGCCGGCGGCCTCGCGGCGATACACAGTATAGCGGGCATCCATGGTTTGGGCGCCGTCGCTGCCGCAGATGAACAGGCCGCCGGCGCGCAGCGTGCGCGCCGCCCAGCGCGCCGCCTTGCGGCGGAAGGCGCTGTCGAAATAGGTGAGCACATTGAAGCAGCGCACCATGTCGACGGGCGCCATCGCAGCCCCGATCCCGGCCCGCACCAGCTTGAGATTGGCGGTCTCGTAGAGATGCTGGGGATGGCGGATGAGATGCCCGCCGAATCCCCTGCGCTGACCGTCTCTCCATCGGGGGCATCGGGCAGCAACGGCCGCAGCCTTGCGAACAGATCAGCGAAACGGCCGATGGTGGCCGGGCGCGCATCGTGCGCCAGCCAAGCCGGAATTTTAGGCAAAACGGGGGACGCATCGGCGGCCCAGGAATTTCTGGTGGACAACCGCCCAACCCGGAGTACGTTAAGCGCGTCACAATTCCAATTTGGGGCTTAGAAATGAAAGTTAAAATTACGCTCGCATTATGCCTTCTATCAACCGCGGCGATGGCGGCGGACACAAAGCCCGCAGTATGCATGTACGGCGGCAAGCATTTTTCGGAAATGGCCGCCTATTGCACCTCGGATAAGGATGCCCAAACGTGCAAGGCAGACGGCAATTTTGCAACGTCGACTGACTCGGGCGGTTTATGCCTGGGAGCGCGTAATCACCACTCGGCACCATCGACGGTATATCAGGAAACCAAATCTGAAGAGGGTGGGGAGCATTATTGTCTTTATAATAACCGCGGGTATCGCCCGCTGCAGATAATCTGCATTTCGGATGTAGGTGCTCAGTCATGTAAGCCCGATGGCACTTGGACCGAAGCCAAGAATTCGGGCGGGTCATGTACAGGTATGGGGCATCGGCAATAGGTCCTAGCGAATAGTCACCGCGGAGCAGCCGCGCCGCGGTGACAATCCTGCGCGAGGGTTCGGGCGTCGGGGTTCTTTGGGCCCCGCTCCAAATATCGCAAGTATGCGGTTCTGCAGTGACTCTCGCTCGGATTAAGCCGTTGGAGATTCAGTGCTCTGGCGGACAGGGTGACCGCCAACATCGTATTTGCCGCTGTTCGCTCCCGTCCGCTAGGCTCTCATTTTACATCGGAAATACAGGGATTTTCCCGTTGAACTGTTCCCGAGCGTCCGTTGACGTTTGCCCCAATCCGCCGCACATTTGTGGGACGGATTGTGGGAAGAAACGGCCATGGGACGCGCGGTAGAAAAGCTCAAAGCGCTCCAAATCGAGCGACTCTCCAAGAAATCTGGCCTCTATAACGACGGTGCCGGTCTCTGCCTCCGCGTTTCAACGCCCACGGCCCGATCCTGGGTGCTCCGCTACATGCTGGACGGAAAGGCCCGGGAGATGGGCTTGGGGCCATACCCCGATATTTCCCTCGCCGAGGCCCGCGTGGCGGCCTCTGAGGCGCGAAAGCTCAAAGCACGGGGGGAGGACCCCATTGGAGCCCGCGAGGCCCTACGGAGTCGGGTGCGGACTGAGGCCGCCCGTTCGGTCACCTTCCGCCACTGCGCTAAGTCCTATCTCGCCGCCCGCACCGGCGAGTGGAAAAACGCCAAGCACCGGGCGCAATGGGAAGCCACGCTCCAGACCTATGCGATGCCGGTCATCGGTGATTTACCGGTGCAGGCCGTTGACGTGGCGATGGTCCACAAGGTCCTAGAGCCAATTTGGTCCAGCAAGACGGAAACGGCCAGCCGCGTTCGCGGGCGAATAGAGGCAATTCTGGACTGGGCCAAGGTTCGCGGCTATCGCCAGGGCGACAATCCTGCCCGCTGGAAAGGCCATTTGGAAAATCTCTTTCCCAAGCGCTCTAAGGTCCAGAAGGTCGAGCATCACGCCGCCCTGCCCTATACCGAAATGGCCTCATTCATGGCCTCACTCA
>Ga0265325_10001755_pt1 | contig 15021 bp, 15 predicted proteins | sample 41420metaG_FD_202090 | JGI IMG/M metagenome (GOLD analysis project Ga0265325, IMG submission 202090) | Rhizosphere microbial communities from Carex aquatilis grown in University of Washington, Seatle, WA, United States - 4-14-20 metaG | ecosystem: Host-associated > Plants > Roots > Rhizosphere...
GTACCTCGCTGCGATGCGCCAGTACGTAGCGGGACTGGCGCATGGCGAGCCACAGGCGCAGGGAGACACTGACCGCGATGGCGGCGAGGAAGACGACAGTGGTCATTGGCAAGGAAGGCAAAAACGGGCAAGGAAAGGAAAATTATGGCATACGGCGGCCACTGGCCAAGCCGGCAGTTGGCTCGCCATCGACTGTGCCGATGAAGTGACCAACAAATCCCGGTCTCCGCGCGCGCGGTGGCGACGTTAAGCAACCGCAAGCGCATTAGAATGACTTCGAGTCTTGGAATTTCGTCGGGGGCTGTGATGTCAGGAACAAACATGAACTGGGTCGTTGCGATTGCTGTAGCGCTTTTTGCTGGTAACGCTGGCGCCGCGGACCGGCAGGATGGACACTCGGACAATCTGGCCAAGGAAGTTGACGCCTTTCACGCCGCGCTGGCGCCGCTCTGGCACTCGCCGGTCGGCAAGGAGCGTTCGCAGCAGGTATGTGCTCAGGCGTCCAGGTTGGCGAGTCTGGCCCAGGCGATCCGCAGCGGGGACAGCAAACCGTTGCTGGAATCGCTCGTCGCCCTGAAGGCGCAATGTCAGGCGAACCCTGCCGACATCGATAGCGTCTTCTCCGCCGTGCATGAAGCGTTTCATCATCTCGCTGAGCGCGGGGAACATTGACGACTGCCGCCGATTCGTTGCAACGTGGCGCGCAGTGTGCGTTGTGCGCTGAAACAAGCATTGCCAACCACCGGCGACCGCGATGACAGCCAATAGCGACTCCGTCACTGCGCGGAAACCCCGCATCCCGCGCGCCGTCTGGGCGCTGGGCTTCGTCAGCCTGCTGATGGATGTCTCGTCGGAGCTGATCCACAGTTTGTTGCCGGTGTTCATGTTTACCGCGCTTGGCATCTCGGCCTTCACCATTGGCCTCATCGAGGGCGCGGCCGAGGCGACGGCGCTGATCGTCAAGGTCTTCTCTGGCACGCTGTCCGACTGGTGGGGCAGGCGCAAGCCGCTCGCCTTGCTTGGCTATGGTCTCGGCGCCGCATCGAAGCCGCTTTTCGCCATCGCTGGCGGTGCCGGGCTGGTGGTCGCTGCGCGCTTGATCGATCGCGTTGGCAAGGGTATTCGCGGTGCGCCGCGTGATGCGTTGGTGGCCGATATTGTTCCAGCCGAAATACGCGGCGCGGCCTTCGGCTTGCGGCAGTCGCTCGATACCGTCGGCGCCTTCCTCGGCCCGCTGCTGGCGATGGGCTTGATGCTGCTGTGGGCCGACGATTTCCGTGCGGTATTCTGGGTGGCGGCGATTCCGGGTTTCCTCGCCGTGGCGCTGCTCTTCTTCGGCGTCCAGGAGCCCGATGGTAGTCACGCTGGCAAGCGCGTCAATCCGATCCGCCGCGAGGCCCTGCGTCGCCTGCCTGGCGAGTATTGGTGGGTTGTCACAATCGGTGCGATGTTCACTCTGGCGCGTTTCTCCGAGGCATTTCTCGTCCTGCGAGTGCAATCGGGGGGCTTGCCGCTCGCCTTCGTGCCGCTGGTGTTAATCGTCATGAACGTTGTCTATGCGTTGGCCGCCTATCCCTTCGGCAAGCTGGCGGATTCCATGAGCCATACCATGCTGCTGGCCTGGGGACTGGTGATTCTGATCATTGCCGACACGGCACTGGCCTGGGATGGCCACTGGAGCGTGGTCTGGGCAGGCATCGTGCTCTGGGGCCTGCACTTGGCGATGACTCAGGGGCTACTGGCGGCGATGATCGCCGATACCGCGCCAGCGGATCTGCGCGGCACTGCCTACGGCTTCTTCAATCTCGCCAGCGGCGTCGCGATGTTGATCGCCAGCGCGTTGGCGGGGATGTTGTGGGATGGTTTGGGCGCGACCTTCACCTTCATGGCCGGGGCGACTTTCAGTACTCTGGCCTTGCTGGCCGTTGCACTACGTGGCGCCTGGCGCCAGCGGCCATAGGTGTGCTGCGCCGTTTCGCCAACCCCTACTTGCTGCTGACGCTGACCGCGCTGTTCTGGTCCAGCAACATGGTCATCGGCCGGGCCATTCGCGCTGACGTGCCGCCGCTGACGCTGGCGTTCTGGCGTTGGCTGGTCGCAGCGCTGTTCATCGTGCCGCTTGGCCTGCCGCACCTGAAACAGCAGTGGCCGCAGTTGAAGCGGGCCTGGCGGCCGCTGCTGGTCCTCGGCGTCCTCGGCATCGGCGGCTACAACACTTTCGCCTATCTGGGCTTGCAGCACACCACCGCCACCAACGCGGCGCTGCTCAATTCGTTCATTCCGATTGCCACCATTGCCATCTCCTGGGCGTTCCTCGCCAAGCAGCTGCGGCGTATCGAAGTCATTGGCGTGATGGTTTCCCTCTGCGGTGCACTGACCATCGTTGGACGCGGCGACCTGGCAGTCCTCTTGACCTTCAACCTCAATGTGGGCGACCTGTGGATGCTGGTCGCCGTCGTCGACTGGGCCCTCTACACTGTTGCTCTGGCCTGGCGGCCGCCGGGCGTGCATCCGATGCTGATGCTGGCCGCGATGATCCTGGTCGGCCTCGTCATTCTGGCTCCCGGGTATGCCTGGGAGCTTGCCCAGAGCCGTGAATTGAATCTCAACCCTGGTGCGATGGCGGCCGTCGCCTACCTCGGCGTCTTCCCCGGCTTCGTCAGTTACGTCTTCTACAATCGCGGCGTGGCCGAGATCGGTGCCAGCAAGGCAAGCTTGTTCATCCACCTGATGCCGGTTTTCGGCACGCTGCTCTCGGCGATCTTTCTTGGCGAAGTGCCGCAGTGGTACCACTACTTCGGCATCGCCCTGATCTTTAGCGGCATCGTGATGACTATGAGGCGTTCGGCGGTGGCGTCCTGAAGGCGGGCAACAGCCTCACGGCAGCGTAGAATTGGCCCGCTGCTTCGTTCGAGCGCACATGACCGGGCAAGCGTGCCGCCCCTTGTCTGATGCGCTATTTTCCTGCATGACAACTACTTGGATTTGAATTCGACCACCATGGCGCAAGACCAGAATGCCCTCATTTGGCTGGATATGGAAATGACCGGCCTCGACCCGGACAAGGATCGCATCATCGAAATGGCTGTGGTGATCACCAACAGCCAACTGGAAACCGTGGCGGAAAGCGCCGTCTGGGTGGTGCGGCAGGAAGACGCGGTGCTCAGTGGCATGGACGACTGGAACAAGAAGACGCACGGCAAGTCCGGACTGATCGAAAAAGTGAAATCGTCCGTCGTTGGCGAGGCCGATGTCGAGGTCCAATGTCTCGATTTCCTCAAGCGCCATGTCCCGGCCGGCAAGTCGCCGATGTGCGGCAATTCCATCTGCCAGGACCGCCGCTTCATGGTGCGCTGGATGCCGAAGCTGGAAACCTATTTCCATTACCGCAACCTGGACGTGTCGACGCTCAAGGAACTGTGCAAGCGCTGGCAGCCGGAGGTCGCCAAGGGTTTCGAGAAGAGGTCGCGGCACGAAGCGCTGGCCGATATTTACGAGTCGATCGACGAGCTCAAGTACTATCGCCAGCACTTCCTGAAAGTCTAACGGCGGTAGAGTCGCCAGATTTCGCTTCTGTCACCCGGGCGACGTCCTTCCCAGATTCGCGTCCAGCCGGGCGGGTCGGCGGTTTCGGTGGACTGCATCTGGCTGATCAGCCAATGGCACTCGCTGCTCTGCGCCTGCGTGCGCAGGCCGCCGAAATAATCCAATGCCGCCCGCTGGCTGAGGCCGAACTCCAGCCGGCCCAGACAGTCGATTTTGGCGGGCAGGGCTTCACGCAAGGAGGCGACCACCGGCCGGAAAGTCTTGCTGTAGTCGATCCACGGCAGCCACAGGGCCGACAACGACGCCCAAACGATGGTGACGCCGGCGGCCCAGCGGCTCACCACACGCCACGGCGAGCGCGGCAGGTTGACGAGCATTGCCAGCCAAAGAAACGAAAGCGCGCAGCCGATGAGCAGTCCAGGCAACCAAAGTTCGCCGGCAAATCCTGGCGTCAGCCGTTGAATGTTGCGAGCCAACCTCGCTGGCCAATTCAAGTAGAGACCGGCGGCGCCGAGCCAGACCAGACCGACAATAATCGACATGGTCATCATGCTGAACCAGTCCCAGGCATTGGCAGCGCCGCGGCGCAAGCGCGGGCTTCCGGACGCGGCGAGCAGGATCATTGGCACAACCGCCGGCAGTAGTGTGCTTGCCCGGGCTTCGTGCAGGAGGAACCAGAATAACCCTGCCAACGAGCCAACCAGCGGGATCTTGATGGCCGGTGTCAGCAACTGACGGCGGCTCGACCAGAGTGCCCAAAGAGCAATGTAGAGCACCGGCCAGCCAAACCAGCCGAGAAGTTCCAAATGCTGCACCGAGAAGCCGCCGTGGCAGGACAACGCGGTGCCCTGAGCAATCCACCATTTCTGGAGCAGCAGCGGCGACGCCATGTACAGTCCGACCCCCCAGGCACTGCCGAGCATGGCGGCTACGCCAAGGGCGACCAGCATTGAAAGCCAGCACCCGGCGGCGATCGGCAGCAGCAGGACTGTCAGCGGCAGGACTGCCACTAGTCCTCCGGCCAGGAACGCGGCAGCGATGCCAAGGCCGAGAATCGCCCCGCCACGTATAGGCTGCTTGCTGGCCAGCGAGGTGCCCCAATAGGCAATGGCGCAGGCAGCCAGGATGGCCGACGCCGGCTGGGCTTCGTGGATGGGAACGAGCAGGCCGAGGGTGCCGATTGCCAGGAGGGGCGTCCCCCAGCCCTCGTCGCGGCCGATCAGTCGGCGTGCCGCGGCGCCCAGGGCGAAAAGGAAGCCAGCGGCGAATAGTGCCGACGCCAGTCGGGCCCCAGCGTGGAAGGGCAACAGCGATCGCGTCGCGCTGGCCGTCGCCGCGGCGAGCCACGGGTACAGCGGCTCGGCTTCGACAAGCGTTTCACCGGCAAGCGTCGGCACAAGCCAATTGCCGCCCGAGAAGAATCCGTGCGCAATGCCCAACTGAATCGCGTCGTCGGATTTCCAGGGATCGTGCCCGGTCAATCCGGCGAAGGCGTAGAGCGCACAAAGGAGCAGAACCAGCCAAGGGCGTGGCCCGTGATCGTACGTTTGATTGAAGCTTGCGACCATCTCTTCAGCAACAAAAAAAGGCAGCCATGGCTGCCTTTCTTCGGCTAATCACTGCAATCAGGCTGCCGCGCGCTTGCCGTACTTCTGCCGGAAGCGCTCAACACGGCCGGCAGTGTCGAGGATCTTTTGCTTGCCGGTATAGAAGGGATGACAGGACGAGCAGACTTCGATGTGTAGCGGCTTGCTGTTGGTCGAACTCGTCTTGAAGGTGTTACCGCAGCTACAGGTCACCTCGATCTCATGGTACTTCGGGTGAATGCCTTCTTTCATGGTCTGGTTTCCTTGGATTCGTGGTGCCCGTGAATTTGGCGGGCTGGAAGAGGCCGGCATTATACCGTCAATCGCCAGCCAAATCAAGCCAGTCTAGCCGCGCCGCATGGCGTCGAAGAATTCCCCATTGTTCTTGGTAGCCTTGATCTTGTCGAGGAGGAATTCCATTGCCTCGAGGTCGTCCAGACCGTAGAGCAGCTTGCGCAAGATCCAGACCTTTTGCAAGACGTCGGGTTTGAGTAGCAGTTCTTCCCGGCGGGTGCCCGAGCGATTGACGTTGATCGAGGGGTAGACCCGCTTCTCGGCCATCCGGCGGTCGAGATGGATTTCCATGTTGCCGGTGCCCTTGAACTCTTCGTAAATCACGTCGTCCATGCGGCTGCCGGTATCGATCAGCGCGGTGGCGATGATGGTCAACGAGCCGCCTTCCTCGAGGTTGCGCGCGGCGCCAAAGAAGCGCTTCGGCTTCTGCAGGGCGTTGGCATCCACGCCGCCGGTCAGTACCTTGCCGGACGCGGGTACCACCGTGTTGTAGGCACGCGCCAGACGCGTGATCGAGTCGAGCAGGATCACCACGTCCTTCTTGTGCTCGGTCAGGCGCTTGGCCTTCTCGATGACCATTTCCGCGACCTGGACGTGGCGCGTCGCCGGTTCGTCGAAGGTTGAGGCGACCACCTCGCCCTTGACGGTGCGAGACATCTCGGTCACTTCCTCGGGACGTTCGTCGATCAACAGCACGATCAGCACGACGTCGGGATGATTGGTGGTAATGGCGTGGGCGATGTGTTGCATCATCACCGTCTTGCCGGACTTCGGGCTGGAAACCAGCAGGCCACGCTGGCCCTTGCCGATCGGCGCGATGATGTCGATGATGCGGCTGGTGGTGTTCTCTTCGGCGCGGATGTCGCGTTCGAGTTTCATATGCACCGTCGGGTGCAGCGGCGTCAGGTTCTCGAACAGGATCTTGTGCTTCGAGTTCTCGGGTGCCTCGCCATTCACCTTGTCCAGCTTGACCAGCGCGAAATAGCGCTCGCCCTCCTTGGGCGTGCGGATCTCGCCTTCGACGCTGTCGCCCGTGTGCAGGTTGAAGCGGCGGATCTGCGACGGTGAGACGTAGATATCGTCCGTGCTGGCGAGGTAGGAAGTGTCGGGCGAGCGCAGGAAGCCGAAGCCGTCGGGCAGGACCTCCATGACGCCGTCGCCGAAGATTGATTCGCCCTTCTTGGCCTGGTTCTTGAGGAGGGCGAAGATCAGTTCCTGCTTGCGCAGTCGATTGGCGCCTTCGATACCGTTTTCATTGGCCATCTCCAGCAGTGTGCTGACGTGGTGGGCTTTAAGCTCCGAAAGATGCATAGGACGACCTAAGGTTGAGCGCGGACGCGAACGTTCCGGAAAGGAATGGGAGTAGCGTGGTTATTTCTGCTGGGTCGAACAGGCGGTCTACCGGGTTTGCCGGCAGCGGCCTGAAACCGGAAAGTTGGCCCTTCTCTCGGGGCTACGCGGTTGCAGGCCGGACTCTAGCGGGATCAGAGGTTGCTGTCAATGAAAGACGTCAGTTGCGACTTGGACAGGGCGCCGATCTTGGTCGCCTCGACGTTGCCGCCCTTGAACAGAAGCAAGGTGGGAATGCCACGGATCCCGTATTCGCCCGGCGTGCGCGGATTCTCGTCGATGTTGAGTTTGGCCACCTTCAACCGGCCGTGATACTCCTTCGCCACCTCATCCAGGATGGGCGCGATCATCTTGCAGGGACCGCACCAGTCGGCCCAGTAGTCGACCAGAACAGGGGTGCTCGATTCCAAAACCTCGCTCTTGAACGTGGCATCGGAGACATGAAGGATGTGTTCGCTCATGGGGTTCCTCGGTGGGTGGTTGCCGGCCGGGACGCGGCACGCGGCAAAGTGAAGGGCTTCTGGCAGAAACTGTCCGGTCATCCTAGCAAAAAAATGTCGCCGCTGGAATGGAGTGTCGTCGCCCGACTATACTCAAAGGCGGTGGGTGGCGACTTTCGGCAATTCCCCAGAGAGGGAAGATGCCAGTCTCCCATCACTTGGCGCGGCGCGTTGCGCTCGACCAAAACCACAACAAAGGAGAGATCATCATGAAAGTAGGCGAGATTCTGGCAATCAAGGGCAGCATCCTCTATACGATCGCGCCGAGCAAGAAGTTGTCGGAAGCGGTGGCGACCATGAGCGGTCAGGATGTCGGCTCTCTAGTGTGCTTCGATCAGGGGCGGATGGTCGGCATGCTGACTTTCCGCGAAGTCCTGCGGGCCTTGCAGGCACACGGCGCGGCGTGGGGCGGTATCGCCGTCGGCGATGTGATGGTTCGGGATCCGGTGGTTGGTCGCCCCGAGATGGAGGTCGACGGCCTGCGCAAGCTGATGTTGGACCAGCACGTTCGCTACCTGCCGGTCATGGAGGAGAGCACGCTGATTGGCGTGATTTCGTTCCATGATGTTGCCAAGGCGATACTGGAGGAGCAGGGCTTCGAGAACCGGATGCTGCGGGCCTACATCCATGATCAGGTAGTAGTCGAACCCATGGCTTGACACCGCTGCCAGCCTGGCCGGGATGTGACGGAAAATGGCGTGGTAAGATTGCCCTGAATCCAGAATAACCCTCGGCACTATGGCAGGAAATACCTTCGGCAGCCTGTTTTGCGTCACGTCGTTCGGCGAGTCGCACGGTCCGGCCATCGGTTGCGTCATCGATGGTTGTCCGCCGGGCCTTGCCCTGACGCAGGCGGACATTCAGGCTGAGCTGGATAGGCGCAAGCCAGGAACTTCCCGGCATGTGACCCAGCGGCGGGAAGCCGACGCGGTCGAGATCCTTTCCGGCGTTTTCGAAGGCAGAACAACGGGAACACCGATCGGGCTGTTGATTCGCAACGAGGACCAGCGTAGCCGCGACTACGGCGAGATCGCACAGACTTTCAGGCCTGGCCATGCCGACTACACCTACTGGCACAAGTACGGTGTGCGCGACTATCGCGGTGGCGGTCGCGCCAGTGCCCGTGAGACTGCAGTAAGGGTGGCCGCCGGTGCTGTTGCCCGCAAGTGGTTGTTTGAGCGTTACGGCATCGTTATCCGCGGCTATATGAGTCAGTTGGGCGCAGTGGAGATTCCCTTCCGCGACTGGGCGGACGTGTCGACCAATCCATTCTTCGCCGCCGATGCCAGTATGACGGGCGAGCTGGAGCGCTACATGGATAGTCTGCGCAAGGACGGCGATTCCATCGGTGCCCGCATCACCGCAGTTGCGGCGAATGTTCCGGTTGGCTGGGGCGATCCGGTCTACCGCCGTCTCGACGCAGAACTTGCCTATGCCCTGATGGGAATCAATGCCGTCAAGGGTGTCGAGATCGGCGCCGGCTTTGCCGCGGTGACCCAGCGCGGCAGCGAGCACGGCGACGAATTGACGCCGAACGGCTTCGCCAGCAACCACGCTGGAGGAATTCTCGGCGGCATCTCGACTGGACAGGATATCGTCGTCGGTGTCGCGATCAAACCGACGCCCAGTATTCGCCAACCGCGGCGCTCGATCGACCTCGAAGGCAAGGCAACGTCAGTGGCCACCGAAGGTCGCCACGATCCGTGTGTCGGCATCCGGGCGACGCCAATTGTCGAAGCCATGATCGGTCTGGTCCTGATCGACGCTGCGCTACATCATCGCGCCCAATGCGCCGACGTCCGCTGCTTGACTCCTGCGATCCCGGGGCGGCTGATAGAATGAACCAAACAAGATACAGGGAGAATGCCCATGCAAGTTGATCACCATGATCTGTACACCGAGTTTCCCGATTTTCACCACGCCATCAACACCCTCAAGCAAGCGCATGCACAGTTTGGCCGGATGTTCGCCCAGTACAATCGGCTGACCGGAAAGGTTGAGGATCTTGAGGAGCACGACATGCCGGTCGGGGACTTCACGCTCGAAGACATGAAGAAGCACCGCGTCAAGCTCAAGGACCACCTCTACGAATTGTTGCTGGCTTTTCAGGTCGGCCACGCGCAGAAGTAGTGCGGAATAGGGCATTCGCCCGCTGGCCGCGAATGCCAAACAGGTATCCGGCGACGCCGCAATGGCGTCTGTCGGTCTGGTACTTCTGGTACTTCGCCCACGTCGGCGCATTTACCCCGTATTTCACGCTGTATCTGGAGTCACTCGATGTGCCTGCTGCCATCATCGGTCTGATGATGTCCGGCATGCTGGCAATGCGCGTAGCAGCGCCACTGCTTTGGGGATCCTTGGCTGACCGGCGCAATGAGAAGGTGTCGGTCGTCAGGCTCTCGGCGATGCTTTCGCTGCTGTGCTTTGCCGTTCTCTTCGTCGCTGTTCAGATCTGGCCAATAGCCATTGCCTTGGCCGCCTTTGCCTTCTTCTGGAGCGCTTCCCTGCCGTTGGTCGAGGCGCTCACCCTGGCTCACCTGGTCGGCGCCGTTGAACGCTATGGCAGGGTTCGACTCTGGGGTTCCGTAGGGTTTATCGCGGCAGTGCTATTGACGGGGATGTGGCTCGATCAGGCGGCGCTGAGAAGCCTGCTCTGGATTGATCTCGGCATCCTGGGGGCGCTTGCAGGCAGCGCCTGGATGCTCAGCGATCCGGTCGTGGCACGGTCGGCAACGACGGCCCCGTTGCGCTGGGTGGACATGCTGCGCCAAGACGTGCTGGCGCTGCTGGTCGCCAGCTTGCTTATGGCTGCCGCCCACGGACCATTCTATGTCTTCTTCTCCATCCACCTGGTTGCGCATGGCTATGGCAAAGCCGTCGTTGGCATGCTCTGGTCGCTGGGCGTGGTGGCCGAGATTGGGGTCTTCATTGCCATGCCGCACCTGCTTCGGCAACTGTCGGCACGGACCATACTCGTCAGCAGTCTGGCCTTGGCCGTGGTTCGCTTTGCCCTGATCGGCTGGGCGGTCGATTCGGTGCCGATGATGCTCGTGGCACAACTGTTTCATGGCGCCACATTTGGCGCCGCCCACGCTTCGGCGGTGGCTTTGCTGAATCGCAGTTTCCCGGCGGCCCAGCAGGCGCGTGCACAGGCGCTCTATGGGAGTCTTTCCGTGGCCTTCGGCGGTATGCTCGGTAACCTCGCTGGCGGGGCGGCATGGCAATATCTCGGCCCCGAATTGACGTTTACGGTTGGTTCGGCATTCGCGGCAATGGGGCTTGCCGTTGCCTGGTTCGGCCTGCCGGCGGCGCATGCTGCCGCAGTGCGTGTGCGATAATCGTCCTTTCGGCATGGATGCCACTTGGCGCGGCGTCTATGGCCCAGGGATTTTGCTTGTCAAGGAGATGAACATGCGCATGTTGAGCATTCTTGCTGCTTTTGCACTAGTATTGACCGGCTGCAATACCGTGCACGGTATCGGTCAGGATATCGAAAAAGGCGGCGAAGTCATTCAGAAAGCCGCCAAGTAGTCCCGATTGTTCGGACGGTCATTGCCGTCCGCTGAGGAAAGAGAATTTCATGAAGATTTGCGTCCTGCCGGGCGACGGCATCGGTCCGGAGATTGTCGCCCAGGCACTGCGCGTGTTGCGCGCACTTGACCTGAAGCTCGAAACGGAAGAAGCGCTGCTCGGGGGCTGTGCCGTCGATGCAACGGGCAGCCCTTATCCCGAAGCCACGCAGAAGTTGGCGCAACAGGCCGACGCTGTCCTGCTTGGCGCCGTGGGTGGACCGCAGTGGGACAACCATCCACGCGAACAACGGCCGGAGCGCGGTCTCCTGGGCATCCGCAAACACCTGAATCTGTTTGCCAATCTGCGACCGGCGGTGCTCTACGACGAACTGGCGAATGCATCGACGCTCAAACCCGAAGTTGTCTCCGGGCTCGATATTCTCATCATCCGCGAACTCACTGGCGACATCTACTTTGGCCAGCCGCGAGGCATCGAGGTCAGGGATGGGCAGCGTGTCGGTACCAATACGATGGTCTACAGCGAGAGCGAGATTCGGCGCATCGCCCGCGTCGCCTTTTCTGCCGCGCGCAAGCGCCGGGGCAAGCTTTGCTCTGTGGATAAGATGAACGTCCTCGAATGCACGCAGCTATGGCGCGATGTGGTCGTTGAGACCGCCAAAGAGTTTGCCGACGTCGAGTTGTCGCACATGCTGGTCGACAACGCTGCGATGCAGTTGGTGCGCAATCCCAAGCAGTTCGACGTCATGGTCACCGGCAACATGTTCGGCGACATTCTGTCCGACGAGGCTTCCATGCTTACCGGCTCCATCGGCATGTTGCCGTCGGCTTCGCTGGACGAGAACAACAAGGGGTTGTACGAGCCGTCTCACGGCTCGGCGCCGGACATTGCCGGCAAAGGCATTGCCAATCCTCTGGCGACAATTCTGTCCGCGGCCATGATGTTGCGCTATACGTTCGGCGACGAGCCGGCTGCCGTTCGGATTGAGCAGGCGGTGAAGAAGGTCCTGGCTTCGGGGTTCCGTACCGGGGACATCTACGAACCGGGCATGAACAAGGTCGGTACCCGGGAGATGGGCGACGCGGTACTGGCTGCCTTGTAAGGGCGAGGACGAAGAGGAAAGCAGAGATGAAGCGAGTCGGTCTGGTCGGATGGCGCGGAATGGTGGGCTCCGTGCTGCTGCAGCGGATGCGTGAAGAGGACGATTTCGACCTGATCGAGCCGGTATTCTTCAGCACTTCGGCTGTCGGTGGCGCGGGGCCGACAGAAGGCGGTGGCGTGCCACTCAAAGATGGCCGCAACATCGCCGACTTGCGGGCTATGGATATCGTCATCACCTGTCAGGGTGGTGACTACACCAACGAGGTGTTTCCGCTTTTGCGTGCCGCCGGCTGGAATGGTCATTGGATCGACGCTGCATCGACACTGCGCATGAAGGATGACGCAGTGATTATCCTTGATCCAGTGAATGCGCATGTCATCAAGAATGCACTGGCCAGTGGCGGTCGCAACTGGATCGGCGGCAATTGCACTGTCTCGTTGATGTTGATGGCGATCGGTGGGCTCTTCGAGGCGGGCCTGGTCGAGTGGTTGACGTCGATGACCTACCAGGCTGCATCGGGCGCCGGTGCGCAGAACATGCGGGAGTTGCTCGTGCAAATGGGTGAAGCGCATCGCGTCGCCAAGTCGCTGCTCGACGACCCCGCCTCGGCTATTCTGGACATTGATCGTGAGGTCGCCGGGATCCTGCGCGATCCGGGATTTCCTACCGACAACTTCGGTGTGCCGCTGGCCGGATCGTTGATTCCCTGGATCGACAAGGATCTTGGCAACGGCCAGAGCCGCGAAGAATGGAAGGGCGAGGCGGAAACGAACAAGATTCTCGGCTTGACGCCGGCCGCCATCCCCGTGGATGGGCTTTGCGTACGCATTGGCGCCATGCGCTGCCATTCCCAGGCGCTGACGATTAAATTAAAGAAAGATGTGCCACTGGCCGATATCGAGGCAATGCTGGCCGCGCATAACGATTGGGCCGGCGTCGTGCCCAATCAAAGGGAGGCGACTCTGGAGCGGCTGACCCCGGCTGCAGTGACAGGTCGGCTAACCGTGCCGGTGGGGCGTCTGCGCAAGATGAGCATGGGGAGTCAGTTCCTGTCGGCGTTTACAGTCGGTGATCAGTTGCTTTGGGGGGCTGCGGAGCCGCTGCGTCGCATGCTGCGCATCTTGTTGGAATGACGGCTGGGTGCAACAGCCGGCGATTATGAAGTGAAGGTTTAGCTTGCATCGCTAACCTCATGATGTTATTTTGAATGCTGGGGTGATATGCGTCCCGGGAGGCGTCGTGCTGAATTCCATCCAAAGGTTCAAGTTCAAGTCCACCATGATCGCAGCGGCGATGGCCGTTCTGCCCATGAGTGCCTTCGCTGCAGGGCTCGGCAAGCTGACGGTCTTGTCTTCGCTCGGACAACCGCTACGCGCTGAGCTCGAGATCACGGCCTCGCGCGACGAGTTGGCGTCGCTTGGGGCGCACGTGGCGCCGGCCGAAACGTTCCAGCAGGCAGGAGTTGAGTATGTGCCTGCGGCGGCTGCGCTGAAGTTCGTCGTGGACAAGCGGTCCGGCGGCCAGCCGTTCTTGCGAGTTTCCAGCGATCGGGCAATCAACGAACCCTTCATTGACGTCCTGATCGAATTGGTCTGGTCGTCGGGACGAATGGTCCGTGAATACACGGTGCTGCTCGATCCGCCCAATTTGGCCAAGCCCAGTGTGCCGGCGGTGGCCGATTCTGCTCCTGTGCTTGCGCCGCCAGTCGCTACTGTGCCGGCAGTGCCGACTCCGGTGCCCACGGCCCCAGCCGTGGCGATTGCGCCAGCGGCGCCGGGAAAGACTGCTGAGAAACCAACTGAACCGGCTGCAACGCCTGCGCCGAAATCACGCCGGCCCGAGGTCAGCGAAGCCAAGCAGGTGGCGGCGACGCATATGGTTCAGCGCGGCGATACGCTGGCGAAGATCGCGGCTGAGAACAAGATCGACGGAATCAATCTGGACCAAATGCTGGCGGCATTGTTCCGCGGCAACCAGGATGCCTTTGTTGACGGCAACATGAACCGCCTGCGAGTTGGCAAGATCCTGAATATCCCTGACCGCGAGACTGCCGGCAATGCTTCGTCGTCCGAGGCGCGCAAGATCGTGGTATCCCAGGCTGAGGACTTCAACGCCTATCGGCGCAAATTGGCGTCAGCGGTGAGTGGGGCCAAACCGGTCGCGGAGGAAGCGCCCAAGCAGGCGGCGGCGGGCAAGATTACGCCGAAGGTCGAAGAAAAGGTCCCGGCGCCCGCGGTGGCAAAGGACAAGCTTGAAGTTTCGCGCACTGAGTCGGCCAAGGAAGCCAAAGCGGCCAAGGATGCCAATAAGGCCCTGCAAGGTCGCGTTACCGCGCTCGAAGAGGACTTGGTGGCTCGCGATCGAGCGCTCAAGGAGGCGGGCAGCCGTGTCTCCGATCTGGAAAAGAATTTGGCCGACTTGAAGAAGTTGGCAGAGCTAAAGAGCCAGACCATCGCGAAGTTGCAGCAGCAGGCGGCTGCCAAGCCGGCCGCCGTACCGGCGCCCGAAGCCAAGAAACCTGAACTGCCGCTAGCGGTCAAGCCGGCCGAAGTGCCTCCGGTCAAGCCGGCCGAAGTGCCCAAGGCGCCCGAACCGGTGGCGCCGCCCCCAGCACCGGTCGAGACACCCAAGGTTGCTGAAGCGCCCAAGCCGCCAGAGCCCGCCGCTGTGCCCGTGGCCGAGGAGAAGCCGCCGGTGAAGGCCCCGGAGGTGAAGAAGCCTGAGCCGCAAGCGGCTGGAGAGCAACCGAGCTTCCTCGACGAGAATCTTGAGTTGGTTGTCGGCGGCGGCCTGATCCTGGCGGCGCTGCTGGGTTACCTGGGTTACTCGGCCCTGCGCCGCAAACGCGATACGGGAGCGCCGACCACGAGCCGGATTTCGGAAGGCGACCTGATGGCCAATTCCGTCTTCGGTTCGACGGGCGGTCAGGCCGTGGATACTGGTGCTTCGATTCAGACCGATTTCAGCCAGGCCAATCTCTCCGCGATCAGTGCCGACGAAGGAGTCGATCCGGTTGCCGAAGCAGATGTCTACATGGCCTACGGCCGTGACGCCCAGGCCGAGGAAATTCTCCTCGATGCATTGAAGAATGACCCGGCCCGTCATGCGATCC
>Ga0265325_10001756_pt1 | contig 15015 bp, 11 predicted proteins | sample 41420metaG_FD_202090 | JGI IMG/M metagenome (GOLD analysis project Ga0265325, IMG submission 202090) | Rhizosphere microbial communities from Carex aquatilis grown in University of Washington, Seatle, WA, United States - 4-14-20 metaG | ecosystem: Host-associated > Plants > Roots > Rhizosphere...
AGCCTTCGTCCGACAGCTTCACTTCCCCATCGGGCAGCATCCGCTTCATGATGAACCGCAGGACAGAGCGTGCCAGCGCTGGATTCGTGTGACACAACGGCAGGGCGTGCTGCGACAGATCTCGGCTGCTCAGCATCTGTCCCCAGCCGTAATCGTAAACGGTCCCCTGCGGGACGACGGTCTCGTCATAGTACGCGCGATAGGTGGCCATGGCCTCCAGAGTCGCCGCGTTCCAGCGCATCTCACGGCGAAGCTGCACGTCTGTCTCGCTGGCGAAGGCCGGAACCACGTGCAGCCATTCCGTCGACGACCCCTCTAGTGCCCGCTCAGCGAGTTCACTGATTGTGGCAACATCACGCGAATAGCCCACCACGAAACGTAGTTCTTTCTCGGCACCAGGACCGAGCTGCACGTCGCTGCGTGCACCCAGCCAGTCGCGGTCCTGCGCTAAACGAACCGACGAAGCGACCGTCTTAATGAACAGCGACGGAGGCGTGCTGTCGAACCTCGACATCTGCCCGTCGGCAGCGAACCCAAGAAGCTGCTTCGCCGTTGCCTGAGTGTCGGCGCGCAGCACGCCGTGCGCCTCGTCGTTCACTACAGTCTTCGTAAACGTTACCAGTCCGCGGATGTCGGACCAGGGCGCAAGTATCGGCTCGTAGTGTGCGCGAACGCGCTCAGAGTAAATGACGTTGACCGCGGTCGAGCCGCTATTGCGCAGTCGCACCGTCACCGCGAATGCCGAAGTGCCATCGCCGGGCTTCATCGAAGGCCGCACCGTCAACGTGCGGGCCACGGTCAGCGCCGGCGTCACTCGATGTTCGTAGCGCGCGAAGCCAACACCAAACAAACGCCCGGCCTCAGAGTCGCCGATCAACTCATGCCGCTCGCCACCAATCTCCACGGCAGCTTCCACCGGCCCGTTCATCCGAGCCCACGCCCGCTCACCAGTAAGGATTTCGTATTGCCCGCTGGCATGCACGAACAGCGTCAGGCGGTAATTACCCAGAAGGAAATGTGGATCGTCGGGAAGGTTTTTGTTGTGAAACGCAAGCGGGCCCGTGTACCGGTAGCAGGGCAACCCCTGCTCATCGTCTTCCCATTGCCCCAGGGAAGGCGTTCCTGAGCCTGTGGCGGCCACGGCCATCGCCCCGGCGCATCCAAGAAACGTGCGACGATCCAACGTGCCTCCTTAGCCGTACCGCGCGCCTTACCGAACCGCGACGGTGACGGAGCGGGTACTCAATGTCTCAGAAAGCCCTGGACAATAACACCACCGCCTGTGCCTCGGCCGAACGGCCTTCGCCCACCGGCCCCACCTTCTCCGCGGTCTTGAACTTCACCGACACGCGTTCCAGATCCATTGCCAGCGCCTCAGCCAGTTTCTGCCGAATCGGCAGACGAAAATCCTTCAGTTTGGGCCGCTCCAGAATCACTGTGGAATCCACATTCTCCAGGCCGAAGCCCTTTGCACGCGCCAGGTCGCGCGCGTGCCGCAGGAATACGAGTGAATCGCAGCCCTTCCAGCGTGGATCGGTATCCGGGAAATGCATGCCGATATCGCCAAGCGCGAGCGCGCCCAGAATTGCATCGGTGATCGCGTGCGCCAGAACATCGGCATCGCTATGGCCTTCCAGACCGAACTCGCTTGGAACCGTAACGCCGCCCAGAATCAGCGGCCGGTCCGGAGCAATGCGATGTACGTCCCAGCCCTGGCCGAAACGATAATCCGCCATCAGCCCTGGCTCACCACTTTGGCGGTCTCTTCAGAAAGAAACAGACGTGCCAGTTCCATGTCGGAAGGCCGCGTGATTTTAATATTGCGGTCGCTGCCCGGCACCACGTGCACATCCACGTCGAGCCGCTCCACCAGGCTGGATTCGTCCGTGCCAATGAAGCCGTCTTCGCGCGCTTTATCAAAGGCGTTGCGCAATAGATCGTAGCGGAAAACCTGCGGTGTCTGCGCCAGCATCAGGCGCTCGCGGGGAATGGTTGCCCGCACTTTATTCAGATGGACCTGCTTTACGGTGTCCACCGGAACAATGCCGACTATGGCTGCGCCGGTGGACGCCGCTTCGGCAATCACTTTTTCAATAGTCTCGATATCGATGAACGGCCTCACCGCATCGTGCACGGCCACCAGATCCGTCTCCGGCGCGATGGACGCCAGAGCATTCTCCACCGACTGCTGTCGTGAGTCGCCGCCCTGCACCAGCCGCACCGGTTTCGAAAATCCTTCCTGGCGCAGCAATTCGGCCGCCCATTCGGAATCCTCCTGGCGCAGGGCCAGCACAATCTCCGTAACTGAAGGGGAAGAGACGAACCTGCGAAGGGTATGCACGAGAATCGGGGAACCATCCAGCAGCATGAACTGCTTGCGGCTGGTCCCGAACTTCTCAGGCGAAGAGCGGCCCATCCTGGTGCCCAGGCCGGCGGCCGGCAGAATGACGGAAACTTTCATATGTTGAAGGTCAACCCGTAGTACTTACACCCGACCCGCTCGCGGCCGGAGCACCCGGCGCCGCATCCCGAGGCCGATCATGACGCTCCGGCACGGGCTGCGATTTGTCGTGAATGGCGTGCACACGCTCATCGAACCGGCCGAAGATCATTTTACCCGCTGTAGTCTGCAGCACGCTGGTGACGGAGATGTCCACCGTTCGCGAAATCATTTTGCGCGCGTTGTCCACCACCACCATCGTGCCATCGTCCAGGTACGCCACGCCCTGGTTGTATTCCTTGCCTTCTTTGAGAATAAATACGCGCATAATCTCGCCGGGCAGTACGATGGGCTTCAGCGCGTTGGCAAGTTCATTGATGTTGAGCACTTCGACGCCGTGCAGTTGCGCCACTTTATTGAGGTTGAAATCGTTCGTGACGATCTTGCAACTGTACAACTTTCCCAGCTCGACCAATTTCATGTCGACTTCGCGAACGTTGGGGAAATCGTCCTCGATAATCTGAACGTGCAGATTCGGCACCTTCTGAATCCGTTGCAGAATGTCCAGGCCTCGACGGCCACGATTCCGTTTGAGCGAATCCGCCGAATCGGCAACCAGTTGCAGTTCGCGCAACACAAACTGCGGAATGACCAGAGAGCCGTCCAGAAAACCGGTCTCGACAATGTCCGCGATTCGGCCGTCGATAATGACGCTGGTGTCCAGAACCTTGAACGATGTCCGCGACTTCTCCTCGCCGCCGAACAACCCGCCCAGCGCGGCCAGGTTCAGCATGTCGCCTTTATTGGCGCCCACCACCAGACCGATGTAGGACATCCAAAGGAGGAGAGCGACCTGGAGAAATGAGACAGTCGCGTGATGTTCGGGGCTGGGGAATGCGCTCCCCAGAATCAGTGTCGCCAGATAGGCGCCCACGATACCGAGAATCGATCCAATGGCGGCCCCGATAAGCCGCTTAAGACTGACTTTTCTTACCTGTAACTCAAAAAAGACGATTCCGAGTCCCAGGACGACGCCTGCGGCTCCAGTTGCGTAGGGACTAAAACGTTCCAGACCAAACGGTCGCAGGAAGAAAGCTGCACAGCCGAGAAGTAGAACAAAAAGAGCGCGAAAGAAGAATAAGTTATCCACAGCACCACCCCCCGATGGGCGGATAAAAAGAGTATGACTGGCATGGAACCTGGATTCCAGTGCCTGAATTATACCACCGAAACCTAGATAGTCTCGACAGATGAATGACTTAAAGGAAGGCTGTGAGCCGGCCGCGCCGGGGAGAAGTTGCTGTTACGGACCCCTTGCAACAAAGCGAATGACTAGAGAGCTTTGGCCAGTTCCTCGGCGAAGGCGCTATGGCCGCCCTGGGCGGTATTTGGGCGCTTGTGCTTGCGGCCGCCACGTTCACGGCGAGGGCGTTCGAAATTGGTTGCGGCAACCACGGGTCCGGCGACCGGCGTGCTTGTTTGCGCCGCCGCCGGTGGCGGCGCACTCATCGCGCTCCTCATCGGAGGGGGCGGCGCCTGGCCTTTTTGGCGGGGTGGCTGAGCCGGATTCGCTCGCAGAAGCCGATCTTCCAGTGGAGCCCGGTCAAAGCGCCGGATGATGGACTGCATTTCTTCGGAGTTCGGGGCGTCGATGAAGGCGAAGCCCTTGGACTCCTGCGTTTCGGGGTTGCGGATGACTTTGATCGAGTCGGCGACGAGGTTCTCGGCGGTAAGCCAGGACCGAATGTCGTCGGCAGTTACCCAGACAGGCAGATTTCCAAGGAAAACCGTGTAGCTCATTCTGAGGTGTTATTAGCTCCGTTGCGGATTTGGGGGTTTTGCTTCCCGGTTGGGGCCCATGAAAGCTATCTTCACAATAACACACGCCGCCCGCATCGGTAAACGCCAAACTGGATCTATCTACCTGTTTTCATTGGCAAAAAGTTTCAAACGGAGCTGTCAATGCCTTCCCGGCACTTAACGCATCAACTGGCGCCGCATGTTATCGAGCGACAGTTGCATGGAGCTTAGGGCCGGCAGATCCTGTGCCCGCACATCCCCCACAATATCGAGGAACAGCGAAACCAGTTCCGGATCGCGCCACCCTTTCTCAACTTCCTGCATCATCAGCTCCGCGGCCTCGTCGTGTGTCAGTGCCACCTTGTAGGATCGCGCCGTGGTGAGCGCGTCATAAATGTCGGCAATCTGCAGAACGCGCGCCAGCAGCGGCACATCCTCACCACTTTTCCCGTCCGGATATCCCGTTCCGTCCCACCGTTCGTGGTGACTTCGAATGATGGGCAGCACCAACGCCAGGCTCTTCATCGGGCGGCAAATCTCCTCACCCTTCGTCGTATGGCTGCGCATCACCACCCATTCTTCCTCGGTGAGCGCTCCTTTTTTGAAGAGGATTGCGTCCGGAACGCCAATTTTCCCGATGTCGTGCAGGTAGCCGCCACGATACAGCGCGCGCAATTCCGTGCGCGACAGTCCCAGCGCCTCCCCCAGCGCCACGCTGTAGGTAGCCAGCCGCTGGCAGTGCATTCCCGTGTACTGGTCGCGTTGCTCCACCGCCTGCGCCAGCGCGAACAGGATGCTTTCGGCTTCGTCCAGGGAATCGATGAGCGCTTTATTGCGCAGCATGGATCGGATTCGAGCCCTGAGAACCGCGGGATGCAGCGGCTTAGTCAGAAACTCGTCCGCGCCCGACGTGATACCCACCACTTCGTTTTCGAAACCCTGCACGCTGGTCATCATCAATACCGGAATAAATCGCGTGCGCCGGTCCGCCTTCAGCCGGCGACAGAATTCCGGACCACCCATCTCCGGCAGCATCAGGTCCAGAATGACCAGATCCACTTTGTCGGAATGCAGAATCTCCAGGGCCTCCACCGCCTTATGGCATTCCACAATGTGGTAGGACGTCGTTTTCAACATGGCGCGGATGAGCCGACGGTTGATCTCGTTATCGTCGACGATCAGAATCGCAGGCGGAGCGGCAGTTGAGTCTTCCCACTCGGCGATGCCGATCTCAACGGTCGTCATTAACTCTTCCGGCATGTTCTTCCGTCTACTTCCAGTACTTTTCCGCCACAGGTACTATCGGTCCCTCACCGCACAAGTTTAGGGGCCCGTTGTGGCTGGCGGATCGCTCACCGGCTTGGCCGCGGCTGCATCCTTCGACAAACGATTCATGATGCTGGTCACGTAATCCTGGGTTTCCGGGATGTCCGGAACGCCGCCGCTCTGGTCCACTCGAGCACCGCCGGCGTTGTATGCGCCAAGGGCCAACTTCGTGTCGCCGTTGTATTTATCCAGCAGGAGCTTAAGCAGCTTAGCGCCAGCGCTCACGTTCTGAGCCGGATCGAAAGGATCGGCTACGTGCAACTCGTCCGCGGTCGCGGGCATCAGCTGCATCAGTCCCTGCGCGCCTTTGGACGACATCGCACAGGGTTTAAACCCGGATTCCTGTTCCATGACCGCGTGGATCAACTCCGGTTTTACTCCGTGTTCCTTCGCTGCGTTGTCCACCAGTACGCTTACATCCTTTGCCGGCAACGGATCGCAATCCGGGGCTGAGGCGGCAAGCACAGCGGCAAAAGCGGGTGGCGTCGGCCAATCGACGGTGAAGAAAGAAGGAGCAGGCGCGCTTTTGGCCGGAGTTGCAGTGCCGCCAGCAGCCCCGGACGTTGCTCCGCTCACCTGTAAGCGCACCGACTCTCTCTGTTTATCGATAGACGGTTGCATCGCAGCGCGAATGGCATCCTGATTCTGGGCCTGGATACACACCAGGAACCCAACTGCCGCACAAAGCAATCTCACAATCTTCTTATCGGCGCAGTTCGTTCACCGCTACATAGTGGTAGGCGATGTTACAGTGGACGTGACACTTCCGTGCTGCTCCTTCCCGTCATTTTTATCTTTGGTCTGGGCCTGATCGGGGCCCTGGTGGGGATGTGGCTGGAACAGATCCCGCGAGTTTCCCGCATCATGCTGCTCGTCAGCGGGGGATTGTTAGTGACCATATCGCTGGCGCTGGTAGCTCCGGAACTGGCTGAACATTACGGCTGGGCGGGCGGGCTGATTTGGATGGCTCTGGGATTTGCGGTGTTGTGGTTGATTAATCGCTTCCTCTATCCGCTTTGCCCATCCTGTGCGCACACCCACGACCACGACGCCTGCTCGGTTCCACTTCACGGCTTCGCGGCGCCACTGGTACTTGCTTCCGGCCTGCACAGTTTTATGGATGGCTGGACGCTCGTAGCGAGCCGGCAGGACCCGTCGCAGACATTACAACTCGTTTTTCTTGTTGGAATTACGCTGCATAAACTGCCGGAAGGGCTGGCCCTGGGAGCGATTCTGCGTGCGTCGCTCCGCTCCCGCTGGAGGGTGGCCGGGGGAGCCGCTCTGGCTCAGTTCATGACCGTGATTGGCGGGGCGGTGGCACTCTGGCTGGCACCATGGGCGGGCGCACGCTGGTCCGGGGCGTTCCTGGGAATCGCCGGCGGCAGTTTCCTATACCTCGGTTACCACACGCTCGAGGCAGAATGGGAGCGCCGCCGCGCCGCCGCCCATTAAATCGCCCAGCCTCCTTCTCTCTGCCTCGAAAATATCCTGCATTTAGTTAAATTAATGTTGTGCGGAAAACCGTGAAAGAAGGTTCTGAAGACGTCCTGCTTCAGTTCGCGGTACGTGCGCGTACAGCTTGCAGCGCCCGTAATCCCGCTTGTGCCACATCGGGGTCCGGATTCTGCGACAGCGCCTGCAACGCAGGAAGCGAATCCCCGCCACCGCTGGCTGCCATCACTTCCGCCAGTCCCGTTTTCTCCTCTTTGGTCGCATCCGTCAGCGTGAATGCCGGGTAAAGGGCCTGGCGAACCGCCGCGTCTCGTGCCAGTTCCACCAGATAAGGCCGTGCCACCCCGCGCCATGCCACCATATTCAGGTTGTTCACCAGATACTTCAGCGGAGTCATCGGGCTCATGTCCAGCTTGCCCATTTCCACCAGCGCGAACGCGGCCGCCAGCCGTGGACCGCTCTTCGATTCCTCGCTGAACATCTTCTGCAGCGCCGGCATGTCGCTGGGATCCTTCAGCCTTCCCAGCCCCTCGGCAGCCGACCCCCGCAGGGCGTCGTCTTTACTGCTAAGCCACGTCCGCAGAACTTCGTGGACGCTGGCATCGGGCATTAGCGCCACCGCTTCCAGTGCCGACCGGCGAATCTTCGTGCTGCGAGCATGATCCAGCGCGTCACGTACCTTGGGCAGCGCCGCCCGATTCTGCAGCAGTCCCGCCGTCTCCAGCGCCGTTGTCTGAATCCGCTCATCCAGATCGCGCAACAGGAACGCAATGTCCGGCGCCACGGAGGGATCGTGAATCTTCTGCAGGGCGATCAGAACCTCATACATCACCTGCGTGTTCTTAGTCTGTAGCGCGGCAATCAGATCCGGAATCGCCGCCCGCCCGCGCAGAACACCGACGGCACGTGCCGCATTGGCTCGCGCGTCCATGCTGGCGCCATCGCGCACCACTTTGCCCAGGCCCGAGATCACTTCCGGGCGAACCTGAATCCATGCGTCGACAATCTGGTCGTTACTGTCGGTGAAACGGTTCTTAATCGCGCTACCCGCGCGCCGCACTGACGACGTCAGGCCGCCTCCGGTCCTCACATAGCCAGGCACGTAGAAGTTCACAAGACCGTCGGTGGCGCGCATCTGCACTTCCGGGTCGATGTCGGCCAACGCCTTCAGCAGCGGGTCCAGACTATACTGCGTGCCGATATCGACCAGGGCCTTCACGGCCTCAATGCGCACATCGATGTTGGGATCGGCCAGATAAGTGGCCAGCTTGGGAATAATTGCCGAACCGCCCTGCTTGCCATAGTCGCGCACCGCTTTTGCGCGAGCCCGGCCATCCGCGGGAGCTTCGTCGGCGAGAGCGGGAAGGGAAACGAGCAAGGCCGCGGTGAGCGCCAGCAGCGCCCGGCTAACCGACAAACTCCACCTGAACCTTGTTCGGAATGAGTCCAGCGTCATAGCCCATGTCCAGCAACTTCTGCGCCGCGCGCGGAATCAATTCGCCCGCGTCCACGGTGTAATGGTTCACGTACATGCCGATAAACTTCTCGGCGAGTGCCGGCTCCATGTCCCGCGCAAACTGCAGCGCGTAATTCAGGGACTCCTCGCGGTGATCCAGCGCATGCTGGATGCTCTCGCGCATCAGACGGCAGCACTCCGTCTTCACTTCGTCGGAAAGGCTACGCAGCAGCGCGTTCGCTCCCAGCGGCAAGGGAAGATCGTACGTTTTCTTGAACCACCGGCCCAGATCCACAATTGCGTGGAAACCGCCGCGTCCGTAGGTAAGCTGGCCCTCGTGAATCACCAGCCCGGCGTCAACGGCGTGGTCGGCCACGGCCGGCATGATCTGGTCAAAAGGCATGACGACGGCCTCGAAGTCCGGCTCGAAAAGGCTCAGCGTCAGCCACGCGGTGGTCATCTTACCGGGAATCGCGATTCGCTTCCCCTTTAACTCGTCGGGTTCCAGCGGTTTTGTGCTGATCACCAGGGGGCCATAGCCGTCGCCCACACTGGAGCCGCTGTTCATCAACACATATTTGTCGGCCACGTACGGCCAGGCATGGTACGAAATCGCCGTCAACTCGTACTGGCCTTCCCGGGCGGCCCGGTTCAGCGTCTCGATGTCGGACAGCACGTGACGAAAGTTGATGAACCGCGACCGGATTTTCTTCGTCGCCAGCGCGTAGAACATGAAGGCATCATCAGAATCAGGGCTGTGTGCGCAGACGATTTCCGTGGCGGAGATAGAAGTCATGTTTCCGGCTTTCACAAATATAACAGACACGTTTTCCAGACACGCGCGGCGGCGTGTTACGGGGCGGTTAATCCTTGCGCTCCGCGATGCGGTCCAGCTCCGTGCGGACGCGGGAGAGCTGCTCCTTCAGTTGTACCAGCAAGCCAGGAATTTCGGCATGACGGCCATCGCGAGCGGCGAACTCCATCTTGCGGGCGGCCTCTACGGCCTCAGGAGCGCCGAAGTTGGCCACCGCGCCTTTGAGTCCGTGCGACTCGCGCTCGGTCGTTTTCCAGTCGCCGTTGGCAACAGCCTCCTCAATCAGCCCCAATTGCCGTGGATAGTCGTCCATGAAAATCACGGCCAGTTCTTTTAGGAGCTCCTCGTCGCCGCCCACCCGCTCCAGCGCGACGGCGAGATCCAACGCTGGTTGTTTGGGCGTATCGGGCCCCGAATCTTCGCCGGCCGTGTCGCCCGCCGGGTTCCTCAGTATGGAATGGATTGCTTTCATGAGATCCGAATCGTGGTAAGGCTTCGTGAGATAACCATCGGTGCCACATGCGAGGCACTGTTCACGATCCCTTGCCGAGTTTTGCGCCGTGACGGCGATGATGGGTTGGTGTCGGGAAGTACCGCGTTCCCGCTCACGGATGCGCCGGGTCGTCTCCAGCCCATCCATTTCAGGCATTTGGACGTCCATCAGCACGATGTCGAAATTCTGCCGGTCGAGCGCCCTGAGAGCCTCGAAGCCTGTCGCCGCCAGTTCCACGCTGTGTCCAGCGCTCTCCAGGCGCCTCAGGATCAGACGGCGGTTGACCGGGTTGTCCTCCACTACCAGGATATGAAGCGGATGTGGCGCTGTGGGGCGGGCGGCGGCATCGGCGGCGGCGATCGTCTTCAGGGCTATGGTGAAGTGGAACGTGCTTCCCCGGCCGGGCTGACTCTCCAGCCAGATCCTCCCGCCCATCATCTCCACCAGCCGCTGCGCAATACTCAGCCCCAGCCCGGTTCCCCCATACCGCCGGGTTGTCGAACTATCCGCCTGAGTAAACGGCTCGAAAATGACTGCGTGCTTCTCCGCGGGAATTCCGATTCCACTGTCCGCCACCGTTACTCGAATGATGACGGTATCCCCGTCTATTTCTTCCAGAAATGCCCGTACTCGCACAAATCCCGCATGCGTAAACTTCACTGCGTTCCCGGTCAGATTCGTCAGCACCTGCCGCAGGCGGATTGGGTCGCCGAGCACGCGCTCCGGAATATCCGGCGCAATTCTGGAACTGAAGGATAAGTTTCTCGATGCCGCGTACAGCGCCACGGGCTTCAGCGCATCTTCGAGAGACGCCCGCAGATCGAATTCCACCGGTTCGAGAGGGAGGCCTCCAGCCTCCACCCGCGAATAATCGAGCACCTCGTTCAGAAGCACCAGCAGAGATTCGGCCGAGGATTTGGCGACGCTGAGGTATTCACGCTGCTCGGGCGTGAGTTCCGTCCCGAGGGCCAGGTCCGTCATCCCGATGATTCCGTTCAGCGGCGTACGAATCTCGTGGCTCATATTGGCCAGGAACTCACTCTTGGCCACGCTCGCGACTCGCGCCTCTTCAACCAGCTTGAGCGAGCCGATATCTCGCAGAACGCTCAAAACCTGCGGGGGCTGATCGCCATTTTCAATCAACGAATACGAAATCTCAAACCACCCTTCCGCTCCATCGGTGAACTCCACGCGCTGATTGGGCAGCGAAATTCTGCCTCTGCTGGCCACCGCACGGTCGTAGAGCGAGCGCACAGTGTCCCGCAGTTCCGGAGGGTAAAGCTCCCAGTAATGGCGCCCCACTAATTCGTCGCGCGTCCGCCCGGCGAGATGGCAGAAAGCCTGGTTTACGCTCAGGATGACGCCGTCGCCATCGGTCAACCGAAGCGCATCGGGACAGCTTTCCCACACATGAAGAAGGTGCGCGGCCGCGAGCGGAGTATTTTCGGAACATTCCGGCATAAAGCCGACCACGGGCATGGAACATCCGCCCGCATCCCTCTTACTATATCCGTTTAAGGACGCGCTCAATCGCGGAAATGAGCGGGCGTCCCGATGAGCCGGGGTCTCAGGTTGTCTTCCCAGGTTTCGATGGTAACGTGCTGTCCGTCGGTGCGCAAAGTGACGAGGCCGACCGTGTCTGTACGGAATACCTCTGCATGGCGGAACGCGAGCCGGTCGAGAACCTGTTGGTGAGGATGGTGAAAGAGGTTGTCAACGCCGTCCGAGATGACCCCGAACACCGGCTGGACAGCATTGAGGAATCCGTCTGTACAGGAAGTCCTGCTGCCGTGATGGCCCACCTTCAGAACGTCGGTTGGGCGCAAAACACCGTCTTCGACAAGCCGATTCTCAATCGGACTCTCCATATCGCCGGTGAGCAGAAATGACCGCCGTCCATACTGAATCCGCAGGACCAGCGAATCGTTGTTGCCGGGTGTTTCCGCGGGCAGATAATCGGGGAGCGGCGCCAGCGCCACTCCGCGTGCCTCGCCGAAACGGAAGGTGTCACCCGCGTGCATCGCCCGAATTGTCATACCGGCCCGTCGCGCGTGGCGCAGCAGATCATCCTGTACGGGTGAAGGCGGACTTGCTCCGGTCCACAGCTCGCGCGGATGGAAGTTGTCGATAATCGCGTGCAGGCCAAGCACGTGATCCTCATGAGCGTGGGTGGCGGCAATTACGTCGAGGCGCCGGATGGACCGGCTCCAGAGATATGGGGAAACCACGTCCTCGCCAATGTCCAGTTTCAGCTGGTGTTTACGGCCCATAGGCGGAAAGCCGCCACCGTCCACCAGCATCGTGTGGCCATCGGGGAAGGCGACGAAGAGACTATCTCCCTGGCCGACGTCAATGACGGATAGTTCCAGCGCTGCCGGCGTGATTTGTGGCGGGAACGGATGAATCATGACCAGCGCGAAAAGCAGCGCCACCGTTGTCCCCGCAAGCCAGCGCCACTGGGCTCCGCGCTGGATGGTGAACGAAAAAGCAATCAATGCGGCAACGAAGGCGATGCTCAACCAGATTGGAGGGTCTGGAACCCGCCAATTGGGTTCGATTTGCGCGTGCCAGGCAGCTATTGCGCGGGCCAGAGTCAGCAACCAGCCCGCAACAGTTGCTGCGAAGCTCCAGCCGGTAAAAATCGCAACGAAACCGATTGGGACCACCGCCGCCAGTAATGGCACGATCACGATATTCGCCGAAAAGCCCGAGAACGAGATGCGGTGGAAGCAGATCGCCATCGGAAGAGCGACGCCGATCTGCACGACAGTCGAAATTGCCGCCATCTCCCAGCAAAAGCATGCGATGCGGAGTAGGAAAGCGATAACGGATTGAATATGCCGCTGTGCGATGCCGGTGTACCAGGAGAGCGTTTCCGCGAGCAACCGTAGCTCTACGTGGAAGTGTGCCACCCGAGGGGGGAGATGCAGGTCGCGGCCGGAATCATTGATGTCGCGCAGACCGTAAGCGTAGGGAGTTGAAGTGCGTTCCAGCAGTGGTCTGGCGAGGATTGCAATTGCTGCCACGGCGAGAAACGTGAGCAGGAAGCTGGCTTCAAACATCTGGCCAGGGTCGGCGAGCAGAAATCCCAGAGCGATGGCTGCCAGCAGATTCAATATGCGCCCACGCCGGTGGAAATAGCGGGCGATCAGGAACAGAGTGAGTCCCGCGGCGGCTCGAACCGATGGCGCACCGAAGCCCGAGACTATGGCATAAAGCCAGGTGGTGACGGATGTTATCGTCAGCGCGGCCAGCTCTGGCAGAAAGCAGATCCGCAGCAGGAATAGCAACACCGCGGCCAGGACGGTGACGTGAAGACCGGAAATCACCAGAGTGTGATAGGTGCCAGTGCGGCGGAAATCGTCGGTCCACATCTTCTCGATCTTGCTGTAGTCTCCGATCAGGATGCCCTGCATCAATCCACGGGTCTGGTCGTCGCTTCTGTAGAGCTGTTCAATGCGCCGCAGGGCTGCGGAACGAAGCCAATAGATCATCGCGCGGAAACGCGAACCACAGCGGCCCGGAAGGATGCGAGGACGCGCGCCTGAGTGCATGATGGCGTTCCAGTACACATTTCGGCGCGCTGCCCAGATGGCGAAATCGAAGGATCCGGGATTGTGGTAGCCACGGACTTTGTGCACACGCGCTTCAATCTCCACCCGCTGGCCGTAATTCAGATCGAGCGGAATTTCGCCGTCATGCAGAGTCAGGCTGACGCGCGCATCGGCGTGCGGCACGAGTTCCATGGTGAACTGGTCGCGATCCTGATAGAAAACCGACGGCTCGATCACGCAGCCGCTCAGGATGAGGGTCTCACCAGAGGCAGTTTCGATTACTGGCGGGGGACCAGGCCGGTGCGCGACATCGACGGCAATGCCGGCGAAGACCAGCGCAAGCAGGCCGGCTGCGATACCAAGTGCACGCGACCGGTAGAGGGCGATGATCGCCAGACCGCTCAGCAGTGCACCCGCGAGCAGCGTCTGATGGATGTCAAACCAGATCAGGTGCGAGAGACCGATGCCGATGGCGATGGCGCCCACCGGCGCGATGAGCGGATCTTTCACTTTGGAGGTAGTGGGCGAAGGGCGCCCAAAATCGCGTATATAATCGGTCCGATGCTGCAGGTTGCCGCGCTTATCGAACTGCTTCTCTGCTGGATTCTGTGGTCCGTTGGATTCATTCGGCCGCGGAAACAGGCGGCGGGCGAGAAGAAAATAGTCAGCGCGCCAGAGTCGAGGCGTGGCATCATTCTGGAAACGGTGGGGTTCGCGCTGGCGTGGGCTTACGTCCGACCACCTGGTTTTGCCAAGGCTCCCGCGTCGCTGATCGCTTCCATGCTTCTGGGTCCGCCTTCAGTAGCCCTTGGTTGGGCGGCCGCTCGTCATCTGGGAAAGCAATGGCGTTTCGAGGCAGCGCTCAGCGAGGCTCATGACCTGATTCAAAGCGGGCCATACCGCTGGGTTCGACATCCAATTTACGCTTCAATGCTGGGCATGCTGGCGACGACGATGTTCGCGTGGACATGGTGGCCGATGGCGCTGGCGGCTTTGATCTTCTTCATCGCTGGAACCGAAGTGCGCGTGCGTGCGGAGGACCGGTTGCTGGCGGAACGCTTTCAGGAGTCCTTTCGCGCTTACCGTTCCAGCGTATGGGCGTATGTTCCGTTTATTCGATGAACGTCCGCGCAGTGGTGCTGGCTCTCGTCGTGACCGTTTGTGTGAGTGCCCAGGCTCGACCCCCGCGCTGTCCTGCTGCCTGGTCGTCGGCCATACTATAAGGCAGGGAGCAGGCGGTTGGCATTCCAGTTTCATCCCGGCGAAGCGGTTCCACGCGGCATTCGGCGTGTTGTAGTCGAGCAGCTTGAGTTCGCCGCGGCCCAGTTGCACAAGCCGGAGCGTTCGGCACGTGTAGGGGCGGTGCACGAAGCGCGCAAGAGCATTAAGAAGGTACGCGCCATCCTGCGCCTGATGGCGGATGAGCTGGATTTGGTTGCCCTCACCGGCAATACGCTTCTGCGCGACCTGGGGCGCAAGCTTTCCGCGGAGCGCGATGCCGCCGTGCTGGTAGACACGCTCGATAGCCTGAAGGATGAGGACGATAAGTCACCTCAGATGGCCGGTCTTCGAACTCGCCTGGTGAGGGAACGATCCCGAGCTGCACGTGCCGAGTCGCCCACAGCGGTCGCCTTCGCGCTGGAGCGTGCGGCCGAGCGTGTACGCACCTGGCCTCTGCAT
>Ga0265325_10001760_pt1 | contig 15000 bp, 16 predicted proteins | sample 41420metaG_FD_202090 | JGI IMG/M metagenome (GOLD analysis project Ga0265325, IMG submission 202090) | Rhizosphere microbial communities from Carex aquatilis grown in University of Washington, Seatle, WA, United States - 4-14-20 metaG | ecosystem: Host-associated > Plants > Roots > Rhizosphere...
CTGGTCTTCGTGATCAACGAGACCTACGACACCTTCGCATCGAGCTCGGCGCCTTATTACTATTGGGAATTCCTGCTGAACGGCCAGCCGGCGAACCAGGGAATCGACGAGACGTTCCTCAATGATGGCGACACGGTCGGATTCGCCTTCTCGCTCTATGTCGCTGAAAAGCATGCCGGGACGACGCTGGCCGTCAAACACAAGTTCAAGACGGCGGCGATTCGCAGCTAGTCGCGCGCGTCGCGGAAGGCGTTTGTGATCGGATAGCGCCGGTCGCGGCCGAAATTGCGCGCGCTGATTTTCACGCCCGGCGGCGACTGGCGGCGCTTGTACTCGCTGACATAGAGAAGCTGTTCGATGCGCTTGACCGTTGCGGGGTGATAGCCCCTGGCGCATGTGTCCTCGAATGTCATCTCGTTCTCGACGAGGCATTCGAGGATGCCGTCCAGGATTTCGTAGGGCGGCAGAGAATCCTCGTCCTTCTGGTTCTCGCGCAGCTCGGCCGAGGGCGGCCGCGTGATAACGTTCTCCGGGATGACGCGGCCCTTGGGTCCCATCGCGCCGCGCGGCACGAACTGGTTGCGCCAACGCGACAGCGCGAAGACCTCGAGCTTGTAGACGTCCTTCAGCACATTGTAGCCGCCGCACATGTCGCCATAGAGCGTCGCATAGCCCACGCTCATCTCGCTCTTGTTGCCGGTCGTCAGGACCATGGGCCCGAACTTGTTGGAGATCGCCATCAGGATGACGCCGCGGATGCGCGACTGGATATTCTCTTCGGTCGTGTCGATGCGCTTGCCGGCGAAGACGGGCGCGAGCGTCGCGCCGAGCGCGGCGACCGCAGGCTCGATCGGGATCGTGTCGTAGTGCACGCCCAGTAATTTGGCGATCTCGGCCGCGTCGTCGAGGCTTTCCTGCGAGGTGTACTTCGACGGCAGCATCACGCAGCGCACGCGATCGGCGCCGAGCGCATCGACCGCCACCGCTGCGGACAGCGCGGAATCGATGCCGCCCGAGAGGCCGAGCACGATTCCGGGAAACCGGTTCTTGTTCACATAGTCGCGCAGGCCCAGCATCATCGCATGATAGACCGAGTGCGAGCGCTCCTCGCCCGGCGCACGCGCGCCTTCGCCGCAAACCCACTTGGCGCCGTGCCGCGTCCAATCGGAGATGACGAGGCTCTCTTCCCAGGACGGCATCGCGATCGCGGTCGTGCGATCCGCGTTGACGACGACGGAGCCGCCGTCGAACACCAGCTCGTCCTGCCCGCCGACCTGGTTGAGATAGATCATCGGCAGGTGCGTCTCGGTCACGCGCGCGGCGATCAGGTTGGCGCGGACGTCTTCCTTGCCCGCCTCGAACGGCGATCCGTTGGGCACCGCGAGAATATCCGCGCCGGTCTCGGCAAGGCATTCGGTGACTTCGCTCGTCCAGATGTCTTCGCAGATCGGAACGCCGATACGCACGCCGCGGATGTTGAACGGTCCGGGCAAGGGTCCCGAAGCGAAGACGCGCTTCTCGTCGAACACGCCATAGTTCGGCAAGTCATATTTAAACGTGCGGCCGGCGATCTTGCCGCCATCGAGATAGAGGAATGCATTGTAGAGCTTGTCGCTCTCGGCCCAGGGTGCGCCGATCAGGACCGCAGGGCCGCCATCTCCGGTTTCCCTGGCCAGCCTCTCGATCGCCTCGCGCGCATCGGACTGCAGCGCGGGCTTGAGCACGAGGTCTTCGGGCGGATAGCCGACGATGAAAAGCTCGGAGAACAGGATGAGATCAGCGTTCGCCTTCGCAGCCTCCGCGCGCGCGGCGCGCGCCTTTACGAGGTTGCCGTGGATGTCGCCCATCACAGGATTAAGCTGGGCGAGCGCGATGCGAAAATGGTCGGTCATGCACGGTCTTTACCGCGCAATGGCGGCCAGCAAAAGGCCGGTCAGCGGGCGGCGGCGACCGCCACGTATGCTTCCTGCGCACGGGCGTCCGGCCCGTGATCGGCGGCATCGTCGATCATGAGTGCGGTCTGCAGGGCGCGGCGCGCTTCCTGCGGGCGGACAAGCGGGGCCGCGCCGTGGCGCACGGAGCGCACAAAGGACGCGACTGACTCGGCCAGCGGATCGCCCATTTCCAGCGGCTTGAGCGGCCGCGGCGTCGTGTTCCGGATCTTGCGGGTGATGAAGTCGATCTCGATCACGCCATCGCGGTATTCCGCGCGCATGCCGCGGCGGCGGGCGTCGGAGATGCGGCTGGTCTCGAGATGCGCGACCGAGCCGTTGGCAAAGGTGACGGTTGCGAACACTTCGTCCGCGAGCACGCCGTGCAGCGCGCGCGAGCGCGCATCGACGTTGCGAACGGCCAGAGGAATCAATTGGTGGACGAGGTCGAGATCGTGGATCATCAGGTCCAGAACGACGCTGACGTCGGCGCTGCGGCCCGTCCACGGGCCCATGCGCCAGCAGGAAACGTCGAGCGGCACTTCGCGGCTGTCGAGCAGTCCCGTGCCCTGGAATACGAAACGCTCCTGATGGCCGACGGTAAGCACGCGTCCGGTGTTGCGCGCCAACGTGATTAACGCGTCAGCCTCTTCGAGACTTGTGGCGATCGGTTTTTCGACGAGCACGTTCGCGCCGGAGTTCAGGAATGCGCGAACGATCGCGGCATGCGTGACTGCGGGCGAGCACACGCTGACGAGATCGACCTTGCCGAGAAGCTCACGCCAGTCGGCGACCGCCTGTACACCATGATTTGCGAGCGAAGCCTTGCGCACTTCCGGACACGGATCGGCGATGCCGATCAGTTCCACGCCTTCGATGCCGCGATACTTCGATGCGTGATGACGGCCAAACGCGCCGGCGCCGATCACAGCAGCCTTGAGCGTACCGTTGTCACGAATTCTCTGGGGAGCCAAATGCGAATCTCGCCGGAATTTCAGCCACATAAGGTCAGGCCGCGAGTCCGGACGCGACTCATAAAATGTTTCGTCTTGTTACACCTGAGCCCGCTGCTAGGTTAACTCCACCTCGCCATCAAACTCTTTACAGTGTTCGGGAGACGCCTGTGTCCAATCAAAAAAACCACGAAATCCGCCTGAAAAGCCGCCCTGTCGGCCTACCCACGACAGAAAATTTCGAGCTGGCCGAGACCCCCGTTCCCACCCCGGCAGCGGGCCAGGTTCTGGTCCGGAACAGCTACATTTCGGTGGATCCCTACATGCGCGGGCGCATGGTCGACCGCAAAAGCTATGTCCCGCCCTTCCAGATCGGGGAGACCCTGCAGGGCCATGCGGTCGGCCAGGTGGTGGCCTCCAACGGCAATTCGAACTTCAAAGTGGGCGACCATGTGCAGAGCATGAACGGCTGGCGCGAATGGTTCGTCTCCAGCGGCGCCGACCTCCAGAAGTTCGAGCCCGCGGCTCCACTGCAATCCTATCTCGGTGCGCTCGGCATGCCGGGCATGACCGCCTATGCCGGCCTTCTGCGCATCGGCGCCTTGAAGGACGGAGAGCGCGTATTCGTTTCGGCGGCGTCCGGCGCCGTCGGCTCGATCGTGTGCCAGATTGCCAAGGCGAAGGGCTGCTACGTCGTCGGCTCCGTCGGATCCGATGAGAAGGCGCAGTTCCTCAAGAGCGTCGGCGTCGACGAGACGATCAACTACAAGACCTGCGGCGATCTGAATGCGGCCGTGGCCAAGGCATTCCCCGAAGGCATCGACGTCTATTTCGAAAATGTCGGCGGCGCGCATCTCGAAGCGGCGATCAACAACATGCGCCAGTTCGGACGGATTCCGCTTTGCGGCATGATCGACATGTACAATGCGACAGAGCCGCCGCCGGGACCGCGCAATCTTGCCATCGCCATCGGGCTCGGACTGACGCTGCGCGGCTTTGTCGTGTCGAGCCATTACGACATGCTCGCCGATTTCCATCGCGACATGGCCAGGTGGGCCAAGGAAGGCAAGATGAAGTGGCGCGAGACCGTCGTCGACGGCGTCGAGAATTCTCCCACGGCGTTCATCGGCCTCTTCAAGGGCGACAATCTCGGAAAGATGGTCGTGCGCGTGGGACCGGACAAGGCGGTCTGACGTACCAGTCGTTACGTCCCCGCGTGGCCCGCGTTTGCGGGCCATGACAGTGCTGCGCTTACCCCGGCCCGGTCGTCCTGGTGATCCTTGCCGCTGCCACAATTTCCGGCGGCATCATGCGCGCATTCACGCCCATGCGGTCGTAGCCCTTGTCGACCGGCGACCAGTGCGTGGTGCAGGCGCAGATCTTGCAGCTGTGAAACTCGATGACTCTTTCGCCCCAGATGTAGATGTTCGTCGCGCCGGAAATCTTCACCTGGCGTGGCGAATAATAGGTCCAGAGCGCGCCGAGCCGGCGGCAGATCGAGCAGGTGCAGTCGTTCAGTTCCCTGGGCGGCGTATCGATCTCCATCCGCACGGCGCCGCAATGGCAGGATGCTTCGACCATCACACTATCCTCCCGTGTCGGGCCCGCTGGCGCGCAAGGTCGCCAGCGCGGCGAAGATCAGATAGGCCAGCATCAACGGCGCAAGGCCGATCAGCACGGCTCCGGTGATATCGGTGAAGGCGCTGCAGGCGAGCCAGGGATAGGCCGAGCCCACATAGAGAAGCTGGAATGACACGATGGCGACGACGCCGAAGATCGCGGCGGTCAGAGTCGGACCGAGCGACGAAGGTCGCGTGAGCCGCTCGATCCGCACGATGCCCGAAGCGAGGCGAACCCGCGAGGCCGCCGACGCCACGAAGATGATCGCGAGCAGCCAGGTGGTGCTCGAGGCGAAGATGCGGCCTCCGTCCAGGCTGCACGTGAGAAGCGCGCGCTCCAGCGCATGCTGGCCCGGCACGAAGAACGACAGCGTCGCCTGCACCGCGGAGGCGGCCGGGATGCCCATGTAGAGCGGCGCGAGAAACACCTGGTTCACAAAGCTGAACGCGACGAAGATGAGGAACACCACTTCGTTGAAGCCCGGCAGCCAATGGTGCGGCCTCAGCCGGCGCAGCACGGCATCGACGCCGCCGCCCGGCGAGAGTCCGAAGCCTGCGATGAACAACAGGCCCATCGCGGCGAACAGCGCCACGCATATGCCGATGTCCCAGGCGATATCCAGCGGAGCTTCGCCGCGCGAGAGCGCGAGGTTGACCGCATGCGCGCCCGCGAACAGGCAGAATACCAGCCACCCTTTCGCGAGCAGGCGCGCAACGCCCATAAATACGGCCCCCTGGAGACGCTACGCCGAAGCCGCGAAGCGGTCGCTCTTCATACGCTCGGCCCGAATGCCCTCGGCGATCAGGAAAGCAAGTTCAAGCGCCTGGCTGGCGTTGAGGCGCGGATCGCAGGCGGTCTGATAGCGGTCGAAGAGATCGATCTCCTTGATCGCCTGCGCGCCGCCAAGGCACTCCGTCACGTCCTGGCCGGTCATCTCGAAGTGAACGCCGCCGGCATGCGTGCCTTCGGCGCGGTGCACCGCAAAGAAGGTGCGCACCTCTTCGAGGATGCGATCGACGGGCCGCGTCTTGTAGCCGGACTGCAGCTTGATCGTGTTGCCGTGCATCGGATCGCAGGACCACACGACGCTGGCGCCCTCGCGCTTCACCGCGCGGATGAGCGGCGGCAGCTTGTCGGCGACCTTGTCCGAGCCGAAGCGGGCGATCAGCGTCAGTCGGCCCGCCTTGTTCTCCGGATTGAGGACCTCGATGAGCTTCAGAAGCTCGTCTTCGGGCAGGCTCGGTCCGCATTTGAGGCCGATCGGATTCTTGATTCCGCGCGCGAATTCCACATGCGCGCCGTCGAGATTGCGCGTGCGGTCTCCGATCCACAGCATGTGCGCGCTGGTGTCGTACCAGTCGCCGGTCGTGGAATCGACGCGCGTCATCGCCTGTTCGTAGTTGAGGAGCAGCGCTTCGTGGCTGGTGTAGAAATCGGTCTGGCGAAGCTGCGGAACGGATTCCGGCGTGATGCCGCACGCCGCCATGAACTCCAGCGTTTCGGAGATACGCGCTGCGAGACCCCTATATTGCTCGCCGGCCGGCGATCCCGCTATGAAGCCCAGCATCCAACGGTGAACATTGTGCAGGTCGGCATAACCGCCGGACGCGAACGCGCGCAGCAGGTTGAGCGTCGCCGCCGATTGCGCCGTCGCCTCGAGCAGGCGCTTCGGATCGGGCGTGCGCGCCTCGGCCGTGAACTCTCCGCCATTGATATTGTCGCCGCGGTAGGATGGCAGGGTTACGCCGTCGCGCGTCTCGAAATCGTCGGAGCGCGGCTTGGCGAACTGGCCGGCGATGCGGCCGACCTTCACCACCGGCACGCCGGCAGCGAACGTCAGCACGATTGCCATCTGCAGCAGGACGCGGAACATGTCGCGGATATTGTCGGGATGGAACTCGGCGAAGCTTTCCGCGCAATCGCCGCCCTGCAGCAGGAAGGCCCTGCCTTCCGCCACCTGGGCAAGACCCGCCATCAGGTTGCGCGCCTCGCCGGCGAACACCAGCGGGGGATGCGTTCTCAGTTTCGCCTCGACAGCCTCCAGCGCCGCCGGGTCCGGATAGACCGGAGCCTGACGGATCGGCTTGGAACGCCAGCTTTGCGGGGACCAGCTTTGGACCACGCGGACCTCCTGCTTTCGGCCTGTGGATATATGGGAAGGCGGGCCGCATTGCCAGACGGGCCCGGGCGGCTGGTGAACGCCCAGTTTAGCGGCATCCGGCACCTTTAGGGCCGAAAAGCCGGGCCGACGCTCGATGCGACATTGCGCAGCGTTACCGTGCAGGCGTGCCGGCGCAGCAGGCCGTAGCGGACATCCAGCCGCTTCTTCATGTTCCAGTCCGGATGGCGCGCCCTCGCCCATACATAATAGCGCTCGATCTCGTCGAGCCTGCCGTCCGCGGTCACAAGCGTTTCCGGACAGCGGAACTGCGCGTCGAGAGTCGCATCGTCGATCCTGGCGAGAGCGACTGGATCATCCACCACCTCGTCCGCGAGCGCAGCCGGTCCGATCGCCATCGCCAAAATCATGCCCGCCAGAATGCGCATGCCCGTGGGCTCAGCAAGAGCCAAGCGCGCGGGCATGCCAAGATCGGCGAAGGGCGAGTTTCTTCCCGGGCCCCGCCGAAGGTTCCCGACAAGCGCCTGCAAATTTCCCTCCAGCAGCTCAAGTCGGGCGCAAGCCTTTCGAAAGCGGCACGCGAGGGCGGCATATCGTCGGAACGGCTTCGTCACTATGTGGCCGAAACCAAACTAGCGACCAAACGTGGTCGGCGATGGGTGTTCCGCACAAAAAATCTGAACTGGCAGGCGCTGATCTATACCGAAAGTCGTTCGCAGATCGTGCGGGTGTCGAAAGAGAAAGAGATTTCGAAAATCGGCAAATACCACAACGCCGTGAAGCGATTCTACCGGACGAAGCGAGCGGCAGTGCTCAGGAAGTTCGACGGAGTGTCGATCACAGACGCCTCGGGTCGGCGCTACGTCCTCGAAACAAATCCCAACGCCTTGTTGCGCCTCAGACACTCGGGCGAGCCGAGCTATGAGGAAATTTACAAACTCATCCCCATCTAGAAGGACTTTTGCAATGAACAAGAAGTTCAAGAACCAGGAACGCCGCAAACAGAATCGCTACGAAAAGCTAGGCATCGATGAAAACGCGGTGTGCGTTTCGTGCGGTAAAGCCGATTGGCCGATCTTCGAAGATCACCACGTCGGCGGCTGCAAATACTGCTCGTTGACCGCAGTGCACTGCAAGAATTGCCATGCTAAACGCGCGCTTCACAGAGATTGTTCGCGAGCGCCAGCGCAATAGTCTTCGAATACGGCGTGGTGTGCAGGACACCGGCGGACTGCAGAAGGTCTCGCGGAGTTTGGCGGACGATCTAGTCGCAAGTATGTATCGAGTGACGTTTGATCCCGCGTCCGATTGGGCGTGCGAGCCTTTCATCGCATCGTTTTGCACGCATGCGGCAGCGACCGCCGCCTATGAACGTGATAACGGGCTTCTAAGTCAGTGGCGCGGTTATGGCGGCAGCGGCGGTTATGCGAACGCACCGCATCTTCCGTCACATAGGCAATTCCAAGACCGAGCAGCGCCGCGGACACAATTGCCGAAGCACCGTTGCAGGTGATCTGGCCGTTTACCCGGACGTTCAACGGCCGGCCGTTCTTTTCAAACTCCCAGGCGTAGATCCCGCCAGAAGATTGAAATCGCATGTTCAGGCAGTTGTGCCGTGTCAAATCCTGCGGCGCTTTCGGCTTCGAATGGGATTCGAAGTAGAGCGGTGTGGCGACGGCGGCCATTCGCATCTCGGGACTGATACGCACGGCGATCATGTCTTTTTCGACCTGTTCGCCCAGCCGTATGCCTGCGTCGAAGCGTTCGGCGACGATGTTGGTCAGTCCCGCATCGATCACGGCCTCGACCAGAATGTCGGGATAGTCCGGCAGGAATTTCGCAAGCGCCGGCATGAGAATGGTCTCCGCGGCGTGGGCAGAGGTCGTAATGCGGATCGTGCCAGCGGGCTTGTCACGCAGTTCTGCGATCGAGGCGAGTTCAGCTTCGATCTCATCGAAGCGGGGCCCAAGGGATTGAGCCAAACGTTCTCCTGACTGCGTCGTTGAAACGCTCCGCGTCGTGCGTGTCAGAAGACGTAGGCCAAGGCGTTCTTCAAGCCCGCGAATGCTGTGACTCAGCGCCGATTGCGAGATGCCAAGACGCGCGGCCGCACGCGTGAAGCTGCGTTCGCGGGCCACCGCCAGGAACGCCAGAATGCCACTGAGATGATTGGTCTTGTTCATGAGCCCACCTCATAACCACATATCATTTTTAGATATTAACTCAAGCAATGCCGAAGCGTATGTGTCGGGTCATCAAGCGGGGCGATCCCGTGGATCGAGACGTAAGCGTCCATCAACAACGGCCCCGACGACAGATGAACGAGGAGAAGCAGATGCAAACGCGCAAATTGGGCCAAGGCCTCGAAGTCTCGGCCATCGGTTTCGGCTGCATGGGGCTGAATTTCGGCTACGGAACCGCTGTCAGCGAAGAAGAGGCCTGATACTGCGCGACCGATAAAGAGCCAGGTGATTGTCGGCGCCAGGGCCATGATCAGAAGGTCCAGCGAAAAACCGAATGCCGAGATCAGAATAACCCGCCGCCGGCCATAACGGTCAGAGAGGGCTCCCAAGATGGGCGACGCAATGAAATTCATCGACGCCCAAGCGCCCGCCATCAATCCAAAAACTCGTGCGGCGCCGACCATGTCACCGCCGGACAGCATTAAAACGAGTTTTGGCAGGATAGGAAAAATGATTCCGAACGAGAGCGAGTCCAGGAAGGCGTTCGCAAGAACAAAGCCAAGTGCGGCACGTCGCGTGGGATGGCTCGCGCTCAAATTGCAATGTCTGTAGAGAGAGACGTGGTCACAAGACGATCACCAATTTTGGCTTGGATTTTCGATACACGACGAAGCCAGTGGTGTGAAGCCCACTCCAGTGCTCGCTTGCCCCCAAAGCCACCAGATGCGCCTCCGGCTGCGACCATCAAACTGAAAGCCCGCTTCCGACCCAAATCGGACGTTCCTATTTGGGACTCGCTCGAAGCAACACAACCTCGTTAGTGCGTGGGCGTCAGCGTTTCGAGCGCGCGCGGGCGAGCTGTTTAAGCAACGCAATCACATCACCCTCATGTCCCAGCGGCTTTGAGCCAGGCGCGACTGCGCGACCGAGCGCCATGCCAATCATTGCCTCCAGCGCAAGCCGGTAAAACGCTACGTCATCCGGGTTGCGCCCGATCTTCGCAGCCAGTTCGACGTTCAGTTGCGGCGTCGCGGCGCGGCGGAAGTGTTCGATTACAGGGTCGAGTTCTTTGCGAAGTGAAGGATCGTTGCGCGCGGCAAGCCAAACTTCGATGACGATCTTAAAATCGGGATGACCGAACCCGGCCCAGGCGGTTTCGACATAGGCGGCGGCCGCATGTCGCGGATCGCTGCGACCGGCTGCATCTCGCGAGCGCTTGCCGATTCCGTCGCAAACCTCCTCCAGCGTGGCGGCGAAGAGTTCCGACAAGCCGGAAAAGTGATGGAACAGCGCGCCGCGGGTGACACCGGCCCGGGCACATACTTCCACCGCGGTTGTACGACCATAACCGCTGTCCAATAGAGACGCTTTGGCAGCAGCGATGAGACGCGCCCGCATCGCGGCGCTGCGTTCGGCCTGCCGTTCTCTGGCCCGCTTGCGAGGTGTCGCGGTTTTTACTAGCATATTACATACATACATCAATGTATGTATTTTGCAAGCAGGGATCGTGCACGTGAGCGCCGTTTTCAAAGGCAGGGTTGGTGCCGTGGGCCAGGCCTCCTCTGCCATTTCGCTTGAAGCAAAAGCGGCGCGGGTCGCCGGCAGTATTTCGCTCGCGGAGGGGAAGCAGATCGCGCGGGACCTTGCCACCGCCGTTGCGTGGCCGACCCTGGCACTCATGGTTCGGCGGCCCAATGATACTGCTGCCACAGGCCCTGCACATCATGCGTCATTTGTGGCCAAGCGTGCCGCTCCACAACTCGGCGAGGCTCTATCAAGCGCTGAAGCCGGTGTTGCGCGCGGAAGGCTCACGGATCGAAGGACTGATGGTCGGCCCGAATGCGCGCGCCGTCACCGACTGATTTTCACAAGGAGCTCGAGCAGTGAGTAATGCAAACAAACCGCCAACAGGGATTCTGGTCGAGGCGGAGGATTTCGAGAACTACGGCGGGTGGGTGCTGGACTCTCAGTTCGAGACGCAGATGGGATCACCATATCTACTGGCACATGGCCTCGGACGGCCCGTGGCCGACGCGACGACCGTGATCTCCGTTGCCGAAGCTGGTGAATACGAGGTGTGGGTGCGGGCGAAGGACTGGGTTCCTTCACACCATCCGGGACGGTTCACCCTGACCATCGACGGAACCACGCTCGAAACGGAGCTCGGCGCGAACGGCAAGGACTGGTCGTGGCAATCGGCGGGCAAGGTGGTGTTGCCGCGCGGTGCGGTGCGGCTCGCGCTGCACGATCTCACCGGCTTCGACGGGCGTTGCGACGCGATCTATTTCAGTAGAGACGGAAAGACCCCGCCGAGTTCGGTCGACGATGCCAGCCGGGCATGGCGAAAGAGGCTGCGCGGTTTGCCGGACGCCCCAATCGATGCAGGCGAGTATGACGTTGTGGTGGTTGGCGGCGGTGTCTCCGGATGCGCGGCCGCCCTGACGGCGGCACGCCTTGGCCAACGCGTTGCGCTCATCCACGACCGGCCGGTCCTTGGCGGCAACGCGAGCAAGGAAATTGGCCTGATGCCGCGCGGCGCACAAGGCGCGCTGTTGCAGGAGCTCGCGGCACGAACGGACGATGGCGATCTGGTGGCGCTGCAACTGCTCAAGGCTGAGCCGAAGGCGACGGTATTTCTCGAGCACCGCATCATCGCGGCGGTGCGCGAAGGCGACCGGATCGTTTCAGTGGACGCGGTGCAGGCACGCGGGGGTCTGGAGCGCCGGTTCGCCGGAAAGATGTTTATCGACGCCAGCGGCGTGGCCATGCTGGGAATACTGGTCGGCGCAGAAACGATGTTCGGACGCGAAGGGCGGTCCGAATACAACGAGCCCTATGCACCGGAAGAAGCCGACCGGATGCATCACGGAAACACGCTCTTCTTCCGCACGCGAATGTCGGATCATCCCGTTCCATTTCCGGACGTGCCCTGGGCAATCGAGGTTTCGAAGGATTACGCCAATCTCAGCGGGCAACTGATGAAGCCAGGTGCCGAGAACGGAGCCGGGCCGGTCGTCAATACGAACCCCGACACGCCCACCTTCCAGTTCAGCGCTGTCCCGAGCCAAGCCTGGATGATGCAATTCCCGGCGACGCACTACTGGGAATACGGCCAATGGCTAGACCCGTACACGTCGGGCGAACTCGTGCGAGATTACCTGATGCGGGCGCTCTACGGGACGTTCTCAAACGTCAAGAAGGCTGAGCCGGAACAATTCGCCAACCTGGAGTTCGACTGGATGGCATTCGTCGCGGCGCAAGGAGAGTTCCGGCGCTACAAAGGCGATCACGTGCTTACAGAGAACGATATCCGGGAGCACACGCGATACAACGACATGCTCGTCTCGAATGACGGGTTCTTTTGCATCCACTGCGCGTGGAAGCCAGGCGAAGGGAAATATGATTTCCGCCTGAAGGACTGGATCATGGATCTTCGCGACAACCAGCCCTACGGCATCCCGTTCCGCTGCCTCTACTCAGCGAACATCGATAACCTGCTGATGGCCGGCAAGCATATCAGCGTCACCCACGTCGCGGGCTCGTCCGTGAAGCTTATGGGCAACGGCGCGCAGCACGGTGTTGCCACTGCGGCCGCGGCGTTCCTCTGCAACGAACACGAGACCACGCCGCGCGGCCTCTACGATGCATACCTGGACGAGCTGATCGGGCTCGTCAGCAAACTCACGGGTCACCAGCACGATCACGCGGTGACGCCAGCCAGCAAATAGTTCGTGCCTGGTACGCGGAGCAGCTTGGATTCAACGGCGCGTGCGGCGGGAGAAAAATGACGGATCGCTATAGGGATTCTCACTTTCGGTGCGGGACCGGTCCGATTGGGTGCGGCACTCGAGCCGACGCGCGTTCGCCGCTCGTTGAAGCGCTTCTTCGTCGTCGGAGATGAACGTCAGCTTTCACTCCATCGCGGACACTCGCGACCAACCATCCCACCGACCCAAACCGAATGTCCGCTTACGACCCGAAGCGGACATTCCCGAAGTCGCATCAAAAGTTCGTCTGCATCAGCATCACGCCTGTGACAGTCGCCCAAATCGCGTTGGCGACGATTGCGCCCATGAGGACGAATGGGTTCATCGCCGTGAAGCTGGCCCCAAGAATGACGAGCAAAAGCCCGCCGGCGATCATCCCCAGCACACCGGCTGCGCGCGACATGCCGCGTTCGGAAAGCGTCCAGCCCCACGCGGCAATCGCGGCGGAAAGGAACATCAGTCCGATCGGCATCAGTACGCCGATCAATGAGCCCAGCAAAACGAACAGACTCCGCGCATATTCGAGCTTGGCCGGTGCCGCGAGATAGCGCGCCGCCACCGCCGGCGTCACCAGACCGTCGAGCACCATGGAACCGCTCAGGAAGATTGCGCCCGCGGAAAAGAAGACCAGCGCGGCGATGCTGGCGGGACGCGCCGGCCCCAACCGCGCCGAGAACACCGAGTAACAGACAAGCTGCAGGCTCAGCACCGCGATAAATCCGCCGTGCACGATGCCGTCCACGAGCCTGTTCGCCGCCTCGCTCCTCAGCATCTCGGCGAAGGTCTTCGCGTCATCGGCCGGATGCATCGCCAGCAGGATTACCGATGCGACGCCCGTCGCGATGCTCAGGATGCCGACTGTGCGGCTCCGGGGGACGGCTGTTCGACCGGACGGCTCGTATGCCGGCGAGGCGGTGAGGGTCATCTGCGTGCTCCAGGTTTGGACCGAGCCGAACTCTTATTGGGAATCGTGCCGCCAATGTTGGCGTCGCGGCCACCTGTGTCCATTTCCAGACACAGCCATCAATTTGTCCGGAACGGTGTTGGCATGAAGCCGAGGGACGCCCATGTTTCGTACGGACTGTTCAAGCGAAAGTGAATCCGATGAAGGCCGCGAAAACGGACCGCCGCACGGAACGGACACGACAAGCGCTCAGCAGCGCGTTTGTCGGCATCGTTCTCGATGAAGGCTATGAAAGCGTCACCGTCGAGCGAATTGCCGAACGCGCCAATGTCGGCCGCTCAACCTTCTACATGCATTTCAAGAGCAAGGAAGACATTCTGCGCCACAGCATGGCCAATCCCTCATCAACTCTGGCCAAGATCGTTGGCGGCGACCTCAACGCGGATATGGTCGCGCCGTTACTCGAGCATTTCAAAGAGCAGCGAAGGCGCAACCGCATGTTCTTCGCATCGCCGATCCGCCCGATTTGGGTAAGCCGGCTCGCCGAACTCATCGAGCCGCGGCTGGAGACACTCTCGCGTGCCTTCGGCGGACGGCCCTTGCTGCCGCTGCCGCTCATCGCAGTGCAGATTGCGGAATGTCAGATCGGGCTGATCGCGAATTGGTTGTCTTCCTCACAGCCATTCCGAACTGACCTGGTTGCCGAGACATTGATCGCAACGACCAGAGCCATCGTATCGGCTTCCCTGCGCACGCGCGCCTCCGCCTCTGCGTTCATTCCGGGCGAGAAGTTGGCGCTGAGACAAAACGGATAATGCATTGCACAACTCGTCTCGACATCAGACACGCACTATCAATTGTGAAACGTACCGATCGCAGATGAGTGGTTCGACCTCATTCGACCAGGCTTGCTCAGGCGACTCCGGACCGAGCCCGGGTTTCGTCATAAACAAGGGTGCAGTCTCGAGGCCCGGTACTATTGGCCCAGCGCATTATGCCTTCGCGCGAGCCGTCATCGCCGAGACGAAGGCGTCGGTCACTGTCACGCAAAACGAGTGCCTTGGCTGCATGCAGACGAAATCCGAATGTCCGTTTTCCACGGTGGTCTCAAGGGATGGACGCAACACTTTATCTTTGGAGGAGAAGATGGAGTGTGGATCGATGGGTCAGAGATATCGCAGAGGGTTCAGCACTGCGGAGAAGACGGAGCTGTGGGATCGCTGGCAGCGGGGAGAGTCACTGAAGGCGATTGGCCGTATTTTTGGCAAGCCGTCGTCGTCGATCTATCACCAGCTTGCGCCGCACGGCGGGATACGTCCGGTGCCGCGTCGTCGCTCGCGGTTGGCTTTGACGCTGTGGGAGCGCGAGGAGATCTCGCGAGGGATTGCGGGACGACAGACGGCGCGGTCGATGGCAAAGCTTCTGGGCCGATCGCCCTCGACGGTGAGCCGTGAGATCAGCCGCAATGGCGGCACTGAGCAGTACCGCGCGTCGCAGGCCGACGAGAGGGCTTGGGAACGTGA